>BNJU01005447.1_pt1 | contig 162820 bp, 222 predicted proteins | sample 8539281 | NCBI WGS metagenome assembly BNJU01 (sample SAMD00202456, study PRJDB9452) | human saliva metagenome | isolation source: human saliva | place: Japan | reverse complement strand
CATGTGTGCTAAAGTAAGCACTAAATTTTTATGGAGGAAACGACAATGAAACTAGAATCCAGAAATAGAAAAGACTGAGTGAAAAGTGTTTATATAACGCTGAACTTGCATGTGGAAAAAATGTCTCCAGAAGAAACTGAAACTTCCAAGTTTACTAAGGAGAAATCAGATGAAGAACCTAAAAACAACATTATTAATTTTGCAGTGCAAACAACTTAACTCCCTAATCACCAAAAACACATCACCCCGCCTGAAACCAACTGACCAATGGCGTGAAATCTTTTATGGAATCTCACCCTTCCTTGACATCACTGCATAGCCTCCCACCCCTTTAGCCTCTCAACCATCTTCCAATCTGTTACTTCCTGTCCGAACCTCCAATCCATTCCAGTTTAATTGACTTATGATAACAACCAAAATCAAACCAACATCTCTCACCCTGACTTTATATGAAGTATCTTAAATATAATCAAAAATTATTGAGAACATTGTAACTAGCTGACCTACAACACAAACACTAAAAAATATTGATAACAAACCAAAGATGGAAAAAGAGATTACACCGTATTACTATACCTATTATAATTTCTACTGACTATAATGTTTTCTAATAGCCAACGACAGTTTCTAATCAACTCAACCCTATTAGCAGGAATTCATTTTATATATTATACCATTTAGCCGAAAAAGAAAATGTAGTAAGGCAAACATATAAAAACCTGAAAACTAGATATTGATATATCCATTCACAGTCTGTTCTATTAAAACAACAGGTGACACACCACACCATGAAAAGAAATATATAACTCGCAGCCACTAATACCTTACATACATTACACCATTACTCCACAAAAAAATACTAATATCACACCTTGGCTACCACACCACAAAGACCCCATTCTGACTCATGACAAACCAGCTGACTCCACATCAATCTCCCCATACCATTAATTACAATAACCTGAAAGAAAACACTAAACACATATCCAGAAATCCTACATTAGGAAATAGGGAGTACTTTCAAAGCACTGAAAACACTCGCGCTCTCGTTTCACCTCTCTGTGTGTTAAACGTACACTATAGATTTGTGCGTATTTGATTTATATGACAGATGTGTGTGATATATCGATGACAGGGCTGTTTAAAGGCCCTGTTTGTTGTTAATTCATATTCAACACTCAATTACCGTAATATCCCATTTCCTTCGTAATCCTCGCCAGTTGAAACACCGATGACTGGAATTTTGTACCTTTTGCGACTAGGACTTCTTTTTCTGATTCACAGTCTGTTGCTCCGAGTATTTCAGTTTTCTTCTGTTTTCGTAGTCAACGATGTGAACTGGACATTCATTGACACAGTAGAACAAATATTCGTTGTACTTCTCATTTTCAACTGTAAACTCTCCACCATCCGTCATTCAGCTTTTTCTAAGATGATTATATCATCTCTTTTTAAACTTAATTCACAGTTGTGTTTATTTGTGCTGCTATTCCTTTCAATCTTGCATTTGTTTGATTTTACTGTTCTTTAGTTAACATATTAATCACTCATGAATCAAGAACGTGATAAATAAATCAAGGCTCATTAAAATTCTCGTCGCTGTGAGTTTTGACCTTTTGACTTGTTCGAGTTGCTCGCTCGTTCAAGTCTCTTTTTATCTATCTGTTCCTCTCTTATCTTGATATATATACCACATTTCATTTTTATCAATTGTCAATAGTTTTTGATATTTTATTTTTAAGATAAATTTCTGCAAGATTAGAAATTATCTTATTTTTGTTGTTCCGCCCTGACTCCATTTTCTTCAAGCCTGTCCCACAAACATTTTAGCAGTGATAATGACTTTACTTATTATTTTAAGTCTGGGGTCTGCCTTTTTCTCCCACTCGCCTTCAGGCCAGGGTCTCCTTTTTCTGCACCTCAGTTTCCATAATTTTTAAATCACCTCCCTATACCAATATCGTACCTAATTTTTTATCAATTGTCAGTGCTGTCCATTAATAAAAGAGGGTGACCGTGCAATACCTTTGGACATTTTATTGTCACAGTAATGTTACAGTCCAATAGAGATTGCTGTTGTGATAACTACTATCAGATTTTCCGTTAACATTGTATCCCTTAATGTTCTAACTACTTCTGCAGGAGGTCCCTCCTTCATTCGCTATTCTTAGCATATTCGCATAAATTGGTATTCCCTTATTTTCATGAGGGGCTATATTTTCGACCAGGAAAATAAAATAATCCTGATTATATATTTGTTCGCATAATTGATTTTAGTGCTTTTCTGTGCATGTTTGCTCCCTTCCCGGGAAACAGTTTTTCCAGCGTAGCCACCATTTTACCACCGCCATTTTTAGAGGGAAGTATTCGTCTATCAGCCTATCTAATATGGTAGTATCCTGACAATAGCTTAACTCTGGGCCAATGGTTCAACTAGAACCCGATTCCAAAAATAATAAACATTATGACTGACGCCGTTTCAGTATTTTCGGGAACATGACCATAAGAAAAATATGAAAGGCATCCGCCAATGCCCCGTTCACAAAAGCCGCACCAGAAACTCTTAATATCGATTTTATTGTCGTTCGGAATGTGATAGTGTTGCTAGAATCTGAGCAGTACGCCGTAAGAGATCATGATCCTCCTTTCGCCGTTTCCCGTGTCTAACCAAAACATAAATAACTCCTTTCTTCCGTTTTAGTGCGGCAGGATTTTTCTTTTCAATGTTAAAAATATCTTTAGCACTGATCTTTAAGTCGCATTTCTTCTTGGCTTCTTCCAGTGCTATCATCAACGCTTCTTCCCCTATTTCCCCACAAAGTTCGGGATAAGTGCCTGTCAATTGATTTCTCTTTTCCAGCAGTTCTTCCAGCTTGTCCTCAAAAACCGTTATAGACTTCTGGAATTTTTCTATCCCAGCTTTCCCTTTTGCTTTAATATTTCGTTCTGTAAATCAGTGTTTTAGCTACCCAGTATTTTTCCTGTTATATAGATTTTTGCCCTAATCTGTCCATTGAAAATCACTCTTAAATTATACATGTCTGTAGTGAGTGTATCGTACAGAGTTTTTCCAGTCTCTCCCACACTATTTCAATTTCATTTCTTTGCTACAGCCTTGATCACATGCTTTGAGATTTCGACAAACGTATCGAACATTTCAGTGTCTGTTGTATAATTTTACGTAAATTCCATTCTGGTCAGTAATAACTGCAAACAGCTATATCTACTGCATGGCCACAACATCAGCTTTTGCCTGATGATTTGATTTTCTGTTACACTGTCCATTCGTGACGATTTTACTCGCTTAGTTCTTCCTTGCTGCATAGTTCATTTTTGATAAGCTGCCGTTCAGCCCTGCATGAGTTTAAAGTCATAAGGGCTGTCACTCTATTGCTTTTTCAAGGGAGTTCAATCTCGTTTTGATGTACCCCTTTTCATTTTCTCGATATGCGTGTCTGATAACACGTATTGCTTTTTGTTGGTATCACCTCCCTATCGTTTCAGTAGTCAATATGATTTCACCCACCCTGAATCCTGTGACTTTTTAACTCCTTCCTTCATGTAAAAACTCTGTCCCTACGAGATTTCTATGTTCATTCATCACCTTTTCCCTTATTAATTCATTTCTTTTAAATATTTTATAAGTTTGCAGTTGCGATTGAACTGATACCTGACCCTGTCTTTTAACGATTTTAGCTTATAAGCCGTGAGTAAACCGTGAGCATAATCTATCGCGTTAGACAAAATTCAGAGCAGAAATATCTCATTACCTGAACTTTACTCTGCATATTGCCCCTAAAATTTCCGAGGTAATCGTACCCTTTACCCTGTGCCGTGTTATAGAACTCCCTACAATATCCTCAGCTCTGACACTGCTGTCCATTCAAAAATTTCAAAGTATATTTAAAGGTTCTTTTCTAACTCCTCCCTGGATTCGAAAGAAAAACTTGATTGTTATAAATGAACTCACAGTGTGAGTATTTGTCCGAAAGTCCACAGATATTAAAATCCTACTATGCTTTTTCGGTCTGTGCAAAGTATATATTTGTCTTTTTCTAACGCATACCATCCTTTATTATTCAAAAGCGGCTCAGTGAAATATAATCCGGACCCATAGTAAAGTTTCTTCTTTATTATCCTTATACTTTAATACAACTTGAGGATCTCTTCAAATTCGGCAAAAGTTTTTAAAGACTTCAAAATTATCTTTTCTGCATTTTCATCTTTAAGATCCCATTCAAATTTCCTAATACTGCATAAAAGTAAATCCTGTCCCACTTTCTATCATCAAAAAGTAATCTTCAAATTTTAAGTCACTGCATTGTGACTGACCTTTACTCCCTTTAAAATAGCAATGATAAAAATATTTATACTCGTTGAATAATTTAATAATCATGATTTCGTTCCCCATATTCCTTAAAATCAAGTTTTACATCATACAGTTATTGTTTCTTTTAGTTTTCCCAATTTCCCAGGGATATTGAGACCCCATTAATCCGTGCTGTTAAAATATTATCATAGGGCACTTTTAAATCCCCAGTTCCTAAATCCACATCTTCATCTTCAAGTTCTTCTAAAATTTTTGTAAATTTTAGTGTCCATATTAAGCTCCTCGTCTTCTAATGGAGATTAACGTCGATAAAACTCACGATTAATCCATGCGTTGTGCTTTTCGCATCATCTTTAGCATCATATTCCTTAAGCTCTCTTTACCAGTTAAATTTCCGATTATGTGATAATAATGTCCTCAGTGGCCATAGCTGTTGATGAGCCTCGCATTATATTTGCCATTCCTCAGCATATCCCGCAAGGTCAGATTGACGTGGCCACTGTTATCCTCTGTGCAGAACTCAGTTCTCGAATTCTGTCTTTTCTCATACGCCCGACACACTACCACTATCCTAGTTAACTTTGACTGGTCTATACTTCTATTGTTTTGCAGGGTATTTCCCCACCGTTTACCTCGAACTCAAACGGAGCTACATCGATTCTAGCCTTAACTCCAGAGTTCTTTTAATCTGCTCATACGCTTTCTCTATAAACACTATTTTCCCATCTTTTATTGTCTCATTCCTTGATTACTATTTTCCATTTGCAAAAACAGTTTATCAGGGCTATCTACTCCTGATATTCTATTTCCTGACCACATCCTCCCACCATTGTTGGAGCTTATCATGATACATCTATGTTTTCAGTGCTTAGACTAAATGAGTTCTCAGCATGTGCATTACTTTAAGATATCTTTTATCAAATTTCTTAGTCTCTCGTACCAGTCTTATTATCTTTTATCAGATGCATATACTCATACTGTCTTCCAGTTGCTTTATTCTCTGTTCTATCCTACTTCAAATTTCATTTTTTCCTCCTTTACGAATATGTGTGTTTATCCATTGCCCATTTCTAGCTAAATCTGTAAACTGCTCTCATTTGATGATATCACACTCCATCTCCTGTAGTCCGCTATCCCAGTAACGACATATCCAGCTCTTCAGTTCTCAACATGGTGATATATTACTTCAACATATCCTCGCCAATCTTATTTCGTATATTCTCATTTACTTCAGTATCGTGCTTTTCCTTCATGCGTCGTCTGCTCTCTGTTCCATGTATCAGTTATCCTATTAGTGCATGATTGATCATTGTCTCTTGCCGCCATATCAAAATTATCCATAATTTCACACCAGTTACCACCATTCCTCATTTGGTGACTTTATAATAGGCACGCTCCGTTTGTGTGAACGTTCCAAACGATAATCCCGCAACATTAAACATTTGATTTCTACCTACATACGAATGTCCATTTTCACTCATTTGTACTTTACTACTTTTAATCTCGAATCAGCGTATTTCAAAAATTTGTTTTCAGCTGATAGGGCGACAAATCAGGTTTTGGTGCAATCTTTAATTTTTGCATATGTTAGCACTTCGCTTTATTTTCTTCCGCAATCAGTTATTTTACATAATCTTTTATTAACTTTCGACTTAAAATAATCAAACATTCCTACGGTCACAGTGCCGCAGTATCGACAGATAACGAGACATTATCAGTATTACTTGGGAATTGAATATAAGTTCCACTGCTCACTGTACCCAAATTAATCCTGTTTGTTGCAGGCATGATAGTCGGCGTACCTGCAACGGTAACTGAGAACTCTGTTCCTGCTGTATCCTTGCATAACATTCCCAAAGTTTCCATGCCGTAACCATTCATAAGTCCTGAGTTGTTGAACGTGGCTGTCACTTTTAATCTACGATGTCCTATTTTCTCGAACTCTTGCTGACATTCACTGTCTGTTTTACTCCATCAATATTCATCAGTGTTTCGTTTACTGTATCGGCCAGCTTATTGTTTGATGCGGGATATCTTTGTAAATGTCAGCTCCGTTATTCCTAGTGATTTCTCTAGTTATCAAACCTCTTTTCCCTGTCAGTTATTCCTGTTCTTTTTATACTCGCCATTTCTATCCTCCTATCTCAATTAATGCATTTATATTGGTCACGGCTCCAACAGACACATACAGCGTATTAACAACTCTCGGAGTAAGTATATTAATCACTGTTAAATCCTAAGTTCGCTAGCAGTATTGTTTTGAGCATATTATTCAACTCGTCGTATTTTTTTGCATCGTCAAACTTAGTTGTAATTCCAAGCTCATACACATTGAAATTGGGCCTCAGTTCGTAGTTTCCAGCACCACATAGTTGATCCATTCTGTACAAGGCACACGCCAAGTGTATGGTATCTCGGTCGTTCCAATAAGTTAAAAACCCTAAAAATTCTAATCTCCAGCGTATCATTTCATAGCCTGTAGTCCTAGCATTTCCTCAAACTTACTTATCCCATCCTCGTCACAATATTGAATAAACTGGTATTAAATACTTTCCTAAGCAGTTCCCACACTAACCTCAATTCAGGTTCTTCTGACGCCATTATGTTCCTTATTTCCCTGTACTCCTGCATAAACTGAGGGAGGTATGACAGCAGGTTGACGTTAATATTTTCTAAAATCGTCATACTGTGATACCTCCCCATACAGGAATCTGATACTCAGTCACTGTAGATTGTTAGGACTGTTAATTGTTGTGTTCTGAATGTCCAAAATCCCATTTATGTCTAGTATTTTTGCTTCTATACGTGACACCCTTTACAACAAGGTTATTACTCACTTTTTCATTTTTAGGGGCCCATGTTTTTCTCAGTTCAAGCAAGTAGTTCTTTACCACTTCCTCGACCTTCAGTTTTACAAGTGCCCATGAAAAATTAGGCTCAAACGTGATGCTTGTATGAATATTAATTGCAACGTTGCTTGTACCCTGTACTGTGACGACATGCCTTATCGGTGCAACCTCGAGACCCTCTAGCGTCTTTGGTTGGATCCATAGTGTCCTGCACTTTTTAATCCAGAGTAGGCTCTCGCCTCGATTAAAATCACTATCGAGAATAGTCAATACAGTTCCGCCGCCATTCCATACCGGTGTCACCTTGACAGCTCCTTACACCCTCGATTTCGTGCACTTTAAGTTTATAGTCAGATATGTTCCTCCATATGCCTCTTCATGTTAAACTGTCAGTACTGCGTTGCCGTAACTTTTCTGTCTCTCTTCATCTTGTCCGGGAATTAAAAGTTCTGTTATTTCAGCTCTACGCTAACCTGTTTATGTAGTCAATCGGGATTATATTTCCTGTTTTCCTTCCTCCATCCCTTCCGGGAGTTTCACATTCAACCTGATACTCGTACAGTTTATTTGTACCTGTATTATGTTGTATAAATTTTAGACTGTAGTAATTCAGCTCGTCCAAAATTAAATCTGCTACCCAGTGGTATTTCTATGTCGCATACTCTTTCAATACCGCTTTACTTTGCCTTGTAAGGTGTTATCCCTCTTCACTTCGCTCCTTCTTATCAGATTTTGGCCTGCTGGCCGTGTCTCCAAATGTTTCCTGTAGTATTATTGATAATGCAAAATACACATCCTCCAGTTCTTTTATGCGGCAGGGGCAAGTGGCATCCACATGACTGAGCCTTCCCTTTTATCCATGCTGTTCGGAACTCTTGCATATCCGTTCCATTATCATAAGTCATTACTTCAAACATTAAGCTATCTGCACCTCCTTTTCCAGTTCCAGGTTTCGAAAATCGTAACTGCGCTTTATTTGACGTGTACCGTTCCTCTTTTCAGTGTCTCAAATTCAAAATCAGTCAGCATCAATTATTCGAGTATCCTGTTCCAATGCTCTCTTTTACTCTTTTTCGATTTCAGGGATACAGAAGCTTACAGGGCATCCTGGAACAGGTCTTCAAGCTTTCATCCCATAATTCCATGAGTAGATTATATGCTTGTACCTTTTCCGTTCTTATTATTTTATAGATAGCCTGTTCCATTGCTCCTCAGCTCATCCGTATAGTCTTCATGGCATTTCCCTGATAAATCCATTTTATGTTTTGTTGGACGTCTCTATAATCCTGATATCCGAGGTAAGCCCGTCGTTACGAGGGTATCATTACAACCACTCTCCTTCCGTATGAGGGTCTTTATATCTATCCAGCACAATGTAAGTCTGTCCGTCTGTACTTTTTGAGCACTGATATCCTCGCCGACCTTCAAACCGTTATGTACAGTTATCCGTTTTCTGCCCTCATATTCGTGCTTGTGACTTTTTACTATCCGTCAAGGGCACCTTCAACAAGTTCAAAGTCTCTCCGTTTCTGTGGTTCACTGATATATCGACATCATAGGTCCCTGACAAGATGGGTAAGAATAAGATCGTCCTCTTCCAGTATCAGTTTCTGATCTCACCCTGACACTCGATAGGATTCACGGATTCCACAGTACCTTTTCTATGCTCGAACGGTTCTCCCGCATCATTCGTTGTTTCTCGACAGTTCTTTCTCAACAGTTGTACCAGTTCCGCCATTTTTATCACTCCTCCTTATCCCCATTTGGCTCTACAGTCAATAGTCATTATACGTTTCTGATATTCAAATTTATGTTTAACTTTATCCACCATCATATAATTCTGCACCACTATATCCCCGACATTAAGTTTTATTAGCATACTTGATCCACCTCTGACCCTATGTCGCCGAAGACATTTTTCCATCGCGAAATTTCTTTTTGTGATTATACAGCTTTAAAAGACTTTCCACTTTTTCCTTTATTTTTGCCTCGTCATTTTTTCCTCGTCCACATTTTCAAAATATTGTAAATACTCTATGATTTTTATGTTGTGCGGTCTTTCACCATATATACTTTCCTTGTTTTCTTTGCCTCCTTATTGACCCTCAAAAAGCTTTTATCTGATTATATGTCTTGTCGTTCTATGCTTGTACCGTATTTATAGTCAGTTGCACCTTGTCGTCAAGAATGAGGTCAAGTATCTCATTTTCTCGTCTTCCTTAGTGTAAGCTTCCCATAATCGTCATAAAAATGAACTGTTTCTTCGTGTTATATAGAGTTTCAGTAAGTGCATACAGTATCATGTCAACAGTCTTGTTATCTTCTATCCTCTTTCAATCTTAAATCCTGTGTCTCTCCAGTTCTCCAACTCAGCTTAAAGTCTTCGGCTATTCTTTTTATTATTTCCGTTGATCACATTTTTGAAAAATGTATGTGTCCTTATTTTTCAGATACCTCAGCTGATCATATGCAGTAACTTTTAATCTTTTACCTGATTTTGTTCTGCTATGTTTAAAATATAGCCTAAGAAAAAGGAACATCCTTGTATTTCACAGATATCCTGTTCCCTTCAGTAAATTCTATTTCTTCCTACACTTCAAATTCAAGTACCCTGCAACTTCTCTTTTCAGTTGTCCATCTCAAGGACGTTACAAGTGGAATTAAAACCTGACCATTTTCCAGTGTTACGGTCGTCCGATGTCTTTTCTAGTTCAAATTTTCCAACTGACTGTTTTATTGCCGCATTAATCCAGCTTTCCCTGTTCAAATCTATCAGTTTGATTCCTTTCAAGTCCGGTATAACGCTCATTCTTTAAGCCTCACTTTCTGCCCCGGGATAAAATCCGTTATTTTATCGAAGGCATTAAGCTTCATGACTTCCGCCATTTTCTCAAGTCCTCCTGTATGCTGGACGCATATGTTCCACAGAGTTTCCTGCCCTTCGGTTGTAACTATCCTGTCCAGTATCGCTGTTACTGCACGAGGTTTCGTGATAAATCCCGAAATCTTTGTCATCCAGTATAGTCAGAGCTGTTGCCCTAGGGGTCGCGGTATTCCTTTAAGTTTGATTTCAACGGGGATGTCCATAAATTCGTCAGTGTCATCGGAATATGTGAACTCTTCAAGAGTGACTTTCATATTTGTGTTAAAATACCCCTTCCTGTTCGGATATCTACGCGACACAATGAACTGAAACACTTTTCTGTCCCTTTTAAGTCTTTGAAGTTTATCCAAGTAATATCCTGGCTTGTTAAACCTGCAGAGTATTCAGGAAGCGATATCTCAATGCAGGAGGACAATTTTGAACGATATTTCCTTAAGTCCTTCGACTTCAGCAGATTCACTCTAGACGCATTTAGTAAGCGACACAGTCTCATTCCTGTTCTTCATGCTGTCATGTTATCTTATCAGGATTCACTGGAATCCAGCATTCTGTCAATATAAATATCATACATGTTAATGCACCCCTCCAGCCCACAATATTCATTTTTCTTCTATCTTTTTCAGTCAGTTTATTTATCACTTTATCAATATCAATTTCATTTTCTATCGTATTATTATTGTTCATTTCACTTTTTATTTCAGCTGTCGTGAACTGATTGATATGTTCCCTGTTCCGCCAGTTCCCTCAGATATTTTAAATCCTTCCGTATCCTCGAGACTGCTGGCCATTTTTCCTGTGTTGTCAGGTTTTCCTGTATTTTTCCTACACCGTTAGGGTCTTTCCCTCCACCGCCTCCCGCCACTTTGGCATTCCAGATCGGCTGATCAGGTTCTTTTCCTCCTCCGAGGTCGCTAAGTTCACCTTTCTCAGCATATCTTTTGTATTTTTGTAACTGTTCTTTTAGGTCATTTTCCCATTTTTCTGTTTCCTGCATTTCTCTTTCGCACTTTTTCTGTACGCTGCACCTGCGTCTTTTATCAAGCTTATAGTTTATTTCTGCTATTTGCGGAGCTGAGAAATTAGCCTTGCAGTTGCATGGCTCCTCCTGTCGAGGTAGGCAGGGTTAATCCCGATTGCAGACAGTAAAGGGGCCGCACCGCTCATTGTTTTTAAAAGTCCGTTGATGAACTTATCCGCTTCCACGCATTATCCAGTTAAATGCATCTATGAATATGTTTGCAAAATTCGACAGTCCTTTCGCCGCACTTCTTATAAGCCCATTTATACCTCTTTATAATTCCGTTTATAGCGGATATTATCGCATTGACTATGCTTTGCCTCATATGTTCCAGCATAGCCTTCATCCAGTCAAAGTGCCCCTCACAACAACTCCTGTGACCGTGGCGCTTTTTGTCTATGGTTTTAATAGATAACCATCATCCAACTAAACCTATCACAACCGCAATGACCGCTACTATTGCAACAACAATCCACGTTCCTGGAAAAGCGTGTATAGCCGCATTCAGCCCATACTGTGCTATTGTGGCTATACTGCCGCCATTTGTAATGCCGTATCAGCCGCAACTTTGAGCCATGCTGCAGTGTTATAAGCCCATATTGCAAGAGTTGCTATCCCTCGGAGCCAAGGCATATACCCCATTGCGGCCGCAACTCCTATGACAACTGGGCCGATTAGTCCCATTTTTCATAAACCCAGCCTGCAAGTTCCAATGCTTTATCAAATACTGTTGTCATCACTCGGCCATCATTTCGAACGTACTCGCCATGCTTGTTGCCATCGACTTAAATTTTGGCTGTTCGCTACCTGATTAATCATTCTAAGCAGAGGGTCAAATGTTCTTAGTGCAAAGTTTCCTGCTTTCACCCAAACTTCACCCCAGGTCATAGGTAGTTTTAGAAAGTCTCTGTTGATGTCATCCGTCATCCCTAGTACCGCTCTTCTCACTACCATCTGCGGTATATTTTCCTTCGGATGCCAGTTTTTCAAATGATCCTGTGAACACCCATTTCTTTAGCTATTGCCTGAGTGATAAGTGGAGCATTTTCCTGATACCCTGAACTCGTCCCCTGCAGTACTCTGACGCAAGTGCCTGGTTGCTGTGTCATTGCCCCAGCAGTTTCGAGATGCGGATGTTCCGCCACTTTAAATGCTTTTTGTTGCACTACCCATGAACTGCGTATCATCTCAGCGTTATTTGAAAATCTCTTCCCGGCAAGGATTCCTGAGCTTGGCTACATCATTTGTAAAACTGTTCAGTGGCACTCTCGCCTCCTGTGCCATTTGATATGCCGCATTTTTAAGTTGCTTTTCTGGGCAGATGTATCTGTTATCAGATTAAGTCTTGCATTCTATTGTCATGACCTCGTCGGATACCCCCGCCAGTTTCTTTGCACCGTTAATCAAAGACAGCATTCCGGCTGCGGCTTTCAGCTTGTTTATCAAGCCGTTCATTGCCTTACCGCCACCATGTATCGAACTGTTCCACTGTTGCTGTTCTGCTGTGTTCTGCTGTGTCTGTGCCCTGCTCCTGCAAGTTCTGGTCTGCAGATTCTGCAGTTCTGCATTAGCCCTGCTATGTTATCTTTCATTGAATCTAACCCCTTTGGGTCTATCTTTTTATTGTCCGCCGCTTCCATAGTGGTTACAAGACTGCTCATGGCACTTGCCATCTTAAGCACGGGAGCAGTCAGCCTGTCCATCATCTGAATCGAAGAGCTATTGTTCCCATTAGCATCACCTCCTCTTGCTTTGGACTTCATTTTCTGCATTTCCTTTTTCTCATTTTCTATTTTCAATCTTATGCTTGCTATGATAAATGCTTTTTTCTTCGAGATCGAGCTCAGCAAAATCGCCCGGCATTATTTTAAGCTTGTGGAGGGCGTAAGTGCATACCCTGCCATTGCATCCTCCTCTATCAGTTTTTGCTTCTTCAATTTTTTCTTCCATGATATCTTTATCAAATCTACATATTTCCTGTACCTTTTCCGCTAGAGCGTTATATCTGCCCGGTAAAAAGCATAGCAGATAGGGAGCTCCTCTGCTGACATCACTGTGTAGCTGTCCTGTAACTCCTTGTTATTTAAGTTAGGGTATACTACGCATGCGACAAGCAGTTTTTAAGATACTCTGTGTAACTCAAGCTTTAGGCATGTATACGTTTTTCTTAAATTTTAACCTGTGAGGTACATTGATTTCTTAGTTCGTCATCCGTTTCATTTCTATAGCCCCACTTCCACTCCAGTGGCTTTCCGTTATCACCGACAAATCTGTCAGAGATTACCACTTTTTCATTTTCTACCTGTTTTGCTATTCCCTTTAAAAATCCTTTTAAACTGTCCATTATTAATTTCAACACTCTTCTGATTAAATGAATTATATAAAAATAAGCAGACACACGGTTGTATCTGCTAAAAATTTTGCCACTTTTTCGGGGCTTAACATCCAGCTGAAAAATTTTCTAGCATTACTGCATTCCCGGTAAATTCTAAATTTTTCAGGGAATTTCGAAAGATTCAAATGTAAAGTCAAATTCATCTTCCAAATATTCCTGCATCTGCATCTATACTTGCAAGAGTTCTCCGTCTATGTTACATCCTTTCAGTATGACTGTCTGTCTTCCCCTACTGTCGAAGTAGGGTCTTCGTTACAAGCTGCATGTCAAAAATATATATCTCTCCTGTATTCTGATATTTAAGTAAAAGTTCCCTGAAAAGAGAAGTGTTGTAGTGCAGTTTTGCACTTCCTGAACCTTCCCAGCCTGTGGCCTTGTTTCCTTTTCCTGAACGCCCCATGATAGGAACTTTGGTTTTTGTCTTCTCCATTTCCGCTTTCACGGAAATAACCTGCATTAAAAGATATCTGTTACCTTCTATTGTGACAAAACATCTTCCCATGCTCCCTGATACGGCATCCCTACCGTTCATTGTTGTGCTCATTTCTTACCTCCTTATTCATTTAGCTTTAGCTACTATGACACTCATGTATAATTTTTCCATCGCTGCAACAGGAGTGACCTTATCCGTTACAAGCACCGATTTCTTATCTTTCCCTTTTTCAACTGTCACGTCTTCGGCAACAAAATTCTCAATTGCCCTGACTCTCTGCAGTTCTTTGTGATGGTCAACGATATTATCTTTAAGTGATACCCTTCCGTCTTCGTCATTGTCCACTTTTCCTACGAATGACTTGTTGAACAGTTTTGCAATATCCACAGCAATCTGATCAAGTACTCTTACCACCTGATTAGATGTAAAGTCGTCATTCTTATCTACTGTGATTGATGTAAAAGTATTTATGTCCGTAAGAACAACTGACTTGTTATCAGCTTTATGGAATAAGAATTTTCCTGCTTTTATTCCATTTTCCAGTGCTGTCTGATTTTCCTTGAACTCAAATGCGAAGTCTCCATCATAAACCTTGTTCGAGACAGACTTGTTGACAGGGCATCCTGCTTCGGCTCCTGTAACCCAGTACACTGCAGACGATTCCTTGTCATCCTTGGAGATAGTCTTATTTTCAACAGAAATGACACCTTCATGGTCTGCATATGCCCCTCTGTAGACTACAGTCTGAAACTTAGCTCCAACTTCATCACGCATTCTTTTTGTGAACTGAATGTATAGTTTTTAATTGTTTCGTCAGTTGCAAGACATCCCAGTGTGTTGAAATAATAAGTTTCAATTTTATCCAGGAACTTCTGATATTCCGTTCCTGTCACTGCACTTCCATTTGTTCCGTTTTCGAGCGGTTTTGCAACTGTCGGGGTTAATGTTGCCCCTGTTTTAAAGTCTACAAAATCATTATTTACTAAATCCTTTGCTGTTTTTACTGTCTGAACGTCCACTTTTTGTTGTCAACAGAGTAGTCACATCAAACATTGCAGGAGCGTCAACATTAGCTGCCACTGTTATTTTAATGCTATTCCCTCTTTCACCTGCATATTTTGCAGTAGCCAGGTCATTACTTGCCTTTGACCCTTCATTCAGCTTATAGCAGTAGACTGTCTTCGCGTTAGAAAAATAAACCCTAAACCTTTCATTTTTCATGATCATAGCTATATCCGAATATTTTCAGACTGTTTTTCTGAAAATCTGAGTTTTCAACGGTAAACACTTCCCCGTCAACCCCCCAGTCAAGCTCCATTGCCATTGCTGCATAACCTCTGTCAGCAAGTGATACGATAGCTCTTGCTAGACTGACAAAGTTTATATAAGTACCTGCAAAACCTTATTCTGAAAATAACCATGTACCTCCTCCGTATGCCATCTATTCCACCTCTCTTTAAAAATTCTTTTTATTAAGTTATCCACTTCGTCAAAAAGTGTAATCCTGTATATCTTCAAGCATTACTCCGAGAATATCCTTCTGCATTTCGTATTTTTTAGAACCGTACAGCTGTTCCTTTGTAAAGCTTGTATTTGTTTCATTTTTCTTAGCCATTAATGCCTCCTTCTATCGAAAGACTTTCCATCTTAACATTTTCCTTTTTCTCACGGATAAAATAACTGAACTGAATAAAACTGTGCATGTTCCCGTCCTGTATCTCAGTTTTTCTCTCAGTGCCTCTCATGATGTCTCCATTTTCGAGCGTTATCAGGTTAGTGATACTGTTAAGTTTTTCAATTACATCGTATATTTCCCTTGAATCTTTTTATTTTCATCAGTTATATAATCAATCCCGAACACTGTCTACTGCTTTGTACCTTAAATCAACAATCTGAGTTTTATCAGTGCTTGTTACATGCACGAAAAACAGGGTTCCTCAAAGTTCTGAGGTACCTGATTAATGTAAACCTTTACCCCGAATGTTTCCTTCAGCTTTCCAGTCAACGCATTCAATATGTCGTTTATCATGCTCCAAGTACCTCCTTATCCATGCTTCAAGTTTCTTTTCAATTATTTTCGGTAATTCCTTTTTCCAGTTCCAGTTCTGCTTTTTGTTAGAAAAACTGTCCTGTAACCCATGATTTTTCAATGATTTTTCCTGTGCTGGAACATATCCTTTCCCGGAGTCTGCCTGTGCTAAACTCTACATAAGACGCATACTCAACACTATTTGTTATTGTTACCGTGTATCCTCCGCCTGTATTAACCGCTTTTTGCTCCTATACTTGCGTCCCAGCCACGTCTCAATGTTCCTCCTGTGAGTGATTCTTTGGTTACAGTTTCACCTGTTTTTCTTATATGATACTTTTCTTAATCCCGTCTTTCATAGGAGTTCCGTCCTTATTCAGTTTAACCTGTCCTTTCCTTTTTCCAGTTTTATATTTCACTTCTTCCCCAAAAATAGGCTTATAGACAGGCGTTCTCTTAATTGCTTTGGCAAGTAACCTGCACCAGTTCGTTGGTTATGTTCTCAAGTAGTAGTGCTGTATTTGCCTGACTTAATGTTTCAGCAGCTTTTCTTATTTCCGAAAAATCCACTTTAACTTTACTTGTTCCCATTTAGCACTTCCTTTGTATGCTTCAAAGCACTATTTTCCTGGTGGTTCGTATAGAAACCACCGATATTCCCGAGTGCTTATATTTCTGTTATTCCGTTCTGAGTAACTTCAATTACGCTACCGGAGGAACATAAACATCAGGAGCAATGAACAGTTTCACGACCTGAGAACTCACAGCAAAAAGATTCCGTCTGATTAGTCTGACTGATATTCTTAAAACTTAACCGGCAAGGCAGATTTTCAAATAACATCACTTCTGTGTGAATTGTCGCTCCATATTTGTCTTCGTAGTATCTTTAAAACCAAATATATTACAAACTCCAGTCCATAGTGACTGTATAGCTTTTTGCTTTTCTAGTTCCTTTACCATACTATCCTCCTGTATCTCAAGAGTTCATCCTCTCCTCTTGTCATCAGATATGTCATATAAACTTCAAATTTGTCTCCCTCGCTCTTCGTATCTTCAAAGACTACCTTAGTATCGCCTTCGCTTATTTCGTCTCGCCATACGGTCAAAATCTAGCTCTTTCAGCTCAAGCTGGTTAAGTGATTTTAAAATATAAAAACTCACCTGTACTCCGGTCAATCCAGATGTATTTCAGTCCTTCAGGAACCTTGTTCTGATTAGTCTTGTTTTTAATATAAGACGAACCTTCTCAATGCTCTGTTCCAACAAAAATAAGTAGCATCTACGACTTCATAGCCTACTGACTTTAATGTTTTATCACGTCTTCTTTGATATTTTCAACATAATCCATGCCCCGCACCTACTTCTTTTGGTTTTTGGCTTTTCTACTTCTTTTTCATCTTCTACTTCTTTTCATTTTTCCTATTTCTTCCGTTTTCTCCAAATCTTCTACTTCTTTTTCTCCTGGTCTTCTTTCAGTGCTAACTTCAGCATCAATTTCCACTTCATAACGCGTTCCCTGAACCATCTAATTAAGTTTTTCGTTGTCAGTGTTTCCGACTCCGTTAACAAAAAGTTACTCCTGCACTTGTCCCCGTATATTCCTGATTTGGTGATTTTATTACAGCCATTCAAAGTACCTCCTACTTAACTTTAATTTTTCTGAAAATTCCCGCCGCTTTGGTAGCTTTCAAGGCGACCGCCGCAACCATTTCAACTTCTCCGGTCTTAACTGCTCCCGCTGTCTTATAATCAGGCAACCATGATTTGATTAATCCGTTTCCTGTCGGAGCGACTCCGTGGAATCCGTCCATTCCGAATCTTACAGCGTAAAGCGATGTTTCCCCTGTTCCTGTTTTTGTTTCAGAAACTGGGTCGTTTGTTCCCGGTTTAGCTCCAAGGTTAATTAATGGAATTCCTGCATACATTTCAACTTGCTGTCCAAAGTCGTTCATGGATGTTGTATACATCGAAGTTCTTCTCGTACAGCCCTTATTCTCGCGATAAGCTGTAAGTTCCCTGCTATCATGGAAGGTGTTCCGTCAAGCCCCATCAGGAATTCATCCAGCATGTCAAGGAAAGCCTTGTAGTTAGTATCTATTGCGGCCGAAGTAGATAAATCTATTGCGGCTCCCGGAATAAATTCTGTTGAACTTCCTGTGATTGCTTTTTCAAGTCCATCAAACGCCTTACTGTTCACTGCACTGTCACCATTTATCACAGTGTTGTTGAATAAGGCAGATGCGGCTTTTATTTTCTGTGACATCTGCAACTGCACTTCTGACACTATTCCGCCCATGTCTGCAATAATTCTGTCAATCTGGAATGATCCCCCAAAGATTTTTAAGTCTACGTTATGTCTTTCCTCAGAAACTTCAGCAGGTGTGTATTCGTGGTTGATTTCCTGAAGTCCGCAGTTGGTTGAGTTTTTCAGCCTTGTATATCCATAAGTCATTGTAGTTCCTCCTCCTGTCAGGGGACACTACATTGTCAAAGGTATGTTGTTCATGATAAAATTACTCTTTGCAAATTCGTCAATCACTCCAATCTGCAAATCGTCCTGTACGTTCTTTTTAGCTTCTGCTAGTGTTATCGGCATATAAGCCACCTCCTAATTTTTTTTAATCTGTTTGTGTAAATTTTGCCATTATGGCATCAGCCAGAGATTTTGGGGCTCTGCTTTCCCTGTTCTGTATTTCCCTTCTCCGGGTTTCACTCCTGTAAAGTTAGACCCTTTCGATTTGCCTCTTCAACAGCTCTTTAAACAGCATTTTACTGTCTTCCGCTTTTTTCAGGCTTTCAATCTGTTCATTGATTCCAAGCAGTACATCACCGTCCATTTTGATTTTACTCATATCCAGTAATGCTTTTACTGCCTTGACATTTAAGGCATCCGCTCCAAGCAAGGCCGTATCCACCGCTCCTGCCAGTTTTATTTCCGCAAGTTCAGCATTATATTTATCCGTTGCGGCCTTATTTTCGTTCTGCAGTGTTTCAATTGTCTGCTTCAAAGTTTCAATGTCCCCAGTACTGTTCTTCAGAGTTTCAAGCTGCTTATCCCTCTCAGATAAGTCTTTTTCCGCCTGTTTTTTGGCATTGTTCACTTCATCAAATCTTGCCTTCGGGATAAACCCTTTCAGCTGTTCGGTATTTGCCGACAGCACTTTTTCTGCCTGTTCCTCTGTCGGTCCGAGTTTTAACAGATCCTCTTTGTTCATAAAATAATCACTCCTTCATTTTTACGCTGTATGTCAGCGGAATCATATCAGATTTGTTCTTTTACGCCTGCAAATTCTAAAAAGGCGAAATAAAAAAAGAGCAGTCGTTAAACCGCTCTTTAAATTATTACTGTTTGCTTTCTTCTGTTCTCCATTTGAAAAATTAGCCCAGTATGGATTTTCATTATCAAATATTTCTTTCTGTTCTTTTTGTAAGATTGTGCGGGTAGTCTCTAAATAAATTAAAGATTACTTTCTTATCAAAAAGAAAATAAATGTTCTCAAATGTATCAATATTACTAACCCACCAAAACTTTATCGGTAGAATTTTCTTTATAGAAATCACTTAGCATATCCGTCATATCCTTTCACCTGGTCAATTTCATTGGTATTTATATAACCCAAGATTTCTTCAAATTCTTTGTTGTCTTTCAATGAATCTATTTCAATTATCACATTTTTAGGTTTCAATTTTATCCCATACACTGTGTGATTTTTGACACCGAACCTGTTTTTAGTACTCCGTCAGTCAAAATCTGATAACCGTTGTTAAATGCATCCTGCAGTTCTAAATAATAATACCTGTTCAATTCTCTCTTTACTATGGCTGCATGTCTTCCAACCCCCAAATAATATTCCTTTTTCTTCTTCTGTAATAAAATCTAACAGTTCTTTTATTGCTCTAAAAATCATTTGAGTTTTCAACTATTAAACTTTTAACACCTTTCATTTGTGCTATATCATATATTTTTTTCTGTTCGAAAAACATTTGAGAGTTTCCGCCTCTAAAAATCTAATACGTCCATCCCATTTCTATTCCCAGCATAAGCTAAAAGCCACTGATGAACAGGATCCATTTGTTTCATCGCCTCCTGCCAACCGCATTATGATTTCATAATCTTCCAATTCTCTGTTCAATTTTCCCACTTTTTGTACTCAACCTTGTTAAGTTCCAAGTTTTTCAAAATTGTACTGTTCTTCCTTATTTCTTTTATTATACCACTTTTTTCAGTTTTTTCAAAGGGATTCTTGCTGATATATTTTTCTTTCCACTCGCTATATTTCATATCTGCCGGAACATACTCCGTTTCTCCTGTTGTCTCATTCCTTGCAGCTCTTTCACCTTCCATGTCATCGAAATAAGGGCCGTAGTAGTTCGAGCATCTGACGTGGAACGGATTCGCAGTGACTCCGACTTCATAATCCTTTAATTCAAATACCTTACCATCCATGTCTTGGCATATATCTGATGTTCTGTTATCCAGTGTGGTCACTATTTCGTATTTTTCCACACCCAAATCTTGATAACTCTTGAGCCTTGCCATGCTTGAATATGCGGCACTCTCAGTATATACAAGTCTTGACGCATTGGCTTTCGATACTTTCATTTTCTCAGCAATTTTATCCGCTAGTTTCTCTAAACTGTCGCCTCTGATAAACGCCTGCGTCATTTCAGTGTGCAGAGTATTTATAAGCTTGTCCTTGTCTTCCCATATCCTGTCGCTAAAGTTTTTACCGTCAGAGCCCATGGCTTTTTAATAACTGTATTTACCAGTTTATCGTTAAGGCTGTATATGTTTGTTCCTACCCCTGTACCTTTTGCTATCTGAAAAGCTGTTCTATTGTACTGGTCTTTATAAAGATTTTTAAGATAGCTTTCAAATCCACTTTCACGGCCATTATAAAGCTTTTCTATTTCTCCTCTTACTTGTAACTTCATAGCCTCAAGCCGTTCTATGTGTACCCTTGCACTTGCGTTCTCAAGTTGTCTGCTCCAGTCTTTCTTGATTCCATTTTCTTCCCCGTGTTTGATGTATTCGTCAAGTGTCCACTTAAATTCCTTAAGTTCTTTGTCATTCAGCAACTTTTTAGCCTCGACCAGTGATACATCGTTGTTTTTAGCTATTCTGTTGTACCACACTTCAATATCTTTGTTCATTCTCGCGATAGCTCTTTCATATTCAAGTTGCTGTCTCCGGAATTCGTCTCCTGCTATTTTGTTGAGTCTTTCTTCCTCTTCAATAAATCTGTCCTGCCAATATTTATTTTTACTCATCTATATCATCAGAGTGTTTATGTTCTCCAAATCCTTCGTAGTCTTCCATTTTCTCCTGTTTTTCTTCTCTAATCTTTTTCAATTCCTCTTCCACATTCACTGACCATAGGTGCTGTCCGATTATAGTTTTCTGTGATAATATTCCAACTGATTTCTGACAGTCTTCAATTGCCTGACTTTCATTTACTAAAAATATCTCGTTGAAAATTATATCCAGTTTTTCGTCTTCAGATATACCTGATCCCGTATTTCTTAAATGGTTATTTACAAACCATATAAGATTTTCAAATGATGCCTTAAATTCCACTTCCATTGAGTTTGCATCCAAATCTATATCCGAGTACATCGAACGGATATTCAGTTGGTTCGGATTAGCTCCAAGTGTTTCAGTTTTTGCGTCAAACCCTCGTCCGTTTTCAATGATGGCCTTCTTAAATATGTCTACAAGGACTTTATAATTTTCATTATTCACTTCAATTTTTAACGAATCAACTCCACCTTCCCCCGTTTCGTCTGAACGTATCGGAATTACACCATGGACTCTTAAGTTATGCCTGAACTCGCTCCAGTCCGTTCCGTCGTAGTTCTTCACAATCAGAATTGTATTTCTAGGGTCTTCTTCCACCCTGTCCTGCATCACTGATATAAGTTCATTCAGTGCGTCCTGTAAGGATTTCACTCTGACAAGCAGAGGCATTTCTGCCTCATCATATCTGAATGGTATTACAGGTAGTTTCAGCCAGTTATATCCCTGCACATCTCCGTTATTATCTTCAAGTCTCAGATATGATTCGGGTTCCCTGTCAACTATAAGTGAATTATTCCAGTTATAATATTCAACTCCTGTTTCCTGTATACCTCAACCTTTTGTTGACGTCTGAAATCCTCCATCCTTGAATTCTTTAACCGTATAAAGCCTTACTACATAGTCAAGCTCTTCATGTTCTTCGTCCTTCCATACCGGTATCACGTTCCGACCGTCAAATCTTTTAAATTTTAATTTCCCATCATTTCCAATATATACGTATAACCAACCTATGCCATATTTATATGCATCTTTTCCTACCATTCTGAGAAGTTTTAAAAATCCTGTCATTGATTATACCCTTCACTGACTCTGTATATTCATCATTGTCAGACTGAAATGTGGGTGTTTTTGAAAGTAGATAATTCGTCTTCTGGTCAACAAGTTTTGAGTACTGGTTATCAATAAGTTTGCAACCTTGACATTCTTAAGTGGTTCCAGTTCTCCGTTTTCATTTATCATATCCCTATGCCTGTTCAATACATCATGCTGGCCAACGTAATATTTATGACTGTCTTCCATCTGTTTCTTTTTCTTGACATAAGGGAAGTCGTTTATTAATCTTTTCAAGTTCATTTCCCATCTTTTTATTTCTCCTAAACAGTTTTTATAAAATTAAACATTTCAAATCTCCTTAGAGTGTGTTTTACCTTTCACATTTGTTCTTTCTGCCACTCCTGTGGTTGCGTCAGGGGCGTCATCGTACTTATTTTTCCCTTCCTTCTGGTATTTATTCATTGCAGAGTAATATTCAGGCCATCTGTCCCTCCAGTTCCTAGGAAAATATATGTGGTCCATTACCCAGGTGCTGTTTGATATAATTCTTGCCGTCTTATTTTTCGACTGATGGAACCATGTAACCCTGCAGGAGTTCGTGTGGTGCTCAAATTTTAAAATTCTTTCAACGTTACGGGCAAAACCCCGTCCACCATTATTACTCTCAATCACAGCTAAATTTACTTCATTTTCAAAGTGTCTTCTAGCTGTCTCCTTTTCAGTTATTTCCATTCCTTCCTTCGTGTAATAGACGTCCAGTACATATGCCTCCCTGTTATATTCCCCGTATATGATACTGCACAGATAGTCACTTCCCTGATCAGCTGTATCTGTGTAGCTGCATATCCTGTCGAATTCAAAATCTATTCTGTCATAAGTCTTGAATGATGTGTACAGACGCCCTTTAAGGTCTATCGGTTCCTGCTGGTAATTGGCACTTGCTATATCCTCACCCATCGTTTTTTTCTTTCTCAGATACTCTTCATAAGTAAGAACCTTATCACACAACATTGTCCCATCATTCTGAAGGGCCTTCATTTTTACCTGTTTTATCTTGTAACCTGTTCTTAACATTTCATCATAAGCTTTTCCAGCTAAATCATTTGAGTGCCATCTTGTCATTATGATTATTATCTTTCCGTTTGTCTCAAGTCTTGAAAGCATCGTATTTGTAAACCATTCCCAATGTTTTTCCAGGACATTTTCGTTATTCGCCTCCTCGGCGTTCTTAATCAAGTCGTCAATTATGATTATATCCGCCCCAAAACCTGTCGCAGTTCCTGTCGGCGAGGTTGCCAGATAGTTACTGTACTGACCTTCCAAGCTCCACAGGTTCATTGCCCCATCACCTTTTTTAATTTTGATATCCGGAAATATGTCGTTGTAAACAATCTTATCCGGATCGGCCTTTATTTCAGAAATTGTATTTCTCACAGCTTTCGAAAATACAGTTGACAGTGTCTCGTTGTATGAACCTGTCATTATTTTCTTTGAAGAGTTTCTTCCAAGCAACCATTCGACGAACATTGTGGCCGTCCTTGATTTTCCGTGTCTCGGTGGCAGATTGATAATCAGTACGTCGTCCTCGGATTCGACGAATTCCTGCATATCCTGACACAGTTCTAACAAATAACTTCTATCACTTTCATAAAAATCAGGTGACATCAGATGGCAATAAAAAAAGAACTCACGCCTTGCAAGTTCCAGTTCTGCCTGTCTTATAAGTTCCCTATTTCCCATTTTTAATTATTTCCTTCAGTTCTTCAGTTGTCAGACCTGCGAAAGGGTTGCCTGTCTTGACTTCACCCGAAAGCTGTATTTTATCGTTAAACATTCCGAGATGTCTCCCCAATAATTCTAATGCCTTCTCTTTACTGCAGAAACTCACTTCAATTCCAAGTTTGGTCTCCTTCACTCCTGAAATACATGCTCTCTGTTCTTCTGTTAGTTCTGAAAAAATCTTTTATAACAACCTTTGAATATTCCCTCTTTCTGTTTTGAACTTCTTGACACTGACAATCAGTTATATCCGTAAAAAGCCAGTCTCGCTATTTCCTTAAGTACTTTATCCTGTGTTATTTCCGTTCTTTTCGCTCTTTCGTTCATTCTTTTTCTGTATTTCTTCAGCAACCTTGGTATTTCTTAGCAATTTGCTCCCGTTAGTTGCTGCTGTCTCCTCACTTTTTATATTTTGTATGCCTTCTTGTATGCCCTTGTGGCATTAAGATCTTTCAGATATTCATTTACGAAAAACCTTCTGCTTATTTGTCAATGTCTTCACCTCGTTTCTCAAAAAATAAAAAGACAGCTTTTAAACTGTCTTCTGATAGCCAGGCGTATGGCTCATGAATCCCGCCTCAGCAAAAAAATATCTCAGATTTCCTAAAACCTTAAATTTCCATTCTAACCTATTATAACATATAGAAATTTTATATACAAAGGGCACGAAAGGGGCATTTTCATTAATAATAATTCATTATATCCTGGATCACGTTATCTGAAAAAATTAATGCTCTTAACCTGTTGATAAGTCTATTTTTGTTACGTTTTATCGTCGTAATATCAACATTAAATTTTCCTGCTACATATTCAAGTGTCATTTCTTCAAAATATTTTAATTCAATAATTTTATAGTACTTATCATCCTCGATGTTTTTAGTGCCCTTTCCGTCATACTTATAACATGTTCAAGCCGTTTTATTTCATTTTTCGCAGTTCTCTATCATATTTTCAATTTTTTTCGATTTCTGATATATATATTTTTAGTTGCCTGAACATTTACACCTGTTTCCTTTTTCGAAAGCAGGACAGGGGCATTATGTAAAGCCTGAAAGCCTCTCACGTTTAACCTCTATGGCCCCCTTTAAATATTTCAGCTCATATAATAATTTTTCCGTCCGCTGGAACGGGGTCAAGTTTTTTTGTATTTTAAATTCCCTGTCCTCCTTCAGAATCTTTGCCACTTCCTCCGCTATCGCTCTTGCCGTTGCCATTAGTATTCCCCTTTGTCCTTCTCGTTCATGTTCTTAAGCCATTTTTCATGATGCACCTGTAAAAACTCTTCTTCTGTTGCACCTACGCATCTCACTATAGACAGCATTGCCCCGAAAATTAAATTTTCTGCTTCTTCCCGTATTTTTGTCAAATGTGACAGTGCACTTTCTATATCCGTAAAGAATCTGGACCACAGATACATGTCTGTGCATCCGATTATCCTGTACGGCTTCTGTTCGATGTAACTGAGATAAAAATGCAGGCAGTCAGATAATTCCTCCAGTGCTTTTCTCCTGTCGACCGGTTTAGTTTGATTTTTCAGTAGTTCCATTCGCTCTTGAGTTCCTGTGCCAGTTCCCCCAGCTCTGTGAAATATGCTATGTATGTCCTTATCTGTGACCTTCCCTCAACGTTTTCTTTTTCATCGAATTTCTTATCCATATCGCCTGTCTTTTAAGCAGTTCCTCAATATCAAATTCTTTCAGTGCTTCCATTCTTTTCCTCCTCACATTCTTTTTAAAGTACCAACCCAGGTAAATCCGTGCCTTTTTATAATCCTCCAGTCCGTTTTTCTTCTCCGCCCGATTAAATATTTCATGATGTTCCCCTTGCAGAAGGCCCTTGAAAGCCTTCCTTTCCTAGTGTTGCCCTGATTACATCAATGCTTTCTATGTTAAGTCCTTCAAGCCTGTAATGTTTGGGACTTTTAATGTTATCGTTATTATTTAATTTGTTTTCTCTTCTTATACTAATTAACTTAATTCTTTTCTTTCCCATTTATAGTTTCCTCCCATTTATAGTTCCTCCTATTTTCAGATTTTTAGTTGCCACTCATCAAATCAGGCGGCATTTTATCTTTCAATTCCGCTAAATATCTATTTTCTTCATTGTTGAGAAAAATGAATCATAGTTCGCCATGTGTTTAACGTCATCAACATAAGCGAAGATATGTCCTCTTTATCCATATTCTCAATTTTTCAATTCTTTAGATTTTTGTTGTCCTAATATATTTTTGAGCTGGAAGTTCTATTTCTAACTTTAGAATTTCTTTTTATTGTTTTGTTTATTTCTCTAGTTGTTTCATCAGATTTAGCTAGCATTTTTGAAAAACTTCTAAAAACCAATTTCTTTTTGCCCATTTTTCATTTATAGTGAGTTTTATTTTCATTTTTGAATCATTACTCTTTTGCAAGTCTTCCAATATATCCTTGTAGCTCCTACTGTATTTTTCTTCTGTTTTTGTTTCAATATACCGTAGTGGTTGCCAAATTTTCATCTTGAATTTCACTATTTTTTACATTTTTTTGAAAAAAATTTTCTATATCTTTTTGTCTTGTATTGAAGATAAAATAGTTTTTTTATTTGTTCGTCAGAATAGGTTTTTAATACTTTTGTATAAACTCTATTTTTAGTATGATCTTCTCCTTTTTGCTTTCTTTCTTCTTCTGTGAAAAAATTTTTTGCAATTTAAAAACTTATTTCTTCTGAATCTTCAAAAATAATACTGTTGTCGGTATAGCTGTACTTTCAAACATTCCTCCTGGATTTTTCAATTACTGCTCTTATTTTTTTTCTTTCAAATATTTTCTAGCTTCTATTTCATCTGATGAGGAGGTTACTGCCTTTGGCAAAAATAAAAGCTACTTTCCCATGCACTCTCTCAAGCATTTTTAAAACAAAAACATAGTTCATATTTTTTTCAGTAATATTTCGCCTTTGTATTCACCTTTCAAGTTAAAAGGAGGATTAGAAATTCACAATCAAATTTCGGATATTCAAAGAACATAGAAATCTCTATTTCAGAAAATTTTTTTCTCCTTTTGTTAGTTTATAAACTGTTTTTTTCTTTCAACAGTTAAAAACATTTCCGTTTATTACATAACCTTCAATATTTCTAATTTTTAAGGTTAAAATAATAGAAAAGGAATCAAATTTTCGTCGAGTTCTTCACACACAAACTTTAAATTTTTGTTGCTGCACCACTTTTGAATAGTTAATGAACCACTTCCAGAACACATGTCATAAACCCAAGTTTCATTTTCTGATTCAGTTAGTTTTGAAAGTAGTTTTCCTAAACTTTTTGGTGTAAAATCCTGTTTTTATCTTCTCTATCTGCCATGAAAAACTGCCATATTTTTTTGCAGATAGTCTGTTTCTAAATCATTATTTATTAACTCTAAATATTTGGAACAATTAGACTCAGTCAATAAGTCTAAATTGAAATTTTCCAGTTCTCCAAATATTGCTTTTAAATTTTTTTCTGTTAATTCTTTTAGCTCCAAATTTCCTCCTTATTTTTAACTCCCTTATATTTTTCTATTCTCGCCTTCAAGCTCTGCAGCAGTTCCTCCTGTATGTCACCTTTTACTCTGCAGTGCCTTCATGACATCCTCGTCACGAGTATTACTGCACACAAGGTGATGTATTATGACTTTTTCCTTCTGCCCCTGCCTGTGGAGTCTTTTATTTGCCTGCTGATAGAGCTCCAAACTCCAGTTAAGTCCGAACCATATGACATGGTTCCCTCCATCCTGAAGGTTTAATCCGTAGGCCGCACTTGCGGGATGTGCAAGCAGGATATCGATTTTTCCGCTGTTCCAGTCCTTTTCATCCTGCACTGTCTTAAGCTCCCTCACTCTCAGTCCCGACTTGGCCAGTGCACTTTTCATCCTGTCAAGGTCATGCTTGAAACTGTAGAACACCAGTGCCGATTTCCCGTTGAGTTCCTCCACCAGTTCCATGAACCTCTCGATCTTGCACTTATGAATTTCATGCACATCCTTTTTTTCATCGTACACCGCACCGTTACTTAACTGTAACAGTTTGTTTGACAGTGCCGCCGCATTTGCGACTGTTATTTCTTCAAGACTGTTAAGCTCCAGTATCATCTGCTTTTCAAGTTCCTCGTACTGCTTCCTTGCTTTCGCATCAAGCTCCACACTGACTATGTTGTCCACTACGTCAGGCAGTTCAAGGTAATCCTCCGCCTTCATGGACACGCATATATCAGCTATCCTGTCCATGATTGACTTGTCCGAACCCTGCTTAAGTTCGTATTCGCCGTACGGATTGTTCCCGTACCTGTAGAAATTGAAATACCTCTCCCTGAATGCCGTTATATTTTTTCCCAGCCGTTCTCCCTGATCCAACAGGTAAATCTGTGCCCATATGTCCTTGAATCCGTTCGGTGCGGGAGTTCCCGTAAGTCCTACAAGTCTCTTAATCTTTCCCAGCACAAGTTTAAGTGATTTGAATCTTTTAGCCTGATGGTTCTTGAAGCTTGAGAACTCGTCTATGACAACCATGTCGAATGGCCAGTCGTTCCTGTAGTAGTCCACAAGCCACGGAATGTTCTCCCTGTTGGTCACATATATATCTGCAGGGGTGTTCAGCGCACTAATCCTTTTTCAGGAACCCAGTACCCTGAAAAATTTAAGGAGCTTCAGGTGATCCCATTTTTCTGCCTCCCTGAACCATGTGCTTTCTGCAACCTTTTTCGGTGCTACGACAAGTACCCTGCTGACCTCGAACATGTTAAGCTTAAGTTCATCTATGGCCGTAAGCGTTATTATCGTCTTTCCCAGCCCCATGTCAAGCAGAAGTCCGACTTTTTCAGTATTTACAACTTTATCAATGCAGTACTTCTGATAATTATGTGGCTTGAACTTCACTTTGCCTTCCTCCTTCAATTTCCAGTATCTCTTTTATTTTTTCCTTTGAGTCCGCGATATACACTCTCTGACCGTATGTCCTTATTTTCTCGATCTGTCTGTCCTGTAAAGGTCTTGTTGTTTTTCCTGTTGCCTTAAGCTCCACGAAAAACAATGTTCCGTTAGGCAGAAGGCATATCCGGTCAGGTATGCCCGCATGCCCGGGGCTTACAAATTTATATGCGGTGCCTCCCAGTTTTTTCACTTCGGACACAAGGTATTTTTCGATTATACTTTCCAACATTTTTTTGCCTCCTTATTTTTACCTACCTACAATCTTCACGTACACGCGTATATAGAGACTATAAAATAGGTAATTTAGGTAATTTAGGTGCGTATAGTAGTATTACCTAATTTATCTAATTTATCTAATTTAACCTTATATATGAAAAGTTTGTAGTTTTGTAGTTGTATTTAATATAAGTATTAATTTTATTGATTTTTGAGTTACCTACATTCTACCTACAAAGTTACCTACAAACTACATTCTCAATTTTTTAATTTTTCTTAACCTACAAAGTTTGTAGGTAATTTTGAGATGTAGGGTGACTTTGTTTGTCACTTTGTAGGTAATTTTTCCGCCCTAAATTACCTAAAATATAAAAGTTTGAAAAAGATTGTAGTTTTTGTAGTTATACCTATTTATCTTTTTGAATCTCTCTGATTGCCGTAATCACCGTACTTCAATGGTGTTTTTATGACGTTCCCAGCCTTCCATATTTTCAAGGATGCCGTTGACTTCCATACTGTCTGAATTTTTAATGTAAGCCTTTTTCATCTCGAAGCATTCGACCAGTATTTCTGCCGCACAGACTCTGTCCCTCGGAACTGTTTTTATCCCTGATTTGTCAAATCCTTCAGTAGTAGTTTTTTTCTTTTTAGCGTTTCCCCATTTTATGCCAGTCTTCAGGGATTTCTTTCTCAAGGAAATCCTTCACCATTCCCTCCTGGAATTTACGATTCTGTGTTCTTCCTGCTTCTGTTCTGCAATTTTAAGTTCTTCCCCTGTCAGAATAGGCTTTCGCCCAGTACGTAGTTCATGTATGCTTCTGCCCATATCTGATCTCTTTCGGCATCAAGGTCTTTCCATATGCTCTTTTTAGGTTTTTCGGTTCCCTACTTCGACTGGCCAGAACCTCCTGTTCCCTGTCCTGTCCCTTAGGAACTCACTATCGTTTGAAGTTCCAAAGAACACACATCTTCTCGGGTATTTCTCGGTCACATGGCCATACGCTTTCCTGTATATGTCGTCCTGCTTACTCAGGAACTGTTTTATAAGATTGGTTTCACTTCTGTTGAATCCTGTAAGTTCTCCAAGTTCATTTATCCACGTTCCCTGAATCAATTCTGCGGCTTCTTTGCCTTCGAAAGTCTGAAGGCTGTCCGAGTACCACTCACCTCCAAGTTTAGCAAGGAAAAGTACTCTTGCCTATACCTTGTTTACCTGTGAAGATGGGCATGTAATCATACTTCACCCCGCCATCGATAGCTCTCGCAACCGCGGCCGTCAGTGATATCCTCATAACTGCCCTCGTATAAATGTCATCCTCCGCCCCTAGATAATCACTCAGAAGAGTTTCCAGCCTAGGCGTGCCATCCCATCTAACACTTTCGAGGTAGATTTTCACGCTGTTGTACTTGTTCTTGCTTGACACTATGAGAAGAGCATCGTTTACCTTGTTTACTCCGGTAAGGCTGTACCTGTTTTCGAGGTAGTTTCTCAGTCCACTGTCATCCACTTCCTCATATTGTCTTACATAGTTCCGGCTGTCCCATGGAAGAGCTCCCGTAACCATTGCCCTGTTGGCAAATTCATCTATTGCGAACTTCCCTTTCAGGTTGATGTCGTTGTCCAATACAAGTTCCATATTTTTTATTGTTCTCGCATTATTACCTTTATCGTTCTGTTCCAGCTGATTCATCCATGACAGATCTGTTGTTTCATCATCCACTGTTGTGAAATCTTTGGCCGCTTTCTCATATTGTTCCCTGTTCAGAATGGCCGATACTTCCCTTATACCCCTCACGAGTTTTGACATCTCGACAAATGAAGGGAGCCTGTTTGCGGGAGTTCCTTCCTTCACATCCGCATCCATGTCCGCGAACTAGTGGAGCCTTACCATGTCGAACGCATTGCACAGCTTACCTCCTGCAGGATCAGTGGCATGGTGTGAGTACACGAAGACGTCGTCATATATTACTGCCCCTCCGTACGTGCTCCCCTGGGTGTAGGTCATCCTTTTCCCGTCATCAGATATGTCGTACTCTTCCGGAATGAACTTTTCCACAGCCTCGGCTATGGTGAACGTTTTACAGAAAGCCCCTATAATCCCTGATTTTTCAAGAGGGTTTTCCTGTTTTTTAAGCATCTTTTCTGCCATTTTTTCCGTTCCCGGAACCTGTGGCCACTCTGTCATATCCTTCCAGTCCCCATACATTGCGAGGATTCCGTCAACTGACAGCGGAGCTTTTTCAAGATTAAACCTGTATAGATATCTGCTGTCCACCGAACAGCTTGCCCAGAACATCAGCCTTACAGGCTCAAAGGTGGTAGGGTCGCACATGCCATACCCTATCATCTGAGCCACTTTCCTTGCCACAGGCTCATATTCGTCGGGGACATGCTCCTGTCTGTCACGATAATAACCCTTAACCTTGGCCTGCTCTCCATGTGCTTACGTGTGCTGTACACGGCGTAGGACATGTTAAGTCTTTCGACCTTTTCAATCACTTCTTCTGTTTTTCCCGGCTCGATGTTATCAAGGTCTAACGTTATTAAGTCCCTTGACAGCAGGTTCACGTTTTTTTCTTATACCGTCCTTCGGTTTTCCTGCGACAAAACCTCCGACGTCCTTAAGCTCATCCTGTTTCGCCTTCGGCAGTTTCAGAAAAGTTTCAAACTTTTCGGCAGTCCTTGTCGGTGTTTCAAGTCTCTTGACGAACTCGCTCCATAAAAGCTTTTCTGTTTTTCCATCTTGTCTCCTTCCTGCTACCTGCAGTACTTATCACTATTTCCCTGTTGTACATTTTTACCTCCTTCCTAATCCTTTTTATAATATCCCGTTTCAAATCCGTCTGCCCTCAGAATCAGCCCTTTAGCCCATTTAAGTTCTTCTCCCATCAGGTCGCACACTTCCCCTACAGTGACGTCCATCGGGGCTTCCAGCACAACTTCGTCGTGTATGTGCATTACTATCTTGTAGCCTTTATCGGTCAGTTTCAGAATTGTTGCGGCGAGACAGTCACGGGCTATTGCCTGCACAATGTTCTCCACGAGCTTTCCGCCATAAGTTTCCGCCGTTTCCCATTTACCTGAAACCTGATTTGGTGCTTTATAAGTTATCACTGTCGACCCCCAGCTGTTCTCCCTTGTTCCGGGACTGACATAGTGGAGCTTACGGCCACTCGGAAGGGTTACCGTCAGGAAGTCGAGCCCTTTTGCAAGGTCCCCTTCCCTTGAAAAAAGTATTCCGTTCACAGCCTGCCTTGTTCCGTTAAGCACCACTTCTGCGGCCGCATTCCCTACAGCATACCACAGGTCAACTATTCTCTTATTTGAATTTCTCCACATTCTGACAATTTCAGGAAGTTCCTCCTCGGTAAGTCCCATGTTGATTGCACCCATGGCCATGAGGGCTCCGCTTGACCCCTGATAACCGAGTGCAAGTTCCGCAACCTTCCCTTTCTGCCTTAAGTGATAGTTCTCCTTGCCCTTCGCAATTGTTGATATATCCACACCGAACATCTGCGATGCCGATGCCTCATATATTTTTCCGTGAGTCCTGAACACGTCAAGTCTCCACTGTTCGCCCGCAAGCCATGCGATTACTCTTGCTTCTATTGCCGAAAAGTCGGCGATTACAAATTTCTTTCCTTCCTCCGGAACAAATGCTGTACGTATCAGCTGGCTTAAAGTGTCAGGTATATTGTCATACAGTATGTCCAAAGTCAGCAGGTCTCTTCTTTTTACCATGTTTCTTGCATCGTCAAGGTCTGACAGATAGTTCCTAGGCAGGTTCTGTACCTGTACAAGTCTTCCAGCCCACCTTCCTGTCCTGTTCGCTCCGTAGAACTGTAAAAGTCCCCTCACTCTTCCGTCTTCACAGAGGGCATCCTTCATGGCCACGTATTTCTTCGTGCTTGTCTTACTCAGTTCCTGCCTTATTTCGAGCACTCTTTTTACGTCCCCTTCAGTTTCTCTGATAAGATTTTTAACTGTTTCCTTCTGAAGATTTTCGGCATTTACGCCTTTATCTTTTAACCATTTCAGTAACTGCACTGTACTGTTAGGGTTTTCCAGCCCTGTCAGTTTTTTTGCTTCATTCAGCAGATATTCGTTCCAGGTGTCACTCACGAACAGGGCACTTTCAACAAGCTCACTGTCCACTTTAATACCTTCGGCGTTCATCCTGACATCAGTATGCCACAGCTTCCATTCAAATTTTGGAAGTTTTATCCCTTCAAGTTTTTCCTTTATTGACATTTCTGCCACCACGTCCTGCCTGTTATATTCCTTGTAAAGTTCCCACTTTTCAGGCTCGTGGTGTGGCATGTTTCTTGTTCTTCCGCCGTTCCTCTTTGTAGGTTTGCACGGAACGGAGAAAAGCCTTATAAGGGCTTTACCTGTTGCAGATTTTTTCTTATCGTTTTCAAATCCCATTGCCTTCCCGACCTTGTCCAGTCCTCCCGGATAACCTGCATAATATGCATGTACCATGGTACATCTCCACTGTTCAAGATTAGTTTCATACCCTGCCTGGTTAAGGCAGTACCATTCAAAAAAGCCGCATTATATGCCCTCAGCTCAGTTTCCCCGTCATTAAGCATTTCAACAACTTCCTCCGGTACCGCCCCGTCTTGTGCAAGGTCTATCACTTCAACGGGCGACCCGTTAAGTGAATAGGCAAAAAGAAGGATTTCAAAATCCGTACTCTGTGCATACTTATACAGTCCTGTCTTTGAAATATCCTCACTGCTGTAAGTTTCAATATCTATGTTCAGTACATTCATTCGTTATCCTTCCTTTTTAATTAATATAGTTCTTCATCCTCAACCGGAGCGAAGTCCTGCTGAGCCGTTCTTCCTCCTGCAAGCGGTTCTCCGTCCGACACCTTCTGTACATTTCCAAGTCCTGCACCTATTCCTTTTTTCCCTGTGAACATGTAAGGGAAAAAGTTTACCGATACATTTGCATAGATTCCGCTGTAAATTTCAAACTGATCCATTATAGGATTCACGTATTTATCCACTACCTGAGGTGGATAATCCGTTTTTGCTGATGCCGTAAATACCCAGTGGCCTTTGCACTCAGGTCCGAAAGGTTCCCCGTTCTGTTTTACCCGTCCCCGTCCCATATAGGAGTCGGAACATGAGGGGGCTTGACACCGTTCCATTTTTCAGCTGTTCCTATTTTTATTGCCTCCGCAATTGCGGCATCAATTTTTCTGTTTTGCTACCGTATCTGATTTTTGGCTACAAGTATTGTTGTGCTATATTTTTTTCTTCCGCCCCTGGGTTGCTGCATGTGGCTTAAATAAGTGTACAAAGCTTAGTCTTCCTCTTACGTTTATTCTAGTGTTCTGATTTTTTTCCATATATTATCATCCTCTCTTAATCTATTATTTTTCAAATTCATCTTCTGCATTAATAACATCATTTACATACGGAGCCCTTTTATCCGACTCCAGCACAAGTGTAGGCTTACCTTTGAAGCTATTATCAGCTCGCCTACATAATCATTAAAATCTTTCTTCCCTATTGCCCCTTCGAGCTGGCTTAATGTCAGCATCTTACGTTCATACATCAGCTCTTCGGCTATACCTTTTTCCTTAAGTATCTCAAATGCTTTTTCAGTATCTGAGAACGTTCTTACCGACCTTCCTTCCACAAGTTTCCATCCCGGAACTGTTTCACCTTTAAGAATTGCCTGCTGGCAGTAGTTCTCAATGTCCTTGACCCATTTCACGATATCCTGTGCCCTGTTAAGTATGTCACCCATTTCGGCATTACTTAAGATGTTACCTTTTAGCTTCATATCTGTTTCAAGGCTCATGTTCATTTCCGCCCTTGCCCTGCATACTGCCTTCGCCCTGCAGAACGTACATTGTCCCGGAACAAAATCCCCTTCGGCATTAAATGCCCTTTCGGCGTTAGGTCTGACTTCTTTTTCCGCCCATTCCACAAGTTCCTCTGCCGGTATTTCCCACACCGAGATGCTGTCCAGTCTCGGCTGTATAATACCCATATTCACCGTTTCTATGTCCTCGAACAGCGAGTATTCGAGATACGCTCCTAACGAATAGAGCATAAGCTGTGGGTTATTTTCCGCAAATACAGGCACACCTTTTCCATATTTTAAATCCCTTACATATAAAGTTTTCCCGTAGACCGTAACGAAGTCGCACGTACCGAACCCTTCGGGCACGTAAGTACTGAAATCCACTTTCTTTTCAATTGATGCCACTGCGGGTTTATCAAAGGACATCATAAGCTCCTTGATATGTTCAAGGTAGGCATCCGTGTAGGCATCCATCTCGGGTTTATACAGTTTATTCGCCTTAAGCTTTTTCAGTCTGCTGTTGTAAGTCCGTGCACCCATCGGGCTTGTGTATTTTGTCAGCTTGAGTTCCGAAATCTCATGTGCCAGCGTTCCCTCCTCGGCATACTCAGAAGTTGTTTCAGGGAACAGTTCCTCAAGCCTTGCACTTGGATTGCAGTTCATCCATCTTGACGCCCCGCTTGCCGAAAGCAGGGCATGATCCCTTTCCTTGTGGTTTATCATATTCTCACCCCTAATTCCCTTAAATCGTTCGCAAATGCGTCATACAGCTTAGGGTCCAGTTCTGTCAGTTTAGACAGGTTATATTTCCCTTTTATTAATTTGGCGACCTCTGAGCCCAGGTTCATTGTTGATGCCTCGTGACATCCTGCTTTAGCTGGTCATAGCTCCACCCCTGTGTTCCTTCTGCAGGAGTTTCAGTTTTTTCCTCATTCGGTACTTCCTGTGGTGTTTCTTCTGTTTTCTCAGGCTCCACTTTTTACATCGTTCGTCTGCCAGTCCCCCGTTTTATTTCTGTTCCCGCCTTTTCAGACTCTTTTATTTTTCCCGGCTACTGAAGCTGCTATGTTCTGTACTGGATTATTTTCTAGTCCTGCCAGTGCTTTAGAAAAGTTCTCTATTACTTTTTACTTCCTTCTTCAATTTCAAATAAAACCTTTATTTCCATTATTCGTTCCTCCATTATTTTTGTTATATTCATCAGCAGGTATCCATTCGATGTTGTCAAATGCGAACTCCACCATTTTGGTTATCACATCCACTTTGCTCCATCCTGTCTCATTTGACACGATATCAAGCAGACTATGGGTGCTTGACCTTATTCTGATAGGCACTCCGTAATCCTTTTTCATTTTTATTATTTTCTTCGGTAATCTGAGTTTTTCCATCTGTCCTCCTAAAATATTATTCTCTTAATGCAAGTGGCATCAGCAGATATATCCACCTGATGTCTGTTTCGCCTCTACAAGCACCGCATTTTTTTCATTTGACATTTCCATGACGGTCAGGCTGTCCTTAGACTTACATAAATAGTCCGCCAAAAATCTTAAGTTCAGTGAGATTTTTAAATCTTCCCCTGTCTGCACCGTATCAATTGTGTCTCTGTACTCAACGGCAAATCCGTCCTTTGCCTTTATTGTCAGCCTGCCTCCCCGGAAGTCAAGTATGCCTCCGTTTTTCGCCTCCTTGTTGTATTTCGCAACTGTAAGCCCTTTTCTGAGCGATACGTGAAATACTTTCGTGTTCAGAAGCACCTTCTTATCGTTTTTTAGTCCTTTAATTATTGCTTTGTAATCAGGGAACGAAAAGCTTAACCGGTTCTGTCCGTATGTTGACGCTTCCAAGTCTGAAATTAATCTTTCCACTGATATCCGTCATTACCAATACTGTTTCTTCAATCCCCTGTATTTTTGACTTCAGGGCTTTTATTAGCCCTTTTACCGCTTTCAGGGGGATACTGACAGATAAAGGCCTCTGAGATTCCGTTATTTCTGTTTCGCACATGGCCAGTCTGTAAGTATCAGTTCCTACAGCTGTCATTTTATTATCTTCCGTTTCCAGTCTTACACAGTTTACCGCGAAGTTCTCGGGGTCACTCGATGCTGAAAATTCTACTTTTTCCAAAGCTTCTTTAAGATCCATTCTTTTTATTTTTAAATTTTCAACGCTTCCACAGTGTCCTCTTTAAATCCCGGATTGTACTCATTTAAAGGTATTTCAGACGTGTAATTTTTTGCCGTAATTTTTATTTTGTAATCATGAGTTTTAATTAATATCTCAGTGTCGGGAGCCTGTTTTATTGCAGTCCTGAACATCTTACAAGGGATGGCCACCTTTCCTTCTTCCTCCACATGCCCGTTAAGTCTGACTTTCGCACATGTCTCAGAGTCAGAAGCGAAGATTTCAATTCTGTCATTTCCGTCTGTCCTGATATGGACAAGCTTAAGATGTTCCATGCATGCCCTCTCGGTGCTTATGAAATTCTCAGCCACTTCGACTGCACCGAGGATTTCCTTTTTAATATTTTTAATTCCATATTGCTTTTTCCTTTCGTTAGTGCTATACTTTTATTGTTATACTTTTTATAATCAGTCGATATCCGCCGGTATCGGCTTTTTCTTTTTCCACATTATCCCGGTAAAGTTCATCCAGGATCATGTAATAATCCTCAATTGTTTCATAATAAATTCCTTCAATTTCAGCATTTAAACCACCTCCTAATATTTTCTATTAACATAATACTCCTGCATATTCATCTACATTGCATTAAGTTCTTCTTTTTACTTGAAAATCTGTAAAAAAATGCTGAACTTTTTGTAAAAATCTTGTTTTTCTTTAGTATGCAAAAATCCGTTTGGAATTAGTAATATGTAAGAGTTTTTCAATTTGTCATCCTTGTTTCTATTATTTTCATTTTCTAAAATTTACATATAAATCAGCTCTTCCATTACATCTCGCAGTCCAGTGTCTTGCTTTTTGATTCCTTATTTCTGCGACTTTTATAACACGAACTGAATTTTACATCTATCGTTATGTTTTTATACATGAAATCATATTTTGGATTATTCACTTGCCAGTACTTGTTAGCATCCACCGCCTCAGGCACAAGTTTCTGAAAATATTCTTCTGCTTTTCCTCCAAGTCTTGCACTTTCACTTCCATATTTTATTTTATCCTGTATTTTTAAAACTCCACTTGATAACAGTTTTATATGTGCTACTAACGTTGAAGTCCACTTTCTTTTACTGCCTGATGGAAATTCCCATTCCTGTATATTTCCACAATATCTTTTTCATTTTTCCACCTCCAGCCTGTATCCATTTTTTTCCGCCATTTCCTGCCATTCTTTAAAACATAGAACCATTAAGTTTTTCATACCCAATAAGTTCTTTAAATATGATTTTATTGGGTAGAAATGTTGTCTTTCCATAATGAACTCGTTATTCTTATACAATTTGTATTTCATTTTTAATCACTCCCCTTTCTTAATTTTTATGGATTTTTGTTCATAACTTTAACTACGTTTAATCCCGTTTTTGTGAGTTCCGAATCCTCGGAAATCAGTTTCTTCCTGTTCAGCATCAGCAGTTCCGCCTTTGATACGAGAAGGAGATTATCAATGCTGAGGTTTAGCCTGTTGCCGTCAGCAAACACGATAGAATGTTTCTCCGGAATAGGTCCATTTGCTTCCATCCAAATAAGCTTATGCTTGTACTCCCACACGTCAGGCTCCGCTATTTTGGTTTTTACATAGCCATCTGTGGTTATCGCATCTTCACCAACCCTCATTTTTATTGTGAGGGTAGCCCCTTTCCTGAACGTTGTCCTGTTGCCTGTTCCGGGGAACTTTTTCCCTTTATTGTGCGGGGTAATCCCCTTTTCAAACCGTCCTGTGAGCCCAGTCGAAATATTATGATTTCTTAATGTTTCCTTAAGTTTTTTCGCATTTATTTGGAACTCGAATTTTTTGTTGAACATTTCCACGATTTCGTGATAATGCCTTCCGTGTGCGATTTCCCGGATATAGTCAAGTTCCTCTTTGGTGTACCGTCTCGGTGCTTTTTAACCATTTCTTATCCCTCCAGCATCTTAGGGAGCTGTAAGTCCGCGTTCAGTCCTTCTTCCTAAAGCTTTACAGCTCTCAGGACAGTGTTGGCATTATCAATTATTGTCGATGCAATCTTAACAACCGCCTCCGACCTTGCCACTTCACATTTAGTTTTTCCTGTGTCATTTCCTCGTCGCCAAGCCGTTCAAGTTGTGCAAAGAGGTGGTTATTTAAATCTTTTAATGTGTTTTGCATATCCTTCCTCCTTTAGTCCCATTTTGATTCCTTAAAATATACCCACGTCATAGCTACTAATGCTATCCACAGGGGCATGAACTACTATTTTAACAATTATGTCGTCAGCAAATGATTTTTGTCTGATTCAGCACTAATGCGACGATGAATGTTCCATACCACACTAACGCTTTTTAGTTTTCATTGTCATTTTCTGTTCCTCCTTTTTTAATCATATCCGCTGCAATGTTATTTTGCCAGCGAATGTACTAATTTCGTCACGTCATCCCGTTCACGATTATCACGGGGAAGTTCCCATATTTCATATAGTGCTCCACAGCCTCTTTCGGAATGTGGTAGTCCCATCCGCCCTTGGTCTTGAGGGGGTAGGTGGTACTGTCTGAGTGCCGTTCCGAACTTATATCCGCCCCGCTGTAATCCCACCCTTATTGCAGACTCAGACTTGTTAATGCGTTCAGAGCATTCTTTTACGGTTAGAGTATTTTTCATATTTCCAAGATCCTTTCGATTTCCATCCTTTCCTGTTTTAATCAATTTTCGTATTTTTCCGAAAGAAGATTTTAAAAAATATTTCAAATATATCTTTTTGTCAATTTTTAGTAAACTTACAATTTTTAAAATTTCACTCCTACTAAATTCAGCCTTATTATTTAATTTAGCACTTAAAGTAGAACCTGCCATGCCTAGTTTAGAACAGAAATTTAATTCGGTCCCAAATACTTCTTTTTATTTTACCTCTTAATTTACTGTTATCAAATTCCATCAAATCCACCTCTTTTCTTTTTCGTATTTTACGAAATAATTATAACCTAAGTTTTTGAAAGTCAAGAACTTTTTTTCGGTATTTACGATTTTTAGTTTATTTGATTTTTGTTGTAATTTCCGAAAAAATGAGGTATACTATTAATACCAAAATTAAAGGAGAAATAATTATGTCAAATAAAGAAAATATCGTTGATTTTTGGGACGCGTTTAAAAAGAAGCCCTAAAAAGAAATCAAATGAGCCAATCAAAACTTTCTGAGCTTACGGGTATCAGTAACGCGGCTATCAGCGAATATATATCAGGAAAGTACGAACCTAGTAGAAGTCGAATATCTGAATTTTCAGACATATTAAAAAGTAAACGAAGTGTGGCTAATGGGATACGATATACCAATGGAAAAAGAAGCATTAAAAAAAGAAAATCAAAAAACAAAAACAGATGAGTTTGTTCTTACCCCTGAACAGGAAGCGGAACTTCAGTACATAATTGAACACAATATGCTGTTTTTCAAACGTAATAAAATGGATGAGGGATGATGCTAAGAAACTTGCTGATATTTTAAGAGAGTTCTATATCGAAACATTAGAGCAGAAATAAAATTTTAACGGGAGAGAAAGTCAATGAAGAAAAAGAGATTTTTGAACTTGCAAAAAGGCTGGCATTAGAATATCGTTCAGACCCAAAAAGACTGGCAAAGGAACTCGGGATTGTGGTGAAGTACCGCTCTTTTAATCGTCATTCGGGGAGCTGTATAAGAATGAATGGAAAACAACTAATAGTAATCAATAGCAGAATGTCTATACTGAAGCAGTTATTTGTTTTGGCACATGAAATTGCCCATCTCTTATTACACCCATACGAGGCTACCATCATAAGATATTTCAGTTTTTCTGAATCAAAAATAGAATTTGAAGCTAATTATTTCGCAGTGGTGTTTTTCAGTGAGTCAGAAATAGAATTTGAAGAAGACGAAGAAATAAAACAGTTAGTCAACAACATTATATTATAAAGGAGTGATTTTTAAAATGGCAAAAGAAAAATTGTTGGAGAAGACGGAAAAGTATACTATGAAAGAAACCGATTTACAAAAGATGGTGGTTTATTTTTATTAGTTGTTTTAATTGTATTAGGTATCATAGGTAGCAAAGGGAGTAAAAATGAAAACGGCTCTTCAAGCGTAAAAACAGCAGAATCAAAAAGGAAGAAGTTAAAACTTTTAAAAATAGGGGATATGGTCAATACCGAAAAACATAGAACTTACTGTAAATGACATATCATCTGCTAAAAAGTTACTGACGACAGTGGTTATCTCGAATACAAACCTGATGGAGAAGATAACAGATTCATAATTCTGCATGTTACAATCAAGAATATAGCCAAGGAAATGATTTCCCTTGATTCAAGTAGTTTTTCAACTATATTCAGGCGACGTTCAATACTCACCTACTATGGTTATGGTCAAAGACGGACTAAACCTTGATGGGATTAATCCAGGAGTGCAGATTAAAAGAAGAATATTTTTCGATGTACCTAAAAGATGTGGCAGACGCTAAAAAAACTTAAAATTAAAACTAGGTAGCAATATATTTTCTCAAACAGGAGGGACATCTTGAAATAGACCTTTCAAAATAAATAATCTCGAGACAGTAAATCTATAAAAATAAATAATCTCGATATAAAAATATCTAAATAAAAAGGCCCTGCGACCAACAGGACCTTGAAAATATGTGTGATATACCCACATACTCTAACCAAGTAAAGTATATCACACAAACCTTTAAAAATACAATACAAGGAGTGTGATTTTTATGAGAAAACCAAATGGCTACGGAACAGTAGCGAAATTAAGTGGGAAAAGGAGAAGACCATTTGCGGTAAGGATTACCGCGGGTTATACAGATGAAGGAAACAGATATATAAGTACATCGGATATTATGCTACAAGGAAGGAGGCGGAATACCAGCTTTCACTTTACAATGCGAATCCATATGACATTAATTTGAAAAAAATCTAACTTTTAAGGATGTCTATAAAAGATTTTTATGATGTAAAGAAAAATACAGGGACAAGTGAAAAAAAGACTGAAAACATACGAATCGTTCTTTAAGAAACTTGCACCGCTTTACAATATGAAAATGGTGAACATTAAAAACTCCAGCATCTGCAGACATTATTCGACACATTTACTGAATTTTCTCCGCTGTATGTGAGAAATTAAAATCTTTCGTGGGCTTGGTTTACAAGTATGCGATGGAAATTGACGTACTTGACAAGGATTATACAAGATTTCTTAAACTTAGAAAATTTAGAAAACAGAGAAAAACAGCATATTTACTGCCGAAGAACAGCAGAAGTTGTGGGATAACATTGAAATTCTTCCAGGAGCAGATATTCTTTTGATACTAATCTATACAGGTTTCAGAGTAAATGAACTGTTATCTGTGAAAAAAGAAAAAATAGATCTGGAAAACTGGACTGCGACGTCAGGATCTAAAACAGATGCAGGAAAGGAAAGAGTAGTCCCGATACATCACAGGATACAGCCCTTGATTATCAGATATATGCAGACAGATGGGAGTATCTTATTCCGAACCACAACTTTAAATCTCATATGAACTACTCCAGTTTCAGAAGATACTTTTCTCAAATTTTAGAAAAACTGGAAATGGAACATACAATACATGATACAAGATACACATTCATTACATCTCTGAGAGAAGTGACTGACAATAATGCGGCCATTACAAGCATTGTAGGACACACTAATATACAGATGACGGATAAATATACTTTAACTAATATACAAAAATGAGACAGGAAATAGACAAAAATAAACTAGTTTCCTGTCTCCTCAATGGAGTATTTTTGTATATTCCGTGTATATTATAGGTTAAATTTTTGATGTTCCACACAACATTTTAATTTTAATTTAACTAATTAAAAATACATGGAACACAGTAAAATCAATGCTTTCAAATACTCCACGATTAAAATATTAAACTATAACCAGTCTTTTTACAATACACTTTGCTACTATTAATACCTATATATAATATTATACATATTTCCATAAAATATATTTACATTACACTTTGCTACTATTAATACAAAGTAATTTGCTTTCTGATATATGATAAAAACTGAAGTTTACATTACACTTTGCTACTATTAATACCATAATAGAACTAATACATTTTTGCATTAGATGATTTACATTACACTTTGCTACTATTAATACAATTTAGTAATCATAGTTCTGATATATTGTTTCTAGTATTTACATTACACTTTGCTACTATTAATACTTAAACGGAAATAGAAGTAAGCCATGGATAGTTAGATTTACATTACACTTTGCTACTATTAATACAGTTATTCATTTTACTCAATATTTATAATATCATGTTTCCTATTTTTTTGTCGAACTCTAATTTTTTTATAAAAAAATAATGATATTCTCTAAATATTATTTTTCCTAATTATACACTTAAACCCTATATTTACAATATTTTCAAAAATTTCTGTCAATACCATATAGTTTTCCCATTATTAAAGGTCGACAGATTAAAAATTTTTCATTAAAAATTAGAGTCTTCTCATCTTCCATTCCCCAGAATTCTTTTTCAAGCCATTTTTTCTTGTCTTGTTTTTAAATAATAAAACTGAATCCTTATCTTCCCTAATATATATTTTTAACTCTAAATAAAGTTTTTCTCAGCAATACTGGGGTTATTTCTCCTTCAAATGCTGACTTTTTGAACATGTGTCAAATATTTTTACATATTTTAAAAATATTACGGAAATCCTTGCTCCATTATCATCTGTTGAAATATCATACACTAATATAACATACATATTACCACCATATTTTTAAATCCTTCATATTTTTTTATCTTCCATTAAATGTTTCACTATCTTATATGCTTCCAATCTCATAAGGTGTCTATATGATACACTTCGTCCCTAAATCTCTATGTTTTATAGTAGTTTCAAGTCTTTCATTAAAAGTCTTTAAAATTAATTTTTGTGCTTTTTTCTTTCATGTAAAAATAATTTGAATCTTTTTGCAAAAATCTTTTTCTGTTATCATCTTTTTATTCAATAAAGAAAAAAATAACTCTATCAGCAAGTAAAAGGCTTAAAAAAATTTCAGCAAGATCAAGTGACAAAGAAAAATCTTCTATCTCCTACACTATGTAAATAGCTTATTGTAGGGATTCAGTTGACTGACATATATTTCAGACAGACAAGCAGTATAAACTAGTGTATTTAAGAAGGAAATCATAGTATTTATCATATTATCAGGCGGTCTTTTTACTCTTTTTCAAAAATCAATTTCCTGATTTACAATAATATTCCAACTGTCATAATACACTTTTTCTTATACTTCCTTCAACTCCCATAAGTTCTTCAACATTTTGTGTTTTTAAAAATTCCTTTTCTCAAAGCTTTTATCTGCTCTATAATTTCTTCAAGTTCTTTTCCTCTTTCCTGATAATATCTAAGATTTCTCAATATATTTGCACTTGCCGCATCAATTATTAGCTGTGCCAGCTCTGTTCTTTTATCATTATCTGTATAATTTTTCAACCTGTTTAACAAATAACTTTTCCTGAAACATTCGTTTCCTTAGGATAAAAAGTTCCTGTATAAAAATCCGTAATAATTAAACACGTGTACAGGTATTTTTAAAGTTGCAAGATAATTCAAACATTTTTGTATTGAGGGGAAACTTCACCAAATAAATATATGTCCTTGTCATTTCTACTTTTTATATCCTTAAATCTTCCATCCAATGCTGTTATTCTTACAACATTGTCTTTCCTCTTTAATTCTCCATTTGAAAATATAAAAATAACTTTCAGACATTTTGACCATCTCCTGTTTTTCCTAAAGAATATAAGATTTAAATTACTCATCTATTATAAAATGAAACAGATGAGTAATTATTTTTAAAATTAAATATAACAATATTCATAATAGGCACATTTTTACATTGCTTACCATTTATAACTTCAGGAGAACTTTCATTTTTACATATTTCTTCTATTTCCTTTAAAAATTTTTTCTAGACAGATTTCATCTTCTTCAGATAAAATAATTTCTTTTCTTTCCCTTATTTCAGGATAATCAATTATTCCTTTTTCTATTTTCAATTCCTCTTTTTAGAAAAATAGATATAATATTTTACCTGCCATATTGCAGCTTCTTCTATGGCTTTACTCTTTTTATTTCATGAATAACTTTCCAGTTTCTTATAAAAATCAATATTTACAGTTTCTTCTATGGCTATCTGTTTTTGTTTCAAAGTAATATCTGCTTTCATCAATCAATTTTCCCATTTTTTTACATTTTCATTAGTTTCTTCAAAATTTAAATTCCTTGAGAAACACCATAATTTCCTTTTGCATACAAAATAATAGTTCATCATTAAGCCACTTATTCTCATAACAAACTCCCTATCTGAGTATTATCAGATTAAAAAAATGAATCTTCAGAATCTTTATTTCTTTCTTCCTTTAATACTTCACACCTTTTGTCATATGAATAATCACAATCTAAAAATAATTAATGTTTCATAATCATTTATTTCTATTTTTTTACTTTTTCAAGAGAAATATTATCAAATTCATATTCAGGAATTGCTACTTTAAATTGATTTATTTCTCGTCTTGCTTCTATTTTTTTCACTTCTTAAATCTTTTTCGCTCTTCTTCATCCAATCCCTTTGCTTTTTCTTCAGGATTTCAATATTTTTTTCACTATTTCTTCTTCATTTTTCCTGATAAATAATTTTTGGAATTACATCTTTCGAAGCAATATTTCTAAAAATTCTTTTTTACATTATCATATTCCACTATATAATTTTTCAAAGCATAAATATTTTTACTAATTTCCCATAATATTCTGTATTTTTAAACTTTCCGTAGAATAAACTTCTTCTATTAATTCTAATTTTTTTCTGTTCTGTCAGCAATCCATCAACTTCTAATAATGCTTCCTTTAGATTTATTATGAATTTCTTTATCTATAACTGCTTTAGAACCCTTTATTCCGGAACATTCTTCTGTGAAAAACATAACAGTTATATTTTTCATCTAAAAACTTCTCTATTTCTGTAACATCTTCCCATTCTCTGAAAAAGTCCATTCAAATCTGATAATTCTGTAATGAGAATGTCAAAATCCAAATCAAGAGATGCTTCAACTACCTGTGTCCCAATCCAGATTCCATTTTTCAGAAATATTTTTTTAATTTCCGTTCTCCTTTTACACTTTCCTTAAATCTTTTTAGGATTAGCAAATTCAGAAATTTCTTTTTTTCTTTTTAGCTCTATCTTTTTTTATAAATCGGCTGTAGAAGCAAATTCAATTCCTTGCATTCTATTCCTAAATTTTTCAATTCTTCATATATTTGTTTAGATTTTTTACAGTGTTACAGACAACCAGAATTTTTATTATTTTTGTAATTTTCTTTTTATAAATTCAGCATTAATAGTATCTTTTAATACTTTTTATATTATGTCTTCTTTTTATCATTTATAAAAGGCTCTGTAGTTACAAATTCTATTTGTTCCTCTTTTTAATAAATCTGGAATAATTCCTGGTAAAGTAGCTGTCATTATTGCAAATTTTCCACCAAAAATCTGTAATATATTTCAGTCCGTATATCAAATAAGCTAATAAATCTGTTGAATACATCTGAATTTCATCAATAACCACTTTAGAATAAGATAGTGTAGCAACTTTTAATTCAAATCCCGGTGCTCTAAAAACAAAAATCAAAAAGCTGGTCTATTGTACAGACTGTCAATGGTAAGGATAACTGTTTTGTTTTATCCATATACATAAATAATCCATCATTATCCAGTTTTTCCAGAGTTATTCTTTTTCTTATTTTTATATCTTCCACATACATTTCCCTAAAAATCTGAATGTAGCAGCCCTATTCTATTTTCTGTTTTTTTCAATTATAATCTGATTTTTCACTCTGCTAAAAATTGAATTGATTGCCACCCTCAATGGTAATGTAAAAATCCTTTATTATTACCTATCCAAAAGTAGGCCCGCTTCAGTCTTTCCATATCCTGTCTGTGCCACAACCACAATATTTTTTTATTTCGATTATTGCTCATAAATTTTTGCAATGCATTCCAATCATTCTCAGGATCATCCTTTTTCAATACATTTTTTTAGAAAATCATCCATTTTTTTCTTCAAGAAAATCATTTTTTTCCTCAACTGGAATATATGAACTTGCAGCATAGTCTATTTTATTCAGTAATCCTTTTTAACATCACATATTTTTGAAAAGGTTTCTAAAGTTTCCTTTTCTGATAAAATAAAATCTTGAGAATAGATTCTTCCATTTAATTTATAATATTTTTTTACTCAATTTCTTTAATTTTATTTTTCATTCTCAATTTTAAAAATAGGATAATTTAAACTTTCTTCTGTATTATTATTCATATAGTCAAAATATATATCTTGCAATTTTTCTAAATAGCTTAGAAAATAATCTGCTTCAATATTCATTAATTCTATTTCTTTTGAAAAATCTTCCTCCGAAATTTCTGAAATATCTCTTTCATGATGTAATGCAACAGAATAAGACAAAACTTTAATATCACTTTTATCAAAAACCATTTTTCACTTAAACTTTTTGCTATCTATAAAAGAAGTACTTAATAACCCGTGAGGAAGTTCTCCGTTTTGCTTTTGACCAGATAACTTACTTTTGGAATTTTTTTTATTTATTTTCCCAAGATCATGATAAATGCAGGCAAGTAACAATAATTTTTTTGACCACATTTACATCAGAATATATTGTAAAAAGTTTTTAAAGTTATTAATCAAATTTTCTGTATGTTCCATTATTGTTTCACCATTAGATTTTGCTAAAAACTCATTTTCCATAATTAATTTCTCCTATAAATTATAACTCACAAAAACAATTTCATTATCCTCATCAATTGGAACTATTTCTTCTTCCAATGCTGTTATATTTGAAGAATACAGTACTTCTTCCTTTTTCCATTCCTTATAAATTTAGGCTTTGCTTTTGTACCAATATTTTTTTGAGTTCATAATTTTTGTCAATTCATATCTTGTACCACAAACATGAATACCTGAAGTTGGATTACCAAATTCAACTTTTTCATCATATACAAAACTTAAAGGAATATATGCAAATACTTCTTCTCCATTTTCTAAATCTTCTTCAATTTCTTTCTTTTCCACGTCTACAATTCTAACATCTTTAATTAGTACAATATCCTCTCTTCTCCCTAAACTCGGATATTCTCTCGGATATTTGAACGCTTCAAAAATAGTATTTAAAAATTCTCCTGACTGGTCTTCTGGGATAATATGAATTGTCAAGTTTACATCAACTAATAGTTCAGCAGTTGCAACTCTCTATTAATACCATAACCATTTACATTTTAATTGATGCCTTCCTGTTTCAAAAAGGATTTCCATTTTTAAATTCATATCTTGTATATAAATCATTAACCTTAGAAAAGTAACTTCCACTGATACTTATTTTCATCGGTTTATATTCCTTAAAAGTCACAGAGGAATGAACCATTCCAATTACTGTTGAATAGGGTGGCAAAGGGATAGCTTTCTTTCAGCTGAAAACTTGTCGGAACTTTTATAATTTACCATATTTTGATACAATTTTTAATTTAATTGCCTTCATAGTTATCCATCAACTTTCTCTGTATAATAATTATCAACCTTTTCTTTTAACTGTTTGAAGAATTCAGGAACATCTAGTACATTTATATTTTTCCTTTTTAATTTTTCTTCAACTTCTGTATCATTTTTCAAACTGTTCTTTTACAATTCCAGAGATTGTATCTTCCTCTATATAATCATAAATTCCGCTACATAATTTATCAACTAGAATCTTGTTATTCTTGACATCCACTATATTTTTCAAAAATGGATTTTTTTATGTCGTACACTCCACCTATTATAAATAACGGTTTTAAATCTTCCCTTCTTCCTTTAATATCCCTATAGAGTAATGAAATTGTATCTAGCAGTTTTCTCACTCTTCTTGATTTCTCTTCATTTGAAACTTCAATTTTATCTAAATCATCTATTCCAATTCTATCTAAATCTATAGTAACTGTATATTTATAGTAGGATTTATGTATTTCAGCCTGTGCAATATTTGGAAATTCTCCAATTCTATCAGCTAAGCCTTTATTTGTTAAAAATTCCAGATCCCTTTAAATGTTTCCAATGAAATAGCATTTGACAGTCTTACTATTGCAGAACGATTCTTAGAATTTTTCACCTTTTATTGTTTTCATATATCCAAAAATCAAGTTCAGGGTAATCCTTAATTGTCGTATCTGCTGAAAAATTGAACTACTTTCTTGTCTCCACTTCCTTCTGCTTTTACTGGTGACTTTTTCTTCTCCTAGCTGTTCTATAATATTATATCTTATTGCCTGTCTGGAAATATATGTGTATTGTTCCCCTTTATTTCTTGATAATTTCTTTAATGCTGCAACATTTCCTATTCCTTCTCCATAGTTAGCACTTTGTGCTAAAAATATTGCTGTGAAAGTTAAACCTTTTTTTCTTCATAATTATTCATTCCCTTCTTTTTTTATCTGTTTTATTTTCATTCTTACTTTTATCTTCACCTAACAAACCTAATAAAAATCCATGCCCTAATGTCTGAAAAATTTTTCATCATTTAAAAAGTGCTTTTAGCAAAAAGTGAGCTGATATTTTTCCTGCATAAGCATGAGCTGAAATCAGTGCATCCATAAACATATCAACATTATTAATTCTCAAAAGCATTCTGAAGTCTGTATAACAGACTTCCTATTTTTATCATTTCCACTTTTTTTATGTACTCTTCCCTGAAAAATCATTGCGTCCCTTCTTATATAGAAAATATCTTTTTCTGTTAATTCTTCTGATGTTTTCTTACTTTTCCTCTTTTTCAACTATTCCTTGATTATCCATTTTATTCAACCTCCTGATATAATCCAAATTTATTTTTAGTAAATCTTCTATATTTTTAATTTACAATATAATTTTATTTTTTTGAAATCTTATAATAACATAATTTGTTTATTAGCGAAAATAAATTTTGATTATTTAATAATTCTGTTATTGTTACATCATAAAGATAAAAAATACCTCCTGTCAATTAAATACCATTTATCTAATAAATCATCTAATTTTTTTCTTTATTTTTCAGATAAAAGTTTTTAAAAATATTTCGTGATAATAAAAGTAAACTTATAGTGTCCTTCCTCTAACTTTACAATCTGAATATCTGATAATTCATATTTTGTATCGTCTTTTTCTTTTTGATTTCCTTCAGTAAATTTTTATATAAATTTATATTCTTTTCTTCCGACTCATCTTCTAAAATATTATATGCAATTCCATTATTTATTTTACACAAGTGATCTATATTATGATTTGCATTTACGAATATTCCTTTGTCAGCTCCGTATATAAATCCTGCTGGAATACAGGAATAAATCAATGTAACCAAAGGAGTTACTGCAATATCATTTACAAAATTCCAAACATGTGATGGTTTTCTATTTACATCAAATCCTATATCATTTAAAAAAACCTAATGTATTTTTATAATCTTTCATTGGCATATTTGATATTGTACATTTATATTTAAATTTAGACTTGTCAGCATTAATATATTCCAATGCAGGTTCTACAAAATATGATTTATATTCTTCATAAATATCTTTTAGCGGCATTTGCCCTATTTAAAAACGATACACTGCTCCAAGCATTATTTATTATTACATAAGCTATATTTTTTTAGCAGCAAGATAATTTTTACATTGCCTTCATTATCAGTTATTTTCTTTTTAAAAAAACTAATAATCTCCTTCATAATCTTAAGATTATTTTTACATCATCATTTGAAATTTCATTCACATTTTCTTTTAGGTTCTTTTATTTTCTTTAACTCTTTTTCCATTTCCAAAAATTTTTATTAGTTCCATTTTTTTCTATGAAATCATATGCTTTTTTTATAACTTTCCGATTTGATTTTTAGCTTTAAAGAATGTAATTTTATCATTTATCATTTTTAATTCATTGATACTTTTAATCTTTTTCTCCATTTTCCTCAAATTCATCAATATATTTTTCAAATTCAAGAATCTTACCATAAGTCAGTGTTTTCCCGTATCTTTTTATAAAAAAATCAAAATATTTATACTCGAAATTTTTCCAGAACTTTTTGGAGAAAATCTTATTAAACGATTTTTTTATTATCAAATTCCAACTCGCCATTATTCTTTGCTTCTTTTCCAAGAATATTTATAAATCCTAACAATCCAGCATTAAACAAATAATCCTTCAATTTCAATTCTATTTTTTTCATCCATTTTTCCTCCTTTTTCTATCTTTTCTATCCTAAATCATTTCCAACAGACCGTATCCTGAACCTGTCAAACTACCCATTCCTCTATTGTAAATATAATCCAGTAAATATGACTTTCCTGTAAAACTTATTATTCCAATTGAAGCATTTATAGTTTTATTATAAAAATTTTACTACTATCTTTTTTTAGCTTTTTCACTATTAATAGTTAAATTTTTCTATATCTTTCTGTATGTAGTCTCCATACTCTTCTCTTAATTCAGAATATAAATTTCTTTTTATTATTTCTATAAACTCATCATTTTCACCTGTATAATAAATATCTTCTCCTGTATCTTTATTATGATCTCGGCAAACTATTGGTGACATTGTTTTGTAATTAATCTATTGGTGTCTATATTTGAATGTAGGGAGCTTATTTACTCCTGTTACTTTGACTACCAATCCTTCTGAAATTTTAATTTCTTTATATTTAATAGATATAAATGCATTAAATATGTTGATACTGTCACTATTATTCAAAACAGAAAAATTAATAACAAATTCCTTTTTCATCTTGCAGATATATTCTACCCTTTTTCAAATTTTGAATTTTTAAAATAGACACTCCATGAATACTTCTTTTGTTTTTATTAGAATTGAAAAATCATTAAATATGTCCTGATATTTGCAAAGTCCTGTCTTGAAAAGTTTCAATATAGCTCTCCTGTAATCTTGAGAAAAAGCTATCTCCTTCTACAATCTCACATGTAATTTTTAAATCGCATTTCTTCATCTCTCCTCTCTTACTTGTTATTTTTAATAATAACTTGTAAAACTCAGTATTAGTATATCTCATTTTTCTGAAAAGTAAATAGTCTTTAAAAATTATCCTATTATAGTTTGATATATAATAAAAATATTTTTAATTTGTCAATCTGAATTTTATTACAACTTTTATTACAATTTTTTTCCTTTTTATTGACTTATATTCATATTTAATGTATTATATACTAACGAAGAAATTAATAGTAGCATTTTTGTAATGTAAAGATTATTGTTTGTTATTATTTTTCTATTTTAATAGTGCATTTTGTAAAAAAATTTTCCAACAAAAAAAGAGACTCCTCAAAGAAAAATCCACAAAATATATGGAAAATTATATTTATAAATTATTTATAATTTCACAATATAAAAACAGAAATAAATATAATTTTATATACCCTATTTCCGGTTTTTCGCTTAGTCTCTTTTTATATTATATTATTTTTATCTGTTCTTTAAAAACAAGTTCAGCAATATCTTTTTGCTCTTAAGTTATAGTTGTTAAGCATTGTTTCTCCATCAGCACTTTGACCAAAAACATCATATATTCCATGCTTTACAACTTTTTGTAGGGTGTACTTCTGACAAGTACTCTGAAACAGCACTTCCAAGTCCTCCCACTACTGAATGTTCTTCACTTGTTACGATAAATTTACATTCTTTTGCAGCTTTCAACACTGTCTCTTCATCCAGAGGTTTTATAGTAGACATATTTATTACTCTTGCTTTTATTCCTTCTTTTTCAAGTAATTTAGCCGCTTCCGCCGCTTCGTAAACCATAAGTCCTGTAGCGATTATGGCAACATCATTTCCTTCAGTAAGAGTATGAGCTTTTCCTATTTCAAACTTATAGTTTTCATCAAATAATACAGGAATGTTCAATCTTCCCAATCTTACATAAACAGGCCCTTCATATTCTGCAACTGCAAAAATCATTTTTTCAGTTTCAACAGCATCAGCAGGAGATAATACAACCATTCCAGGTAATGATCTCATTAAAGCCATATCTTCTACCGACTGGTGTGATCCTCCGTCTTCTCCTAATGAAACTCCCGCGTGAGTAGGACATATTTTAACATTTAATTTAGGATAAGCGACACTGTTTCTTATCTGGTCAAATGCTCTTCCTGCAGCAAAATGTGCAAATGTTGATGCAAAAGGAATTTTTCCTGTTGATGCTATTCCAGCTGCAGTTCCTATCATATCAGCTTCTGCTATACCTACGTTTATATGTCTTTCAGGGAATTCTTTTTTGAAAAATACTGTCATTGTTGATTTTGATAAATCTGCTTCCAATACTACTACATCTTTATTTTCTCTTCCTAATTTAGCTAATGCTTCTCCATATGCCTGTCTAGTTGATTTCTTTTCCATTATCCATACCTCCTATTGTAATTCTTCCATAGCTTTTTTTATACTCTTCATCATTCGGAGCAGCTCCGTGGAATCCTGCATTATTTTCCATGAAAGAAACTCCCTTACCTTTTACAGTATTAGCAATTATTGCTGTCGGTTTTCCCTTTACAGTTCTGGCTTCAGCAAAAGCTTTTATTATTTCATCATAATTATGCCCGTCTATTTCTATTACGTGCCAGTTAAATGCTTTAAATTTGTCTGCAACTGGAGAAACATCCATTACATCAGACACTTTTCCATCAATTTGAAGATTGTTGTAATCTACGATTGCAACTACGTTGTCAAGTTTGTAGTGAGCCGCTGTCATTGCTGCTTCCCATATTTGACCTTCCTGTAATTCTCCGTCTCCTAATATTGCATACACTCTGTAGTCATTATCGTAAATTTTTGCACTTATAGCCATTCCGTTTGCTGCTGAAAGCCCTTGCCCCAGAGATCCTGTCGACATTTCAACTCCTGGAAGTTTTTTCATATCAGGGTGTCCTTGCAATGGTGAATGCCATCTTCTTAAAGTAGGTATCAGATCCTTGCTTGCATATCCTTTTTTTCTATCAATGATGCATAAAGTGCTGGTGCGGCATGCCCTTTACTTAATACAAATCTGTCCCTGTTTTCCATTTTTGGATTTGCAGGATCAATATTCATTTCATTCCAGTATAGTACAGCCATAATATCAGCTATTGATAATGATCCTCCAGGGTGTCCTGATTTAGCTCTGTAAATCATTTTCAATGATGTCTCTTCTTAAGTCTTTTTGCAATTTTTCTGCAACTCTTTAATTTCCATAAAAACCTCCATTATTATTATTTTTTTCTAGTTTATATAATCACAATATGTAATTTCCATAATTATAGTACCTGCAATTCTTATTTCTTAAAGTACAGGCTATTTTCATCCAGAACAGCTTCAATTGTTGAAACTCAATATATCAAAACCTTATACATTCACTCTAGTCTTCCTTTTTCAGGTTATAGAAGAACAGTGATGCTGCGAATAATATCAATGCCACAACAAGCGTCACTTTAACTCCAAATTCCGTCGCACCTTTTACGCCTTCGGTATTATTGTTTCCAACAACAAGTAAAGTTGACTGTACAACCTGCTGTACCAGAAACGCAAGTTTTAGGAACATTCCCTGTATACCAAACATGAATCCTTCCAGAGCTCACTTTTTTTAGTTTCCGACAGCTTTTGCAGAAATTTCACTTAACATAGCCTGAGGAAAAATAAATGCGGCCCCGCTCAATCCTGTTCCACAGATTATAGAAAAATACGTAGGCAAAGATTGAAGTATTTTTATTTATAAATAACAGTCCAAAAGTTCCGGCTATTAAAAGCAGCATATCTGCTATCAGTACCTTCTTATATGAATATTTTTTCCCGAATTTATTTGTAATCGGGAAAAACAGTCCTGCCATTCCAAACAGTATAACCGATATTACTGTAAGAATTTTATGTCCTTCTGCATTACTGCACTCAGATAATATGTCAAATCTCCACGAAGTATATTAAATCCACAGAAGAAAAAGAAATATCCTAAAAAATACAGTATAATTTCCTTATCCTTTAAATGTGAAACAGATTTCATAAATCCAAGTGATTCACTTTTTAGGACGGTTCTGTGTCAGCTGTTTCTCCTTAAGGAAAAAAATACACATGCATAAATCCCAAGTACTGACAGTATCGTAATCAGAATAACTGTTTTACGTATTCCAACTTCTGTATTCATGACTCCATTTACCATACCAAATTTTGATATGAGAATTCCTGGAAGAACCATTGCCACTCCGGTAAATATCAGCCTGAAGGTTGACTGCATTGTAGACAGGTTCAACCTTTCTTCCTTATTGGTCGCCAAATCAGGAATTAAGGCATTGTAAGGTGCGGCGACAAGAGTATATGCCGTAAAATAAAGTCCTCCAACAATTGACAGATAAATCAGTGTTGCCATTTGTGAACTCTTTACAGGATAAAAATACATGATTGTAAGAAGTCCAAGTGGCAATCCTCCTATTAACATGAATATTGACCTTTTACCAAAACGTGATTTTGAATTGTCAGATAAATATCCCACAACAGGATCTGACACTGCATCAATAATTCTGGCAAAAATAAATGCCAGGACAAGATACTGAGGTTTCAGTAACGGAACAAGATTCTTTTCTGTTTCAGGTGGCAAATAATAATACGAAAGCCACTGGTTATAAATCTGGTCTATCATAAAATATGAAACCCCAAGACCATAAATAATATATTTACTTTTTGTCATTTTTAGACATATTTTTCTCCATTTTTCCAAAGTATTTATTTCAAACACTTTTTCTCTTTAATCTGCTTTTTTTATTTTATTCATTATCATCAAAAATCAAAGTCAGAAAATTTTTCATAGTATTCTGAACCTTTATCATTTGCATTTTCATCCGCTTCCCACTTTTTACAGTTTCTACTTCCTGCCCAGTTTTTCTTATCAGTTTCTTCCTGAGCACTGTTTACCACTTTATCTTTAAGGAAATTTGCAACTGCTTCAGTATATTCTTCTTTATAATCCTGTTCTGCATATATTCTTGTATGTGAACCTCTTTCAAAAACCTTCAGCTGAACATTCTTATTCTGAGCTATTTCGTTATATTCTTCCATAAGCATACCGTAGGTTGTAGCCTTGTCACTTTTAGTCTGTATTATTAGGGTAGGTATTCTTCTCAGCAGATATGAAAGTCTTAGTTTATCCAGTTTATTTCCAACCCTGAAGTTAAACACTCTGACAACAACACTTACAATAAACTTTTGGAACTCTTCTTTTTTTAGCATCTTCCTTTACTTTTTTCTTATATTTGAAATGGAACTGTCAAGTATCATCTTGTCCACTTTTTATACCTTTTTCTAAGTCCGTTGTTGAATATCTTTGCTGCAATTGCAGACCCCATTCCACCTTGTGAAAATCCATAAAGAACAAAATTATTTTTTTCCAAATTTTTCATTCAGCATAAGCATTGTATTGTAAATATCCTGTCCAAAACAGTATCCCATTTTAGTTCTTGAAATGTCTGATTTCCCGGAATTTCTCAAGTCCGGAATAAAAGAAACTGTATTCCTTGTCAAGAGAAGTATCTTTGAATATTTGCAGATATTGCAATGCAGCAAGCCTGTTAACTCCTCTTCCATGAGAAATTATCATAGTCTTTTCTGCATCCTTATTTTCCAACAGCCACCCATGAAGCTGTATTTTTCCTGATTTATAAGGTATTTCCTTATAGTTATAACCATAATCCATTGGATTTACTTTTATCCTCTATGTTATATTTCATCCGAAGTTTCTTACTGTTGTAAACTTCTTCCAAAAGTTATTCTTGGATATTTTTTTCAATCTGATTTATAAAATATCTTATTGACATATACGCCAGTACAAAGAAAAATATCATAAACAGTACATTTATCGTAATTAATACTCCCATTATTACTCCTCCTATTTAAACTTTCTCTGATTTATAATTAGAGGGTTCAGTTTTTTTCCTTTTCATTTAAAAACAGTTCCTTTAGCAGAAACCCATTTTTTTCTATTTTAACTTTTTCTGAATGTACATTTTTTTCAATATTTTTCCAGTTTACAAAAGATTTTTCATCATTATTTTTCTTTTCATACTTTTCTGTTTCTTCTGCCACATCTGACTTTTTCATTGTAAACCTTCTTTTTCTTAAGCTGCCTGAGATATTCCTGCCCTCTCTGATTAAATCCCAGAACCCTTATATAGTCCAGTTCAAAATCAACTGCTTCTTTTGTTATATTAAGCAGGATATTCAGTACTATTCTTTCTATTCTTTTTATTGAAAAATTTCTTGATTTTACTTCCTTCAGAAAAAAACTTCATATGTATTCGATTTACTAACACCTCTGTATATTCTAGCATATATTTCGTCGTTCATATCATATATTTTTATTATTTCTTTCTTTGTTTCCATTAACAATTTATATTTTAAAAATTTAAACATACCTTCCTTCAAGTTTTTCCATTTAAGCCCTTCATTTCCTTGTTTTCTGAGACATAGTACTTTTTCAAAATTTCATATGTTTTTCTCAGGAATGAAATCACTCACATTTTCAGGATTTGCATCATTTTTCTATCAGTATTTTCCTTATAAATGTTGCACTTGCAATGCTTTTTCTGGCTTTTTCTATTTCCTGTTCATTATAATCTGAAATTTCCCTCTGTATAATGTAAGGCTTTATTCAAGATTTTTCCTTCTTCATTGTCCTCATATACTCAAGGGCAAGTATGTTGTTTGATTTTACAGCATCACCATAACCATATTCTGACAATGCCAGTTTTTGCGAAGTACTGTAACTGTTCCCTTTCTTCATGAGCTCCATAAGGTTCTTTTTATAGTCCTCCCTTTCCTGCAGTTCAATTATCCTGTCCAGCACTTCAATGTCCTTTTCTTCAGCTCCGAAAAACCTGAAAGTCCATTTCAAGATAATCCAGTATTTTTTTGTAGACATTTTAGAAAAAAATTTCAGCATTCTGGACAGAATAATATAACGGCAATTCCACTACCATATCCACTCCATGATTTAATGCTGCCTCTGTCTTATGCCACTTTATTAAAAATACGAGAAAATCTCCCTCTGAACAAAATCTCCACTTACAACTGCCACTATCAGCGTATCTTTCTCCATTCTTCTCTTTATTTCTTCTATCTGGTACAGATGACCATTATGAAAAAGGATTGTACTCTGCAACTATGCCTATTTTTAGCAATTTTATTCTCCTAAATTTTATTTCTTTTTACATTCTACTATATTTAGTATAACATTTCAAATATTTCTATTTTTTTGTGTAATTTTCTAAATATAAGTGGTATAATATTTTTAAAATAACATAAATTGAAAAATCAAATTTCAGAGAAAATAAGGAGGTTTTATAATGCAGCCTACAAAAAGAATGGTTAGAAAACTGGGAAAAGGTTAAAGATAAGTTACAGCCTAACAGTAATCTTGAAGAATACTTCAACTCAAAAGAAATTGCCGGAAAAAGAATTAGATGTTATGGATATTGGACCATGCTCTATTCCTACTGGAGAATTTCTAGTTGCGGATCCTCTTGTTTATTTAGTTGACGGGGATGAAAAACATATTTCAAAAGGATTCCTACCGGTGAATTCAGAACAGAAGTCTGTGTTATGAAAGCTGATGACAGCGATTGTGACAGATATGCAGCTGTCAGATTAAAATTTAATGACAATAAAATCAGTTACTTTGAAGAAGCTCTGGCAGGATACGAAAATTTAGAAAATGTAGAAGAAGGAGACTTTTTTGGATTTTATGTTGATGCAGGACTTGGATGTATCTGTGATAAAAAAATTACATGACTTTATATTGTGATTTTAATGAAAAAGTGGTTAAAAAGAAAATCCTGAGGGAAATCTTTATGATGACTATTTTTGCAGATTTATTTCAAAAAAGTTATGAAGATAATCCTAAATATCAGAGAGATGGTGGAGATTGGATAAACTGGACAATACCTGGAACAGATTACCACCTGCCTATTTTCCAGACAGGGAATTGGAGATGGAATTTATCCTGTGTGTTTGGCTTATGACAAAGATAACAACGTATGTCAGCTTATCATTGAATTTATTGATATTGAACTGACCTATTCAGAAACTGATGAAGAAGATGAAGACGAAGAATAGAAACAAAAACAAAAAGAGCTGGCTTAAAAAAATATAAAAATTGATGTAAAGAGGATATCTCAAAAAGAAAAACTTAAAAATTAATGTAAAAACTATATTTTTGAATTATTTAATATCTTACAATGTAAAACAGGAAATAAATTTAGGAAAAGTCATCTGTCCGAGCCTTTAGGCAAGTTTTTGACTTTTTCCTTAATGAATGACTGTTTTATATGAGTAAAGTTTTAGTAAATGAAAAAAATGTAGTTTTTTTATACTATATTTATATTTTTACTACTTTGAAACACTCTCTTTATATATAATATTTATTTTTTTGAGACAGCTCTTTATTTTTCCAGTAATTTTTAATCCATATGATTTAAAAAATCCCTTCAGCCTTTTCCACTTCTTCCCTTGTAGGAGTTTTTACATCTTTAAGTTTATAGTCTTTTCCAAGATTCTCCCACTTGTAAGTCCCCATCTGATGAAATGGCAGAATATCCACCCTTTCTATGTTTTCAAACTGTGACACAAACTTAGCCCATTCATGCAAATCTTCTCATCATCTGAATATCCTGGAACAAGTACGTATCTCACCCATACAGGCTTATTTATGCTTGAAAGGTATTCTGCAAATTTTAATGTGTGCTCCAGACTGACAGAAGTCAGTATCTTGTATTTCATGGGATTAATATGCTTTATATCAAGAAGTACCATATCAACATATTCCAGTACTTCTTTAGCTTTTTCATCAAAAATGTATCCTGAAGTATCCAGTGCTGTGTGAATTCCACTTTCCTTACACAGTTTAAACAGCTCTATCAGAAACTCAGGTTGCAGCAGAGGTTCCCCTCCTGAAACAGTAACGCCCCCACTTCTTATAAATCCTTTAACTTTGAGAATTTCCTTCATAACTTCTTCCGGTGTCATCATGTATTTTTTGTCCTTCATATTCCACGTATCAACATTATGACAGTAAAGACATCTCAGAGGGCACCCCTGCAGGAATAGGACAAATCTTATTCCAGGCCCGTCTTTTGTTCCGAAAGATTCAAAAGAGTGTATATATCCCTCCATAATTTCATTCTTCCTCATTTTCTTCTGATTTATTTGTTAATTTTTTTACCTTATAGTAAATAATGCCGCCAACTATCATTTAAGATAGCCATGCGACATTATTATATAATATCCTGTAATTCTTTTCAATTAGAATTTGCTTGATATAGTTCTGTTAATTACATCCAGCTGCTGTTCCTTAGTAAGTTTTACAAAGTTTACTGCATATCCGGAAACTCTTATTGTAAGCTGTGGATAATTTTCAGGTCTTTCCATAGCATCTTCAAGAAGTTCTCTTCCAAATACGTTTACATTCAAGTGGTGTCCTGTCTGATTGAAGTATCCGTCTAACAGTCCTACCAAGTTCCCTTTTTTCTCATTTTCATTTTTACCTAATGTTTCAGGTGTTATTGCAAATGTATATGAAATTCCGTCATTAGCATCTTCGAATGGTAATTTTGCTACTGATGCAAGTGATGCTACTGCCCCTCTTGTATCTCTTCCATGCATAGGGTTTGCTCCAGGTCCGAAAGGCTCTCAGCTCTTCTTCCGTCAGGAGTGTTTCCTGTCTTTTTACCATATACAACATTTGAAGTTATTGTCAATACTGACTGAGTAGGTATTGCATCTCTGTACATTTTATGACTTCTTATTTTGTTCATGAAGATTTTAACTACATCTACTGCAAACTGGTCTGTTGCATCATCATTGTTACCAAATGGAACATATTCCTTTTCAACAACGTAGTCAACTGCATCTCCTTCTTCGTCTCTTACAACTCTTACTTTTCCATACTTAATAGCAGCAAGTGAATCTGCAATTATTGAAATTCCTGCGATTCCAAATGCTTCAGTTCTCTTAATGTCAACATCATGTAATGCCATTTCAAGAGCTTCATAAGAATATTTATCATGCATGTAGTGGATAATGTTCAATGCTTTTACATAAGTTTCAGCAAGCCAGTCTAATAATTTATCAAATTTTTCCCATACTTCGTCAAATTCAAGGTATTCTCCTTCAACTTTCTGGAACTGACCTTCAGGAGTAACCTGTAATTTAGATTTTTCATCTTTTCCACCATTTATAGCATAAAGTAACGCTTTAGGTAAGTTTACCCTTGCTCCAAAGAACTGCATCTGCTGTCCTATTGCCATAGGTGAAACGCAGCAGGCTATTCCATAGTTATCTCCAAACTGAGGTCTCATAATATCATCATTTTCATACTGAACTGATGAAGTATCTATAGACACTTTTGCACAGTATTTTTTCCAGTTTTCAGGTAATTTTTCACTCCATAATACTGTCAAGTTAGGTTCAGGTGATGTTCCCATGTTATAAAGTGTGTGCAGAATTCTGAAACTGTTCTTAGTTACAAGAGATCTTCCGTCAAGTCCTATTCCACCAATTGATTCAGTAACCCATACCGGATCTCCTGAGAATAATGCATCATATTCAGGAGTTCTTAAGAATCTGATAAGTCTCAGTTTCATTACAAAGTGATCCATAAGTTCCTGTGCTTCTTTTTCAGTAATTCTTCCTTCCTGTAAATCTCTTTCTATATAAATATCAAGGAATGTAGAAGTTCTTCCTATACTCATTGCCGCACCATTCTGATCTTTAGTTGCCGCAAGGTAAGCAAAATAAGTCCACTGAATAGCTTCCTGTGCTGTAGAAGCAGGTTGTGAAATATCATATCCATAAGCTTCTGCCATTCTCTTTAAAGCTTTTAATGCTTTAATCTGTTCAAAAAGTTCTTCTCTTAATCTTATTTTATCTTCAGTCATTTCAGCCGGATCGCATTCCTTAAATCTAGTTTCACGCTCCTCTATAAGTCTGTCAACTCCGTAAAGTGCAACCCTTCTGTAATCCCCTATTATTCTTCCTCTTCCATAAGCATCAGGTAATCCTGTAATAATTCCTGTATGTCTTGCTTTTTTTATACTGTCAGTATAAGCTGAGAATACTCCGTCATTATGTGTTTTTCTATATTTGCTGAATATTTCCTCAGTTTGTGGATCTAATTTATATCCAAAAGCTTCCAGACTGTTTTTAACCATTCTTAATCCACCATTAGGGAAAATTGCCCTTTTTAATGGTGCATCAGTCTGAAGTCCTACGATTTTTTCCAAATCCTTATTAATATAACCAGGACCATATGCATCTATTTGAGATGGTATTTTAGTTTCAACATCATAAATACCTTTTCTCTTTCTACCTTAAATTTTTCCATAAGCGACTTTCCACATTGCTGTAGTAGCTTCTGTCAGCCCTTCAAAAAACTTTCATCCCTTGATATTCTGTGTAGTTTCTTCTGATAAAAGTCTGTTACGTCAACTTCTTTTACTCCAATTACCTTCTTTAAAAACCTCTCCATGCGTCCATTATTATGTAACACATCCTTTCTATATTAAAGTATTTTTCATTTCTGTAACTATTATAACTTATTTTGCTTTGAAATTCAAAGCTTTTTAAATTTTTATACACATGTGAGTTTTTTTGTTTTTTTATTGATTTTTTTCAGCGTTTACTTTTTATAAATTTTTTTATTTTCATATATTTGATTTTGTTTTTCCACTTGAAAAAAACTGTTAATTTTATTGTATATGCAAATTGACAAAAGATAAAAAGGTAAAAATTCCATATATAATTTTTATATCTGTTATATTAAATTTTTAAAAAAATAATTCAAAAATTACTTTGAAAGGAGAAATAATTTTTATGCAAAAAATAAGGAGAAAAGTTTAACTCTCCTATCAGTCTTAATTGGTATTGCCGGTGCTATTCCAGTTGCAGCAGAGTTCATTTTACATAGTTCTGAAATTTGGTGCATTACCCTGGCCTACAATAATGGTGACATTAATTTCAATATCACTGCTTAAACTTTTCAGAGAAATAATATGAAGAGTACCGTTACACATACTATATGAGTGCAGGTTCAATGGTTGCAGGGGAGTTGCATTTACTCTGCCTGGATATCTGCTTTCAGGAGAGATTTAAAGGATATTGATAAAATGCTTCTTTTCTTTACAATATTAACTGGAAGCATTGTGGGAGACCTTCCTCTCGTATATTTTCAGAAAAACTTATTGAGAGGAAGGACTTGAATTTCAATTGGGGAAGCCGCCTATACTCTCGTAACTTCAGGGAAAAATAAGAACAGCATGAAAATCGTAGGATTGGGAACTCTTCTAAGTTCTGTCGTGTCTATTTTCAGGGATTTCAGTTTTTTTAAAGGAAAAGCACCTTTTATTCCCACTGTCTATACATTAAAAAATGGATTATTAAGTTTCTATGTTTCGCCACTTTTACTTGGGATTGGCTACATTCTCGGATTTACAAATACGTTTATATGGTTTCTTGGAGGAGCTTTTATTCATTTTTATAGCATCCCCTATTGCAAAGTTTAAAAATATAGCTGACTTTGATGTCATGAAAAACAGTTTTTGGAATGGGATTTATGATAGGTATAGAATTTCAATAATAATAAAGATTTTGTTACCTAAAAAGCAGGAAATAAAAAGGAAGAATACTAAATCATCAAAAATGTCTTCCATAAACTCTGCTCCTGTTTTGGGAATTCTTATGATTTTTGCATTTATTATAATTTCAATGATTTACAAAATTTCTATATTCCTGTCACTTGTTGTAATTATAATATGTATTCTATGTGCGGCAATTGCTGGATATTCCACAGGAAAAACAGGTATAAATCAATGGAAATTTATGCAGTAATTTCAATACTTGTAATTGCATTTTTAAACAGACTTCTTAACGTAGCTGAAAATAGGAAACTCAACTTTTTCAACAAACATAACGCTTCTTTCGTTATTCTTTATTGCCTGCATCGTTGCAGTGGCATGCGGACTTGCCGGTGATATTCTTAATGACTTTAAGTCAGGGATTTAACATGAAGGTACGTCCATTTTGACCAGTTTATTGGAGAGTAATTGGTGCAGCTGTAAGTTCAGCTGTTATAACATTCCTGTTTTTTTATATTCTTTAATATCTATAAAAATATTGGACCCTAAAGAAAAATAGTGATTTAGTTGTTCTTCAGGCTTCAATAGTAGCTTCTGTTATAAAAGAATTCATTTATACATTTATTCTGGACGGGACTTCTGGCGGGACTTATACTAATATACTAAATATTCCTGTACTTACTTTTTGGAATAGGGTTTATCTTCCATTTTACCTTACATTGCCTGTTTTCCTTGGAGGACTTCTTAATTCTGTTTCTAAATTTCAGAAAAAGTTTTCTTCAGATGCCCTTCTGTTTGCAAACGGACTGATGTCGGGAGAAGCAATTACAGGAGTTATTTTATCTATAATTGCTTATGTAAAGCTGTTTATTTAAACTGAACTGTTTACACTGGTTCATTATGATGAATAAATTTAATAATAAAAATTTTATAGGAGGTATTTATGCTTTTTAGGATTTGATATAGGAAACACTCACATTGTTCCTATTTTCTATAATAACAGTGGAGAAAATCATGGCTTCTTTCCGTATACCAACTGATTTGAAATTTTACTGAAGATACCTTGTTTATTATGTTAAAAAAATCTTGCTGAAACTAAAAAAATTAATATTTCTGATGTTACAGACATTGTTGTTTCATCAGTTGTTCCTCACATTAATGAAGTATTTGAATATTTTGGAAGGAAATTTTTCGCCACTGAACCCACTTTTTATTTCTCTGGATAATATTAATGACGAGATAAAAAATTCTGGAAGGAATGGAAAGAGGACTGGGGCTGACAGGATTGCAGACATTCTGGCGGCAAAAGGTTATATCCTGATAAAAAGCCTTTTTAATTATTGATTTTGGAACTGCAACTACCTTTGATATGATTAAAGAATCTACCTACATGGGAGGGTGTATTATTCAGGTGTAAATTTATCGATAAATGCACTTTTCAACAATACTGCAAAACTGCCTAAAATTAAATTTGAAAAAGCCTTCCACAGTTCTGGGAATAAATACTGTCACTCAGATAAATTCAGGAATTTTTACAGTAATGTCGAGACAGTAAAGGAACTATTGCTAAATACAAAGAGAAATACCCGAATCATATGTTATATCTACTGGAGGACAGGGAAAGAAATATCAGATTTTATCCCTTCTGTAGATGAATATATTCCAAATCTTGGTGAGAAGGGAATATTTGAATTTTATAAACTTCAAAAACAAATAAAAGTTTTAATATGAAATTTAATTTTAAAAACTGACTATTGCTGTTATTATTCTTGTAATAATAACTTTTTACCAGATTAAAAATAACAAAAAGACTTCTTTATCATCCGTATAATGTTACAAAAATTTGGAAGTTTTGATAAAAATAAGGATGTAGTTATTGTTTTTCATGGAATATATGGAAAAGCAAAAAAACTTTAAATGCTATTACAGACACGCTTGAAAAGGAAGGATATTCCGGATTAATATACAATATCCCACAACCGAAGATACTGTTGAAAAATTACTGAAAAATACATTGCTCCAAATGTTGAATCTGTGATAAAAACTGTGAAGAAGAAAATGTCATAAAGAAAAACAGGGACTTCCTGAAATAAAAATAAACTTCATTGTACATTCGATGGGAACTGGAGTTTTAAGATACTATCTGAAAACTCATAAACTGAATAATCTTGGAAAAAGTTGTATTTATTTCACCACCGTCGCATGGAAGCCAACTGTCAGACAATCAATATCTGATATTATTAAAAGATACTTTGGGTGAAGCTGTCAAAGCAGTTCAAGACTTCAAGTGACAGTTTTGTAAATTCACTTGGTGAGCCTGATTACCAATGTTATGTAATGATAGGAAATAAATCCGGTAATTTTCTGTACTCCATTCTGATTCCTGGAATTGATGATGGAATGGTTCCTTTTAAAACCTCAAGACTTAACAACTGTAATTACAAGGTTATTGAAAATGCCACACATACAAGTATTTTAAAGGATAAAAGAACTTTAAATGAAATAGCGGATTACTTGAAAAATTAAATATAAAGAGATGTTTAATCGAATAAAATGCCCTTAAAAACTGAGAAAACAGTCTTTTTTTATGGCAATATAATTTTTCTAAACATCTCTTTTTATTTTCATTTATTCAGTGTATATTATGTATTTATATTCCCACTGGATCAATTAATTTTCTGCTGTTATTTCCCATTTCCCGTTTGATTTTTATCCAGTTCAAGCTCTATTTTGTCTACTCTATATGTTTTTACTCTATCTATTTCTTCTAAAAATAACTTCTACCAAGTGTGGCAAAAATTTTTATAACTATTTCTTCGCTTCTGTTTCATCCATCTGAAAATATTTCCGCCATTTCCTCTTCATTCAGATTTGAAAAAAAGTTCTTTTTATAAGTTTATTATCTACATTTTTCATCTAATATTTTTCAACATCAAGATTTTCAAAAATCTATACCTTTTTAACTCTGTAATAACATTTGCTTTTTATCTGAAAGATAATTTATTTCATTTATTTTATATTCCATTTTCAGATATATATTTATCTACAAGACTGGAATACGCTTTTCTCAGTTCCTCATACCCTTCTGTCCTTTTTGCAAGCTCATCCTTGATAACTTCAATATAATCTTCAGTAAAAATCTTTTATCTCTTTTTCAATTTCTGAATTATTTGTCTTCAATTCCTTCTGAGTTAAATTATTTCCTGTAACTTTATAATTTGCTCCAAAAATTTGTAATGACATTACAGTTAAAAAAATAATATTATAATTTTTCATTCTATTCTTCCTTTCTGTTCTATATTAAGGTTTAAAATTTTTCGAGGAAATATTTTTTTATATTAAATTAACCTTTTTTTATTTAATTTTTGTTTTTGAAAATACAAATGTTAATCCAAAAGATAGTCCAAAAGCTGCAATTGATGCAAGCCAAAATGCAATTATTCCTTCTTTTATTGATAAAAATGCCAACGCAAGACCTCCAACTCCAATTCCGGCAGCCATAACATCAAATGCTGTAGATATTAATGCTCCTACTGCTGAACCAACCAGTGCCGCATAAAATGGATACATAAATTTTAAATTAGCACCAAACATCGCAGGTTCTGTAATTCCAAAGCAGGCAGATACTGTTGCCGACATTGAAACTGATTCCTGCTTTTTATCCTTTTTGTAAAGGAAATATGTTGCAAGTACAGCTCCTGACTGAGCGATATTTGATAAAGCTATCAGAGGCCATATAAATGTTCCGCCTCCTGTAGCAGATAATTGTAAATCCACTGCTATAAATGTATGATGTAGCCCCGTTATTACCAATGGAGCATAAGTTGTTCCGAATATTAATGCTCCTAAATATTTTAACAGGTGTTTTAAATAAAAATTTGAAAATTTCTGTCAACCATTCTCCTAAAGTTCTTGCAACCAGGCCTATAAATAATAGTGTTAACACTCCTGTTACTACTAACGTTACAAATGGCACCCATACTAATTTTAATACTTCTGGCGTTCGTTTATTAAAAGAATTTTTCAATATAGCATTGCTATTCCTGCAAACATTGCCGGTAACACCTGAGCCTGATACCCTATCAGCATTATTTTTTTGAGAACCCTAAATTTAAAAATATATTTTTCCTGCATCAATACTAAAAAGGATCCCCTTTTTAAATAATCCGGCATATTTTGCAGAACCATCAATTAAAATATCTCTTAAATATACTCCTTTATCTGCCAATTCCTACTTGCTGATATATTTCCATAAACGTAGGCATTTAGCATAACTCCCGATACTAGCATTGGCCCTAAAAACAATACCAAGAGCTTCATTACCTTTAAACTTTTTAACAGTTGACCAGCAAACTAATACTGGTAACATACCAAAGACTGCTCCACCTATCAGTCTGTGAAAAAAATATATTATTTTAGCTATCTGTGAAATATCCTTTCAAAGAATTATATATTATTTTTCCATCTTCAGCTACTTTCACTCCCAAAGACTTCATTTCCTGACCTAAGAAATTACCTAATCCAAGCATTAATCCTCCTGCTACCAGTACAGGTATCAACGGTACAAAAAATTTCAGCCAGATGTGCAACCATTCTTTGAAGCAAAAGGCTGTTTAGTCATTGCAGCTTTTTAACATCTTCTTTTGATGCAGATTCTATTCCTGATACTCCCAATAAAATCCTTGTAAAAATCCCAACATCATTCCCCATAATTACCTGAAATTGCCCTGCATTTGTAAATGTCCCCTTCACTGTAGGCAACCCCTGAATTTCTTTCACATTTTGCTTTAGCTTCATCAACTAATGCAAATCTCATTCTCGTAGCACAGTGAGTAACACTGGCTATATTATCTTTTCCACCTATAAGTTCAGAAGTTTCTTTGCTTCTTTCTGGTATTTTCCCATAACTCCTCCTAAAAAAATATTATAATTGTAAACCTCTATTTTTTGACTTTCCAGTAATCTATCCAAAAATCACAATTGCAGCTGCACGTTCCAATACAACAATTGCCCTTGGAACAATTACCGGATCATGTCTACCTTGTACTTCCAGAATATCTGATTTTTTTAGTTTCCAGATTTACTGTCTTTTGAGCTTTTTGAAATTGAAGCTGTCGGTTTTATTGCAACTTTTAAAAGCTTATAGGCATTCCTGTTGAAATTCCACCAATAATTCCTCCATTGTTATTCGTATATGATTTAACATTTCCATTTTCATCAAAATACATCTCATCATTTGCTTCATATCCTGTCATTCTCGTAATTCCAAATCCTGCTCCAAATTCAATCCCCTTTGTAGACGGAATTGAAAATATCATTCTTGAAATTTCACTTTCAATCGATTCAAAAATGGGTCTCCAATTCCAGGTTTTTAATCCTGTAATCATCAGTTCCACAACTCCACCCAGAAATTTTCCTCTTCCCTGGCCTTCATTATAGCTTCTTCCATTTTTTGAGCCACCCCTTCTTCCAAAGTAGGCAAAATCATTTCCCGCAATTTATTAATATTTTCTTCAGTAATATCACTTTCTATAAAATCCCTTTCTTCTATATCGTAAAGTGACTTTATATGTGCTCAACGAGAATTCCCTGACTTTTCAAAAGCTGCTTTGCAATGGCACCGGCAAATACAATCGAAGTGGTTATTCTTCCTGAAAAATGCCCACTTCCACGAATATCATTAAATCCGTCATATCTGTTCATTTCCTGACCAGTCGGCGTGACCAGGTCTTGGTTTTATTTTAAGTTCACTATAATCCTTCGATCTCTGATCCCTATTTCTAACTATCATTGCAAGAGGGTTCCTGTTGTCCTACCGTCAAAAATCCACTCAAAATCTCAAATTCATCCTTCTCAACTCTAGGCGTTGTCAATTTTGACCTTCCTGGTGCCCTTCTTTTCATTTCTTCTGTAATAAATTCCAAATCCAGTTCTGTTTCCAGCCGAATTCCATCAATATTCACTCCTAACGCTGTCCCATGCGATTCTCCAAACAATGAAATTTTATAATTTTTCCAAAATTTGCTCCCATTTTTTTCCTTTCTATTTTCCCACATTTTTATTCATCATCATTTTTACAACAAAATCTTTTCCATTTACAAAAACTGCCTCACTATTGCTTATTGGAGTAAATTTAATTTATTTTCATAAATTTTTATAGTTTCTTTTTGTACTTTCGACAAACGGAAATTCATTATTATGTGGCAAAATATAAAAAATCTGTAATATTCATTGCTTCATAATTATCTAAATCAGAAGCAATATCCTTATTATCCATTATCTGATTGTATTCTATATTTTTAGAAGTAATAATCGCTCCAGCCGATTCTCCTATATAAAAGCATTCCATTTGAAATTTTTGTCTTTAATAGTATCTAAAATTTTTACGTTTTAGTTCTTGCAATAGATAAAATGTATTCCCACCTGATATATACAAAATTTTTGTATTCTCCAATATATTTTCTATTTTTTTGTTTTTCTGTTTTTGAAATATCTAAAATATTTATTGAAAATCCCAATTCCAAAAATGCCTGCTTAGCTTCATCTACATATCCTCTATAATCTTCAGTATTTGAAGCAGTAGGGATAAACGTAATTTCTTTTTTTCCGGTACATCTTTTAAAAATTCTTTCACTAATTTTTCGTTCCTGCTAAATATGATGTCAAAAATAATTTACTCATATAAATTCCCTTTCCTAACGGTTTCAACAAAATTCAACTAAATTTTTACATCTGTATATTCTATTAATTTTCTATCTCATTTAAAAAGTTTTTATTTTAGATTTTATCATTTTTAACTTATTTTTTTCTATTACAACTAAACTTTATCTATCTAAAAAAATCTTTTTAACAATCTTTTTCAATCTCTCACCCATTTTCACAAAGTCATCCCAGAAATGCGGATAAGATTTTCTGACACTTTCAGCTTCTTCTAAAAATTATTTCCTTTTCACATCTTGTCGAAGCAATCGCAAAGCGACATTTGCTATTCTGTGGTCATTCCATGCATTTACTGTAATTCCACCTCTAAATCCTTCTACACCTTGAATAATTAAGCTGTCACCTTCCTCAGATACATTTCCTCCAAGTTTATTAAGTTCAGTTTTTATCGAAGTTATTCTATCCGATTCTTTTATTCTCAATCTCTCTCCATTAATAATACGAGTTTCCCCTTCGCTCAAGGCAGCCAGTACAGTTAGAACAGGACCAATATCAGGACATTGAGAAATATCAATTACTGTTCCTTTAGTTTTTAGAAGGCTTTACAATCACATAATCATCAAAAATCTCAAGCTTTGCCCCATTCTAGTCACAATCTCAATAATTTCCCTATCTCCCTGCAGCGAGTTCTTATTCACATGAAGGCATTTCACTTCATTATCCCTGTTTGCCGAAATTATTCCAGCCACAATCCAAAATGCCACCTGTGAGTAATCTCCTTCAACAGTGTAATCAAAAGGCTTATAAGTCTGATTTCCCCTTATATCAAAACTCTTATAATCATTATTCACAATCTCAATCCCAGCCAATTTCAATATTTCCAAAGTCAAATCAACATACCCCTTTGACTCCAAATTTTTATTAATAATCAGCTTTGAATCCCCCTCTAAAAGTGGCAAAAGCATACAAAAGTCCAGTAATAAACTGTGAGCTTATATTTCCATCAATTTCATAATTCCCTGGCTTCAGCTTTCCATTTACTGTAAGTGGTAATTTCCCACCTGTTGTTTCATATTTTAATCCCTGTTTATCAAAAATTCTATAATACGAATCAAGTGGTCTGTCTACAAGTTTCCCTTTTCCATCAAAAACCAGTTCATTTTTACTTGTAATTCCAACAGGTATTAAAAACCTTATTGTTGATCCTGATTCATTGCATTGCACGTACTTATCCTTGGAACAACTTTTCCACCATTTCCAATAATCTCAAGAGCACTTTCAAAACGCTCTATTTCCGCTCCCCAGTTTTCCATAATATCCGTAGTTGTTGTAATATCCACCGAAAAATTTCAAATTATCAATTTTTGATTTTTCCCATTTTTCAGCCAATGCCGCCGCAATTACTGCCCTATGAGAGTAGCTTTTTGATGGTGGGATTTCTATCGTTCCATTTAACTTACCTGGTCTTATTTTTATTTTCATAAATCTTTCTTCTCCCTTTAGCATTTATTTTATCTTTTTCATTTTTGGTCTAAATGAAGTTTTTAAATCAAGACCTTTATTTTTTTACTTTATCTGCTCTAAAAATAAATGGATCTTTTATTTTTAGTATCTTCTGCAAATAAAATAATTTTACTCATAATTTCAGCTGTTTTTGGATCTTCATCAACGAATGGCAGGAAAAATTCTTCCCCTATGCTGAGAATGTACCGGTAATATATTTATTTCAGCCCCCGCTTTCTGATGAACAACTCCACTTCCCAGATGAACTGTATATTCTGCCCGTTTTCCTTTTATTATAGCATGTCTTTCTGTAAACGTAACATTTGAAAGTTTAAATAATTTAAGGTTAAATTCAATAATTGCCTTTCTCATTTCAACTGTTGAATGACTGGCTTCAGGATCAACTCCACCTACATGAGCTACACTTACAGCCAAATCACATCCCTCATCACTTCCGTAAAAATTAAATCAGGAACGTCATCTATCATCACCGGTTTAAATGTCTTTCTGTCATAAAAAGCAAATCCATTCAAGTGTCGGTGCTTCAATGTCAGAAGGAAAAACCAGTCTGCCATTGCATAAATTTTTGCTATAATATTGTTTTTATAGTAGATTTTTTTGCAGCCCTTCTTCATAATCGCAACCCATCTTCTATTTTTCAATACAGCAACTGTTTTATGTGGCTGAATCTGATGTCCGGCATATCTTAAAAGAAATTGTCCTTACCTTTTTCATCAGCAGTTTTTACATAAATTTCCCTAAATACCTGTTTAAAAAGGCTGTTTTATTTCTTTTTGTAAATAAATCCTGCTGATATTCACTCCATTTTCCACTATTGTATAAATCAAGAGCATGAGCAATTTTTCAACATTTTTATTTTCTTCAAGCTCAATAATTTCACCATTAACAGTTACAAGACTGCCGTCACTGTAATAACCAAGATTATTTTCAGATTTAAAGACAAGTGTGTCAAGCAATGGTGAAATTACAGGATTTTCCATCAGATTTTTATTTCATAATTATAAAATTCTGTTCCGTCTTCCATTGCCTCTTCCAGCATTTTTAGAACGTCTGTACTGTTCTGTCAGATTTTTATTTACTTCTTTTAATTTCCTCAATATATTTATTTTTCTTCAGTTTAGCCGGCATTGTTTTTAACACTTTTCCATTTTTCTCAAAAACTATTTTAGTTTTCCCAAATTCATCAATTTTTATAAATACAGCAGTTTCTTCTATTACCTTCGGTTCAAAATATTGTTTCATTTCATTAATTAAAGCTGTTTCCATACTCCATACTAAACGGATTACATCAGAATATCCGGCATTTCTTGATAAATTTTCAAGAGATATTTCAAATGCCTTTGCCTCACTTGCCCTACGCTGAGCCCCAAACTGCTTACTTTTCCTTCAGGAATTTCTGTAAAAATTTATATCTCTGAAGTAAAATCCTTATCCCTATCCTTCTTAAGTGGAATTAACGAATAACTTGCAACTAGATCCTTATTTCTCTTATCCTGAATTTTTTTGCTTCAGTTTCCTTTAATTTAAGTTTTCCCTGTGCAGCATCTGCAAACATTCTTGCCCTCGAATGCTTTGCCCCGTCTGACACATATTTTGCCGCTTCATAAAGCATCTCAAATCTTTTTGCTCCCAATTCCTTATGAGCCGCCTTAAACCAGTCTATATCAAAAGCCCCTATTGCCAAATCTTCAACAGAAATCGGAGTATATTTCGCAAACAGGCTTTCCATATTTTTAGAAACATCACTTATATGTGCATGGAAATAATAACATGCGCTTTCCAGCCCATCCCAACCTAAATATTCCTGAATAAGCGGAGTCCAACGTGGTGCATACATTGCCACTTCTATAAGCCGTTGCTGACTAATTTTACTTCCTTTTATTTTCTTGGCAAAAAGCTTGCTCGTATCATCCTTATCAGGCTGACTTTTTTTCAAAAGGTGACTCAAATTGGATTTTTTAGAATCCTCACTATAATAATCCGAATAATATCCTCCTCTTTCCAGCTTTTCATTTCCCAATGCCATTAAAATCTTAATGAGATTGTCAATTCCTTTTACAACTGGAATCTGATGGATTGTGTTGAATATTCCACAGGAGTTTCCCTCTTTTTAAACTCTGTTTCAAAAATATAGTCAATTACCTTTTTGTCCTTCTTTCTTCAAAAATTCCATAACTTTTGGATTATTTTCTTTTTATCAGAATTTTTATTACCATAAATAATATCGCATAGTGCTTTTACTTTAGATTTTTGTATTTTTCACGATTGAGGATTTCAATGTAAAACTCATCTTTTTCAATAATTCCCTTTGTTACAGCAAGAGCAAATTCATCAATTGAAATCAGTTCTCCTCTTAATTTACCGTCTTCCTTTTCTGCATAATTATACAGTTTTTATAAATTTTATATTTCAAAATAAACTGTTCAGCAAGTCCTTGTCATTTGAATAATTTTTTTATACCATTTTTAGCTGACCGGAAAATTGTATTATTTTTCAAAAATGCTTAAATATACATCCTTGTCATCTCTATTTCTTATATAACTTCTCACTTCCTTTGTCAAAAGTTCACTTTCATTCAGATTATTATAAACATAGGAAAAAAATCATTTTTCCAAATTTATAGGAATAGTCCCTGTCTTGATCTTCATATTCATTTACAAGTATATTTATAACTTGACTGATTTTTCCCAATTGAATAAGAATATTTCCTGTTTACATCAAAATATTTTTAATCCGTTTGTTTCCTTTTTGCTCAGCCTCTATTTTTCAATTAGCTCATTCGGGTTAAATCAAGCATTTCTTTTGTATAATTCAAATATCCATTTTCTAAAAAAACTTTGATTTTTGAGAAAAAAAGTAAAAGCTGGTACAATGTTTCAAAATCTTTAATTTCTGTTTTGTAAAATTCCTCCACACTTCTTCAAGCGGATAATCCCTCAATTTCTGATTTCTATAATCATACTGGCCATTTTAAAGGGTAAATCGGAGAAAATGAATTAGACAGCAGAGTAGTTGTCCCATAAGCTGTCTTATACTCATAATTTTTCGTGTTCTGTATATAAGTCATTCAGTTTTTATAATTTCCAGAAGTTCATCTGTTGATTTTGTAAATACTTGGCTCATATCCGGTTTTTTTCTAAAAATTCAGTATTTTTCAAAGCTTGGCTCATAATTAATATCATATCCAAGTTTTTTTCATTAGCAACCTTTTTCTCTTCCTGTTAACTTCATCAATTAGTACAATTTCACTTGAAGTAGGTTCTTTCACAAGTTTTACATATTTCTTCAATGTTTTCAAATCGTACTTTTTTCATTTTTTTAGCCTTTAAAAAGCAAGTCAAATGCGGCTAACCGTTTATTTACATCCTTTGTTGTTATGAGATTTTCAACAGTCTCATAAAAATGCAGCTTCTTCCTGCATATAAAGTAAACTAATCAGATTCTTACGTACATTTGATGTTTTTAACTTTAACATTCCTTCTATTTCTTTACGATATTTTTGGAACTAAATTATATTTTTGAACTGCCTCAAAGGCCTTGTCTGTTACTCCCATCCTTCAATCCATCAATCACATATTTTTCATAATTTTCATTTTTCAAGTTTTTGGGATACAAGATTAAAAATATCCTCTTTCCATAGTAACTAAAAAAATTTTTCGAATACTCAAAAAATTTTTTCAACATATTCACCTTTTTAAAAGAGGGCGATTATTGCCATTTTATCAGCAATTGCCACTTTATACAGTGAAACCCCATACCATGGGAAAAATACAAGGTGAAAAATCCTTTCTGGCTTTTTCATTTCCTTAAGAAATTTTTCTAATATTCAAAAAATTCTTTTTGCCTCTTTTTCATCCCCAAAAAAATCAGTCAATTTAAATTGTCCACTATCTATTCTATTATAAATTTCATAACTAGTTCCAGTTCTCATAAAAGCTATCCAAATAGCATGCAAAAATTTCAAATCCTCAGGATATTGATAAATAACTTTTTTTGCAGTTTTTCCCGGCTAATCTTACATTTTGAATAATCTGAATATAATATGAAGCAAGCAGGATACTATGACGTTTCCCACCAGCTAAAATTTCTTCAATTGCATTTATAGCTGCTGAAATATCTTCTCTTCCCTTCTGCCAAAGTCCCAGAAGCAGTTCGACATTGTCATCACTTTTCAAAAGTTCATCAGCATATTCTGGGTTTTTCCACAATTTTCTTAATAATTTCCAATTTCCTTTTTGCTAATTCTATCTGCATACATTTCACCAATTCCAGTCCATGTTGCCAAAGCCCTTTTTCACCGATGAAAATCTTAATAAATCATTGTCATACACATTTTAAACATATAGTTAAAGTTTTCCACTGTTCCACTGTCCATCGTTTCACAGATTGCCTGTCTCAGCCCTTCCTGAAGCTTTGCGAGCCAGCAGTAATTTCCCAGCAAGTTCCACAAGTTCCCGATTATCTGAAGCAAAGATTGCCCTGAAAGTCGTATAATCCAGTAAAAATGTATTATTTTTCACTCAACATCAAGTCTTTTAAAAATTCTATGACTTCCTTATTTCCCCTATCGATTTCACACCAGAGATAATGTAATGCAAAGGAGTATACACCTGGATATTTTTTTCTGTCATATTCACCTTTCAATATTTTCATAATATCCATATCCAAAATATGTAATGTAACCAGATTAGACAAAAATATCCCACATATTTATCAAATGATCCGCATAATTTGAACTCAATATCATTTTTCTGTAATACCATCTTGTATAAAGGCATTTTTACAATTTTTTTGACAAATTTCAATAAATATTTCCCTAAATTTTTTTCCTATCATTAAATCCAGTGCAGGATAAATTTCTTCAGGATAAATTTCTTCAAAAGTAACATTTTCAATATTTTTAATTTTCTTTTTCATTTCTAAAATTGCAAAGGTTTCGTGCTCATATCTTCCAGTTTTGACATTTCCCTTCAGCACATCTTCAATAAATTTTTGGCTTTCAGGATTTAATTTTTCCTTTTTCCTTTTTCCAATTTTTCTTTGTAACTTTTTTTCAATTCGTCAGGAATCCTGTAATCTAGTACCATAATTATATCTCCTTATAAATTATTTTTAAATTTATCCGTTACCACATTCTCCCAGCCAGCATCGTAAGTCTGACAAATGTCAGCTCATCATTCTCTTGTAAATCCATCTTGTCGTTTATTTTACCAATCTCCTCATCATTTACAAAAAAACCCTGTAAATCCGTCTTCATAACTTTGCAGTGCATTTTCAATAGCCTTTTTCCAAATCCTGCTTTTTCCGTTGTAGTCCACTCCAAATGAAATCTTTCCTGCATCTGATAAATCATTAATTTTTTTTCATCAGTCAGATACGGAACTACATCATTTTCTGTAAGCCCTTCATTAAATTCTTTTTACATTTATCGTAACAAATTCTATCAAAAGGTCTTTTTACTGTTTCTATTTTTCCCTTTAATTTCATATTCCTTCTTATCAATTTTATTTTTCCTTTTTCCCAATCTGTTTTATATTCACATAAATTTTTCATTTTTCACCTTCGCTATTTTTCTTCTTCATATTAGGTCTAAATGAAGTCTTTAAATCAAAAACCTTTACTCTGTATCTTGTTTTTCATTAGAAACTTCAGGAATAATTTCTTTCTCACTTCTTTTATTAGATAAAAACTCAACCAGACTTTTGCCAGATAAAAATCTTCATCAATGTATACTCCCATTTGAGATAAATTTGGGTTGTAAATAAATTTATACAGAGGACAGTGATATTTTAAATTTTTATTATAAGACTTACCAAAATATTCAATTAAAATCATAGGTTCATTAAAAATAATATCACTTTTATCTATTCTCATAGAAGGAAACAATTTTTTTCTATCATAAGAAAATAGTTTATGCCATCCAAAAATCTGTGGTAATCTCAAAATTTCTTCCATCATTAAAAGTAATTTCTTTTGAACAGTAACTTTTGATATGTTCCTTTTGAAACATCAAGTTTCTTTTTGCATCAAAATGAGTATATACACCATTTTCAGTAAAAAAATAAATGTATATTTTCTCCAAGAATAAGTATTTTATGAAAATTTAATTCCTTAAAAATATTCAAAGTTCTCTTTTAAATTTTTTTATTAAAATTTTCTTCTGAAATTCTATCATCTGAAGCTGTATAAACATCTATAACAAGACTTTCGAAAGTACTCACAATAAGTTTTTCTAGTATAAACTAATTTCTCATCCATTCCATATTTTTGCAACTTTATAATCATAAAAAAATCTTTAAATTTACTAATTATCTTCATATATCCCCCTTATGTTTCTTTTTCATATTAGGGTCTAAATGAAGTCTTTAAATCAAAACCTTTACTAAGTATTTTATTTTTCATTAGAAACTTCAGGAGAAATTTCTTTTCTCACTTCTTTTATTAGATAAAAACTCAACCAGACTTTTGCCATATAAAATCTTCATCAAAGTATATCCCATCTGTAATAAATTAGGATTTAGAGTAGCTTTATATACAGAATTATCAAATCTTGCAATTTTTCTATCAATACCACCAATATATTCTACTAAAATAATTGGTTCATTAAAAAGAACTTCCTCTTTTGAAATATTTAGATATGATAGAAATCTTTTTCTATCATAATTAAAAATCATTCCATAATTCGTTAAAAAGCTATATGAATCTCAATTTTTTCCATCATTAAAAAGTAATTTCTTTTGTAGCATCATAATAAGCCCAGTATTTGTATACAGTTTCTCCACCTATATCTTTAGGGATTTTTGATATCAAAATGAGTATATACACCATTTTCAGTAAAAAAATAAATGTACTATTTTTTTCTCCAACAATAAGTATCTTGTTGTGATTAATTTTATCAAAAGAATTTTAATATGTTCTTTTAAATTATTATCAAAATCCTCTATTGAAACTTTTTTCAGGCACATTTTTTTATGTAGATTTAGGTACTGAAATCGCATCTTATAGTAGTCACAACAAGTTTTTCTATTGTAAATTAATTTTTCATCTACTCCATATTTTTGCTACTTTGTAATCGTAAAAAAATCTTTAAATTTACTAATTATTTTCATTTTTCTCCTTTAATTTTTTAGGAGACTTCAGTATGAAAACTTCTATTCTTAAAAATATTTAAATTCTTATTTTTACTTTATCTCCTAATTCTTTCTGTAATTTTAAATTTTTTTCTTTTTTTATTTTCTAATATTCCTGTATAATTCATTTTTCATCACTCCTATTCTTTATTTTTATTTTTTTATTTTTATAATTTAACTAACTTAGTTTGAATTTCCCTTTATCCTTCTGCTCCTTTTTCTCACCTTTTATGAAAAGAACAGTAAATATAACTGCAGCTATAATTATCCAACCCCAGTCTATATATATTTCTTTACTTATTTTAAAAAAACTTCCGTCCATGAATATGCCAATCCATTTAAAAAATTCAACACCCTGCTCTTTTTTTCAAATAATAAGCCAATAAAAATCACATCAACAAAGTATACTGCAATCATAGAAAAATTGTAATTACAGAATTCCTTTTATAATATCTTTCATTGGTAAAGCTTCATATTTGGGATTTAGCATATTTTTCATTTTTAGCATTTGCTCCAAATTTACTTTGACGCACAGGGTTCAGTTATATTTTTGCTTTCTATCTCTGTTTTTATTTTTAATTCCGAATAACCATCCAAAAACTATAAAAAAATATTATTACAGTAATTATTTTATATCCTAAAAAAATCATCGAAAAACCCAAAGCAAATCATGGCTGCAATAATGGAGCTCAACCCCTGCAAATAAAATTCCGTTTAAATATCTCTTCATATTCATACTCCTTTTCATCTAATTTTTATTCAGTTTTCCTATTAAAAGACTAGTAGATTTTCACGAAAAATCTCCATTTCATTCAAAAGCTAAAAATAATATTATCATTTTAAATCCTTTTACAAATATCACTCCATCTGTTACACCAATTATATATTCTTCCCAGTTATATATTTCATCATCAAATATAATATTTTTCTTTTGAAACTTTTATTTTCTTTAAATTATCAAAATTTTCAATTTGTTTCTTGTCTGAGAAAAGACTGAAACTCAATTTATGTGATTTTCTAAATGAAAATTCCTCATTTCCTCCATTTTTCAATATTTTCTAATGCTTTCAAATAATTCTGTTTCACAAAAATCTTCCTGAAAATAAGTCAAAAGAATCTTTCTTATACCCACCTGCATTAATTTTTTTCCCATTTTCCTTCATTAGATTTGAAAAAAATGGCTGTAAATGTATTTCCCTACCATATATACTTCCTTTGAAAGAAAATATTGTAAATTTTTTTATAATAATTTTTCATTTTTTTCCTACGCTGAAAACCATCATCATAAAAAAATAAATATTTGGATATTTCTTTTTATAATATGAAAAACACAAAGAAATCTGCGATACCTAATATAATTAATAAAACTATAAAAAAATCACTACGGTAGAAACATAAAAAAATTTCTGCTGATCTCGACAGTAAATAATAAAACTACTCCTATGTTTAATACCAGCAAAGAAATTAAGAATCTTGCCGAATTAAAAAAATTATTTTTAACCAGTTCGCCTTTTTCCACTTTTTTTAAAATTTTCCTGTACCATATTTTATCACTCCCTCATTATTTTCAAATAATTCATACAATATCTGAACTTTTTAATTTCATTTTCTGACTACTTTCACTCTTACAACTAAAATTTACTCAAAAATCTCTTCTGCCCTCAATCTTCATAATCTCAACTTCCCCAATCTCTTTCAAAATCACAAAATTAATCCCATCACTCGTACTTTTCTTATCCCTTTTCATAATCTTCGCAATCTCATCTTTCGGATACTCAATTTCAGTTGGCAAATTCAATGCTTTTAAGCAATTTTCGCAATTTTCACAGCTTCCCCTTCTTTAGTAAATCCTTTTTTTCTCCAATTTTTTTGTAATATCCACCATTCCCAGCAGAAATCGCTTCTCCGTGCGAATATTTTTCATAATTTGTAAACTGCTCAATCGCATGACCAATCGTATGCCCAAAATTCAATATCATTCTCAAGTTGCTTTCCTTCTCATCCTTTTTCCACAACTTCCTTTCTTTTATCTCACAAGAACGATAAACAAGCTCATTTACATACTTTCATCAAATGTTTCACGCAATTTTCTGTATATAATTTTCATCATCTTGCGAAACTCCCAACTTTTTCCACAATTTCCACAAGTCTATCAAAAAAATTTTCTTGTCATAAATACATCCATATTTCACAATTTCTCCCAAATCCATCGTAAAAAAATATCTGTCTGTTAATGTATTTAAAAAAATAATTATCAATTAAAAACAAGTTTTGGCTGATGAAATGCTCCCAACAAGATTTTTTTCCCCTCAGGCAAATCAACTCCAACTTTTCCACCAACACTGCTGTCAACTTGCGAAACAATTGTTGTAGGAATTTGAATAAAATCCAATCCCACGCATATAACTGGCAGCCTGCAAATCCAGCAATATCTCCAACAACTCCTCCACCAAAATGCAACAACAATATCCTTTTCTTGTAAGTCCCTGCATTCTACCATAGCTGAATAAATTCGAGGCATTATCCCAATATGTTTATGTTTTTCCCCAGCTTGCAGTACAAATATCTTGTAATCAAATCCCTCTAAACATTTCTTTTCATACTATTTTTATAAATCTCTGTCTACATTAGAGTCAGTAATTACAAATAATTTTCTTTCCCATTATAAACTTTCTCCAATATATTTCTGGAAAATCTCTCAAAAAAATTTCTCTCCCAATTAGAATATCATAAGAATTTTTCCCCTAATCCAACATGTAATTTTTTTCCATAATTTTATCCATCCTAAATATTTATATCTTTTATAATTCAAATAGTTTTCGCAACTAAAAACAATATATATTAAAAATATGTGAAAAATCATCACTTTAGAATTTAAAATGATTTTACTATATAAAACTATTTTAGATTATATCTTTCAAGTTTTAATACAGTGTAATCAGATACTCATTTTTTTTTCCCTTCTTCTTGTAGACATTATAATTTTCTCTTTTAATGTACCCAATATCATCATTTATTCAAAGCATCTTTTTGATTATATCTAGTTCCTTTTTCAAACTGCTGAATCATTTTCAGCAAGATTTTTCTTATTTCCCATAAAACAGCTCTGCCCACAAATCTTCATTTATTTTTGCAATTCTTGTCAAATCACGATAAGAATCTCCAATAAAAGCGAGTTAGTATCATACTTTTCACTATCACTATTCACAAGCGAAACTGCAATCGCATGGGTAAGCTGACTCGTAAACGCAATAATCTCATCATGTTCCTGTGCCGTAAGAAAACTGACCTTCTTGAAATCCCATCAATCTTACAATTTCTGACAGTAATTCCAAATTTTCCTTTTTATTTTTTTCATCCTTAATAATTATATAATTTGCATTCTTAAAAACACGATTATCTGCAAAAGTCAATTCCTCTTTTTCACGCCCCTGCCATCGGATGCCCAAAAAAATAAAAGTCAATATTTTTTCCCATTCTTTCTTTATCTACTTTCCTCAATAATCGGATCAATATCCCTAATAATTTTCTCTTTAATACCCACAACATCAGTAATTATGGCATTTTCCTTTAAAAATTATCAATATTATTTCACAAAAAAACGATTTCATCAAGTTAGGATAAAGAGTAATCACTACAAAATCTGATTTTTCCAAAAGGATCCTTTAGTTTCAAGAAACCCTTTATTTATCATATTTTTTTCTCCTCTGCCTTCTTTAAAGTTTCCTCATCAATATCAATTCCATAAATTGTCTTGATACCAATTTCCTAAAAACTTTCTGCAAAAGCTGCTCCAATTACTCCAAGCCCTACTATCGTCACTGTTAAATCTTTTATTTTTTTCTATCATAATCTTATCTCATTTCACTATTTTACTCTAAATAATATTTTCTAATATGATTTCTTAATCTTACATAACTCATAATATTTCCAAAAAGAAAACTACTTTGTCTTAAAAGTTTTTTTCCCAATACATTTGCAACTTTTTTTCCACATCCTGCATCAAATCTTCAAACACTTCAAATTTTAATGATTGTGGTCCATCTGACAATGCCTTATCCGGCTCTGGATGCACTTCCACCATAAGTCCATCTGCTCCTGCTGCTATTCCTGCCATTCAAGCGGTTTTACCATCCAGTGCTTTTCCTGTTGCATGTGCAGAATCCACAATTATTGGTAAATGAGTCAATTTCTTAATCATAGGTACAGCATTCAAATCCAATACATTTCTATAAGCAGTTTCATAAGTTCTAATTCCTCTTTCACAAAGAACAACATTTTCATTTCCACCTGCCAAAATATACTCAGCTGACATCAGCCATTCTTCAATTGTTGCACTAATCCTCTTTTTAAAAAGTACTGGAATATTAGTTTTTCCAACTTCCTTCAATAAATCAAAATTCTGCATATTTCTTGCACCCAATTGAATCATATCCAAATGTGGTCCAAATTCATGTAACTGTGCAATTGACATAACTTCACAGACAATTGGCAAGCCAGTTTCCTCTTTAGCTTTTTTCATAAGCTTTATTCCTTCCATTCCCAATCCCTGGAATGCATAAGGAGACGTTCTCGGCTTAACTACACCACCTCTTAGCATTGTAGCCCCTGCTGCTTTTACCGCTTTTGCTGTATCAATAATTTGCTTTTCATTTTCAACAGAACAAGGTCCTGCCATCATAACTAAATTGTTTCCACCAATTTCCACATTTCCTATTTTTATAATTGAATCTTCCGGCTTAAATTTTCTACTTGCTCTCTTATATGGCTCCTGTATTCTCTGAACATCTAAAACATAATCCAATGACTGTATATGCTTTATATCTATTGTACTTATATCTCCGACAAGTCCTAAAAATTGTATAATCTTCCCCTATTATTGGTTTTACACTGACTTTATTTTTCAGTTTCAAGTCTTGCAATTATTTCTTTAAGTGTATCATGATCAACACTTCCATCAATTTTTATAATCATATATCTTCCTTTCCATAGAATTCTTTAGTAAATGATAACAAATATAGGAGTTTATGTCAAATATATAATATTTCTTACTATCATTAAAAAAATAAAAAAAGCAACATACAATCAATGAACTTAAAATTCAAACAATTACATGCTGCATACATCTTATAATTTAATAATATCTATTAAAATATACTATCAATATATCCTATAAAAAAACCAGCGTATAAAAAAATGGCGTCCCCTGGTTGGACTCGAACCAACGACCCTCTGGTTAACAGCCAGATGCTCTAACCGACTGAGCCACGGAGACACAATTTGAAAAGTTTGGCGACGACCGATTTTCCCTGGAACTTAATCCAAGTATCTTAGGCGCAGGCAGACTTAACTTCCGGGTTCGGAATGTGACCGGGTGTATCCCCTGCCGCTATAATCACCAAACATTCTTCTATTGCCATTCAAAAACAAAAGGGCAATGAGAAATAAATAGTATATGTAAAAGAGTTTTTGAGTAAGCCTACGCATTATTAGTACCGGTCAGCTGAACATGTCGCCATGCTTGCACCCCGGCCTATCACCGCCTGTTCTCGGCGGATGCTTGAAAAGAACATTCATCTCAGGGTGGGCTTCCCGCTTAGATGCTTTCAGCGGTTATCCCTTCCGGACGTGACTACCCGGCCGTGCCACTGGCGTGACAACCGGTACATCATTGGTCCGTCCATCCCGGTCCTCTCGTACTAAGGACAGATCCCTTCAATATTCTGACGCCTGCAGTGGATAGGGACCGAACTGTCTCACGACGTTCTGAACCCAGCTCGCGTGCCTCTTTAATGGGCGAACAGCCCAACCCTTGGGACCTTCTCCAGCCCCAGGATGAGACGAGCCGACATCGAGGTGCCAAACACTTCCGTCGATATGGACTCTTGGGAAGTATCAGCCTGTTATCCCAGGGGTGGCTTTTTATCCGTTGAGCGACGGCCTTTCCATTCAGCACCGCCGGATCACTAACTCCCACTTTTCGTGCCTGCTCGACCCGTCAGTCTCGCAGTCAAGCTCCCTTTTGCGTTTGCACTCTACGGCTGATTTCCATCCAGCCTGAGGGAACCTTTGAACGCCTCCGTTACTCTTTTGGAGGCGACCGCCCCAGTCAAACTGCCCACCTAGCACTGTCTCCCATCTTATGAGATTAGAATCCCAACAATGCGTGGCTGGTATTCCAACAGCGGCTCCAATACAGCTGACGCCATATCTTCATAGCCTCCCAGCTATCCTATACACATATGCCGAAAACCCAATGCCAGGGCTGCAGTAAAAGCTCCACGGGGTCTTTCCGTCCTACTGCAGGTAACCGGTATCTTCACCGGCATTACAACTTCACCAGGTCTCCGGCCAAGACAGCTCCCAAATCATTTCACCATTCGTGCAGGTCGGAACTTACCCGACAAGGAATTTCGCTACCTTAGGACCGTTATAGTTACGGCCGCCGTTCACCGGGGCTTCAATTCGGATCTCTCAATCCTCCTCTTAACCTTCCGGCACTGGGCAGGTGTCAGCCCATATACGTCGCCTTCCGGCTTAGCATAGACCTGTGTTTTTGGTAAACAGTTGCTTGGGACTCTTCACTGCGGCCCGTTTCCCCTCCGGGTGTCTCCCCCTTCAGGTACCACGGGCACCCCTTCTCCCTAAGTTACGGGGCCATTTTGCAGAGTTCCTTAGCCAGAGTTATCCTGTCGGCCTTAAGTTTCTCCTCTGTCCACCTGTGTCGGTTTACAGTACGGGCGCTGCTTCCCTAAATGAAAGTTTTTTTCCCGGCAGTGTAGGATCTGCGGCTTATACCCTAAGGTACTTACCCGTCAGGCCTCACGTTTAAACATACGGATTTGCCTATATGTCCACGCTTCACCCTTAGAAAGGCTATTCCGTCAGCCTTCCCGCATACCTTCCTGCGTCACTCCATCTCTCAGTCAGTACACAGCGGTACAGGAATATTAACCTGTTTTTCCATTCGCCTTCGCAGCTCTGCTTATGCTTAGGGTCCCGACTCCCCCAGGGCGGACAAACCTTCCCTGAAACCTTGGACTTCCGGCGGAGGATTCTCGCCCTCCTTCTCGCTACTCATTCCTGCATTCTCACTTCTGATACCTCCAGCATCCTTTCAGGACACCTTCTACAGCCTACAGAACGCTCTCCTACCAAACGTGCTAGCACGCTTCCGCGGCTTCGGTTCATGTCTTAGCCCCGTTATATCTTCGGCGCAGATACTCTCGACCAGTGAGCTATTACGCACTCTTTCAAGGTATGGCTGCTTCTAAGCCAACCTCCTGGTTGTCTGTGAATATCCACCTCCTTTCCCACTTAGACATGATTTGGGACCCTTAGCCGGCGGTCCGGGCTGTTCCCCTCTCGTCCACGGACCTTGTCATCCGTAGACTCACTCCCCGGTAAACAATATACGGTATTCGCAGTTTGCTTGACTTCGGTAAGCTATACGCCCCCTAGGCCATACAGTGCTCTACCCCCGCATATCTTCAACCGAGGCTGCACCTAAATGCATTTCGGAGAGAACGAGCTATCTCCTAGTTCGATTGGCTTTTCACCCCTAGACCTATCTCATCTCCCAACTTTTCAACGGCGGTGAGTTCGGCCCTCCACTGAGTCTTACCTCAGCTTCAGCCTGGACAGGCCTAGATCACTAGGTTTCGCGTCTATGACATGCGACTCTCGCCCTATTAAGACTCGGTTTCCCTTCGGCTCCGCTTTTACTTAACCTTGCCACACATCATAACTCGCAGGATGATTAACCAAAATCCACGCAGTCACCCATATGGGCTCCTACCGCTTGTAAGCACACGGTTTCAAATTCTATTTCACTCCCTTGCTCAGGGTTCTTTTCACCTTTCCCTCACGGTACTCTCCTCTATCGGTCGGCGGAAGTATTTAGCCTTACGTGATATGGTCCACGCTGATTCACACCGGATTCCTCGTGTCCGATGCTACTCGGGATTTCATACAAGCTGTCATGACTTTACGCTCTACAGGACTCTCACCTCCTACGGTCCGGCTTTCCAGCCGCGTTCCGCTTACATCATAATCAACTCGACCTTATGGCGTCAGTCCAGTATGTTCCCTCTACCCCGTATATGCAACGCCGCCAGCTTTAACACTTATACGGTTTAGGGCTCCTCCCCGTTCGCTCGCCGCTACTCAGGGAATCGTTTTTACTTTCTTCTCCTCCGGCTACTTAGATGTTTCAGTTCGCCGGCTTACCTCTCTCGCGCATACCCTCCAGGTATGCAGGTTCTCCCATTCGGATATCCCGGCATCACAGGTCCTGTGCACCTCCTCCGGGCTTTTCGCAGCTTAGCACGTCCTTCTTCGGCTCCCGCCGCCTAGGCATCCTCCGTGTGCCCTTACTCAGCTTCTCTTCTTCAACTTAAGTTTCCTTCAGTTGTAACTCTTTTACCTACTATTCATTTCCCATTGTCCTTCTTTTTAAATAATTAATTGGTGGAGATAAGCGGGTTCGAACCGCTGACCTCTGCCTTGCAAGGGCAGCGCTCTCCCAACTGAGCTATATCCCCATAAAAAGACTTCTACGTCATCATTCTTGGTGGGCATGACTGGACTCGAACCAGTGACCCCTGCGTTATCAGCACAGTGCTCTAACCACCTGAGCTACACGCCCTCAGACTTAGACATATAGAGGAAGATTCGACTCGCATCCGTCTCTCCCTAGAAAGGAGGTGATCCATCCGCACCTTCCGGTACGGATACCTTGTTACGACTTCACCCCAATCACTATCCACACCTTAGGTACCTTCCTCCAAAGTTAGACCAGTAACTTCAGGTGCAGACAACTCTCGTGGTGTGACGGGCGGTGTGTACAAGACCCGAGAACGTATTCACCGCGGCATTGCTGATCCGCGATTACTAGCGATTCCAACTTCATGAAGTCGAGTTGCAGACTTCAATCCGAACTTCGAACTGCTTTCAAGATTCGCTCCGCGTCACCGCCTCGCTCCTCTCTGTACAGCCCATTGTAGCACGTGTGTAGCCCAGATCATAAGGGGGCATGATGACTTGACGTCATCCCCACCTTCCTCCTGCTCTTCGCAGGCAGTCTCGCTAGAGTCCCCAACTTAATGATGGTAACTAGCAACAGGGGTTGCGCTCGTTGCGGGACTTAACCCAACATCTCACGACACGAGCTGTCGACAGCCATGCACCACCTGTCTCCGCGTTCCCGAAGGCACCGCCCATCCTCATGGGCGTTCGCGGGATGTCAAGATCTGGTAAGGTTCCTCGCGTTGCGTCGAATTAAACCACATGCTCCACCGCTTGTGCGGGTCCCCGTCAATTCCTTTGAGTTTCAGCCTTGCGGCCGTACTCCCCAGGCGGATTACTTATCGCATTCGCTTCGGCACAGACAGTCTTCCTGCCCACACCCAGTAATCATCGTTTACGGCCGGGACTACCAGGGTATCTAATCCTGTTCGCTCCCCCGGCTTTCGCACTTCAGCGTCAGTTACCGTCCAGTGAACTATCTTCATCATCGGCATTCCTGCACATATCTACGAATTTCACCTCTACTCGTGCAGTTCCGTCCACCTCTCCGGTACTCCAGCCTATCAGTTTCAAAGGCAGGCCTGCGGTTGAGCCGCAGGTTTTCACCCCTGACTTGAAAGGCCGCCTAGATGCCCTTTTATGCCCAATAATTCCGGATAACGCTCGCGACATACGTATTACCGCGGCTGCTGGCACGTATTTAGCCGTCGCTTCTTCTGCAGGTACCGTCACTTCCTTCTTCCCTGCTGAAAGCACTTTACAATCCGAAAACCGTCTTCGTGCACACAGAATTGCTGGATCAGGGTTGCCCCCATTGTCCAATATTCCCCACTGCTGCCTCCCGTAGGAGTAAGGGCCGTATCTCAGTCCCCTTGTGGCCGTCCACCCTCTCAGGCCGGCTACCTATCTTCGCCTTGGTGGGCCGTTACCCCTCCAACTAGCTAATAGGACGCAAGGCTCTCCGCAGGCGTCTCCTTTCATCACTAAGCTATGCAGCTCAATGACCTTTATCCGGTATTATCAGCAGTTTCCTGCTGTTATCCCAGTCCCGCAGGCAAGTTCCTTACGCGTTACTCACCCGTCCGCCATGGTTACCATGGTGCAAGCACCACTTCCCCATCGACTTGCATGTGTTAAGCATTCTGTCAGCGTTCATCCTGAGCCAGGATCAAACTCTTCATTCAACTATTTCTTTTTCACCTTATTTTTATCTTATTATTTATCGATGCTTTTTCCGTCTTATTTTCTTCCTCTATTCTATATGTCTTCCATTGTCCTCTCAACCACTCCCGCAGTTGACAAAAATTATTCTATCAAATTTTATTTCCTTTGTCAACAGGTTTTTCATTAATTTTTCAATTAATTTGAATTTCAGTGTTTGACATTTAGTTTCTTCTGTATCTCCTTTTCCAACAATTAAGAGCTTTCCAGCTCTATTTACTCTTGAAAAATCTATATTCTTTTCTAGATATTTTCCATTTTTCTATCTTTATTTTTATTTTTAAATAATTGTCGTTATTCAAAAGCAATAAAATTTCTTCCCATTCCTTTACAAGAAGTTTAACTTTTCTTTTCAAACAGTAATACGATTTTTCAATTATTTCTTCAATTGGATATTCCTTTATTGAAAATTTTTGATAAAGAAGTTGCTTTTTGCATCAATTTTATCAACATTATTATTAACATTTATTCTGATGCCTACTATTATTCTATCTCTAACTTTATCACAAAAAACACTACTTATTTTTTTCATCTTTATAATAAATATCATTTGGCCATTTAAATTTAAGATTTTTTTGTCTCATCTTCAGAACTTTGTCTAATATATTCTTTTTAGTACTTCAGACACTATATAACAGCTGAACATCTCAATTTTATCCTGCAATTCATATTTATCTTCAGTCCAAAAATGAAAAGAGGGCCCCTCCTTTATCTGAAATCCATAGATTCCTCTTTTCACTCTGTCATTAGTCTGCTTTTTCAGCTACGACTGTTTCAAATTCTTTAACTCTTAAGTCTCTTCTTACATATTCATTTGTTGAACCTATTTCTTTAAAATTTATAAATTTCAAGGCTTTTTCCTCACTTATTATTTTATAAACTACTACAATATTAACTCAATTTTGGGAACATGAAAACACCGTATACAGGTCCGGTATGACAACCTATTACCGCTCCTATTTGTCTGTTCAATATTGCAAATGTGATTTTTGAGCTCTCTCCTATTTCTGAATGTATTTTTTTGAAATATTTTCCAGTTCTTCAGGTCCTCCACCCCAACATGTACATACTACAAGACTTTGTTTTCTACTTTCATCTTTTACATATTTTTCTATATACTTCTGTGCGTTTCTTTCTCCAATTACTTTTCTTTTCAATTGTAACTTCTCCCTGACTTACTGTCAGAATCGGTTTAAGTTGTATCATTCCAGCTATTGCTGAACCTGCTTTACCTAATTCTTCCACCTTTTTCAAGATATTTTTAAATCTGGAACAATCATTAGAAGTTTACCTTTGTTTTTATATGAATTTATCCAGTTTATTATTTCTCCGAAAACTTTCTTTTCTTTACTGCTTTTTGCCGCTTCCAGTACTAAGATTCCTGTAATAGAGATCCCCCCATACTGTCTACCAGTTCAATATCATCTTCCCTGTTAGTCAACGATCTTCCTACTCTTGCAGCCTGTGCTGTTCCACTTAATTTGGAAGATGGATGTACTGAAATTATTTTTTTGTATCCTTTTTCAAATAATTTATTATAGGCATTCAGGAAAATCCTGTGGAGATGGCTGTGAAGTCTTTAATTTTAAATCCTCTTCATCTCTTGAATTAACCATTTTCTGCCAGAATTCATCTTTTGACATTTTCAATACCATCTTTTAATAACTCTCCATTTAAATCTATTTTTAAAGGAACAATTTTTATCGGTAACCCTATTATGTCTTCAGGTATTAAGTCTGATACCGAATCTGTCAGTAATGCTATTTCCGGCATATTAGGATCTTTATTTTTCAATATATATAGTAATTATAGTTGTCCTGCTCACCATTTATATATGTTGTTTTTATTTTATTCAATTTTTTTCTTTTATTAGATTTTTAGCCTCTTCATTCTTATCTTTTTCCTTCAGAAACCACTACTGTAATTGTATTAACAGTAACAAGTTTGTTCAGCATTTCTTCAACAAGTTCTTTTAAAGTTGATGCCGTATATTTTATTTTTTTCCATTTACAAGTCCTATATAGTTATCTTTTGTAATTACCAGATCATCAACTTTTTGTATCTCTTACAGCTTTTGTTATTTCAATTGAATAATTTCTTTTTCAGTATTTTTTTAATTCTTCTATATCTTCTTCCCTGTTTTTTTAAGCAGTAATACCCTTCAAGCATAGTTTTTGTACCATAAACTATTATATTTTTTTATCTGATTTTTTTCTGCTGCAAGTTTTGCAGTAGCTATTACGTTTTTATTGTTAGGAATATATATATATTCTTTTTGTCAACTTTCTCTATTGCTGAACATATTTCCTGAACACTAGGGTTTTTACTTTTGACCACCTAATATAACAACATCTGCCCCTTCCTTCAGAATTCATCCTTTATATTTTCAGAATCAGCAAGTATAACATATCCAGAATCAGTTTTATTAATATTTTTATTTACGAATAATTTTGCTTCATCTTTTTCACTGAAAATCTGCAGATTATCATGCTGAAGTTTCATATTTTCAACTTTCATTTTTCCAGCGGACCGTATTCAATGCTATTTCCATTGCTTTTCCAGGATGATTCGTGTGTATGTGTGTTTTAAATTTCTTTGAAGTTTGTGCAAATACTGCTGAATCTCCCTAATTCAAGAACTCTCTTTTTATATTCTTCTGTATCAAAATCACCATTTAAAATGATATATTCAGTACAATACTGAATTTTTATACTTTCCGGATCATGATCTATATTTGCAATTGTTTTATCAAATTCATTTTCCTTTACTTGTGACTTTTGTAATTCAGCTATTAAATTTAATTCTGTTGCAATTTTATAAAATCCTTCAAACAGGAAAAAATAAACCTTTTCCTCCTGCATCTACAACTCCTGCTTCCTTTTAACTTAGGTAACAGTTCAGGCGTCTCTTCCACTGCTTTGTTTGCTGCTTCCATCAGTTCCTTTAGAAATACAACTAAATCATCTATTTTCGATGCACATTCATCTGCCTTTTCAGATACTTTTCTTATAACTGTAAGCATAGTTCCTTCTACTGGTTCACTTACAGCATTATACGCTGTTTCTTTTGCACTTGAAAGTGCCTGTGCAACATCAGCTGATAAAAGTTTTGTTTTTTCTCCTATACCTTTTAGGAATCCTGTAATTACTTGGGAAAGGATTGTTCCAGAATTTCCCTCTTGCTCCCATTAAAACAGCTTCTTCAACCGTTTCTATGAAATCTTTCATTGAAGTTTTCTCATTAGTTTTTCCTTCTATGTCAGTTATCATAGAATTTAAAGTCATTGCCATGTTACTTCCTGTATCACCGTCAGGAACTGGATAAACATTCAGTTCATTTAACAGATCCTCATGTTTTATAACCCATTTTCCTCCATTACTAAATAATACTCTTAGCCTCTTGGCATCCAAATACTTTATCGCCATTATTCCTCCTAAATACTAATAATCATGCTACTTTTTTTAATTTATTTTTACATTTTTAAAAAGTTTCCCATTTTCCATCTTTTTCAGTATATATTCAACGAATTCCCTCACTGCTCCTGAACCACCATTTTTTCCTGAAACAAAATCTACAATTTGAATCACTTCATCTGCCGCATCTTTTGGAGCACCTGTCAATCCTGACTGTTTCATTATAAGAATATCATTCAGATCATCTCCCATATAGGCTATTTCTTCTTTTTCAGTCCAGTTTTCTGCATTATTTCTTCTAAAATAACAGTTTTTCAGAAATCCCTGATACAGATATTTTATTTTCAGTTCATTTGATCTTATTTCAACAAGTTCTGATTTTCTTCCTGTAATTATTCCAAATTCTATACCAAGTTTCTGTGCATTAACAATGGCATATCCATCTTTGACATTGAAATCTTTTAAGCTCTTCTCCATTATTGCCTCTGTATATTCCGCCATCTGTTAATGTTCCGTCTACATCTAATAAAACTAATTTTATCATATACACTCCCTAATTATAGATTATATAATTATATCATAAGATAATACAAATATTCAAATTATTTTACAATATTTTACTGTTTAAAAGATAATACAAAGCAAATTCATAAGGCTATTTAATTTTAATTTCTTAAACTACTTCTATACTGAAATTTTAGTATAGAAACATTGTTTTGAAGGGAGATTTATTTATGAAAAGGAAAAATATTCACTTTATTGTCATTATTATTTATTGCAATGAGCTGTTCTAAACCTGTTGAAAACGCAAAAAGCGAGGAACAAAAAGAACAGAAGGAACAGACTCAACAAATGTCACAGGAAGAATTAAAGAAACATACTAAAAAAATGCTGTAGAAACTCAGGATGCATTTGTACAGGTTTACAAAAATACTAAAGATTCAATAGTTAATATCAGAACTAAAAAAACTGTCACAGTTAATACCTACAATCCGCTTGAAGAATTACTTTTTGGACGTTCTGGGGAGTTGAAAAACGTGAATCAGGGGCATTAGGTTCAGGATTTGTAGTGTCTGAAGATGGTTATATTGTTACAAATAATCACGTTGTAAGCAATGCAGATGAAATCTTTGTAAAATTTTCAGATGGAAGGGAATATAGAACAAAACTAATAGGAACTTCTCCTGAAGTTGATATTGCTGTTCTTAAAATTGAAGCTAACGAGAAGTTTAAACCACTTGAATTTAGTGATTCTGATAAAATTGAAATTGGACAATGGTCTATCGCATTTGGTAATCCTATGGGATTAAATGATTCCATGACAGTGGGAGTTATAAGTGCATCTGGAAGAAGCTCACTTGGAATAGAAGAAATCGAAAACTTTATTCAGACAGATGCAGCTATAAATCAGGGAAACAGTGGAGGACCTTTAATCGATATTAATGGTAAAGTAATTGGAGTTAACACTGCTATTCTTTCAACATCTGGAGAAGTGTTGGACTTGGATTTGCAATACCGTCAAACTTAGCTTCTGTAGTTAAGAGTTCAATTATTGCAACAGGAAAAATTTGAAAAAAACCGTATATCGGAGTTTATTTAAATAATCTGGATTCTGAAAAAAATAAAGGCTCTTAACATTAAATCAACAAATGGAGTGCTTATTGCAAAAGTTGTTGCAGACGGTCCTGCTGCAAGAGCTGGAATTCAGGCAAATGATGTTATTGTTGCAGTTAATGGAAAAAGCTGTTAATTCTGCAGGAGCCTTCATAGGGTGAACTAGCTGCTAAAAAGTCGAGAATCTGTTGAATTAAGTGTGATAAGAAATTCTCAAACTGTAAAAAAATACGTGTAACGTTGAAGAAACTCCTAAAAATGCTTCGTCAGCAATAAATATTAATATAAAGTGAAATATACTAAAAAGGCTATCTTATAATTTGAAAATATGAAAACCATATTTATTCATTTACCAAAAATTTCACTTATACAAAAACAGTCATTCATAAAGAAAAAGTCAAAAATTCACCTGAAAAAAATTAGATTGTTGACTTTTTCTAAATTCATTTTCTGTTTTGTATTGTGAAATTATAAATAATTCATAAATATGGTTTTTACATTATTTTTCAATTTTCTGAAAAATAGCCTTTTTTTATATTAATGTTTTTATTACTTCCAGAGCTTTGCTGTAATCAGGTTCTGTAGCAACTTCAGGTACATATTCAACATATTGTACAGTACCTTCCTTATCAACAATTACTGTTCCTCTTGTTAATAATCTTAATTCCTTTATAACAAATCCATATTTTAATCCAAAATCAAGTTCTTTATGGTCTGACGCAGTCAATGCATTTTCAATTCCTTTATCAGCACAGTATCTTCCTAAAGCAAATGGTAAATCTGCTGAAATTGTTAAAAGCTGAACATCCTTATCAAAATTTGCTGCTTCCTGGTTAAATCTGGTTAGCTGCAATGCGCAAACTCCTGTATCTACTGATGGAAAATACAGAAATTACAACTACTTTTTCCTACATAGTCACTTAGTTTTACTTCACTAAGATCTGTTCCTAAAACTGTAAAATCTTTAGCTTTATCTCCTTTTTTTACTTCTTCTCCTAATAATGTTATAGGATTTCCCTTAAATGTTACCACACCTTTTCTTTCTGACATGGCTTTCTCCTTTCACTTTATAAAAAATTTTCTTTTTGTATATACTAATGATAGTATTATTTTAATATAATTTTTTTCTTATTGTCAATTATATTTATCATTTATAATAAAAAAAGCTGTTTCAAAAGTAAAAATATGAAAACCATATTTACTCATTTTACTAGAATTCATAAATATGGTCTTTACTTTTGAGACAGCCTCTAATTTATTCCCTATTTTTTTATTTTTCCTGATTAGCAGTATCATGATATTCTAAAGAATTATCCCATGACCATGCTCCATAGTAATAATAATTATCTCCATCTGCATTTTTATGTAATTTTTCTTCATCTTTTTAGATGCAGATAAGAATATTTCTTTATGTAGTCATTTACTGCATTAAGATCTGTTACTATAATTCCAACTTCAAGATTTTCCTTTTTCACCTTTAATCATACAATATTTAAATTTTATATTGGCTCTGTATTCTCCCTTGTCATTCAGCTGATAAAACTGATGTTTTCCTACAGGTGTGTTGCAGTAAGTTTTTACCTCATTATTTACAGCTGGTTTTGTATCTTTTACCGGTGCAGTATTTTCCTGTTTCACAGTTTTATTTATAACTGGAGCTGTTTTTCTGTAACTGCCTTAGTTTCTGTATTTTTCACATCAGCCACTTTTGTTTCAGTTTTCTTTTTCTGTATCAGTTTTTCCTGATGATTTGGCATTTTTACAGTAGAAGCAGCTTTTTACTGTTGCAACTGCATTATTTTTTACAGTTGATATTTTCTGAGTTACCTTTGTCTTTGTTTCGTTTAATTTCTTCGTCTGATTACTTTTTGCTGTAGTCGCGGCAGCATGATAAACTTCTGCATTCTTTGATGTTTTTTCTACATTGGTGTTTTGCCACTTTACTTCCAAATAAAATACCTGACATTAAAATTAATAAAATACATTTTTCATACATATTCCTCCTGATAATTTTGAAACAAACTCAATAAATATAGAGAAATATTTAAATTCTTGCTTATACTATAGCACAATTAACAGGTATTTCCAATATATTTATTTACTTTTGTTCTACTCTTTTTTTAGGAACACATATAAAACACGCCTGTATTTTCAATGCTTACAACCTACTATTTATTTTTCTTCAGCTCTAATTTTTATCAGAAAGTTTTTCTATTATTTCTTCAACTGGGAAATCCTCCACGCATAGCAATCATATCAAGAGTCGCTACTTTTGACATTATCATATATTGAATAGGATCCAGTAACTTTTTGTATGTAGGAGATAATGTTGGCATAAATTCTTTTTATGTATGGATATTTATCAACTATTTCTCCTATTACTGTATTTTCAGTCAATCCATAGGATTATTCCTTCTGTTCTGCTTTTCTTAGTTTCTTCTGCTTTCATATCTGATTTTTTCGGTCTTTCCCATGTTACCAGTGTTCTTTTTCCTTCCAGACTTCTTATTCTTGTAACATCCTGCATCATTTCAAGAACACCTTTGAATTTTCCATTTTCATCTCTTACTGCCACATAATATATATAAATAAACTTTCCATTCATTTCAAGCCAGAAATCCACTTCATCCTGTTCCCCGCTTCTAAACGCATCTATTATCTCAAGAACAGAAGACACACTTTCCCTAGGATGGCAATTTTTTACATCCCTTCCTATCACTCCTGCACTTCTAGGAAATATTCTATGTTTTGTATCAGTGTAAACTTAACAATTTCATTTTCATCAACAAACGAAAGATCTACCGGCATATGCTGAAAAATAAGGTTTATCTGTTCTAAAGTAAGTTTTCCCTGTTTCACATCCAGTATATCAGATTTTTCTGAATTTCCGTTCATATTATATTTTGCAAGAAGTCCTGCCAGATCATTCATAAAATTTCCTGTCTGTGCAGTATCATTATTTTCAATTTTTTCTACTTCTGCATTTTTCTTTTCAGGTAGGAATCCTTCAGGTTTTCTATTAGGAAATACCCTATTTCATCATCACCGCTTCTCATATTTCTAAATTCCTCATCTGTAATCATTTTTAATGAAGTCGGATACAGTATTTCTTCTTCCTTGTGCATTATATCAAGTGTAAGTTCCCATACAATTTCCTGTTTTTTCAGAAATTCTTCTATTTTATCTTCCTGAAGAAGTTTTCTCGCTTCACTTATATTATCCCTCACTGCATTATCAAAAGACCACATTATTCTTGATGGTCTGTCAAAACCTTTTGTTTCAAGTATTGAAAATAACTGATGCTGCTTTCTTGCAAGGTGTGTAAGATTGAAAGTATAAAGCTTGTCATAATATTCAAGCCATTTATTTTTTTATAAATTTCTTATTTACTTCTTCCTTCATTTCTGCAATCAGTTTTCTTCCTGCTTCATTTTCCTTTAAATAAGTTTTTATTGGATGTCCTTCAGGTAAATCTGATTCTTCCCTCACTATAATTTCATCAAATAAATCCAGTACATCATTCATTTTGTCGTGAACTGTAGCATCATCAAATCCCAGATCCTTTATTTTCTGTTCTGAATATGCAAAATTCTGCAGGAGTTATCTTTTTCCCCTTAAAAGTTTCCTTATAAGATTTCTTGTTGTTTCAACATCTGTCGTTCCTTCTATGTAATCTTTTTTTATTTCTGTCATTTTGTCAATCAGTTCAAAATTTATGTTTAAATAGTCCTTCATATTTACTTTTTCCATAAAAAAACACCACCTTATATTATTTTTATCAAATCTAATATTCTTTTTATAATAAAAATATTTGATTTATAAATTTATTTTCTAAATATTATCACATTTTTTCCAATGATAGTGTAACTTATGATACATATTATAAATAAAAACTATATTTAATTTAATTAGCCAAATCTTACAATTTAGATAATTTATAAATATAGTTTTCAATATTATTTTAAAGTTATAAAAGATTTTCTTCAAAAATATTTTTATTTATTATTTTTCAATTACAAGCTTATATTTGCTTCTGTTTCAACATCAAATATGTGAGCCTTGCTTGTATCAAATCTGAAATACTTTTGTCCTTTCTTACCTACAGAATCACTTACTCCTTCTACATTTATTCTGCATGTCATCTGATGACCGTTCAATGTGAAGTATATATTCTTCATTTCCCATTTGTTCTACTACACTTACTTCACCAACTTTTGAAATATTGTCTTCTTCTGCTACTACGCTTATGCTTTCAGGTCTTATTCCAAATGTTACTTTCTTTCCAGCATGGTCCTTTTACTTTTTCACCTTTCTCTCCAAGTATTTCTATTTCTGCTCCGTTGATATCTACGAATACTTTTCCTTCCTTTTCAACAAGTGTTCCTTCAATCAGGTTCATTGTAGGCGATCCTATAAATCCTGCCACGAATTTATTTGCCGGATAGTGGTAAAGATTAAGCGGTGTATCAACCTGCATTATTCTTCCTGATTTCATTACTGTAATTCTGTCTCCCATTGTCATTGCTTCAACCTGGTCATGTGTTACATATATCATTGTTGTTTTCAGTTCCTGATGCAGCTGTGTTATTCTTACACGCATTGATACCCTAAGTTTAGCATCAAGGTTTGATAAAGGTTCATCAAAAAGGAATACTTCAGGTTTTCTTACTATTGCCCTTCCAAGAGCAACCCTTTGTCTTTGTCCTCCTGACATTTCTTTAGGCTTTCTATCCAGAAGTTCTGTAATTTCAAGCTTTTCTGCAGCTTCCCTTACCCTTTTATCTATTTCATCTTTTGGAGTTTTCTTAAGTTTTAATCCAAACGCCATATTTTCATAAACTGTCATATGAGGATATAAGGCATAGTTCTGGAAAACCATTGCTATTCCTCTATCCTTTGGTGGCACATCATTTACAAGCTTATCTCCTATATAAACTTCTCCTCCTGTTATTTCTTCCAGCCCTGCAATCATTCTTAAAGTAGTAGACTTTGCACATCCTGAAGGTCCTACAAATACCATGAATTCCCCGTCTTTTATATCAAGATCTATCCCGTGTACTGCTTTGAAACCATTTGGATACTGTTTTTCCACTCCTTTTTAATACTACTTTTGACATCTCTGTTCCTCCTTGATTATATTATATCTTAAAGTATATTGAATTTTATTTGTTATTATCTATTTTAAGTATACTTTGATTTTTCGATTTTGTCAATATATTTTTTTGAAAAATTTCATATTTTTCATAGGGTGTCTAAAATTAAAAATAACTTTATTTTTAATTTTTAAAACAACCCTATTATTTCAATAAAATTTCTTATATATTTCTATTTTTTTAATTATCAAACTTTTTAAAAATTTTTTTAATTTTTCCATAAAAGAATGTGATTCCTTATAATTTTTCTTTCCTAAAGATTCATCAAATTCTTCAAGTATTTTTCTGTTTTGTCAGTAAGATTTGTAGAGTTTCCACTTTTTATAGTTATTATTTCTGAACCTCTTCTTCCTGAATGATTTATTCCTTTTTCCCTTAATCTGAAAACTTTACCGTTTTGTGTACCTTCAGGTATTTTTATTTTTGATTTTCCGTCAATTGTAGGAACTTCCACTTCTCCACCTAAAACAGCTGTTGTCATCCCTATTGGAACTTCACAGTAAATGTCGTTTCCATTTCTCTTAAATATTTCATGTTCCTTGACAATGAAGAATACACGTAAATCTCCATATACTCCATCATTTTTACCAGCATCTCCGCCATCTCTTACAATTAATCCCTGACCTGTTTCAACACCAGCTGGTATTTTTATTTTTTTCTTGTGACTACTTCTTTTCTACCCCTGTTCCACGACATGTGCTACATGCCTTTTCAGGAATTTTTCCTGTTCCATGACACTGATCACATTCATGCATTACAGTCTGTATTCCAAAAATTGATCTCTGCTGTGTTCTTATATGTCCGGAACCATTACATTTATCACATGTTTTCATACTGTGACCTGGTTCAGCTCCTGAACCGTGACATGTATGACATTTCCCATTTCTTTTATACTTTATTTCCTTTTCTACTCCGAATGCCACTTCTTCAAGTGTAAGTTCTAAATTATATCTTAAATCAGAACCTTGATGTACTTTTGGTTCTTGACTACGACGGCTTCTTCCACCACCAAAGAAATCCCCAAATATATCTCCTAAATCAACATCGCCGAAGTCAAAGCCACCAAAGCCTCCACCTTGTCCAAATCCGCCAAAGCCACCTGCTCCTCCAGGTCCTCCTGCCTCAAATGCGGCGTGACCATACTGATCATATGCAGCTTTTTTCTGAGGATCAGACAATATTTCATAAGCTTCGTTAATTTCCTTAAATTTATCTTCAGCATCTTTTTTTTCAGCTTCTGATGAATTAGCAAACTTATCAGGATGATATTTCATAGCGGCTTTTCTATATGCCTTTTTTATATCTGATTCACTTGCATCTTTTGGCACTCCAAGTACTTCATAATAATCTCTTTTTGCCATTTCTATTTATAGAACCATTTTTATTTATAACAGTTCTATTTCTCCTTTCCTTCCTTTTTTTATTCCACGTTACAATTTTCCATTAATGATTATTTTTTTGCAGTAAAAACATCATTTTCCTTCAATTTCAAAAATCCCTTCTTTTCTTCCAGTTTTCCTGTGCAGTTTGCAAAATCTGAAATTCCAAACCATGGCTCGATACACACAAATGGAGCTTTTGATTTACTCCAGAAGGCAATAAACGGAAACTGGCTGTAATCCATTGACAGTTCACGTGTACTTTTACTGCATTTTAATGTTACCTTTGCAGAATTCAGATTTTCAAATATTATAGCATCATTATCAAATATAGTGCCACTTAATTTTATTATTTTCTCATTTTTAAATAATCTTTTTTTCTCTTCCAGTATTAATGCATCGCTTCTAAGCTGATAAATCTGTGCAGTTTTCATTTTTTCAAATTCAGATAGTAATCTTCCAGTTTTATTTCATCATTCAGCTCCAATGCAAATGCAGGATGTGCTCCCAATGAAAAAAATACATGTCACCTTTTAGTTTTATTCAATACTTATACTTTTATTTCAAGACCGTTATCAGTTATTGTGTATATAAGAAAAATCAAATTCAAAAGGATATTTTTCCAATGTTTTCTCATTTGAAGAAAAATTTAAATTTCAGAAAAATTTTCTCCCTTTTTCAACTAAATCAAAATCATTGTTTCTTGCAAACCCATGTCTTGTAGTTATTTCATAGTCTTTTCCTTCAAAAACATACTTTCCATCTTTTATAACTCAACAAATGGAAAAAAGTACCGGTGAACTGGCAGCCCAATATTCAGGCTAGTCTATCCCACATAAACTCTTTTCCATTCACTTTTGTAGCTAGAAAGTTCTGCTCCTTTTGAAAGTACTCCTATTTCAACATTTCCATATTTTAAAGTATTTAGTGTATTTTTCCATTTTAACACGTCCTTTATAAAAAGTTTTGTACTATTTTTCTTCATCATTATACCATATTTCTTTTCCAACTTCATTATCCCAATTTAAGTTAATCTTTTCGTATTTATCAGTGTAGTTTAAAAAGAGTTTTTTCAATATTGCTTACCCTGTCTATATGTTTTGTCACAATAATCACCTTTCTTATTCTGTGTGTTCAATAATCTAATTTCTTATTTTTACAGAAATTAAGCTCTCCTTGTTTCAAAGCATTTATTATCATAAATTACAATATTAATTGTGAAATGTAATTCTCTTTTACTAAATATTTTTTCAAAAATAAGTTTCTCCTTTTTATTTTTTATTATATATCTCAAAAAGAAGTTTCTAAAAATCATGCAATAAAACACTTGATTTTTATTAACTTTTATCATTTCTATTTTTTCACAAAAGAAGGAGAAATAGTCCTCCTCCTTTGTATTTTAATTCCTTAAAACTTTTTCCAATTATTAATCTACAACTTCGCATCTTCAACATCATCAGCACCAGAGTTGTTACTTTCTCCAGCAGTTTCTCCACCCTTGCGCCTGTTGAGCCTGTGCCTGAGCTTGTGCATCCTGATACAATCTTGTTGCAAATCCTTGAGATACTTTAGATAATTCTTCGATACCTTTTTCTGATTTCTTCTATATTATCTCCATCTTTTACCTTTTTCAGTTCTTCGATTGCCTTTTCAATATCAGCTTTTTTTCAGTTCCTGAAGTTTATCCTCATTTTCCTTTATAGTTTTTTCAGTAGCTATTATTAACTGGTCAGCCTGATTTCTAGCTTCAACAAGTTCTTTAAACTTAGCATCTTCAGCTTCATGAGCTTCTGCATCTTTTTTCATTTTTTCTATCTCATCTTTAGATAAGTTAGATGAACCTGAAATTGTTACTGTATTTTCTTTTCCTGTTCCTAAATCTTTTGCAGAAACTGTACAATTCCGTTTGCATCAATATCAAATGTTACTTCTATCTGAGGTATTCCTCTTGGTGCAGCAGGAATTCCTTCAAGATTAAATTCTCCAAGTCTATGGTTGTCGGCAGCTTTTTGCTCTTTCCCCTGTAATACTACTATTGATACTGCAGGCTGGTTATCAGCCGCTGTTGAGAATACTTGTGATTTTTTAACAGGTACTGTTGTATTTCTTTCTATTATTTTAGTAAATACTCCACCTAAAGTTTCAATTCCTAATGATAATGGAGTTACATCCAATAACAGTACATCTTTACGTCTCCCATCAATACTCCACCTTGAATTGCAGCTCCTAGCCGCAACAACTTCATCAGGGTTTATTGATTTGTTAGGTTCTTTTCCTAGTAAGATTTTACCCATTCCTGAACTGCAGGTATTCTTGTAGATCCTCCTACTAATAATACTTCATCTATTTCACTAGGACTTAAGTTTGCATCTTCTAACGCTTGTTTAACCGGTCCTTTAGTTGCTTCTACTAAATCTTTTGTTAATTCATCAAATGCAGCTCTTGTAAGTTTTTTCTCCAAGTGTTTAGGTCCTGTAGCATCCATTGTGATGAATGGTAATGAAATTTGTGTTTCCAATGTTGTTGATAATTTTTTCTTAGCATCTTCTGCAGCGTCTTTCAATCTCTGGATTGCCATTTTATCATTTCTTAAATCTATTCCTGTTTCTTTTTGAATTCATCAGCCAACCAGTCAATAATTTTCTGGTCAAAGTTGTCTCCTCCTAAGTGGTTGTTTCCTGAAGTTGATATAACTTCCACTACTCCTTCACCGATTTCAAGTACAGATACGTCAAATGTTCCTCCACCTAAGTCAAATACTAATACTTTTTCCTCTTTTTTCTTATCCAGTCCATAAGACAATGCAGCCGCTGTAGGTTCATTTATAATTCTTTTTACTGTAAGTCCTGCAATTTCTCCTGCATCTTTTGTAGCCTGTCTTTGTGCATCAGTAAAGTAAGCCGGTACTGTAATAACTGCTTCTGTTACAGCTTCCCCAAGATAAGCTTCAGCATCCTTTTTTATTTTTTTCAGTATCATTGCTGAAATTTCCTGTGGTGTGTAATCTTTTCCATGAATATTTACTTTATAATCTGATCCCATTTGTGTTTTTATTGAAATTACTGTTGAATCAGGATTTGTAATTGCCTGTCTTTTAGCAATTTCCCCAACTATTATTTCTCCGTTGTCCTTTATGTTTACAACTGACGGTGTAGTTCTTCCTCCATCAGAATTTGGTATTATTGAAAAGTTTCCACCTTCCATTACTGCCACGCAGCTGTTTGTTGTCCCTAAATCTATTCCTATTATTTTACTCATATTTATCACTCCTGTTTTATTTTTTTGAATTTTTATTTATATTTTTATAAAGTTAAAAACTATTTTTATTAACTGTTACCATTGCTGGTCTTATAATTTTTCCTTTTTAATTTATATCCTTTTGAAACACCTGTACAATGTCGTTGTCCTTCAGTTCTTCCTTGCTTTCAGTCATCATTGCCTGATGTTCGTAAGGAGTTAAACTCTACTCCTTCTTCTGCTTCAATTTCTTCAACGCCTTCTTCAGATAACATATATTTAAGTTTCTCAAAATCATGTTTACTCCTTCAACCAAAGCATCAAAGTTTTTAGTTTCAGGATGCCTTTTCAGCTCTTTCCAAGTTGTCAATATTATCCAATACTTTTAAGATAATCCCTTCTGAAGCATATTTTTTCATTTCTGAAACTTCCGCTTCCTTCCTTTTAGTGAAGTTTTTGAAATTCTGCAAGCTTTTCTTGTATAGAATTTTTTTCCATTCCTGAAGTTCAAGTTCAAGCTTTGCAATCTTTTCTTCACATGTTTCTTCTTTATTATCAGAAGCCTCATTTACCTCTTCTTTTGTTTTGTTTTCTGTTTCAGCATTTTCATTTTCAAGTTCTGTCTTTTCATCAAACTCTTTTTCTGCCATTTTTACCCCTCATCTCCTTCTATTTATTTATTTTTGCAATAACTGCTTAACTTCTTCTGAAACATATTCTACAAGTCCTACCGTTTCTGAATACTTCATTCTTTTCGGTCCGATTACTCCCATAATTCCTTTGGCATCTCCCATTGTATAAAACGGAAAAATACAAATGAAAAATCTTCAAGTCCGGCAATATCCAGATCTTCACCAAAAATGACATTTACTTCTCCATCTTTTAAACTGGTCAGTCTGAATAAACTGTAAAAATATCTGTTTCATATCTTCAGGATTGTTAAAAATCTTACTCTGTCTATTATTTTCATAACATCTGAAGTGTTACTCTCAATTAAATTTGAACCACCTTCAAAAACAATTTCCCCTCATTTAACATTTTATTCTCTTGGAAATCTTCCGGTACAAATAAATCAGTATTTGTAAGAAACTTTTCTAAATCAGATAAAGTAAAGTTTGGACTTCTGTTTATTTCATCATTTAAAATCATATTTATATTTTGAACTTCCTCTTCATCTACAGGATTTTCAAGAAATATATTAAGATTTTTAGTCAGAAACGAATCCATAATTATGACAGCTATAATATTTGTGTCATTTATATGCACAAGCTGAACTTTTTTCTTATTCCTTCCTGTCTTATAGCAGGCTCCAGAACTACTCCTGCATATTTACTTATCTTTGATAGTAATCTTGATGTTTCTTCAAATATCATATCTATTTGGTTCATTTTTATTATATGCTTCAACTACTTTAGCTTTCGCCTCTTTAGATATATCCCTTATCTTAATAAGTTCCTCCACATATAATTTATATCCTTCACTTGTCGGAATTCTTCCGGAAGATGTGTGAGTTTTAGCAATCAGTCCTTTATCTTCAAGATCCGCTATTGTATTTCTTATTGTAGCTGAAGAAACTCCAATACTATATTTCTTTTCCAGAGTTCTTGAGCCTACACTTTCACCGAATTCGAGATAATGCTTTGATGATTGCCTTTCAATATTAATTGCTCTCTCATTCATATTCGCACCTTCCTTTTTGTTAGCACTCATTATGAAGGAGTGCTAATTACAGATATATAATATTATATTTTTGCATTAATGTCAAGTACTTTTTAAAAATTTTTCTATTTTTACACATTGAAAAATACTGGATTTAGAGTATGTTTATTCTCTACTCAAAAATTTTTGCTTTTTATTTTTTTATATTTTTAAAATTTCCCATTTTATAATACATTATATATGAACAGAAAATTATTATAATAATCTACACAAATAGTAAAAAATAATTTTCATGTGTGGTATAATTATTGTAAATAAATTATCTAAAACCCAGTCAGATAATGAATATAAATGCAAATTTCCTGAACGGAATATTTAGAAATAAAAATAGAAATATTCTGACAGAAATGAAAAATTGTCAGAATTAAACCTGTACTTTCATTAAAAATCTCTTTAAAAGAAAAATCTGATAATTCTGAAGAATAACTCTATTGAAAAATTGCTCATTAGTAGTAGAATAACTAAATATAAGTACTTTTATATAATAATAAAAATATACGACTGTAAAGGGGTGCTGATAAATGATATTTCCCTGAACCATTGAAAAAAAGGAGATAATGTATTCTTATTTTGTCCTTCTTCACCTATAATTCCTGAAGAAGATATAGAAAAATGTAAGAAAATTATAATAGATTTGGGATTTAATCCTGTTATTGGGAAAAAGTTTGTACGAAAAACTACGGAGGATATATGGCTGGAAAGGCTGAACTGTATTGAAGATTTGCATGAAGCTTTTTCACGGAAGGATATTAAAGGAATATTCTGTGTAAAGGGCGGTTATTCAGCTTCACAGCTTTTAGATAAAATCGACTATGAGCTGATAAAAAATAATCCTAAAGTTTTTGTAGGATACAGCGATGTTACAAACCTTCACATTGTCTTCAATCAGAAATGTAATCTGAGAACTTACCATGGACCAATGGTAAAAATCAAATATGATAAATGATTTCAATGATTATACGAAAACTTCTTTCTTTGAAGCTATGGAAAAGAATGAAACAAAGTACGAAGAACCTGAAAATATGCCACTTTCTATTCTTACAGAAGGAAATTCACCTTCAGAGAACATAGGCGGTGTTCTTACAGGAGGAAATATGGCAATTATAGTAACTACTCTGGGAACTCAATACGAAATAGATACTAAAAGGTAAAATACTGTTTCTGGAAGATGTTGATGAAGAAATAGGATCTCTGAACAGAATGCTTACTCATTTGAAATATGCAGGAAAATTCAGTGACTGTAAGGCTGTTGTTTTTGGAAATTTTGTGGCATGTAAAAATACATATACTAAAGAAAACCAGCATTATGAACTATTGAGCTTTTAAAGGATTTCTTTGCTGACTATGATAAACCTGTTATTTACGGAATGGAATCAGGTCACAAAAAGCCGTATATGTTTACATTGCCTTTAGGTGCAAAAGTGCAGCATAAACCTTCAGAACAAAGAAATACTTTTTGAAAAGTAGAATTTATTTTAGATAAAAGTAATATTTACAGATACGGGAGGAGAAAATAATGTTTTTTTGATATGCATGCAGATTTTATGGACAGATAATCTGTGGGAATATGAAAAGGGAAAAATGATGTTATAAGAAGAAAATATAAAGATAGATTTATAGAAGGAGGAGTTTTTGGAGTATTTTTGTAATATATTTAAATACTTTTAATGATCCGAAGCCTGAAGAAACTTTCTTCAGAAGCCTTCGTGCAATGAGTGAGGAACTCTATCATGCAAGGGATTTAGTACATGTTATAAAAAGTCCTGAAGACTTTGAAAAGGCAAAAGCCCAAAAATAAATTTGCTACACTTTTAGGAATTGAAGGACTTCCTGGAATTGGGTCAAACCTTGATTATATCTATCTTCTTGAAAGAATGGGAATAAGACACATAGGACTTACATGGAATGAACAGAATGCTTTCGCAACAGGTCAGAGAGGGGATAAAGACAGGGGACTGACTGATTTAGGTGTAAAAGCTGTTGAAATTATTGAAAATCTAGAATTTCTTCTTGATCTTTCCCATGCAAATGACAAAACCTTCTGGGATGTTGCAAAATACGCTAAAAAACCTTTTTTTGCTTCACATTCCAACTCCAGAACTCTTTGCCCGGCAATGAGAAACCTTACTGATGACCAGATACTTTGTATAGGGCGAAAGAAATGGAATGGTGGGAATGAACAGCTATCATGGATTTTGTAAGTGACAAGGAAGATGAAAAATCTGGATACATTGCTGAACCATATGGAATATGTTGCAGAAAAATAGGAATTGACAAAGTTGGATTTGGATTTGATTTTGCTGAATACTACAACGTGCCCGGAGTAGACGAAGATGAAGGTTTAAAAAGGTGTTTATGATATTACAGAAGTTAAAAATGTAGCAGCAGCCCTTGAAAAACGTGGATATTCAGATGAAGACATTGAAAAGGTATCATATAGAACTTTCATTTCTTTCTTTGAAAGAATAAGAAATGGTATAAAATAGAAAATTATATAGATTGAAATAAATTATAAAAATAAAATACATATACATGAAAGGATATAGATTATGAGAAAACCACTTATAGGAATAACTTCTTCCTACGAACATAACCCTGAATCAGAAAATGCTTACAAAACAAGCTGTTTCTATAGATTATAGCCGTGCAATTATGGAAGCGGAGGTATTCCTGTTGTTTTGCCGGTTCATGATAATATTGAAGTTATATGGGAGCAGATTTCACATCTGGACGGACTTCTTCTATCAGGAGGAGTTGATTCTGACCCTGCTTTATACGGAGAAGACAGCTTACAGGAAATTGGAGTTATTTCACCTGAAAGGGATAAATTTGAAATAATGCTGCTGGAAGAGTATTTGAAAAACTAATAAACCAATTTTAGCAATATGCCGTGGATTGCAACTTACAAATATATATTTTGGGGTACACTTTACCAGGATATAAAAATATGTGGACACACAGATTCAGCATAGACAGAAATGGCATCTTATTTGCTCTACCCACAATATTGACATTCTTGGAAAAAGATAATATTTTATATGAAATTTTTGGAGAAAAACAAGGGTAAATTCCTTCCATCATCAAATGATAAAAGGATTTAGCTGAAGGTCTTACTCCTATTGCAAAAAATCTTCTGACGGAGTTATCGAAGCTCTTCAGAAAAAAGATCACCCTTTCTACTATGCGACTCAGTGGCATCCTGGAAATGATGTCTGTAAGAGGAAATGAAGGAATAAGAAAATTTTAGGTTTTGGGAGAGGCTTGTAAATAAAAATTTAAAATTAATAAAAATAGGCTGTCTTAAAAATTTAAAAGTATGAAAACTATATTTATTCATTTGCATATTTAACTGTTATTTCATACAGAAAACATCATATCATGTAGAAATCAAAATTGCCTAAGTTGTTATTTTCAAAGTCTTGCATTGAAATTCCTAAATAATCATAAACATAGTTTTCATTATTTTTTATTTTCTTTTTGAGATAGCTCCTTTGGGTAAATACTCGACGTTACTATTTCAAATGATTTCTATCATAATAATTATAATCCCTCAAATATCGGTCTACCAACATAAGAACCACCATCTGTCATGTCTCCATGTTTTTCCTCCATGGTATGCTGCCCTTCCATGAACTGCCATCATATTTTGTTGCTTCACTCCTTGTATGCAGCTTCATATGTTTCTTTTAAAATTTCTACGCTTTCATCTTCAGCTCGAATTTTTCTACAAAACTTTTGTAGCAGGAGATAATGAATCTAAAATTGTCATATTTCCTTTGAATTTGCTCTTTCTTTTAATCTACTAATTCCATTTTCCAATGCTATTTTCATATCATTTTTATCAGCATTCTCTTTTCCTTTCAAACTTCCACCTATTCCTTAATAAACCAAAATGAAATAATTGTTCCTACCAGAAGAAGGAGCAGACTCATTAAAAACCATTCATCTTAGATACCTTCAAATCTTTCTCTTCAGAAATTTCTAGATAATCTTTTAACCAGAAAACCTTTGAACCATTGATATACTCGATCTCCATCTCCAAATTGGCTATCTAAGTCAAGCTAAATAGTTTTTATTTTCTTTCACTAACTTGAATATATTTTTCTGGTAATTAATTTATATCATTTGTATCCATAACTGCTATCCTTCCTGAAATTACTTTGATTTATTCGTATAAAATGGTGTAGTGCTTCTTTCATCATAATCTTTTAGTTTCCTCATTCAATTTAAAAATTGTTATTGATAATCCCGCCATTTCATAGAAGTAGCAAATTCTCCCATATGTGGTTTTTCATTATTTTACATTTTTCCTTTTTAATATAAATTCTATTTATACAATGTAAAGTTCCTCTAAAGGAGTTGCACCTAATCCGTTTACAGTTATGGAAACTTCATCTTCTGATTTCAGTGACATTTTTCATCTATCTTGGTAATATCAATCATCATTTTCATCTGCTTTTAGCATATCTCTCACTTTCAATTCCTTGTTCTCCATGTATTCCATACCTATTCTATTTTTATTTTCCTTTCTATACTAAAAGTAGGGTTTTTCCAACTTCAGGAACTATATGCGGCGACGTTACTCCCATTGTTTTCTATATTTTCCAAAAGCATGCTGAGTGATTTCAGCAACTTCTGGACAACTCGAATCCCTCGCAGCTGCTCCTGCTGTTTTATAGGCATACATATCTACGCTACGCCCTCGTCTTGTCTCATACGGTGCTGAAGCAACATCATCTTAACAATATACTAGCAGTTTTATATCTTCAAAAATCAGCTAATTCACATACTTAACAAAATTCATCTTATCTGCCAAGCTTTCCGTGAAGACATAAAACCCTTTTCCAAAATCACACGCTTTTATCATATCAAACATTTTCTGGGATGAGGGTGAGCAAACACATTTCCTATTGCACATCCATCAAAGCACATTCCTTCCTACATATCCTAAAAACGTTAAGATGACCACTCTCCCGCAGTAATAATTCCACTTTTATTTCTTTTTGAGATTATCCTTTCGTTACACTACCCTGATATCGTCATTCAACAACCATAGCTATCACTATGAGCGGCTACTATTCCTTCTATCATTTCTTTTACAAAATTTTCAGGTTCATTTTATTATTTTCTTCATAATGCAACAACCTTCCTAGTTCTTTTCTAATTCTTCCGGATATTTTAACCTTCAGTTCTTCTGGAGAAAACTATCCGGTTCATTGCCTGTTATTTGTATAAGTGTAATAGTAAACTTCAGTTCTTCTACATACTGTGCCCTCAAAAAGCTTCATACATGTCTGTACCACAAGCTGCAAACACCATGTTTTTCAAGTAAAAATATATCCGCTCTTTTACAGGCTCATCTCACCTAGAAATGTTCCACGTTCCCAGGTCTCGCATATGGATGCTACCAGCAGCATCCTTTTAACCCACAACCTCTGCATATAATTGCCGCGTATAGGTTTTATTTACTGCAAAGGAAGCTATTTTTGAAATGAGTACAACAATTGCCATTATATCTTCCCTTGTTTTATAAACTTCTAAATGCATCATTGTTTCACTTGATGGTTTTTCGTTATACTTCTATTAATTCACCATCACCGTTAATACACATATATCATCTACTGTTAATTCTTCGTCACACTCTCATGGAGTAACTACTACATATCCTGTTTCATCCCTGTCAAAAAATTTCTGATTTGATGCTTTGCATAGTCTAGTCTCGCCCATCCTGTGCTGCTTTTATAACTAAAAATTTCCAACATTTAGATCACCTTCATTAAAATTTATTATTGATTTTTCCTGTTTTTCTCAGCTTTCTAACATATAGAACAATCCATAATACTAATGCTATAACTCCTGGTATTTTAGTTGTTAGCCCATTTGCTACTGCCCAGCTGAAAACGGACTCTACGCCAAAATATGCTATCATTTGTCCAGCTGGTATTTCAATTGCTTTTGTTGTTTTTTGCAGTGCTCAGTTGATATGAGCGAAAACTACTGGAAACCAGTAAAATAAATTGGTATACAAAATACTTAATTAACATTTTTAATGATTTGCTGACAATCTATTGCTGTACTACAACAACTACATTTACTATTCCTGCCAGTGGTAATACATTACTTTATTCCACTGAAAGTACAACAGCTAAAAAGCAATTCTGTAGGAACTAATAATACGTAACAACCCATAATTCAGATTGTCCTGCCGCACAATGCCAATCCAATCCATAGATTTTCTATCTTTAAATTTATTTTTCATAGCCCTGATAGTATCTGTACTGTGAGCCAGAGCTTTGTCAAATAATTGGCTACTATAGAAATAATACTGAGCTGTTCCTACTTTTATAGCCACATTTAATGCGTATCTTTACAGAATAACTGCAAGAATTGCTTAAGTCCACCTATAATAAAATCCCACAACGCTATTTTCACCGAAAATTCTGTTTATCTTTTAATTTATCTGCATTTGCATTTTCTTTTTAAATAAAGAATATAGTCTAATCAACTTGTTAACCGTTCCATTATATGGCTGAGCGTCATATAGTGAGTACAAGTAACCCTGGTATTCCTGTTATCTGAGTTCTTTTTGAGTAGCTTCCCTATTTCTAATTCAACCATAACTAATTGTTAGCTGCAAACAAAACCTAACATACATATCATGATTGCTGCCACCATTGTAGTAAAAATTTTCCCATACATTCCATAAATCTACATTTAATATACTGTTTGTTTAAACAAAAGCATAGGAAGATTATTCATCTGTAAAAGGAAACATGGGCAAGCATAAGCAGCCATGCCTCGACAATTGCTGACATTGGTGATATACATCAGTATATATTTAATTGAATTCCTGTCTTTTCTACAGCTGAAGCATTGCAGCCTCAAACATAAAACCTATTTGCATTCCTTCAGTAAAGCAACTCCAAAATGTAGAATTACTAGAAATTGTGCTCTTTTAAATTTCATTTATTATTAATCTATTATTATCAACGTATAGGTAAAAGATTGCTAATACAAATACTAGTTTAAATATTTCCAACATTTCTTCCTCCTGAGTCATTGTAATATTTGTTTGTGTTTTCTTTCATTGCTGCTGGGGTTTGGACACTAATATTGTCTACTATTATATTTTCATCTTTCCATCTATCTTCTATTTCAACTCTTTGTACCGTGTTTTGCTCCAAAGTACCCTAGACTACTCTATTCTCACTTTATTGTCACCACTTTAAATATAAGTTTTGATTTATACTTTGATAATCTTTTATTATTTGTGAAATTGGTCTTGCATGTAATCCTGTTTTATGTTTTAACTTAATTTTAATGCATCGTCAATCACCTGGCTTTAAAAATTTGCACTCAATATTCTTGATGTTTCTTCTTTGTCTGATGCGGCTGGCGGGTAGTGTTATAAACTGCTCTCGTTCCAGTAGAGACATTAATTTTGTTAACAGATGCCTGTTCTTCCTTTTTGTGCCAATGCTAACATGTGCACAGTGCTTTACTGATACGCCATCATTTTCGTCTAATCCCGCATCCCAAAGGTATCGGCTGACTTAACTGTTATAATTCCTTCCCATCACATACTCCTGGATTTGTGTAGGAATCGCAATTTATAGTCTCCAAAATCAACCTCCGTAGGTAGTGTTCTTCTCGTTCAACAATTGAATCATCATCCTCCTTTACATATCAAATATCTTAGATGTCTTGAAAAGAAAATCTTTTCTATCATTTGCATCAAAATCTAAAAATATTTTCTTTTTAAAATAATTTTTCCACCATATTCCTTTCCACAGATGCATATTTCATGCTCTACTATTTTTATTTTTATCTTTGTTTTCATTATTTTAGGCATTTTATTCGCTTTAGACTGCTTTACTTTATTAGTTCCTTTATCCTTTATAGCATAAGTAGTTCTATTTTATTTTCATTGATTCAGAATATTTTTAATTCAATTAAAAGTTCTGAAGTTTTAAACATTTCATCATTTTTGCATGCAGTAAAATTATACGTATGTATTATCATGTATGATGTGTGATCTTCAATATATCCAGAATACTCTTAGTATAGAGCACTTTGTACTCCTCCAGATATTACATGCATGCTTTATCCATCTTTCCATATTTTCAGCTTCGTAGCAGTAGTAATATTCTGAGCTGTGATTATATTTTTATCTTCATTATCTTCACAGCATTAATAATTTTTCTTTTCATTTTGTTTTCAAGTTTTTCAATTAATTTTTCTATATTACTGTTTATCTAATCATTGAATCAATTCAGTCCAGTTAAAACCTTTTTGTATTAGAGTAAAACCAACATCCAACATCTTATCATCCGTTGTAAATATTGGATTAACTTTGCACTGGAATACTGTCCGAAATATCCTCCATATCACTGTAGTATTCTATACTTATATTTTTATTCTTCTGACAGTATCTTGATTTTTAAATAGGGTGTTACCAAACTATTTCTACATTAAACATTGAAGATATATTATCTACTAACATTTGTGAAATTCCACAACTAATCTACTCACTGCTACTCTTTTTACTTTTATCGCTTCTTATAACTCTCCATTGAAGCCTATGAAGCGTGATAAAGAAAATATTTCTTTTCATCCGAGCTCTTTTTAATATATTAATTAAAATATCTAATGATTCTTTTATAAAAGCTCAATGATTTTTGTAATGTTTTGATCCTGTATAAATTTTTCATTTGGGCATAACTTCTCACCCTATAAAATAAAGAGGTTTTCAAAATGTTGTCTCTAAATATTCAAATAACAGTTCATCCTTTGATATTCACATTTAATCTGCTATTTATGTTTCAATCAATTTGTATAAGATCTCTATATCTATCAATTTTCATAAATTGAAACTTTATTAAAGAAAGTTATCCCAACTATCAGATCTAGTCTATAAAATATCCTGTCATTAAATGTTTTCATCCAATTTTTGTTTTGATTTTTCTTCTTTTATTATCCTGTATTCATCCCAATCCTTTGTTATTGATTCACATCAACGAGATAAAAGTGTAATAATGTCATAAAAAGTTTTTGGATTGTAATAAAATAATATATGAAATTAATGTTTTACTAATTCTCATCTGTTGCTGAAAAATTTTTAAACTCAGTTACGATTTTCTATAAATTACTTAAAAAGTCTAGTCTTATATTTAAATTTTCTTCAGAAATTTCTTCTATTTTTAATCTATAATTTGTTTATTTTCTTTTTAACTCTTGCAATCTTCAGATATTGTCTCAACTCTACTGTTTTTATTTGAAATCTGATATCTTTCCTTCGAAAGTATTATTCCTAGTATTTATTCCTTTTCCTTCAAATTCCTATAATATTTAGATCATTGTTAATGAGATCTTGATGTATCAAATTTATCCATTAGATTTGACATTAGTTATGCAGATGTAATTAACAGTAATTTTGGAGTCTTTCAGATCTATGAGGTTCTCTTTGATCACATGTCCAGTTTTTGTTTTATCTTATTATTACCTATCTAACCGTGTCCTGATTTATTTTTCTATATGGGTTCAATGTTAAATATTGATAAAACAAAATTGATTTTTCGATGTCATTCATTCTTCTAGAAAATATCAAAATTTTTCTTTTTAATTTCTTAATCGATACTTCTTCTCCAGGAAGAAAATATCCATACATGTTCTCTGTTATTTAACATACAATCTCCTTAATTAGTTCTACTTAATATATAACCTATGATTTTTCAGTATTTTCAATATTAGCTTCTGAAACTTTTATTGATATATATCAGTGAAAACTTATCTTTACTCCTTTTCAATATATTATAAATGTTTTGTCAAAAGTGAAATATTCTTTATCATTAAATTTTAATGCATATTCTTGAACATAAGTTTTAGCTCCGATATACTGTAAAATATAATTATTTAACAATAGGATAAAATGAAAGATAAAAAGATACATAAAACAAATGCTCTTAGACGGTTGGATAAAAATAAGATTCCGTATATTATTCATCACGTATGAATGGGTATAAAGTAGAGACTTGGGGTTGCTGAACATTTTACAGAACTTGCAGAAAGAATCTAAGAACATTGTATTAGCGGGACAAGTCCCTGGGTCTGTAATTCATGGAGAAGCTCATCTTGACCTGAGTTGCAAAAGCAAAGTGGTGAAAAGAATATTGACCTTCTCCCTTTCTAGTTTGCGAAAGAGCAAACTGGATATGTGTCCGTGGCGGATGCTCCTGTCGCATGGAACAGTATCACGAGCGATACATTCTTTGATGTGAAGTTAGGAAAACTTTGATAAATACACAGTTTCAGCAGTGAAAAAGGGTTTGCCAGACAGAAGTGAACTAGAAAAGACTCCACCCATATATTGTAAAATGTAATAAATCGCAAAATCACTGACGACAAACTTTCGAGGAAGAGTGATGTCTCAAAATTCTTGAAAATAGTAGCCGTGAAATTTCAATTCGATGATTTTTGCATAATATATTTATGGCTAACAACATATCATACAAAATACATGCAGTATATTCTTCAGTAATCAACAAACTATTTTACTCAAATTCTATTGATTTTGCAAAGAAAATATTGAGAAAACATCGGTAGCGCACAGGTAAATGTCACTTTTGTAAGGAAATATTATGAAATGTACTGTTTCAGTTCGCACATCATCCTTACATTTCTTTTGAGACTTTCTTTCCATTAAAAGTTTTCCTCGATAGTGTTCATCCACCTCTCTCTCCTCTTCAGTGCTTCTTCCGTTATAGCTGCAGATCTGTCCATGGTAAGTAAACTTCTTCAGTCAGCTTATTATTTTCCATTGTGCTCACGTTCCCGCGACTGAAGCTGTGTGCATAAAAATATCCTCACTCCCAGTCCTTCTATCTCATCAGCTTCATAATTCACTGCCATTGTCACTCGTAGCGTCTTTATTGAACCTGGGATATCCTCAACAATTTACCCTCATTCTTCCTGCATGTGCGTCATGACGTCCCGCCAGCTTCCTTATCAGCTGATCTTCTCCTGTAGCATGTCATCCTCGCTATATTCCAGACATGTCCACTATGTATATGGCTATACAGTCTCTCTAGTCCGAGGTGTTTACCTCCGAGTCCTTCCTTTTACCTGCTCCAGTGCGGCATGCGAATTCTTCCCGTTTCATCGAGATTCTTCAAGATATTTTACCAGTTTGAGGTTCTTCCCTCATCTTTCGCCCTCTTTCCTTTCTTCTGTGTCCTGTCATGCTTTGACTGGGCAAAGTTCGAATATACTTCCTTGTCCAGATAAAATCTGTGTTCAGAAGCCCACCATGCCCCTTGAGTTTCCTGTGAGAGCTCTCCACACTTATTCCCCAGACCCTCCGCTATTTTCACTTTTGACATTCCATTTGTTGAGAAGTGCTTCCTGCCTCTCTATTAATTTTTAAGTGTTGCCCTCTTCTTTTGATTGCATACTGTTCTTGAACCATATTGTTTTCTCCTTTTTGATGTCCAGTCTGAATTACTCACAATTACGAAAACTTTATAGTTCTTATCCATATAGTTGACACCTTATGTTGCAACACCAGTATCTAGTTTTGATTATTAAAATAAATTTACTCACTTATAGAAAATAGAAGATTGTCTCTAATATATCTCCCTTAATCTGTTAAGGATATGATATGTATTTTAAAGACAATCTTTTTATTTTGTTATATTATACTAATTATTTTATGTTATTAAATTCACTAAACAATCTTAACATGGCTTTTTATTACCCCATGCCTGCCTTATATCATTCGAATCTAAAATTCTATAATGCTGTGTAAATGAATTTCTTTTGTAATTTCAACCATTAAATTCTTCAGAGTTAACCAGAACACTTTTCCACCCATTGTTTTTAATGGAATATTTGGGAAAGATGCATCTAATTTCTTAAATTTCTCAACTATGTCCGGTGTATTTCTTATAAGTTCTATAAATCCTTTATAATAACTTATCTTCCATGAAAAACCTCCTATATAAATTATAAATATTTTCCAAAAATTATTGTAATAGTTTCTCAACTATTTTTCACTAAATTACAATCCCAATCCTTTTATCCATTTCTTTTACATCTGCTTCTGAACTGGATCCGCTGAATCTTTTACCTTCCTTCCAAGCTGCCCTTTTGTCTTTTTCCTTCAACGGATTAGGACTTGTTCCTATTTCACTGCTTTCCTGAAGTAACGAATGGAATAACTGTTTTCCATTAAAATCATTGTTTTTCAACAAAAGTATTCATTATTCTGGGAGCTTCTCCCCACCAGATTGGATATCCAAGAAATACAACATCATACTGGTTAAAAATTTTCTACATTATTTTTATCTTCGGTCTTATAGATTTATCCGCTTTTTCCTTAGCCACCTTGCTGTCAGGATTTTTAGAATTCAAATCTTCTGCCGTATATGGACTTTCCGGAACAATTTCAAAAATATCTGCATTTTTATCTGACGCAATAATCTGTGCTATTCTTTTTGTATTTCCAGTTGCCGAAAAATATACAACCAATATTTTGAACCTTCTTGGCAGAAGAGTCTATTTTTCTGTTTTTCATTTTGAACAGCTGACAAAAATTCCTAAAATTACAACTAATAACGTTAAAATCTTTTTCATATTATTTCTCCCTTCTCAAACGCTTGACTTCTTATCTTTTTCTCTCATATATTCTTTTTATTTGAGTCCAGCTTCATTATTTTTACTTTCATTTTATTATACCCCATAAAAATTAATTTCAGGTCAATTTTACTGATGTCCAGTTGACCGTAAAATTTTATTCTGATATACTAAAAATATAATCTATTTAATAATAGGGGATAAAAATGAAAGATAAAAAAAGAAAAAAATACATAAAACAAATGCTCTTAGACAGTTGGATAAAAATAAGATTCCGTATATTATTCATACTTATGAATGGAGTGAAAATAAAAGTGGAGGACTTGGGTTGCTGAACATTTTCCTGAACTTGCAGAAAAGAATTTTTAAGACTATTGTATTAAAGGGAAAAAGCAAGTCCCTATATGTCTGTGTAATTCATGGAGAGCTCATCTTGACCTGAAAAAAGTTGCAAAAGCATGTGGTGAAAAAGAATATTGACCTTCTTCCCTTTCAGAACTTGAAAAGGAAACTGGATATGTCCGTAGAGGATGTTCTCCTGTTGGAATGAAAAAAATTATATGATACATTCTTTTGATGTGGAAGCAGAAAAATTTGATAAAATAATAGTTTCAGCAGGAAAAAGAGGTTTACAGATGGAAGTTGAAACTGAAAAACTAATTCATATAATAAACGGGAAAATCACTGAACTGAAAATCTTGAGGAAGAGGATCTCTAAAATTTTAAAATATGAAGATATATTCATTTATTTGAAATTACTTATACAAAATAGTTATTCATTGCTAAAAGTCAAAACTCGCTCTAAAGGCTCAGACAGATGACTTTTCCTAAATTTATTTCCTATTTTGTATTGTAAAATTATAAATAATTCATAAATATGATTTTTACATTATTTTTCACTTTTTGAGACAACTTCTTCCCAATATTTCAATAATAGTGGTATTCCAGTTTATAATATTTACATTAATTTTTTCTTAACAAATTCTGATTTTGAATTTCATCGCTCCAAATCCATCAATTTTACAGTCAATATTGTGGATTCCGTCATCATTAATCTTATATTTTTACTTTTAGATTTCTTTTAAATCATTTGATGCACCTTTTTACTTTTTAAATCCTTAATTATTGTCACACTGTCTCCATTTTGCAATATATTTCCATTTGATCCTTTACAACATTTTCTTCATTTGCACTATTGTCTTCAATGTCCACTCATAAAAACATTCCTGGGCAGACTAACATACTTCCATCTTCATATGTATATTCAGAACCACATTTTGGGCATTTTGGTAAACTCATTTATTACTCTTTCATTTTTAAGATTTGTTGTTAATTATAACATTTTTGACTTATTTTTCATCCTGTTATTTGAAAGAACTTTTTACTTTACAGATGTTTTTATTTCCTTCAAAACTTCCCAATATCCCCATCTAAACAAATACTTCTATCTTCAAGTTTAATCGGACAAAATGCTTCCTGATAATTTATACATGCATAGACAGCTTTCTTATTTTCCATTACCATATACCAGAAGGGATACTTAATAATTACAGGTGTGTTTGCTCCAACTCCTAATTCTAAAAACAGTACATGCATATTTTTTTATGATTCTCAAGAAATTCTGAATATTTTTCGGCAGCTGTATACCATCCTTCATCTTCTACAAATGAACTGTCAGTCTGAAGATTAGTTGTCATATCTGAGCCATCATCAGGACATTTAGGGAATTAATTCCACCGGTATTCTCATAAGAATTTCTCTACTTTCAGGGAATACTGAATACTCCCATTTTCATCCTTCACAAATCCTTGTGCTTCCATCGCTTTCATTACCCATTCTTCCATTATCATAGGTTTTCTGTATTTGTGGATTGACACTTTGAAATAAACCATAATCCCCTGTGTGTAAAAAGTCTCTTTTATCAAATCCTGCCTTTTGAAATTGATGATCCACATTTGTTGTAATAAACTAAAAATAATCCTTATCTTTTTAAAAGTGAAAAACAATTCATCATATACAGGTTTTTGGAGCTTTCACATAACGGTTAAAATAGATGTGTCTTGCCCACCAGGCCCAACGGATTTCAGTCATCTGGAAATGGATAAAACCCACCTGAATACATATCTCTAATTCCATATTCCTTTATAAAAGTCAAAAAGTATTTTTCAAATCTTTCTCCACTATATGTAAATCCTGCTGAAGTTGATAGTCCTGCCCTGCACCGATTACAACAGCATCTGCATTTTGAATTTCATTTTTAGAAGTTCTATACGCTCTTCCCTTTGAACCTTTTCCTGAAGATACGTTTCTACCTAACATTCCTAATGCCTTTCAATCCCTTTTTGAATTGTTTCTAAATACCCATTTTTATTGTAAGATTTCTTCATAATATTTTTATCCTCCTCTTTAAAACATTGAAAATTATTCTTTCCATATCCTCCGGATGTTCCAAAGACCATTCCTTTAACTGTTTTTACAGCTATTTCTGCCGCCCTTTTTATTTGGAAAACGGAACACTCCCAGTTGAAATGCAGCAAAATGCCACACTTTTCAAATTATTTTTCCAGACACATATTTAAAAACATTTGTATAGCAATCTGCCAGTTCCTGTTCTAATTCTGGTGCAAGTCTATTGCTTACTATCGGACCGACTACATGAATTACATTTTTTGCAGGAAGATTGTAGGCATCTGTAATCATAGGAACAGATGTTGGCTGTTCGATAATTACTTCCATATTCAGCCCTTAATTCCTCCATTTTATGACTACATTCTTCCCTAAGCTGTACTCCTGCATAAGTATGAATCTGATTATCAATGCACATATGCATCGGTATAAAACATCCTAACATTTGAGAATTTGCCGCATTTACTATGGCATCCACTTCAAGCCTTGTAATATCTCCCTGCCATATAGAAATATTCCCTTTAGTTACAGGAATATCTGAAAGCCGGACAATACCTTTTTCTTCAGTACAGACAGATAAATATTCATCCTGTACTTTCAATACTGAATCTGATATTTTCTTAGGCATACGGACATTCATCAAAGACCTTAAAATACAACGTTTTCCATTTATATCTTCTGGAATTTCTATATTTTATATTCAACTGAATCAGCTTTAAAGCTCTTCTAAAAGATAATCGCTCTTTTTCCTGTTCTTTATTCTTTTTCCATAACTCTACCTTCTTTTTCAATTCAATCCAAAACTAAATAATTAATATGATTTTTATTTTATATTTTTCAACAGAAAATTTTCTTTTTATTTATAAATTTTCTGAATTTATCTGTTGTAACTTTATTGTTACATCTATAATCAATATTACCACACTTTTGATGTAATGTCAATTGTTACAACTGCTTTTTATTACTTTTTATTGAAAATTCTTAATAAAAATAATAACAGCATTCTAAGAAAAATTTATTCAAAGAAGACTGTTATATTAGGAGTAAAAATATATTGTATATCAATTTAAATAAATCATAAAAATATAACTAGTATCAGACTATTATTAAATCATTCATTCCTTTCTCCTTATTTAGATTACTCCCGTCTTTTTCCAACAATATAAAAAGTTTTAAGTGAAAATTCAAGTATATTGAATAAATTAGCCATTATCAATGTTGAATATGTATATTTATTTAATCTGTTATCATCTTTTTACAAAATTTGTAATTATAAAAATCGGTATTTGTAAAATTACAATTCCATAAAATTGCATATTTCCATGATAAATCAATCTAATAAATCAATAAAAACTAAAGAAAAAGCAACATAAGACAAGAACTTGTTATTCTTTCTTTTCATTATCATAAACAATAGAACAAACCAAAATACATACTATTACGTGTAAGCCTTGGTTTTGTGATTCTTACCCAAAACTTCTATGCACAAAAGACAAATATACTATTCCAAAACTAAATCACCCTCATAAAAATTTTCTTTAATTTCTTTTTCTGAAAAACTTTTATAAAAAACAAAAAGTAATCTAAATAAGCTATAAAACATCAATAAAGTTAAAATATAAGCATAATCAATTCTTCCAATTATTTCACGCTCCCAAATAAATCATTCAAAGCCTCACTCATTGTCGGATGGGTAAATATCATATCTTTTTAAGTCAGTTTTACTCTGCCGTTTCCAAATTAAGCCCTCCTCTATTAAGTTTTATTCCAATTGCCACAAGAATTGCGTCTGATCGATTTCGCTCTTGCTTACTCCTTGTGAAATTTGCATATATCCTTTTCTATTTTATACAACTATAATTGCATAATTATATTTATTATAAAATTAATTTTTATATTGTAAGAATACTACATAAAACAAGATTTTTGTGTTTACAAATTTTGATATTACATGCTTCTTTTCTAAAAATTCCACTAATTTCACTTCCAAGACTTTCCAGCGTATACTTTTCTCATCTCATTTTTCCATAGCCTTCTGTATTGTTTCCAGCTTACTATCAAGCAATTTATGAATATTTTTCCCACAGGACATTCTGATTTGGATTCTTATGAAAATTGAACAGTTTGTTATTTTTCCAATGGTTCTATCGCACATATACATCATAAAATGTTATTTCCTTTAGAGGTTTTTGTCACTTCAATTCCTCCAGTTCCTCTTGCAACTAGTTATCAATCCCGCACTTTTTAATTTTGTCAAAATTTTTCTTATAATAACAGGATTCGTATTTATACTTCAGCAAGAAAATCACTTGTAATCTCTGTACTCATCTCCAAATACCTCTACACATGCAAAAATATGTAGTGCTATCGTAAATCTACTTGATATCTGCATAATTTCATTCTCCTTTTTATATTTTCTACCAGTTTTCAATTTGTAAAAGTTTCAAAATTAGATCTAATATTCTATAAAAACTTCTAATTTTTAAAATGTAATACATGATAGTTACATCCTTTTAAAATTATAATACAATATTTTTCAATGTAATGTCAATAGTTACAACAGAAAATTATAAATAAAAACTTCTTTTTAATTAAGATTTTTCTTAAATTTAAAGAAGGTTTTTATAACTTTAGTATTTTAGTATTCATAATGATTTGCACAGGCAATAACTACTATACCTGTTTCTGTCAGTTTATATATAAACCTGTGCTTATCTGTAATTCTTCTGCTCCAGTATCCACTCAGTTCATGCTTTAAAAGGCTCAGGCTTCCCTATCCCTTCATTGCCATTCCTTTTGATGTCTTTATTATTTCATTTATTTATGACCATTTTTATCCTGTTTCTGCCATTGGACATATTCTTCCCAAGCCTCATTATTCCAAATCAGATTCATTATTCCACCTCAATTATATCATGTATTTGTACATTTCCCGCCTCTACTTCTTCTTTTCTTTTTAACAGTTCATTATAATACTTCTTATTTGACATGATATAAAGATTTTCCATCAAATTGTTATACTCCTCTTCACTCATCAGTACCACGTTTTTGTCATTTTTTTCTTGTTATAATGACTGTTTCATAATCATCAGTTGCCTTATCACAATATTTTTTTAAATTGTTTCTCACATTTGAATAATTTGTAGCTATCATACTAATCACCTCTATTTATTGTACAACATTTTTGACAAATTTTTCAATTATAATTTCTCTTTTTGCAATGAAAAATGACATAATCATAACAGGACAGCTCCATTTCTATTCCTCTTCAGGATAGGTCATTCCCCATTCCTTACGCAATTTTGTCATAATATCCATAACATCTATTGTATATTCCAGTTTCATTTTGTTAATTCCTGTTTTTACAGATTCCTCCATGTTCTGAAGTTCATACTGAAGTGCATTGGCTGTCATTCCTGCTGTAATTTCCTCAATTTCACCAGTTTCAGTATAAACTATTTTAGCCTTATCAGCCCTTGGATATTCGGTAATTTCTATATACGCCTTCTCACATGCAATTACAACTCTTTTTGGCTGTTTTGAATGAAGTGTAAGCGCTATTGTTGACATCTGCTGTTCCTTGTTCATCATAATTATACTTGCCTGTTCATCTACTCCGGTTGGTGCATACTTAACCTGTGAAAGTACATTATCAGGTTTTGAAGTCATAAACAGCCTTGTAATGGAAATAGCATAAACTCCTATATCAAGCAATGCCCCTCCTGCCAGATTTCTATTGAAAAATCTGTTATTCATATCATATTCCTTGTAACTTCCAAAATTAACCTGTATCATTCTTACATCACCCAGTTTACCTGAGTTTACAATTTCTGAAAGTTCAGTATAAAGGGCATATTGAAAATTGTCATTTGCTTCTCCAAGAATAAGATTTTTTCCTTTGCAATTTTTACTGCTTCTTCAAGTTCTTCGTTATTTAGTGTAATTGATTTTTCACATAATACGTGTTTCCCATTTTTAAGTGCTTCTATCATAAATTTTATATGTGTATAGTGAGGTGTTGTAATGTAGATTATATCAGTTTCTTCATCTGTAAACATATCTTCTATTTTATCATAAACTTTTTGAACTCCATATTTTTGTAGAATTCCACAGCCTTTCCATGTGTCCTGTTTGCTACTGCATAAAGTTTCTTCCCATTTTCAAGTGCCTGTGCCATTTCATTTGCAATTACGCCTGTTCCCAGAACAGCCCATTTTAATTCTTTTTCTATCTCTTCTCCCATAGTTTGTCTCCTCATAGTAAGTTATATTAATTTCATGTTTTAATAAATTATATTACCATTTGGTAATTAAGTCAAGGAAAGAGTACTAGTAAATCTAGTAAATAAGACCTTAATTTTTATGATCTTTTGTTCATAACATAAATATTTTAAATAAAAATATCAGTTATCACTTTTTAATTTCAATGCGATAACTGAAGTTTTTCACTCATTTAAGCAGAATAAAATTCACAAATATTTCTATTTTTAGAAGTATCGTATAAAGAAAATTTCACTTTATTTTTACCAATTTTATAATTAAATCTGATAACTTGAAAAACTTTTTGTGATTTTTATTTAAATTAGTAAAATAGAAATATTGTTCTTTTTCATTTATCGCAAGACCACATTCTCCAAGTTCAACTTCATCAGGTCCGTTTTTGTAATATTATTAAATGAATTAAATGTGGCATCTGTATTTATCCGGAGCACTTTTTGAAATAAAAAGATTAATTAACTGTGCATCATTAAGATTATGACAAACCCATCTTATACTGGATAACTTGTCCAAAAACAGTATTAGAAAAATCCTAAAATAGAAAATAAAAAGAAAGAACATAAAAACTAAATTTTTCATTATATCATCTCCTAAAAATAATTTTTGCTTAATTTTAATATTTAATAAAAATCAAGTTTTTTTAATTTAATTCATCTCATAAGTAGTTTTTATATTGCATTTTTCAGATTTAACTTACACAATACATACAACAAAGAAAGAAAACGAAAATATTTTTGCAACGAAAAGCTTTTTCGTTCCATTTTACGTTTTCATTTTGCAACGAAAAATACGCCAAATCTATGGCGTATTTTTAATATCTATTACTTTTCTTTTCTGATACTGCGAAACCGTTTTCCCAGTCCATTTTTTAAATGCCCGATAGAAGGATGAAAGTTCCGTATATCCAACCAGATAAGCTATTTCATCAATTGAAAGTTCCTTTGCTTCCAAATAATTGAAAGTCATTATTTTCTGAATATCTTTACCATCTGATTGAAAACTGGTATTTTTCTGCCGACAGATTTCTTTGAAGAGTCCTTCCGCTTATACCAAACTCTTCTGCTACATTTTCCAATCCAAACTGTCCACTCGGAATAAGCTGAAAAAGCTTTTTCTGAACTCTGCTTGCAAAAGTTTCAAATGTCTCACTTTCCATTTCTGCCAGTTTCTGTTTTCAATTAGGGTTCCAAATATTCCACCATTATATTATTTGCTGTCAAAAATGGCTTTTTCAAATCTTTTCATGCTGAAAATGACTTCATTTTTGCTTTTGCTTTTATTTATCGTAGCGTTTATCTCTTTTGTCAATAATTCACCATATTCAAAAGGACTTGTAACACTTACTGGAGATATTTCCTTTACCAATTCCTTTTATTCAATAAATTTATCAACATAAGCTGTTCATTCAAGACTGCAAAAACGTGGCAATTCCTTTTTCCCTTTGTTCAAAAATACTGCACTTGAACTATTTCTTCAAACTCTTTAATTTCCAAAAACAGGCCCTATTAATTTTTTATATTTTGCCAGCCTTTTTAAACCTTCAAGTCCATTTTTGAAGAAAGTGCCGCAAAAAGATGGAATAAACACATTCAAGTTATCAATATTGCTAATCGCTGAAATTTGCTCATCAGTAATAACTTCATCAATTTTAAAAATAAATAATATTCCTCAGTAGAAAGCTGAATTTTTCTTTTCCAAAAATATTCAGTATTCGCTTGTTCAAGAATATTTTTCAATCGACAATCCAATACTCTTTAAAAATCCCTGAAATTGCTTTTGGCATAGTTATTTTTCTTCTTTTTCCTATTTTTATTATATCGAATTTTTCTTTTCATAAAATGGCTTTTTATCTTTAACAACATCTTTTCAAAACTATCTTTGTATGAAAACATATCAATATATTTTCCATTCAAGTATGAGTTACTTTTCTTCTATAAATTCTATACTTTCTTTTCATTTTCCGTACTGTCAACAACTAATAGATAACCTCCTGTCCCTCTTTATACATGAGCATTAACCATGTTCTTTTAATATTTTTATCTAATTTACAAGCACTTTTTAATGCTTCCACATGTCTTCAGGATATTCTTTTCGCTTCTCCAATCATTACAGGCGTGTCCTTTTTCTACTTTTGCTTCAACGACCTTAAGTCTTTTCTTCCTTTTCCTTTTTCAAAAATTTTTAGTTGTTCTCTTGTAAAGGTAAATGATGTAGTAAAATGGATTAATAACAAAACCTTCTATATCTGGATTTAGTAATACCATTTCCACATAATCATCAAAAGACAAAATAAGTGTCTGTATTTTTATCAATGCCGATATTCCACTTTATTCAATTCTTCCCAGTCAGTAAATACTGGATAAAAATTGTTTTCCATCAGACGAAGAAATCATATAGAAAGATACATTTAAATCTTCTTTAACAGTTCCTTTTCCAGTTTCATCGTTTCAATAGGTTTATCAAAAATACATAACTTAAAAATAAGCTCTCATTATAATTTCATCTAAAATTTATTTTGTAATTCTAAATCACTTTTCTGATTTTTCCTATTCTACTAAACAATTCTTTTAACACAGGATTTTTCCAATGGCTGATTTACATCAATCATAATTTTTCAACTCCTTCGTTTCAATATTTTATATTATACCCATTATAGCTTAAATCTCTTCCATCGTCAAAATCCACAACATTCCCCTTCACAACTTCAACTAGTTTTTCTGCTTCCACTTCCATCTGCAGTCCTCGTCTGCCAGCCGAAACCATTGTTTTATCAAATTTTTCAACTTCCTTGTCAAAAAGTTTTAAACAGTCATTCCTTTTGCTGTTTTCATTGCTTCTTTTTCATATGCCCCACCTTTTTGATGAATCCTCAATTTATTTGCAGCAATGATTCCCCAGTCGTTTTATCAAACCTGGCTCAATAAGTGAAACATCTATTCCAAAATCAGTCACTTCCATACGTAATTCATCACTAAATGCTTCAAGTGCATATTTAGTAGCATGATACCAGCCACCAAAATAGCTTGTCATTCTTCCTACCATCGAAGAAACATTTATTATTCTACCTGATTTTTGTTTCCTCATATGCGGCAACACCAACTGAACCAATCTCGCCAATCCAAATAAATTCCACTTCAAAACTGCATGTTTCACTTCATATATACATCTTCTACTGCACCGAAAGAACCATATCCAGCATTATTTATCAGAACATCTATACGTCCTTCATTTTTCACTATTGTATCAATTGCACTTTTTAATGCTTTCCTCATCAGATCACATCCAAATATATAGGTTTATTAACTCCAAACTGTTTTAAAGGTCTCCATTTTTTTCTATTCTTCTGGCTGCACCATAAACCACATGCCCTTCTTTTGCAAGACTTTCCTGTCTGCTGATATCCAATTCCACTATCTTGCTCCTGTCAATAAAATTATCTTTTTCATATCTATATCTCTGCCTTTCTTCTTATTTTTTATAAGACTATTTTATCAAAAAGAAAAAATCTAACTCAATGACAGAGGCGACATCCTAATAGTAATTCATGACATTTTTGTTTTCATCTTGTAAAAATATTTTCTGCTAATTTACAGAGAGATAATATGAACCAATAAAATTTTTACCTTTTTGAAACTGAATTATCTACCCTGAAGTTGAAATAGATGGTTTACCTTTGATTTTGTAGGACTTGTTTTATAGTATACTTTATTGTCAACTCCTGATATTGTAACTCTAGAAACTGAATCAACATATACTGTGTTACCAGTTCCCTCAATTTTTATCAATGATGCATTCTCTTTCAATTGTTATGTTGTTATCAACTCCTGATATATGAACACTTCCTCCATTTAATTTTTATAGTTTTCGTTTGTAAAGTACCTGATATTGAAATATTTTCTCCACTTTCAGATAGAGTTCCATTTCCACTTTCAGTTTCTACCTTCCTTTTCCGGCTTTTACTCTTGCTTTTCTATTTCCTGAAATATTTACAGAAGTTGAGCCAGGCACAGTTACTCTCATATTGTTTCCCCACCTTTACAGTGCCGCTTTTAAAAATTCCTGCAATTGTAAGCGATAACATTGATAATATAATGATCATAAAACACCTCCTAAATATATTTTTGTACATTATACTATTTCAATTTTTAAAAAGTTATGAGTATGCATATATTTAGGATATTTAAGAAAATGATAATCCTCTCTGTAGCAATACCCACTGCAGCTCCACTCAATAACAAAATTTGCAGTAAATATTAAAACATTTATATTTCTATTTTTCCCAGTAGGAATCTATAATTTTTCAAAAATAGGATCATTTATATCTTCATTTTGAACTATATAATCAATAAAACTTGCTCAATTTCAGGATTATCTTTTTATCTTGGCTAAAAACTCATACATTAATATTTTCAATTTATTAGAAATTTTATGTTTCAAAGAAGCTCTGGCATACTTAATTATAAATTCCTGGGCTTTTTCTTATCTGAAAATTCTAAGTTATGTATAATTATCCGTACTTTTCTTTGACTTTCCCTGTCAAATTTTCAAATAATATTCCATTAAACTCATCTGTTATTTTCATTTTTCATAAACCAAGTCATTTACTATAGTTGCATATTTTATTAAAATCAGGAAATTTCTTTACTGATTCGATATACTCCTCTTCCCATTCTCTTTTATTCACACAGCCTTCTTTCTATACTCTACACTTTTAGCAGGATTGTTTCTTTCAAATTTTGCCAATTTTCTATATTTATCAGAAATTTTATCTCCTTCAATTTCTCTTCCCTAAAAATCTTAAATATTCTTTTTATAATAATCTCTGTAGCTTTCTCCTTTTATAATCAATAAACATTTTTTAGAGGTTTCCGAGCAAAGCAGATGCATAGCTTTTATGATGACCATCAATTACAAAATTTATACCAATTCACCAAAATTATATACAATTGCTTCTCGGCTCATTGTTGTCACAGTTTTTAAATCACTATAATACTCTACTACTTTCTTTATTATAACAATCTGTTGTCTGTGTCGGATAAAGATAGACAGGCTGACCAAATATATATAAATGTCACCAGTATTCATGTGAAAATACAAGTGTCTGTTGCAGGATAATCTTTTAATTTATTGGAAATATCCCAATAAAAGTCTCCATCTGTTGGATAACATTCTGCATCTGCAATCAGATAAAAACCCTGTTTCAAAAAGTTTAAGCAAAGGTTCTATTGTTTTTATGGATTCCTCAAGTGAAATAAAGTTAGAATTAATTTCCTTCTGTATTTTTCAGTTCTTCGCAATCCGCATTTTCTATTCCATACCCACTTGCTAATATAGAACTGGTAGTTGAAGAAGATGGCAGATTAACTTGAACAAGAGGAATATCATAAGCTTATATTCATTGAACACCCGTATTCAGATCTATTATTAACAAGTTTCCTGCACCATTAACATAGACTACTTTTTAGCTGCTTATATTAATCATTTCAGATACATCTACTTCTATATCAGTTAATTCAACAGATAATTTATTTTTATTTTCTACAAAACTCATAACTGATTTTAATAATCTACTCCACAATGTTTTTGACTCGTAAATCAATTTATTCTTATTTTTATAATACTCATAACTATCCCTCTAATATCTAATTTTTCCCTTGTAAATATCATTCTTCCAAAAATATCCATTATCTTTTTGCAATTGCTGTAAAAAGTAAATTCATCAGGATGATAAGTTATTGTTTCATATTGAAAAAGATTTCCATTAGATAAATAGGCATGTGTATCTATAGCAACAACTCTGTCGATATTTTTCAAGATTTATATAATTTCTTCTCTTCATCTGTACTTTTTCTGAATTTTTATTTCTCTTTTGGGAATAGGATATTTTTAATTTTAATTCCTTTTCCAGATATTCATATATAGATTTTTGCAATTTCTTCACTTAAAAAGGTACTATTCTTCTATCAAAATATGAAGTTGTAAGCTGTACAACTTTTGCCATTTAAAAGAATATGTACGTACAACTTTATAAAAATCCGCTTCCTTTGAAACATGAAATTTCTCCATGAGTTCTTTCCATTCCCTGAACTATATATAGACTTATCAGATTTGTTTTTAACATCTATATTTTTAATTTTATTAAGTTCCTGAAAAAGTCCTATTGATGTCAGCGAAATATTTTTTTCAAATCCCTTTCTCTAAAACAAATGACCTTTTTCCTTTTTATTTTTGAATATATCCTTCATTTTCAAGCATTGACAGGGCTTTTCTTACAGTAAGCACCGAACAGGAACAATCATTGGCTAAATCAGCTTCTTTTTCAAATAATTTCCTGGCTTTGATTTCTTCATTCTTTATAAGTTCTTTTTATACTTTGATAAACTTTCTTTGTATTTATTCATATTTATACCTTTTCATAAATAATTTTATATATTATACCCTAAAATATTAATAATAACAATTCCATTCTTAATTTATTTATCTCTATATTTTTAATAGATATATATAGATGTATTGACTTTTTAAAAAGATATGTTATAATATAGTGCAAAAATTTTTAATAGGAGATGATTTAAAATGGCTATAAAAATAAGGTTGTTATAATTACAGGAGCTTCTTCAGAATAGGAAAAAGCTACCGCTCTGTTGCTTGTCAGAAAGCGGTGCAAAAAGTTGTACTTTGCTGCAAGAAATCAGGAAAAATTAGAGAAAGGTAAATGAAATAAAAGAAAGAAATGGAGAAGCTGTCTATAAAAGTAACAGATGTATCAAAAAAGAAGAGGTAAAATCATTAGTTGATTTTTGCTATTTCAAAATACGGCAAAATTGATGTTATATTTAATAATGGGATTAATGCCTAATTCACCTTTTATCTGAATTTAGGACAGATGAATGGGATGAAATGATTGATGTTAATTTTCAAAAGGTGTTGTAAATGGTATTGAGGCTGACTTCCACATTTTATAGAACAGAAATCGGTCATGTTATCAGTATCATCAGTCGCAGGGATTAAATACATATTTGGGAGCGGGTATCTATTGCGCAACAAACATGGTGTTAAAGCTTTTTAATGGAAGTTCTCAGAAAAGAAAAGTGCCAACGAAAAAGAAATATCCGTACAACTACTCTTTATCTTGGAGCATTTAAGACAGAACTTGCAGAACGTATTACAAATAAGGCAATTAAAGAAAGAATTGAATTCTCTATGATACGATTGGAGCAGATCCGATAATTGTTGCGGAAGCTGTGAAATTTGCCATTGACCTGCCTGAAGAAGTGAGTATAAATGAAATGACACTTTATCCAACGGCACAATTATAATTTTTCTACCGTAAAAACTGTTTTAAAGTAGAAAATATAAAGTATATTTACGCATAAAATTGTAGAACTTTAATAATCAATTTTACATTTTTCAAATAAAAGTTATAATATGAAAACAAATTTATGGAGGGAAAAGATGAAAAAGAAAATTTTTAATTTTACAATTTTTATTATTTTCAGTAATTTTAACTGCTGAAAAATGCTGATACTTATAATAACTTTGAAAAAATTTAATGTAAGATTCTCAAATGCCAACTTACCATTTCAAATTGTTGTTAACGAGTCTAAAGGAAAAGAATATTATCCTGCTGAATTAAATGTTGGAAATTACCTATTTTTCACCAACAAGATTAGCTGGACTAAATTATTACGAATCTGATGTTTTAAAAAGATTTTTAAAACTTATACAACTAATAAAAAGGGAAAAATAAAAATGAAAGTAAAGTCTACCGTTATAATAAATCTGATTTTTATACTAATTATAAGGATATGGTAAAAAGCGACAGATCTGAAATAAAAAGATTTTTTTAGGAATCGTATCAGCTGATACAAAATTAATCAGTCCCTAATACTTATAAAATAACTAATTATGTCACTGACAGAGGCTTTTCTTATAACTATTCCTATGAATATGGCTTTTTATGTAAAACAGGTTAATGACAGTAAATTTATATGGTCTCTAAATAATTTTTGATAAGATTGATTACACCTTTACTCTTGAAAATAAGAAACTCATTGTAAGAAATGACAAAAGAACAGATTGTTTTTACAGCTACAGAAATGAAAACTCTTTATTTTGAAACTGCTAAAGATAAATTTGAATATAAGTAAATGAAGAAGATTCCCAATTTGAATCTTATAAAAATGGAAAAACTTTTGAATCATTGAAATATAAAACAGAATAGAATATTAGAATTAAAACTTTCTTTTTATTAGAAAAATAAAAGTAAAAATAGCTCTCTGAAGATATACTTTTATACAGATTGCTATTTTTACAACTTTAAATTTTTATGGTCAGCACATTAGTGCTACTTTTTTTCATTAGAAATTAGAAATAACAATATATTTTAATTACTCATCTTCTTTGATTTCTCAACACATGCCCTTACTGCATTTATTACAGTTCCTCTAAAAGTTACCATTTTTCCAGGGTATTAACTGCTTCAATAGTTGTTCCGGCAGGAGAGTTACTTCATCCTTCAGCACTCCGGGATGTTTTCCTGTTTTTAAGCAGCATTTCTGCAGAACCTTTTACTGTCTGGGCTACTATTTCATATGCCTTGTCCTCAGCATTCCTCCAGCACTCCCACCGTCTGCAAGGTGCTTCCATAAACATATAGACATAGGCTGGAAGTGAACCTGCTATTCCTGTGAAGGTATGCAGCTTTTTCCTCTATTTCAATACTTTTTCCAAAACTGTCAAGAATGCCAAATACAACCTTCTTTTCTTTCTTCTTTTACATTTCCATTAAAAGTAACCGCCGTCATTCCTTCAAGTACCTGTGCCGGTGTATTTAGGCATTATTCTTACTACCTTTTTATCTTTACCTGCAATATTTTCAACACTTTCAATACTAATTCCTGCAGCAATTGCAATTATTATCTTATTTTCATCTATCCTGGCCTTTTATTTTTCCAGAACAGAATTGTAAATGTTTGGCTTTTACAGACAGAAACTATAACATCGCTGTTATCTGCTATTTCAACTTTCATTCTGTAAAGGTTTCTACATTATATTTTTCAGAAAGTTCCTCGACTTTTTCCACATTTACATCAAATACATTTATATCACTTTCCTGAAACATACTCTGATGTAACCAGTCCCTTTATCATGGCACTTCCCATATTTCCAGTACCTATAAATCCTATTTTTCATTTTTCACCTTCATATTAATTTTATCTGTATATTTTATACTTATTCCCTAATCTGCCCATTTCCTCTGATAATATACTTTTGTTGTTGTAAGTTCCTCACTCCCATAGGCCCTCTTGCGTGAAGTTTCTGAGTGGAAATTCCAATTTCCCCTCCATATCCAAATTCTCCACCGTCTGAAAATCTTGTTGATGCATTCAGGTAAACTGCGGCCGAATCCACTTCATTCAGAAATTTTTCAGCATTATCTATCGATTCTGTTATTATTGAATCTGAATGCTGTGTGCTATGTTCATTTATGTAGTCTATTGCTTCATCTACATTTTCCACAAGTTTCAGTGACATTATCATATCAAGATATTCAGCTCCAAAATCTTCTTCATTTGCCGGCTTTACATCATTTCTGTTTACAATATCAAGCGCTTCCCTGCTATATCTAAGTTCTACACCACTTTTTATAAGCATATCTGTCACTTCAGGCAGTATCTTTCCAGCAATATTTTTATGAACCAGTACTGTTTCTATTGAATTACATGTACTTGGTCTCTGGGTTTTTGCATTTTTATAATCGGCAGAATATTCCCTATTTTTGCACTTTCATCCACAAATACATGGCACACTCCTGCACCTGTTTCAATCACAGGAATTGTAGCATTTTTCAATAATAAACTTCTTTCAGTCCCTTTTCCTCCTCTAGGTATGAGGACATCAATATACTGATTCATTTTTACCATTTCATTTACAAGGGCCCTGTCAGTATTTTCTATAAGCTGAACTGAATTTTCAGGTAATCCCTGCCTTGACTCCTATTTCGTTAAAAAGTCTGCTCAAGTAAATATTTGAATTTATTGCATTTGCCGATCCCCTTAAAATTACCGCATTGGATGATTTTATTGCAAGTCCTGCCGAATCTATTGTCACATTTGGCCTTGATTCGTATATGATTCCAAGTACACCTAATGGCACTCTTTTTTCTCGATAGTCATTCCATTTTTATGTTTCCAGCCTGAAAGTATTTCCCCGATAGGATCAGTAAAGGCAGCTATTTCCATTAATCCCTGTGACATAGCTTCAATCCTTTTATCTGTAAGTTCCAGCCTGTCCAGAAGTGCAAAGGAAAGCCCTTCCTTCTTACCTTTTTCAAGGTCCAGCCTATTTGCTTCCTTTATTTCTTCCTTTTTATTAATCAGCTCTTCAGCAATCATTACAAGAGCTTTGTTTTTGTCCTCGTATCCAGAGTAAGAGTTTGATGCTTCCTTTGCCTTCTTTCCCATTTCTTCAATATATCCGCTAATCATTTTTCTTCCTTTCATTCTTTACACATATAGTTTCCATTTCCCAGAAATCTACTCACAGGTATTATCCTTTTGTAATTACCATATTGTCTATATGCACTACAACATCATCATACTTATGACTAAGTATATTTTTCTATATCTTCACTTCTGTGCCCCTATAATAAGTTCTATTTCATCTGAAGAGTAATTTGAAATACCCGGTTGCTATATTTTCATTTTTCATATTCATGATTTTTACTACTGTTCCTTCTCAAAGTTACCTTCAAATGACTTTTATTCCCACCGGAAGAAGACTTTTCCTTTAAATAATGCCTTTTTCAGCACCTTCATCTATTGTCACTACTCCCTTTTTATTTGTTCCGTATGCAAGCCAGTATTTTTAGAACTTATTTTTTTATTTTTCTTAGTAAATAGTGTTCCAATATTTTTCCTTTTCCACTATTCTGATATATTCTTTGGATCCTCTCCGCTTGCAATTACCATATTTGTACCTATTTTAGTTGCCATTTCCGCAGCAATTATTTTAGTAATCATTCCACCTGTACCAAATTTTCGACCCTTCTCCACCTGCAGTTTTTTAATATCATCATCTATTTTTCCCAACGATTTCTATCAGATTTGCATCTTCATATTTCGAGGATTTTTATTATAAAGTCCCTGTACATCAGAAAGTATAATCAGAAGATCTGCATCTATAAGTCCTGAAAACTAATGCTGAAAGAGTGTCGTTATCTCCCACCTTCAGCTCATTTGAAACTATTGCATCATTTTCATTTTATTACAGGTATTATTTTATTTTTCAGAAGAGTATTACAGACATTTCTCGCATTAAGATATCTTCTTCTGTCTGAAAAATCCCTCTTGTAAGCAGAAGCTGACCTATTATTTTCCCATATTCCTGAAAAAGTAACTGATACAGATGAGTTAATGCCTGTCCCACTGATGCCAGTGCCTGTTTTCTCAGACAACGTCTTTGGACGCTCCGTTAAATCCCAAAGCTTTCCCATTCCGGCTCCTACTGCTCCCGATGTTTACCAGTACCACATCATAACCTTTATTAGATAAATTGCTCAGTTCTGCAACTATTTTTCTTTTATTTTTCTATATTCAGGTTTCCATCTTCCTTTGTAAGCGTTGATGTTCCCACCTTTTACTACTATTTTTCTGAATATTTTCCAATATTTCTTCTCTTCTGTTTGTCTGTCTTTTCATATTCTCACTTGCTTTCTGTAATTATTTTTCTATTGTTTTTCTTCAGGAATCCAGACGAAATTTTTCCTGCCTTAACTTTAAATCCACAAATCCGTGTATCATCTATCACAACATTGTCAAATCCGCTTCCTGTAACTTCCTTTCCACACCTGACCTGCTACGATTTTGTCCTGACTTCTATCACTTTTTCCCCATCTTCATTATTTGACAGAATAGCCACACATCCTGTATTTCAGTTCATTTTCCTTCCTGTTCTGTAAATTCCTACAGATTAGGGATCATCAAAATAGTCGATTTCTCCACCATAGGCATAATGTTTTTCTACATGAAGCAGCTGATCTATTATCCATCTATGTTCACTTTCCCCTGCCCACCGACACCGTAATAATCACCATAAAACAGACAAGGGTAACCTCTTTCTGCAAGAAGTATATTGCGTAGGCATGTGGCTTGAACCAGCTTTCTATCTGGGATTCAAGTGCACTTCCTTCTAGGGAATCATGATTATCCACAAAAAGAAACTGCCTGCATCGAATCTGACATCAGTATAGTATTGTCAAAATTGTTCTCAAATCAAAATCTTTTCCTCTTACTGATGCTTCATGGGAAATTAAAATGAAGACCACATCAAATAAATCTGTTGTATACTCCAGACTTTCCAGATACTCCTTCAATGTCCCAAGGTCATCCTTTCCAGTATTCTCCAACAGAATAAAAGTCCTGACCATAGACACTTCTCACTTCATCAAGAAATTCCTTTATAAATCCTTTCACTTATGTGTTTTTACTGCATCCATTCTGAATCCGTCCAGCTTCAGTTCATTCACTATCCCATTTTCCCAGCTTATTACTTCCTTTTTAACTTCTGGATGGGCATAATTCACTCTGCATTCATGAGATAGTCATAGTTTCCATTTCAGAATCCACTTCTTCAGACCAGTTTTTTATTTTCCCCCACTATTTTATAAATAGCACTTTTTCTTATTTTCATTATTAAAATCTACTCCCGTAAAAAGATTGTAGTTCCATTTAAAAAGCTGAATATTTATCTTTTCTTCCAGGGAATGTAAACTTTGTCCACCCTTCAATTTCATAAGGATCACTAACTTCTTCATTTCTGTTTCCGAAGACACTTCTATAGCCAGAAATCTCTCTGTTTCATCTGCGCCCGCCTTGTGATTTGAGCACCACATCAAGATAAACATCTATATCATATGTATGAAGTTCTTCGATTGCTTCATCAATTCCTGTTTTGTCCCATATTTTGTCCTTACCGTACCCTCTCTGGATCAATTCTCCCCTAAATCCCGTAAATCATAGGCACCATAACCAACATCCATTGAAGAGTACCTTTATATGCAGGTGGAATCCACACTGCAGAAACTCCTATTTCACTCTCAAAATGTTTGCATCATTTTCAGTCTTTTCCCAGTGTTTACGTCATCAGGAAGATTCCACTCAAAAATATTGAATCATTACTCCATTTTTCCATAATTTTTCCCCTTTCATAACTTACATTTTTATAATGTTATTCCTTTTTCTCTAACATATTCTATAACTCTGCCAAGTCTTCTTCAGTATCTACTCCTATTACTTCTAGAATCTGTTTCACACTTTTATTTTTATAGCCGTTTTTCTATAAATCTAAGCTGTTCCAGCGATTCTATCTTTTCCAGTACCATTCTCTTGAGATTTTTAAGCTCATTTAAGAAAGTTTGAAGTGTATCCATATTCAATATGTTTGTAATACTTATAATCTCCAGGTGGATTTCTTTCATAAGGGAATTACCGATCGCTGAAATAGATGGCATTACAGTTGAAATCAGTTATTACTTTCACTGTATTGGGATTGCTCACATCTTCATCCTTTCCTGAATGCTTTCTTCAAGGTCACATTTCAGACTTTTTCTTCCCTGTAGTTATGTTTGCCAGAAGATTAATAGACTTTATATCTATAAGAGGTTCATCCCTGTATGTTTATAACAAAATCAAAAATCACTGTATTCCGGGTTATTTATTACTCTATTATTCTTGAAGTTCCATTTTTCATGTTCTTTAGATGTCATAACAACATTTCCACCAAAATTTTTACAGCATCATATTTCTCTGATCGTCAGTTGCCACAACAAGTTTATCAACAGCTGCATTTTTCAGCCCTTTTATATACCCATTCAATCATAGGGATGTCCATTTATATCTTTTTAAAGGTTTTCCTTCAAACCTTGTTGATGCATATCTTGCAGGAATTACTCCAAGTATTTTTCATAAACTCATCTCCTTAAAGGTAAATTTTATAGATAATTATATCATTTATCCGATTATATTGAAACAGATATTTTATCTGTAATTTAAATATCTATACATATACATCTGCTATATATAATTTTATATTTTTATTTTACCTGCAAATGATATATTATAGAACCATAACATTAAAAAAAGGATGTGGTAAATGTGGAACACAATTTATGGAAATTACTGGAAACTCTGAAAGAAAATAAATGATTGATTTGACTCATGAACTTACAAATGACAGTCCCTTACTGGGAGGAATGCCTGACGGAGTTCTGGAACTTAATAAGACAATTATTGATTTCCCTGAAATGAATCTTAACATACAGACACACAAATTCCCAGGACAGTTTGCACACATATAGATTATCCTGACACTTTTGTGCAAAAATGCACGTCTGGCAGGAGGTTTCAAAGTGGAAGATACTGTTTTACCTTAGTTGTCATTGATTTAGTAAAAAGTTCAGGAAAATAACGACTATGAAATAACTATAGATGATATTCTGGAATTTGAAAAGAGACATGGTACTATACCTGAAAAATCATTTGTTGTTTTCAGATCTGACTGGAGCAAAGAGATGGCCTGATATGAAAGCACTTACAAATGCTGATAGTGAAGGAAATGCACATACACCAGGATGGCCAATTCCTTACACTTGAATTCCTGTTTGATAAGAGAAATGTTGCAGGAGTGGGACATGAAACTCTTGATACAGATGCAGCTGTAACTTGTGCAAAAATGGAGATCTTGTGGGGAAAGATACATTCTTCAAAAAGACAAGTTTCAGGTGGAAGCAATGGCAAACCTTGACAAACTTCCTCCAGTAGGAGCTGTTATATTTGTTGCCGCCCCTAGAATCATTTCTGCAAATGGACTACCTGTAAGGGCATGGGCTGTTATTCCTGAAAAGAAATAATAAATTTAGATAAATAAAATAGAGCTATAAAGTGACAGTTTAAATATATGTTGCACTTTATAACTCTATTTTTATTTCTATATTACTTTTTAGTTATCCTTTTTCTTTCAATGTTACTTTTATTTTTATCACCGATATATTTGCTTTTCCAACTAAATAAGTTCAGTATTCTCATATAATTAAAAATTGTTATTATATTTTTAAACAAGACCGAAGCTTATTAGTCTCAAAAATTTTTCCAAACCATGAAAGAGGTTCAGTATCTTCTCCTGCGACTATCTCTATTTTTCGAAACAATATTTCCATCATCAAGCACCTCAAGCATTGCTATTTTTCTCCCTTTTCTATTCCTTTTTTCTGCATCTACATTCAGGTCATTTATTCTGAAAGTGTAGTTTGAATTATCTATCTGATAGACATTATCTGAGATGACTCCTTCAGCTCTTTCTTTTTACCATTTTAATACTTTGAAATTTCTCCCATTTCCTTTGCCTACTGTATAAATCGCCTGAAGCCTGTCTTCTATTCTAGTAAATTCAACCTTCTGGTCGTCATTTCTTTCTACATCTGTTCTATTTCTCAGCGTAACTGATACAATTTCAAGATTTCCCAAGTTTACTTGTCAATATCAGATTATATCCCTGCATCTGCATGAAACCTGTCTTTCAATCCATATATCATATCTGTATAGTAAGCATTTCTATTTTTATATATTACCTGATCTCCATTTCGAGATTAGGTAATTCAAGTTGTAACTGACTGGACCACTCTTTTATCCTGTCGTCTTCAGAAGCTTTTCTTCCCATAAGATACAGGTCATAAGCTGTGGAAATATCCATAGGCTTACCTGTCATGGAAGTAGGCAATCCTGCCGGAGTATAAAACACAGTATCTGTCATTCCTAATTCCTGAGCCTTTTCATTCATAAGAGCTACGAAATTTTTCTATATCCCCTTACCTATATGTTTTTGCCACAAGATAGGCTGCATTGTTTGCAGAGTATATTATTTCTGATTTCAGAAGAGTTTTCCAATGTAAAACAGTCTCCGTGTTTTACATTTAGCCAGCTTCCTTTAAGATATGCAGTATCAGGGCGTAAAAGCATACTTCATCATCTAAACTTGCATTTCCTTTTATCTATTTCGTCCAAGTGCAACAATTATGTTCATTACCTTTGCCAGTGAAGCTGTAGGGTGTTTTTTCCTTTCTCCCTGTGCCTTCAGTACCTTTCCTTCCTTGTTGCTATAAATTTATGTATTGGTCCCCTGTATTTTGAAATTCCTTCAATTTCCTTATCTTCAGCTTCTATCACTTTCTTTTTCTTTTTCTGTTTTTATCCTTTTTCTTTTTCTTATGATTTTTATTATCTAATTTTTCATTGGGATTTACTTCATTTTCTCCATTTTTATATTATTTTAAATGTATTTGCATCTCCATTTGAGGATTTTTCATTTCCATTATTGAGATTTGCAGCATCTGTTTCTGATTGACGCCTTTATTATTTTTCAGTTCTTTTCAATATATATTTTTAAAGAATGTTTTTCTTCTTTTTATCACTATTCGCTTTCATTATCTTCATATTTTCCACTCTTATTTTTCGGCTTTATAATCCCCGGATTTTCAGGTGCTGTTTCATTTTGTGAATTTCTGCTTTTTAACTCCTGTTCCAAAAAGTCAGAACTGTTATAAAAATTATAAATACCATTATACTTTTTGTCCTGTTTATCATTTTCACCATTCCTCATTTTATTCTTGCTATCTTCATAGCTTCTTCTTATACATTTATTTTTAGCTTTTTAGTTTTTTAGTCTTTACTGTTTCTTTTCCTTCTTTTTGGCTTCCCTTTAATAAATTTTCATAATATTTGCAATATTCCTTTATTTCACACTTTCACATTGCGGTTTTCTTGCCTTGCATTTATCCCTTCCTGTAAAATCAAATAATGTGAATATTCAAACCAGCTTTTAGGAACAAATTTCATCAGTCTCCTTTCTATAATTTTCAGGATTTTCACTTTTCCACATCCAATATGGTTGGAAAGCCTCTTTACATGAGTATCCACTACAATTCCTTCCCTATATCCCATATTTCTCCTAAAACTACATTTGCTGTTTTTCCGTCCAACTCCTGCAAGCTCACAAGTTCTTCCATTTTATCAGGAATAACATCATTATGTTTTTCCAGCATTGCTTCTGCATTTAATTTTTATATTTTTAGCCTTATTTTTATAAAAACCTGCTGATTTTATATATTTTTCCAGCACTTTTTATATCCATATTACGTATATCCTGTGGTTCCCTGACTACTTTAAACAGTTCCTTTGTTACGATGTTGACCCTTTCATCCGTACACTGTGCCGACAAAATAACTGCAACCATCAGTTGATAAAGGAGTGTCTCGAAATCCAGGGCACATTTTGGTTTTCCAAATTTATTTTCAAGTATTGGAAATATTTTATTAAATCTTTTCCTTTTTCGTCATTTTCTCTCAAAAATTTTTTTCTTTAAAAATTAATCCTGTTAAAACTTATCAATTATATATTTTCATCCTTCCAGAACTAAAAAGTGGACAGGATAAAAATATATATACTTCATATTTTTCCTTTTTGCTTCCATTATATGAAAATATAGGGATTAATGAGAACATAGAATATATCTGAACTTTTGCCAAATCAAAATATCGGGATACAATACAAGAAGTATATTCAATGCCAGAAATGCACAAAATATAAGAAATCTCCTTAAAATACCGAACAGGCTATTGTCAATATCCCATACACTCCATAATCAAAAATCATACTTTTTGCCACATAAACAAGTCCACCAATTAAAAATAACCTTTATTGTAGGAATCTTTCTGAATAAAAATATTTTTCATTACTATGAGTCCCAGAAGTAATGTAAAAATATATTCAGCGGATAGTTAAGTTTAAAAATATATGCAGGAATTTTGGAAATTACAGCATAATCTTCAAAATATTTTTAAAATTTCCCGTATGGAAATATCCTTCCCAAAGCGAAAAGGAAAATATTGGAAAAGCCTATTCTTCCTATAATATTTAAAATTTCAGGTCCCCTATTATATAATGATAGTGATCAATAAAACATTGACAGGATACCCATAATTTTTAAAACAAATAAACTCATAGTTATTCAGCCTTTTGATGAAGTCATATTTCTCATTTTCAAATCACTATATAGCTGCATACAGGTACTATTTGTATGCCATTTTTCAGCATATTCACACCGTGCATCAAGAAGTTTTCAGCAATTCCCTGACCTCTCATTAGCCGTGATACGTATGTATGGTCAAAATACAGCTTTATTTCTTTCTTTTCGTAAGTCAGCTCAGCAATTACTTCCCTTTTTCATTACTAATGAAAAAGCCTTTATCCTCAATATGTTTTATCTCCATTAAATTAACCTCCAGATTTTATTTGAAATTCTATTGTCCTCTCAACTTTTATTTATTTTTAATTATATCATAAAAATCATAGAAAAAATTATTTTTCTCTTTTTAACGTTTTATGTACTTAATTTCATTTTGAAAGTACTATAATCTCTCACAGACTACATAACTTTCGTCATCTAATCTTTTTCAATTTAAAATATTCAAGCTTCTATGCACAAGTCGCTTAACTTGCTCGAAATCTTCAAGAGCAGTTCCTTTATAAAATTCACTCCATCAAAATTCAATATATCTCTGGTACAAGAACATGTTTTCAGTATCATTAAGATACATTTCATTTTCCTTTAAAACTGAAAATATAATTTCTTCATTTTCATGATTATGTGAAGGAATAGCTCACCTGATTTCAATACTTTTTCACAACTTTAGTATTTCCGCTGAAAAAGCATTCCACCTTCATTTTTACTGTACCAAACATCTCTATCATCTCCTGTTATTTATTATTTATATTTTTGAGTTTATTATACAGTATTTCAGGATTTGTAATCTATGTTGCATATTTTCTATTTGCATATTTTCTTTTGATACTATTTTATAAATCTTCTCACTTCTATAATCCACTACTCTTCATCAATTTCTATACCGTATACTTCCATAAGCTTTTTGGCTACACCGTTTCTCGAATTACTTGTACATTTCCAGATCAGGCAGAGCCTCCTTTAAAGCAGTGGGCATTTTTCATAATACATCCTTTTTAGCTTCCTTCAGCATTTCATAGTCATTAAATCCGTCTCCAAATGCAATGACATCATCTAAAAGTAAATCCTTCCATATCGCAAAGTTTTTGCTATTTGCTTTTAGTTTTACATTCATATCGAATATTTCACAGCACTCAGGATGTGTAAATGCAGCATTTACCTTCCTTCTGTTTTTCAAGTATAATTTTTCAAGCTTCAGAAGTTCTTTCTTGGGCCTATATAGTAAATTTTTGTTATATTTCTTTTTCTCAGTTCCTCAATAGGCTTATTTCAGATGTGAATGTGGCCTTCCTTAAAACGGATTGACCTTTCTTTCCTCTGTTGTCAGAAACCATCTGTTGTCACTTGTATACATTTATATGTATTAAATCTGATACTGCCATATAATCTCATATCAAGAACTATATTTTTGATTCTTCGTCTAAATCGATCCCTATATATTTCATTTCCGTCAGCATCGTTTATAACTCCTCCATTTGCTGAAATGAGAGGTATTTTATACCTATCGACTCCATAATTCTTTTGCATCAGGATATGCCTCCTGTAGCAATATAAAATTTTATTCCTCTATTGTGTAATTCCTCCTATAACTGATCATTCAGAGCACTTCTGATCTGAGTTACAGTAGGAGTACCATCAAGATCACTTACTACAACTTTATGACATTTCTTTTTGTATGTAGCTCATCTCTCATTAAAACACTTTTTCTAATTTTGGGATGTTCCCATACATCCTCCTTTCTATCTAATATTATTACTACTACTTTTATGTATATTATCTTAAATATTTTCAACAAAGTCAATACTAAACTTTTTCTGATGCTTAAGTTTAACAAAGTAAACGTAAACATAATTCCAAATGACTTATAAGTCATTTAGTGTAAAAATCTAGTTATATTTGAAATGGAAGTTAATCCATATTTTCAAAATAAATTTAGTAAACTTTAAAAGGATAGGTGAGTTATTATGAAAACATTATTAGATTGTTGTGATTAGGTGGCCTCATTCTCTAACAATAAAATAGAAGTAAAAGGAGCTTATGATTTGGGAGGAAAATATCGTTTTGAAAATCTTCTGCCAAAGGTGGCAAATGCGATGGGAAGCTGGAGCTGAATACAGATATGAAGTTGCTCCAGGATTGGAACTTGGGAGGAGGCATATCAGGCACATAAAGATTTAAAAGTAGTAGAAAGCAGATATGTATGATTCTGTACCAGTTATGCAACTGCAAATATACTTTTGATACATCAGCTCCTGTAAAACCTTATGTAAAAGGAGATCTTTGGATACCAATCAATACTGACAAAAGCAAAGATCGAGTATACTATGGTGTGTAGGTGCAGGACTCAACATAAGCGACAACTTTAACGTTGATGTAATGTATAAAGAAAAACAAAAGGTAAATATGAAGTAGGAGACGACAGATTATAAAAGCAGACTACAGAAGAGTTGCTCTTGGTGTAGGTTATAATTTTAACTTTAGGTAAATAATATATGAAATATATTTTAAAATTTGATTTTAGATTTTAGCGACCAACTAATTCTAATAGTTTATAGTTTTTGAAGGAATGTCTTTACGGCATTCCTATTTCTTTAAAGCATATATATCACAGTTTATTCTATTATTTATAATACATATTTTATTTTAATTATTAAATGTGCTTATAAATTGGTATCACGATAATTTTGTAAATGAAAAATATATTCAATTTCTATCATTTTACCCAGAATTATAAAATCTCATTATAAAAATATTTAATAAAGGAAAGGATGAAAAGATGAAAAATTCTACTATGTGTCGCAATGTTGGCTATGTTTGTTGTCGTCTGTGGTGGCGGAGTACAAGGGACAAGGACGTTATAAAGGTTGGGGTTATTGACCATTAACCGAAATGCTCATCAATATGGGACACAGTTCTATTAACGGATTCAACCCACAGTTAAGGAAATAAACGAAGCCGAGGAATTACGATAAAAGATTGAAGTTGTAGAAGCAGACAGTAAAGGGGATACAGCAATTAACGCTTTTAAAAGATGGTATCTCAGGATAAAATTGATATTTTTCATGAGAAGTTACGATCGGGGACCATTCTTGCGTAATTGCAACTATTGTCAACAGGCTAAAATACCATGATTACTTCAACTAGTACTCGTATTTGATGTTACAAAGGATAAGGATTTCGTCGTCTAGAACAACATTTACAGATCCTTATCAAGGGTTAGTTGTGCAAAATATGCAAAAGCTAAAAATTTCAAAATATAACAATTTTTAACTAGTACAGGTAGTGACTATTCTGTTGGATTGCAAACGCTTTCAAAGAACAAGCTGCTAAAGAAGGAATTCAAGTTAGGGAAGAACAATATACTGTTGATGATAAAGACTTTCAGAGCTCTTCTTACTAAAATAAAAGGTTCTAACCCTGAAGTAATGTACCTGATTATTACAACACTATCGGATTAATTTTAACACAAGCTAAAGAATTAGGAATAAATGCTCAGTTCTTTAGGGTGGAGACGGATGGGACGGAATCCAGCAGGACTTCGGACAAGTTGCAAATGGTGCTCTTTTTGCCAGCCAGTTTGCTCCGGATGATCCTTCTGAACCGTTCCAGAAATTCATATGCTGCTACAAAAAGAATACAAAATAGATCCTATAATTTTTGCAGCTTTAGGATATGATACAGGAACTATTTTGAGAAGCAGCACTGAAAAGGTGTTTTCCTGACTTATCTTCACGAAGCTATAAGAGATGCTATTAAAAACTTCAGTGGTGAAAATCTTTACAGGTTCATTGGAAATTTGACCAAAATAGAAACCCTGAAAAGAAAGTTACTTTCATTGAAGTAAAAGATGGAAAACTTACATTAAAAGAAAATTCTAGAAAATAAATTATTTCAAATTACAGCTGTTAGGGGAAATATTCTTCTAGCAGCTTTTTGAACTTTATCTTTTTAAAAAATAAATTAGAATTTTAAAACATATATAATATAAAGTGATATGAGAGTTTTAAATATGTTAAAGAGTTTTATAGAACAGACGATTAACGGACTTCGACTGGTAGTATCATAATACCCTTATAGCATTGGGATATACAATGGTTCATGGTATCGTTAAACTTATCAAATTTTGCCCATTCTGGTGATATACTGATGGTTGGGCTATGTCACATGATAGCTGTATCACATGGAATGCCTCTAATTGTTGCTGTTGTTTTATCAATGGTTTTATGCGTGCTTTGGGAGTAGTGATTGATTTTCTCGGCTTTACAGACCCATCAGAAAAGCCCCTAAAATTTCAGCATTGATAACTGCTATTGGGATGAGTTTCCTTCTGGAAAGTCTGGCACCTATAATATTCGATGTAAACCCAAGAGTTATTGATCAGAAGTATATACCCGCTTTTTCTGTCAAATAATATAAAGATCAGTATAGATTTTTAAGTATAAGCATGCTTACAATATTTGTAATGGTTGTTACTTCAATATGTATGATAGCATTAAACCCTGTTTATTAAAAATACAAAGCTTGGAAGCTACTGAAAGCAGTATCTCAGGATCACAGGTGCTGCTCAGCTTATGGGTATAAAATGTAAATAAAACAATTGCCATAACATTTGCACAGGTTCAGGACTTGGAGCTTTTAGGTGAGCTTATGATAACTGTCTATCCTCAGATTGAACCTCACATGGAATGCTTCCAGGACTTAAGGCATTTATACAGCAGTATTTGGAGGAATAGGAAGTATCCCCTGGTGCAATGGTTGGTGGATACGTTAGGTCTGCTTAGCGATATGTAAAAGGATCACCTTACAACATACAGGGCAAACCCAATTGTTTTGGTGTATTGATTTCTAATATTAATTTTCAGACCATGGATTATTTGGAGTATCAGTATAAGGAGGAAGGAGGAAATATGGACAATAACGCTATTAGCAGTAATCAGACTATAAAAACAGAAAATACTGAATATAAATGGCAGAAACTAAATTATTTTAATAAATTTAAAATTAAAATTACATACTTACTTTTGTGTCAATATCTGCTATATATTGTATTAATGACACTCGATCCCTACCGATCTTTTCAGCTACACAAAGTGGAATTTATGTAAACATACTAATTTATATATTATTTGCAGTGAGTCTTAGCTAACTGTTGACTTATGGGACAGCTGAATCTAGGACAGGCTGGATTTATGCATATTGGAGGATATTCAGCCGCATATATTTCAAAATATTAGTAACTATAATCTTCAGTGATAGGTGACTGTTAGTTCTTTGTCATCTTTATTTGGTGGATTAGTGCAGCTTTATTCGGATTCTAGTTGGTGCGTACACTCAGATTAAGAGTGATCATCTTGCAATTATAACTCTGGCATTTGGAGAAATTGCATATATTGTACAAAACCTTGATTTCTTAGGTGGAGCTACTGAGCTGAATAATATTCCTAGAATTATAGATTTCTCAAATTCTTATTTCATAGAGTTATCTCAATTTGTTATAATTGCAATGGCAATGAGCTTCAAGAAAAGGAAGAAATACTTTCACTAGGGAAAATGAAATTGCGGCATTGAAAAATATCGGATCGAGGTTAAATAGAATAAAACTTGATGGCTTTGTTTTCAGCATTTTCGTCTGGCGTTGGAGGTCTATTATTTTGCACATAATGTCAGTATTTTAAAACCCGATAAATTTTGGATTCCTGTTCTCAATAGAAATTTTAGTTGTGGTTGTCTGAGGACTTGGAGTATTACAGGAGCAATACTTTCAGCTATACTTCTAAACTTCATTAAATGAAGTCTCAGAGATGTTTCACAGTTTAGATATTTAGTTTATGCAATTATTCTAATTGACCCTGATGATTTCTGAGACCTACAGGAATTTTTGCACAAAGAATTTACTTTTGCAGGAACTAAACGTCGGCTGAACCGGATACAGAATTATAGAAACAACAAGGCTGAAAGTAAGCTAAAGTGAAAAATATAAAACGAAGGAAAAATAGGAGATTGATATGTCATTATTAAAACGGCAAATTTAGGAATATCTTTTGTGCGACTTCGAGCCGTTGATGATGCAAATATGAAATTAAAGATGTAGAACTGTATGTCTTGACTGGACCAAACGGTGCTGGTAAAACAACAATCTTTAACTTATTGACAGGGGTTTATAAACCTACAGATGGAGATATTTCCCAAACGGTATTAGTATAAATAAAAATACTCCTCGATAGTGGCTTTAGGAGTTGCCAGAACATTTCAGAATATATATTGTTTAAAAATTTATCTGTACTTGATAATGTCAAAATGGCACTAAATACAGCATGAAGTACAATACTTTTTGAGGCAATTTTCAGACTTCCAGATTCTGAAGGAAGAAAAAGGAAATTAAGACAGACAGCATCTAGATTTACTGGATATTTTTGATATGGCTGAAAATGGACTAATGTTATATCAGGAAATCTATCTTACGACAGCAGAGAAAACTCTGAGAAATGCAAGAGCTCTTGCTACAACATCGAAAACTGCTTCTTGCTTGATGAACCTGCGGCCGGAATGAACCTAAAATGAAACATAAGAACTTATGAATACAATAAGTTTTATAAGAAATAAATGTAACATAGCAATTCTCTTTTAATCGAGCACGATATGGATTTGGTTATGGGAATATGCGAAAGATTGTATGTACTGAATTTTGAAAGGTTATCGCTTCAGTGACTTCCTAGATGAAATTCAGAATAACAATGAAGTTATAGCCGCTACCTTGGAGAATAAAAATTAAATAAAAAGGAGAATTTTGTGATATTTTAAATGTAAATGATTTAAATGTTTACTATGGTGGAATTCATGCCACAAAAATATTTTCATTTAATATAAAAAGGGGAAATAGTTTCCTCATCGGTGACAATGGTGCCGTGAAAAACATCTCACATTACATGCTATTTCCGGTCTTAGCCCTATAAAATCAGGAGAAATTTCTAAATGGAGAAAATGTGACCAATATTAGCTAACACAAACTTGTCAGCCTTGGAATGGCTCACGTTCCTGAAGGACGTAGAATTTTTACGAACTGACTGTCCTTGAAAATCTGGAAATGGGTGCTACACAAGAAACGATACTGAACAGATAAGAAGATATTAATCATATGTTCTACACTGTTTCCTAGACTTGCTGAACGTAAAAACAGCTTGCTGGAACAATGAGTGGAGGAGAACAGCAGATGCTTGCAATGGCAAGAGCTTTAATGTCAAAGCTTTCACTACTTTCTGCTTGATGAGACCTTCAATGGGACTTGCTCCATTGCTCGATTCAGGAAATTTTCAATATTATTGGAAAGAATTAATATGAAGAAAAATGTAACTGTTCTTCTTGTTGAACAGAATGCAAATCATAGGGCTTTATCAATAGCAGATAGAGGATATGTCCTGAAACAGGAAAAATAATTCTTGAAGGAACAGGAAAAGAACTTTTCCAATCCTGAAATTCAAGAAAAGCTCATTTAGGTGGATAATATTTAGGTTATCTCATTAAAAATAAAGTGAAAACTATATTTTTGAATTATTTAAAATTTTACAATAGTAAAACAGGAAATAAAAATTAGGAAAGAGTCATCTGTTCGAGCCTTTTAGGCAAGTTTTTGACTTTTCCAATGAATGACTGTTTTATATAAGTAAAATTTCAGTAAAATGAAGAAATATAGTTTTTTCTATATATGCATTTTGAGCAGCCTTTTTATTTTGATATTTTTATTCTCACTCAACTTCGCTTTCTTTTGATTGATCTTACATTTAAAGTTCTTCCGTCTGAAGATGTGGTATGCCTTTTATGCGTCCATCTTTTCAGTTTTCAGCAAGCTGGTAATAAAGGATTGTTGAAGTTATATTTTATTACCCCAGTTAGTATCAAGCTCAGGTGTTGCTTTTTCCACCTTTTTACTTCAGTAATATATTTTATACTCAGATCTCTCATTCCTTTCCGCCATCTTGTAATTCATCATAAGAATCATAATATCTATCAGCATCTGTTACCAGCTTCAGCAGATAATGTACCAAATCTGTAGTTATTTTACAGCTAATTTATATGTTGCCTTAGGATCAATAGGCTTTCCATTTATTGTGGGATTTATAATTCTTTGTCCTGTAGGTTTTGTAGATCTATTTATAGTTAACTCCGCAAACATATCGAAAGGTGTATCCTCATGTTTTCATTAAAAGCTTATTGTTAAATCTCCTGGCTGTACTGATTATAGAAGCTGTAAGACCATTCCATATATTTAAGAAGATTTTCTCCCGTAATATTTACACCTATTAAAGTATTTGTAAATTTTATAGGATAAATGCCACATCTTTTCTCTTTTAAAAAGGACCTTTTACAAGGTTTGAATTAGAGTTAAACAATGCTGCTGTTGAGACATCTGTTTTTGCATAATGTTTCAGTACTGCATTTTATAGCTGTATTACTGGTGTTTCTTTTAATGTAGCTGTAGGCATTGAAGTTATTTTTGGAATCTCCTGTCACAAAAATCAGTCTTTCACAATGTTTCTGTAACTTCTCCAATAACTCATTTGCATATTCTTTTGATATCCATGTTATTATTTTTCCAGCTACTTTCTTATATCTTCAGGAACATCTTTTAGTAGAAATATTTTCAGTTGTTACAGTCTTTGTTTCTGTATTGTAAGTTACAACCTTTTGCCACATAAACTCCGTAAGCTCCAGGTTCTATTGTTTTAACTCCGTTTACATCTGTATATATACAGCATGTTCATGACCAGCAAAATTATATCAAACTGAGGGAATTTTGTGCTTCCATTATTCAACTCCACCTTTTTCATCTTCTCTTTCCTAAGTGAAAGACCTATAAGAACATCATATTTCCTTCAAGTTCTTTTCAAAGTAGCTGACAATGCTTCTTAGGACCTAAAAACTTAGATCTTCAAAAACTGATCGAGTTGAAGCTTCATATGGTATAAGGAGGCAAGAGATATCCAACAATGGCAACTCTTACACTATCTATAATTACATATGGCTTTACAAAAGGTTTATTATTACTTTTGCGATTACGTTTGATAAGGACAGTTCTCGAACTATATTTCTTTTCAGGAAGATTTTTCAAAATTAAATTCATGATTTCCCAATACAAAGACATCATTTTCAAATCATTCAATGTTTTATTAGGATGAACAGCTTCATCATTAAATAATTCAGCACTGTTATCCTGCACAAATCTCCATTGTCTATTACAATTACATTTTTATTTTCTTTTCTCTGCTGCTTAAGAATAGTGGCAACCCTTTGTTAGGCCATTATTATCCCTTTGTTCACCTATTGCATAATCATAGGAAAGCCTTCCATGTATATCCGATGTTTCTGATACTATTTTACTTCCTTTCCAAATATTTGAGTTAAAAGTAAAAATACACCCCATAAACTGTTTTCATCTCTAATCACTTCCTTCTATATTAAAATTTTATTGTTACTAAATCTAGTTCACTGGATAAACAAATTAATCCAATATATATATCATTTGTAGGATATGTTTCATTTTCTTCAAAATTTTTCTTATTTATTTTCATGACTGTCTTCTTTTAGAATTCTTCACTATAAAAAGAATAGAATTCAGTTCACGTAAATCAACTACTTTCTTCATGACCATATGTATCTTTGAATAGTGAAAAATATATATACATTCTATAATTATAATTTTAGAGCAAAATCATAATCCCGTCACTAAAGTTAAGTGGTAAAAAGTTTTTACATCCCTTTCAAATTTATCAACATAGTCAAACAGCAGTTCATATGTCATTGTTTTCTTTTTCTTTTCATTATAAACCAATCCGATTTCAATATTTTCCAGAATGCCATCCTTATTCAACATTTGATAAACCATCTTATCGTTTTCTGAATCACAGTAAATCCCTATTTCCTAATTTTTACTTTCTATCCAGTTCTATCATTTTCTTTTTCAATAGGTAGGCTTGTTACAATCATTTGCTACATGTTGCTGAAAAATTAATTCCACATATTACCATGCTTAATAAAATATTATCATAACTTGTCTCCTTTGGACTTTTTAATTTAAAAATCATCAAAACTGATCATAGCTGTTGCCCTTCCTGATCCTTCCTTCTATGTGAATAAAACTTTTTCATCCCACGTATTTTTCCTGTGAAACTACTCAAATTTTCTTCTTTTATTCTTAATTTTAATGCCATTATTCTGTTAAAAAGTGTATTATCAAATGGTATTTTTCCTGTTTGTCATTAATTTTAAAAGATTGTTTTACCAGTTCACTTTCTTTTTCCAAATTTTTCTAGCAAAATTTTCATAAAAATCGTTACCTACTTCACAATTTTTCCTGCTGTATTCCTATTCTCAAGCCCATCAGAACATTTCTGAGGTTCTGTTCCAAATGCTTCCTTCATTACTTCAAGACCATTTTTCATTATTTCTTAAAACTTCCTGCCATCCGGAATGCCACACACCGATTGCCTTATTTTTCCTATCATACACAAATATAGGCAGACAGTCTGCATAAAAGGTAAAGTAGCGCACATCCTTCACTGTCTGTTACAAAACCGTCTATTTCCCTGTATACATACTCTTCCGTATTTTTAGATATAATCTTTAACATTATTTTGTATGTGTCTGAAACGACATTACAGGAATTCTCTTATTAAGATTCAAATTTTCAGAAGTCTATTTCTATTCTTTTCCTGTACTCCCTTCCTTCTGTCCTTCCATTCCACAGGATCTGGACATATTTCCGGCATACTGTAAATAGCTTTTGATTCCATAATTTTAAATTTCTTCGATATAAAATAATTCATCTTTTCTTTAAACATTCAGCCACCCTGCTTTCAAAAATAATCTGTTAGATCATCAATATTCTGTTACTGTCAAAATTTTCAATTATTATTTCTTTTGCCTGAGTAATATAATCCTCAATATTTCCTTTGATTTTTCCAGTCCAAAACTAGACTGGGATAAGTTGCTCATTTTCATCATTTGATTCTTTTTCCATTTCAGAAAAAGTCTCCCTTCGATATCTAAAATATCATCCTTTATTTGATATGCAATTCCATAAGTTTTGAATACTGTACTAATTTTTCCTTTTTATCTCTTCAATATCAGTGCTATAAGTGGAAGTTCAATAGCAGCTGTTAACAGCTTCCTGTCTTATGTGCATGAATATATTTCAATCGTTTCAAATGAAACCTTCACATGCTCAGATTTCATATATCTACAAACTGGCCTCCGCCATGCCCATAAAAACCTGAATATTCTGACAACATTTGCTATAATCTTCACTTTATTTTGAATCAGACACAGCCGAAGAATCTGGCAACTATATTAAATGCCTCTGTGAGAAGTACATCTCCCACCAGAATTCCTTCCAGCCTCCATATTTTACATGGTTGTGTTTTTCCCTTCTATACATATCATTATCCATGGCGGGGAAGGTCATCATGCACAAGGAATAACTATGAATAAATTCCAGTGCGCAGCAATATCTTCTATGTTCATGTCAAAAGTCACACATCATATACATCAGTATAGGACGTAATCTTTTCTCACCATTCATGACTGCATATTTCATTAGCTACGACACAGTTCAGGCTTTTTCATACCTTTTGCTCCAGTATTTTTCTGGAAGATTCCTTTCAACAAGTTCTCTCTCAGCTAAATATGCTTTTAACATTATTCTGCCTCTTTCAGTTTCAAGTTTTTCCATCAGGAACTTTTGCATACTTTTCCTTCCCTACTTCCAACAATTTTCAGATACTTTTATAAGCTTTTATTGCTTTTTCATTATTCAGCAATAGACTCTACTCGCGATAATTTCTTTCATATTTCAAATTTTTCTAAATTTACTCAATTTCAGAAATGTTTTTCCTCCATAAGTCTGTACAGCTTCATTTTTGCCTACTGCATTTTCCTCGTTGTTTATATTTTCCAACGAAAATCCTTATTGATAGCTGCTACTCGTTTCTATAATGAGTGACTTATAAAAAGTACACTATTTTCTGTCAATGTAGTCCCTCTCATCATATTTCTACAAGATTTCCAACTGTATCACTTTTGATTTTCATATGCGCTGTGATATCAGAAATTATAATTCCATCTTTCAGCTGCGAAATTTCACTTTCTGATATTTTTCAAAGCGTCAGTAATATTTTCCTTGTATGAGATCTAGAAATACGTAACATCAAAACTTTTCATTTTTCTTCCTAATATTTTCCAACGGCACGGAAACACACTCATATATATGCTCTGCATTCTCCCGTCTAGTAGGTCATTTACATTTTCGATGATAATTCTCACACGCTATATCCTGTCTCATCAAGACAGCTCTTTCCAGCTCTGGCAAGGCTTCTGATATATATACCAGTTCCTGAATATAAATCAAGAAATCTTAGACTGCTATGTTTAGCTCCAATTATGCGAGAGATTGCTTCTTTTACACGTTCAAGGTGTGGACTGTTTCCTTCCCTTCCTTTGATATTTTTCCTCATTTCTTTTTAATGTTCCTGAGCTATTCTCCATTTCAATCCTTTTATTTTCTAGTATGTAATTAATTTTATAAATTATTTTCCAGCTTCTTTAAAATTTTATCACAAGTTTTTCATCTAAATTTACATTTTGCAAACCAGTAATTCATAATGTCTCCTTTATCTGATGTTTCTTTTCCCTGTTAAATTTTAAACTCATAATCCTCATAGAGTGCTATACTGTCTATTTTTCTTCCAGATTTGTTATACACATTTACATAAAGTATCTCCAATCTGTTCTTTTCTGAAAGATGCCTACGAGGTCGAAACTTGTTATCACAAACTTTCTTTGTTCTGTATTAACTCGTATTCTGTAAGTCGTGGCACACCTCCCAGTCTTTCCTTCTTCACTGAGACGTATAGTCCTTGGGAAAGTGCAAACCATTCCTGGATATTTCCTACCAGACTGGTTTCATGATATATTTTCACTCAATTTTATTGCAGCTCTCAAATTTTTGAGATTTTTATAATCTGAATAAAATTTCTATCTATATTTTCCCTTGTTTTATTACTGTTATTGGATTGCGTTTGTTATTTTCCTAGTCTGATCGCTTTGGTAAACATAAATGTTGACTTTATATTATATTCCTCCAAGATTTGAAAAGCATACATACTTCAACCTTTTATAGTGCTATTTTTCTTATAGTAATACGGGGTCCTCCTTTTTATTAAAAAGAGGTTCAGGTCTAACATGGTTATTCCCAATCGCCATAAAATTATTATCTTTCTGCAGTAAGAACAACACTGAATATTGAAAAATCATTATAAAAATTAGTTTAAAATATTTTTTTCAGTATAAATATCCTTTACTGCAATTTAATATATAAACATTGAATCTCCAGTTGTAAAAATTCCATTTTTCTCATTACTTCATGATAAGCGTTAAATACAGTTTTCCTCCAAATGCTGGATATTAGCATTATTAAAGTAGATTTTGGTAAATGGAAGTTGGTAATATCGCATTCATTATTTTTAAACTTATAATCACCGTATGTACTAGTATCACTAGTTTCACTTCTCGAAATAAGCTTTCCATCTTCATCAACAGAAGATTCCAAGAGTTCTTACAAGTAGTTCCCACTGCTATGACTCTGTTTCCTTTTTCTTCGTAAATATGCATAATCTTAACTGTTTCTTCCGCACTTTATATTTCACCAGTATTTTATGTTCAGTATATTCAGTCTGAAACTGTCTGATGGTTCCGGCCCAACACTAGAAATATCAGCTTATAATTAACTTTTTCCTTTATTTTTTCAAGCAGTTCGGTAAATGAATGCTGTAGGCAAACACTGATTCCTTTCGTATAAACTGTCTGATATCTGCTTTTGTCTCCAGTTTTTCTGATATATGGTGTGAACTGGCATTCCAGTTTATCAAGTATTTCCTCGTACTCTTGGAAAAACTGAATTTTAAACTCTATTTTACCCTCTTTTATTTCTAACCAGCCTGCTTCCAGTGATCCTTCAGAAAATATTATTTTCAATCTATTTTAATTCCTTGCCGGTTTTAATAAACCCTATGTATATAAATTATATCTTTAACAGGAAACATTCCAATACTGTTCCGTTTTTCCTTATAACCATATAGTCTGGCCAGGTCCTGTTTAACAAGGACATCATCTTTTTCAAATAATCTATTATATTATAAAAATCTTTTATGTTCGATTTTTCTCTTTATTTAAACTACTTGAATGATCCCAGGATTCAGCATGTCGTTGCTATTAACCCGGCATCTAAATCAAATTCCTTGAATATTCATCTTAGTATTTAATTTTATTTCATTATATCTGTTGTGGTCATTCCCATTTACTCATATGTACCAACTTATAAATTATCCTTCAGCCACCTTCTGTTTTAATTCTAGGAGCATCAATTTTCTTGTCAGTACACATTTATTGAATTACTAAATTCAACTACATCTATGCCCTATAGATGTTCCCCTTCATATTTCGGGAAACCTGTTTTAATCCCCCATGCCTGATTACACAGTTGAGGTTGCATCCTTTAAGCCCTTCCACCCTTTAAAGTTTGCTATTAACTAGGCATAAAGTCCATTTGTGATTTTACCCATTCTATGCAAACCTGATTGTGTTTCTGTCACTACTTGCTTACCTTCCAACATTTTATCCAGTATTTAAATCTTCTTCATAAAATGAAGCACACTCAAGATCCTCGCACCGTCGTAAAATTAATCGTCTGTTAATATCTTATCTTCTTTTCAAAATCAGTTCTGCTCTGCTGCCCCATGGTGAATGTATTTTTCTTCAGCATGGGTAATTTAACACCTTTTGGACCATAGAAGGAAACCATCAGAAAACTTTCCAAATACTCCACCACCACTTGCTTTAAACCAGATGAAATGCCCTATTCTTAAAGAAGAAACTTCTGCATTCCAGTGAACAAAAGTTTATCCTTGATCCACCACTTTATTTTGAATATCTGCTGTAAACTGAGGCGCATGTTCTCGTTCATATTCAATGCCAGTATCTTTAATTTGTTTTTCATTTTTATCCATTTCAAATGAGTATTTCAGTTTTCTTAGCTTCTGCACCTGAAATTCCTCTCTTCAAGGCCCCATGGCAACCTCGAGCCACTGTCCTTCTGCACTCATCAGATCACAATTCTGATTGTTATATCATGTTTATGTTTTCTTTATTTCATCGCTTTTATTTCCCTGGTACTGCCGGCATATCCCAAAGGACAGCACTAGTGAAGTCATTAACACCCTATTTTTTCAGTTTTATTACACTATATTTTTTCCTCCTCCTTAAATTTCAAAAACAAAATACACTTCATTTTTTCACTATTGAGCTTTTTGTCCTACTACTCTGCATTTCTACATCTTTATATTACTTTATATCCTTAAACCGGCTTTTTTGACCATCTCTTTACTGTTTCACCGTCTGTAGCCCATTCTCAATAGTAACATCCATATCCTGTAAATAATCCATTCCATTTCTACAAATTTCACAGTAGAAAACAGTCCGTTATTTTGCAATAATGCTCTATTAGGTTTGGCGTAGCTAAAGTATCTCTGACATAACTCCGCCATTCTCATTATCGTGGATATATACGGCGGATTAGATATTATCATATCACTGTATTCTGTATTTCAAATAAATCAGATTTAAAAACTTAGCCATTCCTTTAAGTATCTGAATAACTTCCTTATTTTTTTCTAGACATTCTCATGCTTTCAGAAATATTCGTTCCCATAACTTTTGATTCCTGGATTTCTAGAGCCATTGTCAAACCTAGACTCCACTTCCTGTCCCAATGTCAAGGATTTAGGATTTTAATTTATCTTTTTTCAGTATTTCATTGCCTCCTCAACAAGTAATTTCTGTATCCTGTCTTGAATTAGAACCTTTATTCACATAAACTTTCTTCCGTAAAATTCTGTTCATTTAATGTGATACCTGAGGGGAAACTTTTTCCTATTTTCTGGATATAGTTACGTATCTTATCTAATTTATCTTCAATTTCAGCGATGGCAAAAGAGGTCCTGTCAAATATTCAGTGGGAAAATATCAGCATATAATTTTAGTCATATTATTCTTTTCCAGATAAACAAATACTTTTTAGGTCTATTAGTATTTCAAATTGTCATTTATTTTTCCTTTTCAGAAACATTGAAATCTGTATTCTCGCTGGTCTCCTCAAGTATAATTATTTATTTTTCCTATTTTCTGTATTTCTTCCCTAGAAAGAATTCTTCTCAAAGTTTGTATAGAGCATTATCCTTCTTGTCATTCAATACTTGAAAAACTTTTTTCCGCTGTTATTCTTTAGTATTTTCTATTTTTTCTTTCCAAATAATTAACCGATTTATTCAATATATCGAGCAAATTATTCATTATCACCGTCACTAGCTAGCAATCAGCTTCGATCATACAATCAGTATCTATCATTTGTTGAGATCTCCAAGAACGTATTTTCTGCCCATGTAATGTCAGCTGATTCTGGTGGTCTGTCACTCTTCCCTGAGGGGTTGTGGTTCTTATTTTTCAGATCTGTCACGCCTGTAACTCATGATCTTCTTTCTTCACTCTCAACTTTCTTCTCTGTTTTTCATTCCATTTCATGGCAATCCTAGCAAGGACTTTCATAGCCGCTTCCCTGTTTTTTATCCAGGATCTTCATCCCAGAAGTAACAATCCCAGTAGGTGGCAGTTATTCTGACTGTAGAATTTGTAGGATGACAAAAAGCAATAATTGCACCATTTGATCTGTATGTGCTTGCGCTAAGTCACTTTACTTTTATTTACTTCACTTACATCTTTCTATTTCCTGCAAACCGCAACAGCATTGTAGGCATGGAATTTACGCTTCTGTCGCCGGAACCTCTGTACTCTATACGCCAATTTCAAACTTCAGTCTGGAAATAAGCTCCGCTCTTTATATGAAAGCAACTTTAGTCCACCGACCTTATTTCTTGTTTCTTTTGTCTATTTCAGTCTTCCATCTGTTTCTTTCCAGCGCAGGCCCAGAACATTCTTAACACATCTGTAGCAGCATGGCTCATCTCCACCTGCTCCCAAGCCTTATTTCCATAATAACGCGTTTTGTCATCGTTAGGATCTTTTTAAAAGTAATTGCTCCTTTCAAGTACCGAATTTTTCATCAATAAAAATTTCCTCCAGCATCATCCTCCTTCATTTCAGGATCTTTTTCTGACTTCAGATCCTCCTTTAAAGTTTCAACTTTCTTTTTTCGTTTTATAGTATGTATACTTTCTTTAATACTTATCACGTTGTTAAAGCCTTATTATACTCCCATAATCTTTCTTAGGTCTGAGATTACCTCCCGGATCCATAAGCAATTTTGTAAGTTCGTTTTTAAAACAACATCATCTAATTTCTGAAACATTTATTATTTACACCTTATTTTTGCTTTGCATGACGTTAATTATTACACCATTTTCTCGTTTTTCGGGAATTTTTGTTGAAATTGTGCGGATTTCTAAAAGATAAAAAACCACCTCTAATCATTATTTTTGCTAGGTTCAACTGCTTCATCACTTTCCTTTTTTAAGACACCTTTACATTGTAACTTGTAAATTAGATTGTATTCCCCATATCCAAACTTTATTCCATTCGTCTACCTCCTTGTCTTTATAAGTGTCCAGAATTTCATTTACATTTCCTTCAATTTCCAACTTCATAACATCATTATTTGACAGCACCTTGGCTAAACTCATCATCAGCATCAGAAACAGCTTCAATCAAAAATCAGGCCATGATTACTGTTCTGCTATTCTAAACAGTAGTTATGAAAAACTGGTTTATTTGTTCCAGGGCCCTGCATTTGTTATTGCAAGCTTTCTCCAGGAACAGTACCGTTTTACATTATCAGGCCAACTGTATCCAGGTCCTCCCATTCCTGTGGCTCTGTAGGATCTCTCCCTCCTAAATATGAAATCTTCAATACTTATGAAACTTAATCCATCATAGTATCTGTGCTTTTATACATGTTTATAAATGGCGTACTGTTACCAGCAGTGATTTTTCCGGCAACAGGTTTTACAAGGTTATTACCTTATTTGTAGCAATTTACTTTCATTTTTTCTCCTTCCTAAAGAAAACTGTTTTTTCAAAACATTATCCTCAAAACAGCGTTTCATAATTATTTTATTATTATTTAACTATGATTGTTCCATCCATTTCAGCAGGTTTCCTTCCAATCCTAAATCCAACATTGTGGTGCAAGCAATTCAAGCATTAATGTCTGTTCTTGCCTCTGCATCCTTCATGTCGTTACTTATAAATATAAAATGGTGCCAGGGTTTACAGTATGAGCAGTGTAAGGTGCCTGTTTCCAGGATCTACAAGAGTATCAGTATTTTCTGTGATGGAAGGTACATATTACCTGCCCGTTCATTTCAATATTTCTTGCTTGTTGTAGCAATCTGTCTGTACAGTTATTCATAGTTTGGCATGCAGCTATTACTCTATCTATACAACTCCAGTATGCCTCAACCATGTCAGGGTTTGCAAGTTCATTATTACAGTGTCAACCCACCTTTATCTAATTCTTTCAAGTAATCTGTCTTTACTTTATAAGCACTCATTTCAGGCTGTAAATCATGTTACCCTTTAGGAGAGTCTGAAAAGCAGTCTTATTTCTCAACCTTCATAAGGCGCAGGTTCAACTCCTCCATATTAAAGAAGAAAATGTAACATGGGCATATTTTTCTGTTTGGTAGCCTCCACCTGTTTCAACTCAGCCTTTACATACAACTTCTCTCCAAATCCGTTTAGCCATTTTTTGTAGGATAAGCTACCGGTACATCAAATGTTGCATCATACTGTGCCGGAAAAGATGTTTACTTTTGATGTACTTCTGTTAAACTTTGAAACCTTCTTTCAATTATTGCTCTTGTGCCGCCCCTGCCCTGTCAGGTCTGAAGTTTGCAATACATCTACCTGTCCTTGATTAATCCAATTGGTTTCCACCTTCAGTTACTTTGTAGGTTTTGCCAAATTCGTCAGTTACCCCGCGAAAAGATGTTTTTTTTTATTGTTTCATCTGATGGTTGCAGTTTCTCCTGTCTCTGCGAACAGCGCATCATAAGCGTTCTATTCCATCCCAAAGACATCCCTATCCATTCCATAGCATCTTCCTATAATCAGCCACTTCAACTCCGTATCGCAGCAAAGCTTTTCAGCTTGGAGCAAGATAGCTTACCCGCTTTCTTGTGGAGGCATCTCTTCCGTCCATTAATGGCCGAACGTAAACTTTGTCATCCTTTTCGCTATGTCAACAAGCGCCCAATACAGACGGCGGCGTGAACGAACCTCCATCAGACATTAACCCACGTGGCGCTCACAGCACCTGCCTGTTCACAATCAGAAAGTATCCGTTTTCGCATAAGT
>BNJU01002698.1_pt1 | contig 162890 bp, 279 predicted proteins | sample 8539281 | NCBI WGS metagenome assembly BNJU01 (sample SAMD00202456, study PRJDB9452) | human saliva metagenome | isolation source: human saliva | place: Japan | reverse complement strand
GTATACGCCCTGATGAGCAATTAGTCGCTGAAGCGGCTGCTTTTTGCCAGAAAAAATAGTTAAAAAAGAACCGCACTTCTAAAAAGTGCGGTTCTTTTTATCTGAGTTTTACGTCAACAATTTTCTTGCGGCTTCCACTACGACTGATACTGCTTTGTCTTCCGTATCTTTCATGAGTGGCTTCATTTGAATTTCTTGTTGCGTACGGTTCACAATCACACCTGCCACCATACCAGCTCGTAAGCCAAGAGCGTTACACATGGTGAATAACGTCGCGGATTCCATCTCATAGTTCATCACATTGAGATCTTGCCACTGTTTTAACAAGCCTTGGTAATCACGATATACTTTACCGCTATACGTATCATAACGTTCTTGACCTGGGTAGAAGGTATCTGAAGAGGCTGTAATTCCTACAAATGGTTCAATACCTTTTTCTTTAGCCGCATTGAAAAGTGCCGTGGTACATTCAAAATTTGCTACCGCTGGATATTCAATTGGGGCAAAATGACGGCTTGACCATCAAGACGAACCGCACCTGTTGTAACAAGAACATCCCCCACATTAATATGTGGTTGAATTGCGCCTGTTGTACCAATACGTAAGAATGTACGCACGCCAAGCTGAGCCAGCTCTTCCACACAGATAGACGTAGAAGGGCCGCCAATACCGGTTGAACAAACCACCACCGGTTGACCATTTAAATAGCCTAACCAAGAAGTATATTCACGTGTACTTGCAAGAAACTCAGGATTATCAAGTTTTTAGCAATACGTTCGCTACGTGCCGGATCCTGGTACGATAGCTAATGTGTACCTTTCAGTTGCGCTTTAGTTAGGGTTTTAAGTGAAATACATCAGACATAACAATCTCCTTTTTCATTCTTGCCGCAAAGTGCGGTCAAATTTTCGTTATTTTTCAATGCACCTAGAATACCACGCATGATTTGTTTGGTCACTTCATTACGAATATTGCGACCCACTGATTTTGCCACGCTATTCACAATTTGTTCTGTCGGAGAAAGTTTATCCCCGCGTTTTTGTGTTCCAAAAATCATACGACTTAAGCTACCAAATAAACCGCTTTCTTCCTCTTGCTGCGCTTGCTCGGCTTGTTTTTGTTGTACTGCTGCTAAATCGCTTGCGCATTTAACACTTCGAAAAGCCGACTCATTATCCACATAATCTTTATAGAAGGCATAAAGCTCATCGTCTTTCACCCAAGCTGCTCGCTCTTCTTCAGTAATCGGTGCAAGTTGGCTTTTCGGCGGGTAAACATACGCCACTTCAACTGGCGCAGGCATACCTTTTTCATCTAAGAATGAAATCAATGCTTGCCCCACACCTAAAGGTTGAAATGGTCTCAACCACATTGACAGCAGGATTAGAACGGAACGTTTCTGCCGCAGATTTCACTGCTTTTTGATCGCGTGGTGTAAAAGCGCGTAGCGCGTGTTGAACACGGTTACCTAATTGCCCTAACACCGTATCCGGTAAATCTAATGGATTTTGGGTCACAAAATAAATCCCCACACCTTTTAGAACGAATCAAGCGAACCACTTGTTCCACTTTGTCCACCAACACACTTGGTGCACCATCAAAGAGTAAAGTGCGCTTCATCGAAGAACATCACAAATTTTGGTTTATCCGGATCGCCGACTTCGGTAATTGCTCAAATAATTCAGACATCAACCAAAGCAAGAATGCGCTATACATTCTTGGGGAATTGATTAATTTTTCAGAATTTAAAACATTGATCACGCCACGACCATCACGGGTTTGTAACCAATCTTCAAGATTTAATGCTGGCTCACCAAAAAGATTGGTCGCCCCTTCATTTTCAAGGGTCAGTAAAGCACGTTGAATCGCGCCCACACTCGCAGCTGATACGTTACCATATTCTACTTGGAACGATTTCGCATTTTCTGCTACAAATTTAAGCATGGCACGCAAGTCTTTCAGATCGATAAGCAATAAACCTCTATCATCGGCCACACGGAATACAAGGTTTAATAAGCCTTCTTGGGTTGCATTTAAATTTAATAAACGGGAAAGTAATAATGGTCCCATTTCAGAAATCGTGGTGCGAAGCGGAATACCGGTTTCACCGAATACATCCCAAAATGACACAGGATAGCCATTTAAATAACTCTCGCCACCTAAATCAAATTGTTCAATGCGTTCTGCTACTTTGCCACTAAATGTGCCCGCTTTTACTAAACCAGACAAATCGCCTTTTACATCCACTAAAAAAACCGGCACACCATCATCACTGAACGCCTCTGCCATTTTACGTAATGTCACGGTTTTCCCCGTTCCTGTCGCTCCAGCGATCAGGCCATGACGGTTTGCCATTTTTGCGGTAATGCCAAGGGTTTGACCTTGTTCGGTACGCGCGAGAGAATATTGCATAAAAGATTCCTTTTGTTTTGTTGGTTTTTATTTAAACGAATAATAAGGAAAAAAACGAAGTGCGGTCAAAATTTAAGTGATTTTACGGTATAATTTCTCAAAAACTAACTCAAAGCAGGAAAAAATAGATGTCAAACGCAAAAATTCTTATTATTAAAACAGGACTGATAGAAACCTTAACGTTCCTGATGGTAGCTCATATGAAAGCGCTATTCGTAAAAAACCAGTACCAATGGTAAAAGTACACACGCTGGGTGCAGAAGGTAACGATGTAGGCTTAAAAGCCCATCACGGTGGTGTTGATAAAGCCTTGTTTTTTATGTCTGATGTGTCTTTCCCTGCTTTAAACGAGCTACTTGGTGAAAAGTTTGATTTTCACGGTAGCGCGATTTATGGTGAAAACTTTGTGGTATCCGGCTTACATGAAGATAATGTTTGTGTAGGCGATCGTTACAAAATTGGCTCTACTCTGTTAGAAGTGTCTCAACCCCGCAAACCTTGCGAGCGTTTATCTCATAATACCAAGAATGAGAATACAAGAGAGGTTATTCGTCAATCAGGTTGGACAGGTTGGTATGTGCGCGTGATTGAAGAAGGTGAAATTCATCAAGGCGATGAACTCATTTTGCAACATCGACCTTATCCTGAATGGACAATTCGTCGTTTAAACACGCAACTCTCCGCGCCTTCAAGCATTGCAGAACTAGAAGAAGCCTTAGCCATTGAAGAATTAGCGCCTGCGTTTAAACGTTCGATCAATTCACAATTACATCATTTACAACAGGCGGCTAAAAATGTCGGCTAAAACGACCGCACTTTTGTCCCATGCCAATCTTCGCTTTCTTACGAAGATTGTTGCGTGACCTTTCATTCAGGCAATATGTTTCCAGAAACAGCGGAACAACTCATGCGTTCCCGCTATTCAGCGTTTGTGCTCAAAAATATTCCCTATATTGTGCAAACCACTGTACCAAGCCAACAAACCTTATTAGATGAAAAAGCCCTGCAAGATTGGGCTGATGAAACACAATGGCTTGGTTTAGACATTGTCAAAACAGAAACCTTAACCAAAACACAAAGTGCGGTTGAATTTAAGGCGCATTTTCAGGTGACGAACAGCCACAAGTGCATCACGAACATTCTATTTTTTTGTAAAAATCGATGGCCGTTGGTATTTTGTTGACCCCACTGTGCCGCTCCCAAGTAATAAACAACCTTGTGTTTGTGGTTCAGGGAAGAAATTTAAACATTGTTGCGGAGGCTTGCTCTAATGACCTTAACGTCTTTTCTCGCATTATTTTGGCAGCGTTCTCAAGAAAACAAATTAACGCAAGCTGCTGGTTCACTCACCTACAGCACCATGCTCGCCATCGTGCCATTAATTATGGTGGTGTTTTCGATTTTTTCCGCCTTTCCTGTCTTTAACGAAGTAACTGGGGCATTGAAAGAATTCATCTTCACCAATTTCGCCCCTTCCGCGAGTGATGTTGTGGGGCAATATATTGATGAATTCGTCCATAACTCCAAGAAAATGAGTGCCGTGGGGATTGTGAGTTTGATTTTAGTCGCATTAATGCTCATTAACTCCATCGACCGTACACTTAATAGCATTTGGCAAGATACCAGTAATCGCCCAATTTTTACGTCATTTGCTATTTATTGGCTCATTTTAACGCTCGGTCCACTTTTAATCGGTACCAGCATTGCCGCAAGTTCCTATGTCAAAGCCATGTTCGAGCAATCGGAAACGCTCTCTTTTTGGCTTTAAAACTCCTCAGCTTTTGTACCATTTCTTTCAACTTGGTTTATCTTCACGCTCATTTATATGGTCGTGCCAAATAAGAAAGTGAGCATCAAACACTCTGCTAGGTGCATTAATTGCCGCGATTTTTTTACCTTTTAGGAAACAGGCCTTTTGCTTGGTACATCACGACATTCCCGTCTTATCAATTAATTTACGGTGCCATGGCGACGTTGCCAATCATGTTATTGTGGATTCAAATCAGCTGGACAGTGGTGTTATTCGGTGCACAATTAGCCGCAGTACTTGCAGAAGAGCGGTCAATGAATCAAACGAATTTAGAGGAAGTAAAATGATTGCGTTAATTCAACGTGTGACACAAGCAAAAGTAGAAGTTGAAGGTCAAATTGTGGGGCAAATCGGCAAAGGATTATTGGTTTTATTAGGCGTAGAAAAAGAAGATGACCAAGCCAAAGCGGATAAACTCGCTGAGAAAGTATTAAATTACCGTATTTTCAGCGATGAAAATGACAAAATGAATTTAAACGTGCAGCAAATCGGTGGTAAAGTGCTTGTGGTATCCCAGTTTACTTTGGCCGCTGACACGCAAAAAGGCTTACGACCAAGTTTCTCAAAAGGTGCCGCACCCGCATTGGCGAACGAATTGTATGGCTATTTTTCGCAAAAATGTGCAGAAAAAGTCACTGTTGCCAACGGACAATTTGCGGCTGATATGCAAGTGAGCCTCACCAATGATGGCCCAGTTACATTTTGGTTAAACGTCTGAATAAAGACAAAAATCGCTATTTTTCAAAGCAAAGGAAAACTCTTTCTTTGATCACATTGTCGTATTAACGCTCAAATGCATATAACAATTTCAAATCCATCCATAATTGCGTTGGTAATCCCCTTTATTTTTATGGGTAAACTAAGGCGGTTTGATGTGGATCTTCTTAAAGTTTAGCTTGTAATAAAATGAAAAAAATTTCGTTAAAAATAACCGCGCTTTTGCTTGGAGGGATGAGTTTTTCAGCCCTTTGCAGAACAAACCGTGGATATTGAGATCCGCGGTATCAAAAGGTGAACGCGCCATTCGCAATACTGATATGAATGTCAAACTCATTGATAAAGGGTGAGATGGACGGCTCAGATCGGTATAAACAATTAGTTTCAGATGCTGTCGATAAAGGCCTTCGAGTCTTCGGTTATTATGGTTCTTCAGTCACCTTTGAATTGAAAAAAACGCAAAGGTCAACGAGACTTACTCATTGCTAATGTAAAACCCGGTGAACCAAGTAAAAATTGCGGGAACAGACGTTGAAATTATAGGCGAAGCGGCAGAAGACGAAAACTTCAAAGCACTCCGTAAAAACTTGCCAAAAACAAGGTGAGTTAGTTGAGCATCAAAAATACGATGACTATAAAAGCAGCATTTCAAACCTTGCCCTTGCTCGTGGTTATCTTGACGGAAAATTCCAAATTTCTCGCTTAGAAATCAGCCCTGAAACCCATGAAGCATGGTGGCGTATGCTGTTTGATAGTGGTGTGCGTTATCATTACGGCAACATCACATTTCAACCATTCCCAAATTCGCGAAAGACTATTTGCAAAATATGCTCAACATTAAATCGGGCGATCCTTATTTAGTCAGCGATTTATCTGAATTAACTAACGATTTTTCTTCTACCAACTGGTTTAGCTCCGTGCTTTTACAGCCTCATGTCCGCGAAGAAGAAAAATTAGTGGATATCGAACTGTTGCTTTATCCACGTAAGAAAAACTCAATGGAGCTCGGGGTCGGTTTTGCAACCGATACGGGCCCTCATGTCCAAATTGGTTGGACAAAACCTTGGATTAATAGCCGAGGCCATAGTTTCCGTACAAATCTTTACGTCTCTGCACCAAAACAAAACTTTGAAGCGACCTATAAAATACCATTGTTGAAAAAAATCCATTAAATTATTATTATGAATTTTCAACCGGTTTGAAAAAGAAAAATAAAATGATACGGATACCAAAAACGCTCACTTTTGCTGCATTACGTTATTGGAATAATAAAGAAGGTTGGCAATATTTTTGCGGGTCTTCGTGTCCGTTACGACAGCTTCACTAAGCTGATTTCACCGATAAAACGCTCCTTGTTTATCCAACCGGAGGTTTTAGCCGGACTCGTTTAAAAAGGCGGTCAATTCCCAACATGGGGAGATACCCAAAAATCACGGTTGATTTGGGAATAAGCTTTGGATGTCGAAGCCAATTTCTTTAAAATTCAAGCTTCCACAGCGTGGATTCGTACTTATGCAGAAAATCACCGTTTTATTACCCGTGCAGAAATTGGTTATTTGAATACCGCGGATATTCGTAAAATTCCACCAGCATTACGTTTCTTTGCGGGGGGCGATCGTACGTGCGAGGTTATGGCTACAAGAAAATCTCACCGAAAAAATAAAGAGGAAAATTAGTCGGTGGCTCTCGCTTAGTAACAGGTAGCCTTGAATATCAATATCAAGTTTACCCAAATTGGTGGGGAGCGGTATTTGCGGATACAGGCTTAGCCGCAGATGCTTACTAAAGCAAATGAGTTACGCTACGGCGCAGGTTTCGGTGTGCGTTGGGCATCGCCAGTTGGCGCTATCAAATTTGATATTGCGACGCCAATTCGAGATAAAGATAACAGCAAAAACATTCAATTTTACATTGGCTTAGGGGCTGAAATTTAGGGTATGACTATGTCTGAACAAGAAAAACAACCAGATAACCAAACGACACAACCCGTTAAAAAGAAAAAGACCTGCCGTAAAATTTTATGCATCGGAGGTGCGGTCATTTTTTGTCCCTGTTTTTAGGCTTGGTCACTGCACTTTCTTTTTGATAGTGGACAACGTGTACTTATTCAACTCGCCGATAAAATGCTCGATAGCTTATCTATTGAGCAAGTCAGCGGTGGCTTACAAGATGGTTTAGTCTTAGAAAATTTACGTTTTCAAACAACCGGCGTAGATGTGGCTCTTCCTAAAACGCGCTTACAACTGAATTTAGCTCGTTTACTTTCAGGTGAGATTATTGTTGATGATCTCAGCTTAACGCAGCCGAAAATTGCCATTGATACCAGTGTTATGCCGCCTTCTGAAGAGAAACAGACTGAAAGTGGTCCAATGGAAAAAATCCATTTACCGGTTTCTGTGCAAGTAAAAAATGTGGCGATTACTGACTTTGATATGAAACTCGATCAAAGCAATATTACGTTTTCGTCATTTCAAAGTGCGGTCAGTTTAAATAATGAATCTGGCCTGACCCTTGAGCCCACCACGCTTTCAGATGTGCTTTTCTCAACGGTCTCCCAAACTCAACCGAATCCCTCTCAGCCTGAGAAAAAGAACCTGCTAAACCCGTTGATTGGGCACAAATTGAGCAAACACTCACACCGGCTTTTTTAGGTAATTTAAATACGGTGAACTTGCCTTTTGATATGCACATTCCAAGTGTTTTGGGTACAAACTGGCAATATCAATCGCTCAATGAAAAAGGCGAAGAAACACAAAAAATCACTGTGCCTAAAGTGGAATTGCAAGCGGATGCCACCGATCATTTAGTGAAATTACAAAAACTCGACATTGACAGCTCTCTCGGTACACTTTCTAGCCAAGGACAACTCCAGCTCAATGACGATTTTCCGGTTGATCTCACATTAAAATCTGATCTCCAAGCCTTTAAATCAAAAGACAAAACTATTCTGCCTGCTAGCAAAGTTGATCTCAATTTATCGGGTTCATTGAAAAAAACGACCACACTTTCGTTAACCACACAAGGCGTACTTGATGCGACCTTAACTGGTGATGTGAAACTGGCTGAAGATAAAATGCCATTAAATCTGCAGTTAAAAGCGAAAAAAGGTCAATACGCTTTTGCAGATAGCCTTGCACCGCTCAAAATTAACGATGTCGATATCAAGCTCACGGGCGATTTGTTGAATTATCACGCAGAGGTTGTCGGTGGTGTGGACGGTATGGATCATATCCCTCACACCCATGTTGATTTGAATGCAGACGGTAAACTCTATGAAGTCACCCTCAACGAATTAAAACTTGCTGCCCTAGATGGTACGGCACGTTTAACCGGTTCATCAAACTGGAAAGATGGCGCGCAATGGGATGTAACTGCTGATTTAAACAAAATGAACATTCGCCCTTATGTGCCAGCCATGCCAGCCGTATTATCAGGCAAAGTGAGCTCAAAGGTTCCGCTGATTCCAATCATTGGAAAGTAGATGTGCCAGCCGTGGATTTAACGGGTAGTCTCTCTTCTCGCCCATTAAAGCTTAAAAGGAAGTGTCTTTTAAGTAATGAACCTTATTAAACATTCTGATTTATTTGCTGAACTATGGCGAAAACCGCATTGCGGCAAAAGGTATATTAGGTGATAAATCAAACCTAGATTTAGATATCAACGCACCAAGCTTACGTGGTCTGTGGCAAGATTTATCGGGTTCCGTGGTCGGCAAAGCACAAATCTTAGGCAAACTTACTGCGCCAACCATTAACACTGATTTAACGGCACAGAGCTTGCACTTCCAAGGGTTGGACTTATCTAAAGCCGTAATTAAAAGGTAATGTTGTGAGTGAACCGCAAGTGAAAGGTGAACTTAACGTCAAAGCGGAAAAACTTCCGTTATGGCGATAGCATCAAATTACATAATATTGATTTAAATGCATCGGGTGATGAAAAACATCATACGCTTAACTTAAAATCAAAAGGTGAACCTGTTGCAGCTGATTTACAAATCACCGGTAATTTTGACCGCACTTCTCAGCAATGGAAAGGTAATTTAAGCTAGGTGAGCTTTAAAACTCACCTATCGGCGATTTTTAAGTTAATCAAACTATTCCTGTCACTTATGACAATAAAAAATCAAGCCACCATTGGTTCCACACTGCTGGATTAACCAAGACTTTAGATCTGTGTTTCCCTCAACAATTTACGGCAGGGAAAAATGGCGAGGTCCCTTTTTGAACTTAAACGCATTAATTTAGATTTAGTGAATAAATTGATGGGACAAGATACGCTCAAGGTCAATTACAAAGCCGAGGTAAAGTGGCGTGGTTCTAGATAAACCATTACAACTAAATGTGGCGGTGGAAGGCAATAACATCGAGTGTGGCACAAAAATTAGACTACCGCACCTTTAAGCTAGATATTCCTAAATTAAGTGTGAATGCCGATATTCAAAATAACAATTTTAACTTGAAATCAGACATTAACGTTCAGAATCAAGGTCGAATTGGCACGGACTTAAAAATTAATGATTTAAGTAAAGCTCGACAATTAGGCGGTACCTTCACCATTGAAGGTTTACGCTTATCTTTAGCGAATCAACTTTTCTCTAGCGGGGAAAGCATGGATGGTGAAGTGGTCTCTCGCTTAAGTTTTCGGTGGCAATTTAGAAAAGCCATTATTAAATGGTAATTTTGATATCCGCAATGTAAAAACAAAACTGAAAAGCCTGCCTTTTGACGTAACTGATGGTCAAGTGGCAATCCGCTTTAATGGCACCTCTTCAACCTTAAATGGCCATGTTCAAACACCAGATAGCAAACTCAATATTAACGGGCAAGCTAACTGGGCTAACATGGATAACTGGACTGCAGAAGTCAGAGCGCAAGCGGATAACTTCAAAGTCGATATTCCGTCTATGGCGAAATTAAAAAGTCAGCCCGAATGTGGTTGTCAAAGCCTCACCAAAACTCTTAGATTTGAGTGGTAATGTGGATATTCCGTGGGCAGAATTGCCATTGAAAGCTACCGGACAATGCTGAACCAGTGAGTGAAGACGAAGTGATTTTTAAATGGCCCAAGAAAAAGTGAAAGAGCTCATTAATCGCCAATTTGCTTCAGAAACCAAATCGGGCATGCAAATTCAATCTGATTTAAAAATTAAAATCGGCGATGATGTGCATTTAAATGCCTATGGTTTAAAAACGAATTTGGATGGTTTACTTTCGGTGAAACAGGATAAAGGAAAATTAGGATTATTCGGTCAAATTAACCTGAAAAATGGTCGTTATGCCTCTTTTGGACAGGACTTATTAATTCGTAAAGGCAATCAGTTTCTCGGTTTACCTTCACAACCGATGTTAAATATTGAGCGATTCGTAACCCAGAAGCCATGGAAGACAATAAGGTCACAGCAGGGGTAAAAGTGATTGGCATGGCATCTAGCCCACAAGTCACGATTTTCTCTGATCCAGCGAAATCTCAAGACCAGGCACTTTCTTATTTATTAACCGGTCGCTCATTAGAAAACAGCGGTGAAGCAGGTTCCAGCGGTTCTGTGGGTGCGGCATTACTCAGGCAGGTTTAGCGAAAAAGTGGTAAAGTCGTCGGCGGTATTGGCGAAGCCTTTTGGTATTCAAGACTTAAACTTAGGCACTGCCGGTGTTGGGATAGCTCCAAAAGTACAAGTTAGTGGTAATATTGGTAAACGCTATACAAGTGAAAATACGGTGTAGGATTGTTTGATGGATTAGCCGAAGTGACCTTGCGTTACCGCTAATGCCACAACTTTATTTCAATCAGTTCCAGCACAAACCAAGTTTTGATTTATTGTATCAATTTGAATTTTAGGAAAGGACATGCATAACGACAAAGCAACTGGCTCAACTCGCAGAACCTCATCACCGAGGCGAGGGCCCGGGAGATTGCCGCACATTGATTTAGGCTCAAACAGCTTCCACATGATTGTGGCGCGGATTATCAATGGCTCCGATTCAGGTGCTTTTCTCGTTTAAAAACAAAAAAGTGAGACTTGCGATGGCTTAGATGAGCACAATGTATTAAGCCAAGAAGCCATTGAGCGCGGTGTAAATTGCCTTGCGCTTTTTGCTGAACGCTTACAAGGCTTTGAGCCGAAAGATGTGAATGTCGTCGGCACTTGCTACCTTTACGAAGAGCAGTCAATAATGATGAATTTTTACGTCAGGCTGCCACTGTCTTTCCTTATCCCATTAATATCATCAGCGGTCAAACGGAAGCCAAAACCATTTATGCAGGCGTTTGCCACACTCAACCCGAAAGCGGACGTAAACTAGTCATCGATATTGGTGGTGGCTCGACCGAAATGATCATTGGTGATGATTTCACCCCTTAGTGGCGGAAAGTCGTCACATGGGCTGCGTCAGCTTTGCCAAAAATTCTTCCCGAATGGCGAAATTTCAAAAGAAAACTTCGAGCAAGCTCGCCAAAGTGCGGTCAATAAAATTGAAGATTTAAGCTGGGAATATCGCAAGCTCGGGTGGCAATCGAGTATTAGGCTCATCAGGCACCATCAAAACCGTCTATCAAGTGATTACCGCAACCCTTGATCCGAACGGAATCATCACGGCTGAACGCTTACAAAATTTAATCGAGCGAACCTTACAAGCCTCCCATTTTGAAGAGCTCAATATCGCAGGATTAAACCCTGATCGCGTGGATGTCTTTGTGCCAGGCTTAGCCATTTTAAGTGCCGTTTTTGACGTCTTTGGCTTAGAAAATATGCGCTATTCTGACGGCGCTTTGCGTGAAGGGTGATTTACAGCTTAGAAAAAAATTTTCAGGTTTCAGATATCCGTACACGTACCGCATTAGGACTTGCCGAACAATTTAACTTAGATTTGGCGCAAGCCGATCGCGTGGCCAATAGTGCGAAAAACCTAATTGACCAATACACCCATTGGCAAAAACCTCATCTTGCTGATGAAATGAAAAATCTGTTGATTTGGGCGGCACGTTTATTGGAAGTGGGCATCGTAATCAATCATCGAAATGTGCAAAAACATTCCGCTTATATTCTGCAGAACATGGAATTACCAGGTTTTTGATCGTGAGCAACAACGCTTATTGGTGAATTTAGTTCGTTATCATACGGGCGCATTTAAAAAGAATGATTTACCGATTTTTGCTCGTTATGCAGATGAAGATGTCCTTGTTTTACTGCTTCTTTTACGCATTTCGGTGATTTTAAATAAATCTCGCCAAGCAACAGATAGTACGGATAAAATTAATCTCAGAATTGACCGCTCTTTACAGACTTGGGAACTGACCTTTGAGAAACATTATTTGGATAATAATCCGTTAGTGTGGAATGAATTGCGCTTAGAAAGCAATTTACTCAAAGATTTAGAACTCAGTTTGATTTTTAACTGATAGAATAGGGGCTTCCATGCCCTTATTTTTATCTTGCTCCAGCAGCAAGCTATAAATATTGGCTAAATAATAGCTCTGCTCGGCTTCTGGAATTTCTTGCGGAATAAAAGAAAGCAAATCGTGGTGAATTTCCAAAACATCAGGGAAAATGACCGCACTTTGCATTTCATCATAAAAGGATTGATGAAGCGGGGAAACGCAACCACCTCGTTTTAAGCGGGCAAGGCTGTTGGCAATATGCAATAAGAGTGTGATGACGGTCGGAATAGACACATCAATGCGCCAATGATGCTCTAGGCGACTTTTGCAAAAGTCAGAATAATATCAATAACGTCCTGATCAATCTGACCGCGAATTTTCCAACGGGTTAATTGTTTTGAGTAACGACATAACATTCCTTTTTGAGATAGGGATAACTTACCGCTATTTCATAAAATTACCAGTGCACAGATCACAAAATTGAAACAAAAGTGAAAAAAATTTTAGAACTAGGAAAGCAATAAATGATAGATAACAGACTTTTGAAAAATATGATGGCTTGATTTTTGATATGGATGGCACCTTTAATCGACACCATGCCAGTGCATGCTCGCGCATGGAACCTAGTAGGGGAACAATTTGGTTATCGTTTTAACAGCCAAATTATGTATGATTTAGGTGGCGCAACCGTGAGTACTATTGCCTCAGCCATTATGCAAGATGCCGGTATGCCACAAGAACGTTTAAATGAAGTGATACAAGCAAAACGCAAACTTTCTTATGAATTGATTCCAACAGAATCAAAATTACTCCCAACCTTTGACGTGGTGCGTCATTACTATCAACAAAAGCCGATTGCGCTTGGCTCTAGGTTCGAAACCGCCAAAATCATTGATATGTTGATGCAAAAATTAGATATCAAACATTACTTTAACGCCATTGTCAGCGCTGATGATGTGAAAGAACACAAACCGCATCCAGAAACCTTTTTACGCTGCGGAGAATTGGCAAAAGCTGAACCGTCACGCTGCATCGTCTTTGAAGATGCTGATCTCGGCGTAAAAGCGGGATTAAGTGCAGGGATGGATGTGTTTGATGTCAGAACGAGAGAGATTATTAGAGCCTAATGTGGGACATTTTCTCTTTCAGCTTTTGGGCTGATTTTTGGCAAACCCATGGTTTATGGCTGATGTTTTTCAGCGCTTTCTTAAGCGCCACCATTTTGCCAGGTAATTCAGAAATTGTGTTTGTCACCCTGCTGCACCAAAAGTATTGGTCGGTTCATTATTAAGTGCGGATATTTTTTGGCTTGTTTTTCTGGCAACTGCAGGCAATACACTAGGCAGCCTCACCACTTACTGGATTGGTCGATGGTTTCCGAAAATTGACAGCAAAAATGACCGCACTTTATGGGTGATAAACAAAATACAACGCTATGGTGCCATCACTTTATTATTGAGCTGGTTGCCTATTGTCGGGGATGTGTTTTGTGCAGTAGCCGGTTGGCTTCGATTGAATTGGCTAAGTTGTTTGATTTTTATGACGATTGGAAAAGGACTGCGTTATATTGCCCTGCTCTTTTTCAGTTTACCTTTCGTGTCATAGCCGTGAATAGCCTTTGTGCATAACCTGGTTGTGGGCTAGAATAAAGACGAATTAATATTCAACAGATAAAAAAACGCCCCTTATCAAGTAAGGGGCAAATAACCTAAGGAACCAATTTTATTAAAACAACTGCAAGTTGCTTGTTTTATAAGACCGACGCTAAAAAGAAAAAGTTCAAAGAAATTGTAAAAATGTAAAAATTTTACAAAAACTTTCAATTAATTTACAAATCACTGATTTTTCAAAGGAAATAAATATGCCATTACTCGACAGTTTTAAAAGTGGATCACACTGTATGAACGCACCTGCCGTGCGTGTAGCCAAAACGATGCGTACCCCAAAGGGCGATGACATCACTGTTTTTTTGATCTTCGTTTTTGTATTCCAAACAAAAGAAATTCTCCCACCAAAAAGCGATTCACACCCTTGAGCATTTATTTGCAGGGCTTCATGCGTGACCATTTAAACAATGACAATGTAGAAATCATCGATATTTCACCAATGGGCTGTCGCACAGGGTTTTTACATGTCATTAATTGGCACACCAAACGAGCAACAAGTGGCTGATGCATGGTTAGCTTCTATGAAAGATATTTTAACCGTGCAAGACCAAAAACCAAATTCTGAATTAAACGAATACCAATGCGGAACTTACACTGAGCATTCTTTAGAAGAAGCACATGAAATTGCTAAAAATGTGATTGCTCGCGGTGTGGGGATTAATAAAAATGACGATTTAGCACTTAATGAATCTTTCTTAAAATAAGGACACAACATGACAACCTTAGGTACAGCATTAACCCCGAATGCTATTAAAGTGATGATGCTTGGCTCTGGGTGAACTGGGCAAAGAGGTGGTGATTGAATTACAACGTTTAGGCGTGGAAGTGATTGCCGTCGATCGTTATGAAAAACGCCCCAGCACAACAAGTGGCACATCGTGCTTATACGATTTCCATGCTAGATGGTGCAGCCCTCAAAGCCTTAGTGGAAAAAGAGCGCCCAGATTACATCGTGCCGGAAGTGGAAGCTATCGCGACTGATACGCTAGTGGAATTAGAACAAGCGGGTTTTAATGTTGTTCCTACCGCCAAAGCTACTAAGCTCACCATGAATCGCGAAGGCATTCGTCGCTTAGCAGCAGAAGAGCTTAAATTGCCAACCTCACCTTATCAATTTGTCGATAACTTTGCTGACTTCCAAAGTGCAGTTGAAAAAATCGGTATTCCTTGCGTGGTGAAACCAATTATGTCTTCTTCTGGCCACGGTCAAAGTATTTTGAAATCCAAAGACGACTTACAAAAAGCCTGGGATTACGCTCAACAAGGTGGTCGCGCAGGTGCGGGACGCGTGATTGTAGAAGGGTTTGTTAAATTCGATTATGAAATCACCTTGCTCACCGTTCGCCACATCAACGGCACCAGCTTCTTAGCGCCAATTGGCCATCGTCAAGAAGATGGCGACTATCGCGAATCTTGGCAACCACAAGCCATGTCTGATGCAGCGTTGAAAAAAGCACAAGACGTAGCAGAGAAAATTACCACTGCATTAGGTGGTCGCGGCATTTTTGGTGTGGAAATGTTTGTGTGTGGTGATGAGGTTATCTTCAATGAAGTTTCCCTGCGCCCACATGATACCGGCATGGTGACATTGATTTCTCAAGAGTTATCTGAGTTCGCCTTACACGCCCGTGCGATTTTAGGCTTACCTGTTCCGAAATCACCTCATTAGCCCATCTGCTTCCAAAAGCCATCGTGGTGGAAGGCCAATCGAAAAAAACGTGCAATTTGGCAATATCGCCGAAGTATTGGCTGAACCGAACACCAATATTCGTATTTTTCGGCAAAGGCGAAGTCAATGGCCATCGCCGTTTAGGTGCTTACTCGCTCGTGATATTTCTGTGGAAAAAGCATTGGCAAAAGTAGAACGTGCTTACGCGAGTTGGATGTGAAATTATAAATAAGGTTTACTTAGCATAAGTATCGTTGAAAAGATAAAAAGTGCGGTCATTTTTGAGAGGTTTTAAAAACTCTTTGAAAATTGACCGCACTTTATATCTAGATATTTTAAATTATATACCTTTCAGATAGCTAAAAATTTAAAAAGCCACTAAAAACCCTAACGTTAGAAAAACTTAATCTTTTGGATATATTACTGAAATACCTATCCATTAAAAATTCAATGAGCTATTTTTCCTACCTAAGATTCTAAATGTTAGAACTCCAATTACTTGCAAACATGTATGACGGCTGTGTCAACACATCCCATCACCAAATGGTTTATGTTCTTTTCATATTATTTGAGAAGAGAATTTATCTCTGTAATTACCTAAAATCAAATAATAACTTATTAGTGGAAAATAGATTTTTATCTATAATGCCTTGAGTTACTATCAAATTAAAGGTATTTTAATATGCAAAAAGGCATCATTATTTTAGGGTTATCTCTTCTTTTAACAGCTTGTGATTTAGGTTTTCCCAGAATGACCGTTAATTACGATAATTTACCCCAAGAAATTAAAGAATATATTACGAAAGATTTTCCTAATGAGCCGGAAAAAGAAGCGCTAAGCAAATTGATTTATCGCTCATTTAGATGGTGATAATCGTGCTGATAGCATCAAAAAGCGAGTTTCCCAAATAGGGACATGACTTGTGAAGTAGGAAAAGAAATTTGCGAGTATTCAGGATATATTAGAACGAAACTGACTGGGACATAGCTCAGGAAGTGGTCAAAGCAAAACGCATTTATCATATTGTTATTTCACCTAAAAAGGAATGGATTCGTTGACTCTTGAACATCAAATTTGTAGAAGATACTGAAAACTGAAAACCCAAGAAAAGATAAAAAGGTACTTAACATGAAAAATTACTCACAATATCCTTGCTCTACTTTCCTAGTTTCAATTGGGTTGCGAAGCGAGTAGCCATGAGAATCATTCTGGGATTCAATCTATCAATTTCAGACAGAAAAAGTAATGCAATAGATTTAAAACTTAATGCTGAATGAGGTTTTTGAAAACCCGTATTACTGATATTGCAAGTCAACGTGCGGATGTTAGTCATATTGTCTCCAAAATATCTTCATTCAGGAATGGATAAGAAAGAAATAAGCGATTTAATTTCGAACCAATTTGAAAATTTTAGAAAAACAGATAATAAACTATTTGCACTCTATAAAAAGGTGAAGGTTACTTAGGGTAATAGACGTGATTTTTATATTGAGTTGCTTTTTAGTAAAGAAGGAAAAGTTATTAAAAATAATAAATCTTATTTAGATAAAAGCAATAATATCTAATCCATTCTTTATAGTCTTATATCAATAAAAAGTGCGGTTAAAAAATACTGATTTTTAACCGCACTTTTATATTACAATAACATAACACTTCCATCAAGATACCTGATTTAATTAGCAATACAACTCTTCACAATCATACCTAAAATTGTTCATTCTTAAACCAATTGAACGAGCCGTTTGAACTAACTAATTTTTCCTCATAGTCAAAGCAATCGTAAAAGGAATGCTTTTACACGCCGGATTGCATAAGAGCTTAGGCAAGCAATCCCGACAAAATAGAGGAGTAGATTTATGAAATCTAAATTGATGAAAGGGTTAGTGATTGTTGCATTAGCAGGAAGCTTAACCGCTTGTGAAATGGACAGACAACAACGTCATACTGCAACAGGTGCAGCAATCGGCGGCGTGGCCGGTGGTTTATTAGGTGGTGATATTGCCACAACACTCGGCGGCGCGGCATTAGGTGGTGTAATCGGTAGTCAAGTGAATAAAGGCGGAGACTACGATGACAGAGAATATCGCCATCATAAAAAACATAAAAGACATCACCACCACAGAAAGACATCGTGATTGGGATGACGACTGGGATGATGATTAATTCAAAATACAGATAAAAATGACCGCACTTTTGAGATACAAATCAAAGTGCGGTCATTTTTGATGCTTTCAAATTTACTCACTCTACACATCATTTAAATACCCAATCAATTTATTAAAAAGCTTTTTAATATAATCAGGTATTTACAATAACCCTACATTTAATGTTATAATCCCTGCCGTTTAATAGAGGTTGGACCACTTAATCAATGTAATGCCAAAATAGGCATAAGGTCATATAAAAGCTCTCAATAAACATTTTTAAAGATAAATATAAATAACTTTTTAAACCTTAAGGTAATTTTATATGAATAAAATCAAACTACTTCGCCCAACCCTTGCGGCTGTGGCGGTCTCTGTTGTTTGTGCTTCAGCGCAAGCTTCTATCGTTCGTAACGATGTCGATTATCAATATTTCCGTGATTTTGCTGAAAATAAAGGGGCTTTCCGTCAGGAGCGTCCAACGTTAATATTTATAATAAACAAGGGCAGTACGTTGGTACCATGTTACCAAATGTGCCAATGCCTGATCTTGCGGTAACAAACCGTCGTAAAGGCACCTACACCCTTTTTCACCCACAATACGCAACGAGTGTATCGCACATTAGAAACTCAGAAGGCTATGGAGATGCTCAATATGGTGAAGATGGCAATAATCCTGACAATCATCACTTCAATTACTTAGTGGTTGATCAAAACAATCACCCGCAGCTTGACTTCCAAACACCTCGTTTTCATAAACTTGTGACTGAAGTAGCACCAATTCCAGTTAATGTTGCTGAATCTCGCCAAAATGGATTGTTAGATAAATCACGTTATTCTTATTTTGTGCGTGTAGGCTCTGGTACTCAAAAATCTCGTAACCAATATGGTCAAAATAGTGATGTAGCATACCATTACCAATATTTGATTGGTGGTACGCCAATGCGTCCTGTGAGTTCTAATTCTTCAAAAACCCAATTTGATGGCAATCTTTTTAATGATGGCTTATCTACTTACGGTTTACCTGGTGATAGTGGCTCACCATTATTTGTCTATGATACTAAAGATAAACGTTGGGAATTAGCAGGTAACCTTGTTGAACATTATGGTGAGGGCGATTCTCGCAATAATTATATTGTTGCACAAGACCAGTATATGGCGAGTGCCGTTAAAGATGATGAAATTGATTTCCGTGTCAATGTTCAAGAAACTTATTGGAAAGGTGAAGGTGCTTCAAGCTCAAAATTAAAATTAGCAGACCCAGCTAAAAGATATCTTGATAACGATAGAGAACGACCATCTCTTGCAGAATGGTAAAAACGGTACACTTTTAGTGGTAAAGAAAATAGCGAACTTATATTAGAAAATACTATTAACCAAGGTGCTGGTGCGCTTTATTTTAATAACAATATGGCGGTTCGAGCGATTAACAACAACGATTCTTGGACGGGTGCAGGTGTTGTGGTCAATGGTAATAAAACCGTGAACTGGCAGGTGAAAAATCCACAAGGTGATCGTTTATCTAAACTAGGTACAGGTACATTATTAGTCAATGGTAAAGGTAAAAACCTTGGTGATATTAGTGTAGGTGAAGGTACGGTTGTTTTAGACCAAAAAGCAGAAAATGGTCAGCAACAAGCCTTTAATCAGGTTGGGCTCGCAAGCGGTCGAGGTACAGTCGTACTGGCTAATGATAAACAAGTTAATCCAAATAATATCTACTTTGGTTTCCGTGGTGGTCGTTTAGATCTTAATGGTAATGCACTCAGCTTTAACTATATTCAAAACGCAGATGATGGTGCAAAAATTGTCAACCATAACAAAAATAAGACTGCTTCTATTACTATCGGCAAAGATTTAGCTGAAAGTGAATTAGAGTGGGTAAATTGGAGTAAAAAACCTGAAACGGCATTGGGTATTTATGAATACGTTAATACACATAGATATAACCGTACCGATTATTTCCGCTTAAAACCAAATGGTAACCCAAATCAATACTTCCCTCTTGATCAAAACTCAAGTAATGATTGGGAATTCTTAAGCAGCAACAAAGCTGAAGCTATCAAAAAAATGAGTGCAGCACATTCCATGGCTACATTCAGCGGTACGTTAGGCGAAACGGATAGCAGCCGTCCAAACGGTGGATTAAATGTAACCTTTAACCCAAGTAATTCCAATAACTTGTTATTACTGAATGGTGGGGCAAATTTAAATGGTAGCCTAAACGTTGAAAAAGGCAGCGTTGTTCTTTCTGGTGTGCCTGTAGCACACGCTTACGATTATCTAAAAAAATAAAGAAGTGGTAAGAGAAAATGAATGGACTGATCGCCAATTCACCGCACGTGAATTTAACGTCGCTGGCAATGCAAAAACTTGAAAGCGGACGTAATGTTTCTCAATTAAACGGTAATTTCAATGCTAAAGATCAAGGTCAAATTAAATTAGGCTTTTGTTCAAGGTGAATCGAAAAAACTGTATGCGCTCAACTCATACAGGTGAAACTAAGTGTGAAAACAACGCAGTATTAAGTCAGTCGGTATTCAACCAATTACCAACGACTAAAGTAACGGGTAATGTGAATTTACAAAACCAAAGTCAATTCCAATTAGGAAAAGCACATTTGGTTGGTCGCATTAACGCAGATAAACAAACACAAGTAACCTTGAAACCAGAAAGCCAATGGACATTAACTGGCAACAGCAACGTGGGTAATTTAGCGCTTTCAAACAGCCTAATTACATTAAATCAGCGCTATGATGAAATTGGGAATAACCATAAAGGCAACATCGATTTTAATGAATTAACCATTAATGGTAATTTAACTGGTACTGGTTCTTTCCGCTTCTTAACGAATGTAGCTGAGCGCCGTGGTGATCATATCGTTGTCAATGGTTTAGCGAATGGTGCATTCCAACTTTCATTAAAAAAACACGGGTGCTGAACCAAATGAAATCAGCCCATTAAGTTTAGTGAAATTAAACAATCCGGGACAAAATAATGCGGACGCTCGTTTCACATTGGAAAAACGGCTATGTGGATCTTGGGGCTTATCGTTATATTTTTAGCGAATAACAATAACGACTATCGCCTTTATAACCCATTACGTGATGCGCAAGTAAACCACGGTGCGAGCACACAAACTCAAGAGCTCAGTCGAGAAGAGTATGAAGCGGTTCAGCGTCAAATCAAGGCAAAACAACGCGAACTTAACAGTTTAAATGCGCAATATGATCGAGCTAAAAGACAAACTGATGCTAAAAATGCTGAAGTGAATAGACTGCAAAATACTGTTAACCAAACAGATGCAAAATTGAAAAATGTGGTAGATCAATATAACGCGGTAAACCAAAATCAAAAGGCAAAACGCAACCATTTATACCGCCAATATACTCAATTAATTAATACATTGAAGCAGCAAAACAATCGTTTATCTACAGCAAAAAAATGTTGCGGCTGAATTATTAAAAACGCAAACAAATGCAACGAATTTAGTGGCAAAATTGCGTCAAGATATTACTAGCTTAGAAGCAAGTAAAGCTCCACGAAAAAGGCAATGTTGATAAAAGCTCGCGAGTTGTGTGAAGCGCAAGGCGTTAGCCATGCTGTTTGTTCTAAAGTGTTGAGAATTGCAAATACAAGTGATTTAACTCGCTTTGAAAATGAGTTAGATATTGCGATTCAACGTTTAGAAAATGCAGAAAAAGCACTTGCATTAGCGACGAATGATGGTGATGCTCAAGCTATTGCTTATGCGAAAGAAGCAGTAGAAAATGCATCTAAAGAAGTGTTAACGAGTTTAGAAAACAACTATGAAAGTTTATCTGAAATCGAGCAATTCTTAGCAGAAAATGAATCAAAAAAATTCAGAAAGTACCAACGCTAAAGTCGCTGAAATGTTAGCAACACAAGCAAATTTAGAAAACAACAAACCTCAATCTGCATTAGTGAGTCGTTACTCTAATACTGCATTATCTGAAATGTCGGCTAACGTAAATGTAGCGTTACAAATCGCACGTAATCTTGATCGTCATTTATTAAGTCAAGACAATTCGAATGTATGGGCAAATACTGAAGCAACGAAACAGAACTATCATTCTGATTTCTATCGCCCATACAAACAAAGCTTAACAATGACACAAATCGGTGTGGCAAATAATGTAAATGATAATGTACGAGTTGGTGCAGTATTATCACATTCTCGTGCAAACAACACATTTGCTGAAAACGTGAGTGGTAAAAATCGCCTAACAGCTTTAAACACTTATGTAAAAGGTAATTGGAACAATGGCGTATTTGCGAGTCTTGACCTAGGTTATGGCCGCAGCCGTAATACCATTGATTTTGATGGTAAAAACAATGTGTTCCACCGCAGCTTATTTAGCGCTGGGGTAAATGCTGGCATCCAATGGGATTGGGGTGTAAACGTTCAACCATCTATTGGTGTACGTTACAATCGTCTATCTAAAGCAAATTATCATCTCGCTGAAGCGAAAAGTTGAAAGCAAAGCATTAAACCTAATGACTTACCGTGCTGGTTTAGAATTAAGCAAAACCTTTGATGTAGCAGGAGTGAAATTAACACCAAGCGTAGCATCTTACTACAATGATGCAACTACAGCGTAAAATGGCTGTAAATAGTGCATTGTCAGTAAATAATATCGGTATGCAACAACAATTTGGACGTTATTTCAACCACGAAGCAGGACTTGCTGCTCAATTCAATCAATGGCAAGTTAGCGCACAAGTGGGTATGCTTAAAGGGTCTGATATTACCACTCAAAAATATGCCGCATTTAAACTCGGCTATACTTGTAATTTGAATAATCCATTTAATACTTAAATATTAATAAAAATCTCCATTGACTGAAAAAGGCAATGGAGATTTTTGTTACTATAAAAATTGAATCAAAAACGACCGCACTTTCAAAAATACAATCTGTATATTATTTTTCAATGATTTCCCCATTGCAGCACAATTCCACCTATGTTAGAGCTATAGGAATAATCTCTCTCAATATTAGTTAACTTTTACGTTTTAATTATGACAACAAATGCCCAACACTATACGATAAATGAAGGTTCATTCTCACTGCCTAATAACTGGCAAGACGAATCCCTCAATGTTTTTTTCCTTCAACAGCCATTCTGGTGGAAATCTTTGTTATCAACAGAACCCCTATTACTGAAGATATTTTGACCAAGATTTTTATCAAAAATCATTGAGCAATTCTGTCATAATCTCAACGGATATCAAGAAAATGAATGCTGAGAAGTTACCTTAGAGGGAAAGCCCAGCTTACTTGCTAGATTATTACTGGACACACCTGAAGGTCCAATTTATCAACTTTCTGTGCTTTATATTGTGCAAAACAAATTATTAACTTTTTACTTATTCAGCACAAGAATCTTTTTCTCCAAATAAAAAGAAGCATTACTATTTTAGCTGTTTATTCCTTTAAAACCACCTCAAAAACGAATTAAATTACGATGACAACACCGTTATGCCAGCGGCTCGCGTTGGCGACCCATTTAAACACTGAAGCTTTATGGCAGCGTTAGCTGGTGCAGCAGCTGGTGCCATAATTGAGTTTGGGGTAATTTCTGCTATGGCTTTTAGGGGAATAGTGGCTTTGCAGCAGCAATGGTATTATTAAATACACCTGTTGTAAGCAGTACTATCGATAAAGTAAAAAGTGCGGTAGAAAATTTCTTTGAATCTGACGATCCTGATGGTTTCATTATCAAGGGTAGCATTAATGTATCCGTCAATAAAAAGAAAACTCGCCTATGCAACACCAGCTGATGCATAAAGATCAACCCCTACCATCAAATGTGATAATCATGGACCAAAAATTATCGCCCAAGGTAGTGAAAGTGTGTTTGTCAACGGGTTCCCTGTTGCTCGAAAAAGGAGATGGTACAAAATGTAGACAAAAATTAGTGATGGTTCTCCTAATGTCTATATTGGTTCAGGACAAGGCACTTATGCAGAGATGGAGCCTGAATTTAATAAACTTCAGAGATTAGCACTCATTGCGGTAGAATTTGTTGTACCTCCCACTGCGGCTGCAGGGAAAGGTTTACTAAAAGTTTTTAAAGCTGGTTTTAAAGCTATAGCAACTAAAGGCCCTAAAGCTGCTGCAGCAATGCTTGCCAAAAAAGCAGCCCGCTCATTAAACCCTAAAAACGCATCCGCTATTAAAAATTTTGGCTGTGCAAAGCAAGCGTTTAAAAACAATAAAGGGCTTAAGCGTTTTACGGAAGGCGGAAAAAATGGGTAAAGGTGACCCTATTGATGTTTTAACAGGCAAGTTGTCGAACAGCGTGTTGATTTTACGCTTGGTCAAACCATTCCGCTTTCCTTTATCCGTACTTGGGCTAGAAGTAAAGAAGATCGTTTTGCTGATGGACTTTGTGGACGTTTTTGGGTTGATAACTTCTCCGAATCTGTCGAGCTTAGCCAGCAAGGTCAACAAATTAAGATTGCTACCGCAGAAGGAACCCATCTGCGTTTTTTTCCTTACCAATCGGAAGCATGCAATCTTTTAACCCTGATCATCCACAATTTACCTTAAATCGCTATCGAGACTTTTTAGAGCTTTATGACCGTGAAGCGCAACTGTCTAAACGTTTCTATATCACAACACCTGCTTTTAATGAGCATAATGACGACTTAGGCTTTCCTCTGCTTGAAGACGGAATTTATCCTATTTCTTATTGGCAAGATACCTTTGGCAATAAAGTTGAGTTGTTTATCACCATAAGCGTTTAGTTAAAATTAATCATTCTGATGGCATTGTCCTTGCGCTTGACTATCAAACTCAGGGCGAAAAGCAGTGGTTACACCAAATTCATCGCATTGATAACGGCTTAAATGAAATCCTTGTTTCCTATGTACAAAATGAACAAGGACATTTAATTGAATCCGATGCCTTACTTGATTATCACCTATTCTATACCTACGATAACTAAGCCAATCTTATCCGTTGGGAAGATAAGGATAGAACTTGGGTAGACTATCATTACGATGAGCATGGTCGTGTATTCATAGTGTAGGTGCTGATGGATTCTATCCTGTATGGTTTGAATATGCTGAAAAAAATCAAACCAAGGTTCGCGATAGCAAAGGCCATGTCACGGTATATGACTTTGACTCGCAGCTCATGAAGCCACTTACCATTACCTCACCAATGGGTTCGGTAACTCGCTTTGAATACGATCAATTTGGCAATCTTCTTTCGCAAACCTTTGCAGATAAAACTCAAGTAAGTTTTGAGTATTTAGAGGATACAGGCCTTGTCAGCGCGTTCACTGACCCAATGGGAAATCAATGGACGTATTCCTATAACGAAGAAGAACAACTCATCCGTACTGAAGACCCAATTGGACGGGTGTGGACATCGCTTGAACAAAAACAGAAGAAAAATTCGACTGCACTTTTTCACCGCTCCAGACGGCAGTCAAACCGCCTTTAGCGCAATGAATATGGCTTATTAACCCACGTTGTTTCCGAAGGCAACCAAGCAAAATTCGGCACAAGCTCAACTTCAAGCGGCTTATCGTTATGACCTCGTCATCGTTTAATCGAAACACAAGATGCCGAGCAACGTCGCATCTCAGCTTTCTTATAATAACGAAGACCAAATCAGTCGCTTAGCAAACCGCAAGCGGTAAACATTGGCATTATGGCTATACTCATCATCAAAAGCTCGCACAAATCAATCGACCAAATGCAAGTCAGGAAAGCCAAGTCTATGACCGTCATGGCAACCTAACCAAATACACCGATGCTAACTGCGTGGTGTGGCAATTAAAATACGGGTGCATTTGACTTACTGATTGAGAAAATCGACGGTGAAGGCCATGTATGGCGTTATGACTATGACAAAGAGCAGTTTAAAACTAAGCAAAAGTCATCAACCCAAAAAGGAGAACAATATACCCACGCTTTTAACGCTGATGGACAAGTTGAAGTTGAAACAGATTTTGCGGGCAATATCTGGCATTACACTTATGATGCTAACGGGGCGTTAAATACGCTTACTGATGGTGAAGGGCATCAAACGCACTATACATACAATGCTAACGGACAATTAATTCAACTCACTACTGTTGATGATGTGATTAGCTATACCTCATGACAATGCAAGGAGTAACACACATTCAATCCACAGACAGTAGCATTAACCTCATGTATATGATATCAATGACTGGTAATTGAAGAACTGCACAAAACAGCCATAAAACTCTACCGCACTTTTTTGATGACATCAATCAAACCGTGACTCGTAAGCTTTATCCGGCTGGTCAAGATAAGCCTATCACTACCTGATTCAAATATAATAATTCAAGGAATTGGTAGAACTACAATTGCCAAATTGGGAAAATGAATCAACAAACCGACATCCAAGAAAAAGAAGTCCATACACTCCATTTCCCTTTTTACGACAACGAAGGCAATGAAACTCAGTCGCCAAAGCAACCTTGGCTTTATTCTCAATCAGCAATTCAATGAAATGAATCTGCTGATTCGTCAGCGTGCCGGCTATGAGCCAACACATCACTTTGATAGCCAAAGCATTAAAACAAACAGGCATTGATTCTCCTGCTTTTGCTGAACTGAATCGAACCTATCAATATGATAAAGCCTCAAACACCATTGCCGCGAATGATGAAATTGAATCTTGAGATTTGTGGTTAATGGTAATAACCAAATCACTCAAGTGGTTAGCCAATATCAAAACCCGTGAAAAACTATCACTATGACCAAAGTGGTTATATTAGCCGACAATATATTCAAGCTGATGATTATCGTTACCATGATGACCACCATGGACAAATTAAAATTGATAATCTGGATTTGTACCAACAAGGCAATAAACTCAATCGTATTGGCAATGATTATTACAGCTATGATAAAGCAGGTCGATTAGTAAAGAAAACCGCCATTAAAGACGGTTTTAGAGGTAAAACCCTTTATTATCGTTGGAATGGTAATAACTGAGTTAGAAAGTTTTGACCAATGAATGGGAGCGAAGTTTGGTATTATAAATATGATGCCCTTGGTCGACGCATTGAGAAAGCTTGTCCGCAACGAAACATAAAAACCGCTTACTTGTGGGATGGTGACCAAGTTGCTTATCAAGAAACTGAGCGTTATAACACACTAGAAAGCCAACGGCATAACGTATTCAATGGTTGGGAGCTGATTGCACAGCAGGACAGTTACTTTAAAACTGACCTTCGCAATCATCATAAAACCTGGACACAAACCACAAACTACGCCGTCTGCCAGCCAAATGGTCTGCCACTTGCCTTGTTTAACCCTCAAGGCAAACGCACTTGGCGTAAAGCCCCGAGCAGTTTATGGGGATTGCCGTTGCTCGAAAGCTGGGAAAGCAAACAAGTTGAGCCACTTAATCCAAATCTACTCTTTGCCGGACAATATTTTGACCAAGAAAGTGGATTAGCCTATAACCGTTTTAGATATTACGACCCACAAAGTGGTTGTTATCTAAAATCCGACCCGATTGGACTAGCGGGTGGTGAAACGCCTTATGCTTATGTGCATAATCCCATGGGGTGGGTGGATCCGTCGGTTAGCAAGGTGTCATGATTACCATCAACAAGAAAAAGCCGGGGACAGGTAAAAACTATGATCCTGTCAACGGACAAGGATTATATGTTTTACGCAATCCCAAAACCCAAAAAATAGAATACGTGGGTCGTGGTGATGCTCCTGCTAGAGGTATTGCACATCAATTATCAACAGACAAAGGTCATTTAATTCAAGAAATATTATATCCGAATAATTTAACAAAAGCAGAGGCAAAAATACCTTGAGCAAAAATTAATGGACCATTTAGGTGGAGCAAAAATCAACTAATCCAGTAACAAATCTTTGAATAAGATTAGATCTCATTCTCCATCTAATCCAAAACTCAAGGACATATGATATTGCTGAGCACTCTTCTGACTGGGCTAATAAAATATTTAATGATGTATTAACAAAATATAGGGTGATTAAATGAAAAACATTTACTGAAGGTGATTTATTTTTATAAATGATATTAAATTTGAAAATATTAGCTTAAACAATAAATATAGAGTAGCTAAAATTAATATTTATATCATCGTACTTCAAAGATATGATCTGATTTATCCCATCAATTTCTTCATTTTCAGAAAAACCAGAAAAACTAAATGAAATAGAGTTTATGGATAATGTTATTTATACTGGTAATAGTGAACTAAAAATGGGAAAACTGGGAAATTATTAGTCACCAAGAAGTTTCTGAAAAAGAGAAGTATTAACAATGCGTCGAGTGGGTAATGTTATCATGATCAAAGATGAGGAAAATTCGAATTTGCACGGATGAAGATTACACGAAATATAAAAACCAAGGTATCGCAGGTTTGGCCGCTGTTCATTATTTTCTTACAAACCCATGAAATACTCCATAAAGAGCAGTCAATATTCTATATGTTTTCATCAAATTTTAGATATTATAAATAACTGACTGCACTTTTATATCTCTACTCACACTAAAAGTCTTTGTCATTTCATATTCAATGATTAGAGTTAATTGCCCAACAAGACGGTTACCAAAAGCAAGACTTACGCAGTAACTGCAAACAATGGACACAAACCACAAACTATGCGGTCTGTCAGCCTAATGGTCAGCCACTTGCTGTGTTTAATCCTCAAGGCAAACGCACTTGGCATAGAAGCCCCGAGTAGTTTATGGGGATTGCCTTTTGCTCGAAAGCTGGGAAAGCAAACAAGCGAACCGCTTAACCCAAATCTACTTTGCCGGGCAATATTTTGACCAAGAAAGTGGATTAGCCTATAACCGTTTTAGATATTATGACCCACAAAGTGGGGAAACTACTAGCCTCTGACCCGATTGGTTTAGCAGGTGGTGAAACGCCTTATGCTTATGTGCAGTAATCCGATGGGATGGTGGACCTGTTTGCTGGCTGTATGTCCAACTCTAAAGAAAAACTACAAAGGGTTGTTGATCAGCGGTAGCTGATATAAAAAGCGGATCCAAGCCTTGCAAAAGACTTAATGAGCAAAGGTAGTTATCGTCATCTAAAAAGATCCTACTTCCAAAATTATTATATTCAGCTAGTTTTGGCAAAGCAGTAGAACGAAGAGCTCGTGATATAACAAAGACACTCCTGAATTAAAGATTTGATAAACCCATAGTGGACTTTCTAGAGGACCTAATGGTCGATTTATATCTTCTCCTGATTTTTCTACCGCATCAAAAGGCATTTTTGATGTAACAACTAATGCAGGAAAAGCTGCACATGAAGCTAGATATGCTGCTAAAGGTTTATCAGATGAAGTTGGATATTTGCTATACGACGTTGATAAATCAATAATATTTTTAATAGAATATTTTATGAAAGTTGATAACCATAAATTTCTTTAAAAATAGATGTTTCAGAAGTTATCAGACAATAGTGAATTTAATAATGTTACATTTGATAATTGTGAAATTGATTGAGTAATGATATAGATAATTTACCACATTTTAAAATGTAAAATTTAATAATTGTCTTTTGTTTTTGTACTTTTGGTCCTGCTATCTTTGAAAAAAAGTGGAGTTTAATAACATAAAATTTGAAGATTACGGTATATTTTTGTCGCTATTATTTAATAAAATAAAATTGAAAGGTAAATTTACTTCTTTTAGGTTAAATTTAATGGATTCATGTTGATAAGAAACCTAAAATTCAAGATAAACTAGATAATATTAGAGCTAAATTTTATGAAAAAGTTGATTGGGCTTTAGATATATCAGAAGCAAAGTTTTTCTTCTTTTTGATTACAATGGAATACCAGGTAAATTATTTATTCGTGATTCTAACACTCAATTCTTAATAACTAAAAGATTTTCATTCTTTAGAATTACTAGATAATTCTTTTAAAGATAATTTTAGTTACCTTTATGATGTACCTTGAAGATTTTTATTGAAAGTAATGCTGAAGACATTGTTATTCCAGTTCCATTGGCCAAACCTAAAAATTTAGAGAACCGATACTAGAAGGATTAAGAGAGCTGAGAAGATTAGGTTTGCTAAAAAGATTAGCGAGTAGAATATCTAACTTTTTGAAATAGATTTCATAAGGTGCGGTCAAATTTTTGATGTTTTATTGAAAGAAACTTGTCCTCTTTATATATCCAAAATAAAGTCAATTATTTAATTAAAGCAATCCTCAGCTATAAATTTTAGTATTATAAGTATAATACTTGGCTTACATGTTGAGAAAAAATAATTAAGAAAAAAATCACTATAAGAAAGTATTAAAAATCTATCAAATAAATAGTTGATATGACGGTTTCAGAATTTGATTTATTAGTAGTGAAATTGAAAATAGCCTTTATTCATCAGTCATTCTAAAATCTCTGAACTCTAGTAAAGTGCGGTCAAAATTCAAAGTGTTTTCTAGTGAAAAACGCCTACTGACCTCACTTTTTCCTAATTAATCGGCAATAAAATCAACCACCAAAGCGACCTGAATCTTATCCTCATCAGTGATTGTGAGGTAACTTCCTTTATTATCGTTGGAATGGTAATAATCAGTTAGAAAGTTTGACCAATGAATAGGGGCGAAGTCTGGTATTATAAATATGATGCCCTTGGTCGACGCATTGAGAAAGCTTGTCCGCAACGAAGCATAAAAACCGCTTACTTGTGGGATGGTGACCAAGTTGCTTACCAAGAAACAGAGCGCCATAACACATTAGAAAGCCAAATCGGCATAATGTATTCAATGGTTGAGCTGATTGCACAACAGGACAGTTACTAAAAACTGACCTTCGTAATCATCATAAAAACTTGGACACAAACCACAAACTATGCGGTCTGTCAGCCTAATGGTCAGCCACTGTTTTATTTAATCCTCGGTAAACGCACTTTGGCGTAAAGCCCTGAGCAGTTTATGGGGATTGCCATTGCTCGAAAGCTGGGAAAAGTAAACAAGCTGAGCCCACTTTAACTCAAACCTACTCTTTGCCGGGCAATATTTTTGACCAAGAAAAGTGGATTAGCCTATAACCGCTCTGCCACTACGACCCACAAATGGTTGTATATCTAAAATCCGGACCCGATTGATTAGCGGGTGGCTGAAACGCTCTTATGCTTATGTGATAATCTCGGGATTAGTTAGATCCGTTTAAGTTAGCGGTGTAAATCCCTACGAAAACAATATATGGGGGAAAACACCTAGCAAAACGAGTAAAACGGGACAAAAGTAATAAGGATGCGAAAACAGGGAAAAATAAAGGGTTATGGAAAAAATATGGAATTTAAAGCTGGTGATGGTCAATGGTATCCAATATCACAGGTGACATGGCTCACAGAACCGATGCAGTAAAATGGTGGAATCGAAAAGGTAGAGATAATACGGTTCAAAAGCACCTGGAAGTAAGGAAATGGATGAAAGATTCTAGAAAACTATTACTTAGAACATTACTCAATAAATCGCTCCCAAGAGCTGAGACTCGAATCAAATACCTTCCCCAATGAAATAATAGGAGTACTTAATGTTGTTAACAGAAAATGAACTAAAACCTTTTTATATTGAGAAAGGAAATAAATTAGATGAAAAAGGAAAACATCAAGAAGCAATAAAAATCTATTTAGATACTTAGGGATGAACTACCTGAACCCAAAATTAGAGCAGCCAGAAAGAATTGCTAATTGGATTATGAATAGTATTGTTAATTGTTATATTGATTTAAAAGATTTTCTAAATGCTAAAATCTGAGCTGAAAAACTCTAGAAACAGAAAGAGCTAAAAGACTTAATAAATTTTTTATGAATACTCAAATGGGAGACTATTTATTTTGAATTAAATGAATATGATAAAGCTATGGAATATTTTTGAAATAGTATATCAACGAGCTCAAAAGAGGCTTTCAAGAGTTTGATAAAAATATTGGAAATTCTACTCAGAAAATAATAAACCCCTTAGGCATGTATCCCCCAACACACGCTCTGCTTTTATTACCCTCATTATTCTTAAAAAATAAAGATATCGAAACAAAAGTGCAGTCAAAAATTCTAAAGTATTTTTCAATCTAAAAACATCCCAAAAACTGACCGCACTTTTTCTTACTTCACTGAACAATGAAATCAACCACCAAAACGACCTGAATCTTATCCTCACTCAGTAATTGTGAGGTAAAACCCTTTATTATCGTTGGAATGGTAATAATCAATTAGAAAAGTTTAACCAATGAATGGGGCGAAGTTTGGTATTATAAATACGATGCCCTTGGTCGACGCATTGAGAAAGCTTGTCCGCAACGAAGCATAAAAACCGCTTACTTGTGGGATGGTGACCAAGTTGCTTACCATGAAACGGAGAAACACGGTAAAACTGAAAGCCAACGGCATAATGTATTCAATGGTTGGGAGCTGATTGCACAGCAGGACAAAGTTACTTTAAAACCGACCTACGCAATCATCACAAAACTTGGACGCAAACCACAAACTATGCGGTCTGTCAGCCTAATGGTCAGCCACTTGCTTTATTTAATCCTCAAGGTAAACGCACTTGGCGAGAAGCCCCGAGCAGTTTATGGGGATTGCCGTTGCTCGAAAGTTGGGAAAGCAAACAAGCCGAACCACTTAACCCAAACCTACTCTTTGCCGGGCAATATTTTGACCAAGAAAGTGGATTAGCTTATAACCGTTTTAGATATTACGACCCACAAAGTGGGAACTACTTAGCCTCTGACCCGATTGGGTTGAATGGTGGTGAAACGCCTTATGCTTATGTTCAGAACCCTTGGGATTGGTTAGATCCGTTTGGGTTGGCAAGGTGTAAAGGACTACCTTCAACTCGTAAAGCTGGGGGAACTGGAGCTAACTATGACAAATTAAATGGGCAAGGACTATATGTATTAAGGGATACAGCGGGTAATGTAAATACGTAGGAAGAGGTGATGTTTATGCTCGAGGTGCAAAAACATGCTACAGACCCTAAAAATGGGATTAACTCAAGATATTATTTTTGACAATAATTTAACTAAGGCAGAGGCTAATATTTAGAGCAAAAACTTATGGGAAATGTTTGATGGTCCTAAGAATACAAATGCTAATTCAGCGTTATTAAATAAAAACAAAATCATATTCAAGAACTAATCCGAATTCACCAATTTATGATATTGCTGTGAGCTAAAAAGCTGGGGAAAAGAAATATTAAAAAGATGCACTAAATAGATTATAAGAGTATGAAATGGCAACAAAATAGTAGAAGGTGACGTTTTCATCTTTTTCAGATGTAACAATTGGTGAAGAAACATTATCTCTAAAGAACCAAATTAGGTTAGGAAAAGTCGTGTTCTTGTCCCAAAATAACTAAAAAGCGATAGGAGTTATTATATCTCATGATACCTTTAGCGAAATATCAACCCTAATAGTATAATGAAATAAAATTTACCTAATACAATATTCTATACTGAAATCAGTTTTTAAAGAATGGGTATTGGGAAATGTAGAAATCAACCTGTTACAGAAGCCGAAAAGATCTTACATTAAGATTAATTGGAAAATAGCTTAGTGGAAACTAGATACTAATCTTGGTGTAATCTCAAATGAAGATAGAAAAATATAATAAACAATTAATTCATGGTTTTGGAGCATTATACTCAATTATAAATCAATTATAGGCTTTTTCTAATAACCGTGTTCCCATCACACGAACCTATTTTAGTTCTTTAAAAAGTAAAGAATGTCAAACAAAAAGTGCAGTCAAAAATTCTAGAGTGTTTTTAGTGAAATGAGCTGCAATACATTATAAATTTAGATTCAAAAGAATCTACCAGTTTAATTTCAACAGATTTAAGAGCTAGTCAATTATGTACATCTACTACAAAAGATTATATTGATTGGATAGAACCATGAATCAGAACATAATATTCCATACGATATAAGATTTTATACAGATGAAGAGAAATCTATTTTTCGTTGCTATAAATTGTTTTTTTCTAAGAATATTTTTCTGCAATAAATCAATTTTAAGTAAATATAATTACTATTTAGTCGATTTTGACACAGATGAAAAAGTTACTCTAGAATACATTTTTCGTTCTATACTTTAATAAAATATCTTGTTGGTTGAATCCACATAATGGTGCGTTTCCAACATATGTCATTATTCTAGTCAATCATTGCTTTGAATAATCAATAAGTTAAACTCAGGAAACCACTTATACCACTTACCTTTAACTGGTTGTGGGTAATTTTGTTTTTAAGAACTGATAAAACTGGGTGAAGTTATTATTAAAAATCGTATCCTTTTGGCACAAACCGATAAAGTCGTTTTCCTTCAGGTGTTTTAATGAGCATAAACCAATATTTCTGATAATTGACAGAAAGACCACTCTTTATCTAATGCCAACAAATCTTCAAATTGGTAGTGATGAAGTAGTGTTCTGCGCTAAAGACACAAAAATACCTTTTGGAATTGAAATAATAACGCTCAGCGCCAAATATTTTTCCCACAACTAAAAGGAATGAGTTTTTCACCTTCAAATTTTGATTCCTCTAGTTTGTAGAAAACGTATAAATGGAATGACAGTAAAAGAAGACAAAAGTATAAGAACAACAACAAAACTAAAATTTCCATAAGTATTAAATCTTTTATAAAGAGCTAAACTCATGAGAAAACAAACTCTACTTTTGAGATTCAAATCAAAAGTGCGGTCGTTTTTAGGGATTTTTATGAATTAATAAGGATTACCACCAGCCAAGTAGTTTCATCCATAATCCACCCACACCGAACCAAATCACTAATGAGAGGATGGAAACAATAAAGCTCACGCCCCACCATTGACCGGTTGAGTTATAACCTGAACCGTATAAAAGCAGGACCAGGACCACCAGCATATTGTGTTAAACTCATGGATAATGTTGAGGGTGTAACCCTAAAACCAATTGCAGGCAATGATTGGTGAGTGTACCCACAGCGATAGCCGCTGCCACGAAAGCGAGATACATTGCAGAAATATGCGCCATGGCTGAAGCAAAGAAATAGCGGGTATAGAAATACACCAACACTAAAATAGTAAAGGCAACTGGCCAACTGAAACCGCCTACAGATGAGGAAATGTGGGTGGAAATCCAAGTTATTGCGCCGTATTTATTGAGTGCATTTGCCATCATCACCAATACTGCAAACCAGAACATCGTATCCCCATGCGGTGGTTTCTGCCACGATATTTTTTTCCAAAGCTCATAATATTGGTTAATAGCAAAATCACTAAACCGATAAACGCTGAAATTGTTGCAGGGATATGGAAGACTAAATCACCCACCGTCCAAAGGAATAAAAGAAGGATAAAGTCTAGGGCAAGAATCCATTCTGCTTTGCTCATTGGACCCATGCTTTTTAATTCTTCACGTGCCATTTCCGCCATTTTAGGCGTATCTTTTAATTCTGGCGGATAAATTAAATACACGAAATAAGGTAAGACGATTAGCTCACAATACCTGGTACGATTGCCCCTAAGAACCATGTCATCCAAGTGATTTTCACACCTTGGCTTTTCGCAAGCTCTACATTAACGGGTTACCCGCCATGGCGGTTAAGAACATGGTACAAATAATCGTATCGATTTGAGAGACCGCACTCGCTAAGAATGCACCCGCACGACGAGCGGTTGGACCTGGTTTGGACTCATACGCATCAGCAATAGATTGCATAATTGGGTACATAATACCGCCCCCACGCGCAGAAGCCGAAGGAATCCCTGGACCGATAACAACATCAGCCAACGCCATACCATAAGCCACGCCCATCATTTTTACCAAAACGACCAACGAAGTACAGCGATACGTTTATCTAAACCGGTTTTTAATCACCGCACGAGATAAAAACATGGCAATAGCAATCAATCAACCAAATGGTGCCGTTCGCAAAGCTAGATAACATATCAACATCACCTTTGTCGGTGAAATCGGTGAGCTCAGTTAATCCGCTGATCACCAATGCCACCGGGTTGCAGCACCCATAGGCATGGCTTTCGCGATAATAGCCACAATGGTTGCGTACAAACAGTGCCAGCATTCCCCAGGCTTTTGCGGACAAACCTTCTGGTGTTGGGATTAACCAAACCCCTAAACCAATGATGACGGCAATCAGCAGCCCCTGCCATTTTAAAGCCAGTTTGACTTCTACTGCTGGAATCTTACTTTCCATAGGGATAACTCCTAGATAAATGAACAAAAATAATTCATCACGTATAACGACCGTGACGTAATCGATTAAATAAGCGGTTATAAAGATACCACTTATTTAGTACGAGTAAAGATTTAAAGCGATGTTTTTAATAAAATTTTGATGAAAACTTGATGCAGATTAAAAACAACTTTAAGAATGAAGAAATTGATTCACGCGTTCAAGCACGGCTTTTTTCTCACCTTATCTTTTTCAAAAAGGATTTCATGTTTTGCTTGAGGTACAAGCATGGATTCTGCATGCGGAAAAAGTGCGGTCAATTTTTCAAGATTTTTATTATCTACAATCTTTTCCTTTTCCGCTTGTAGGATAAGCACAGGTGTTTCCACCTCTGGAATAATTTTAGGGAGCGCTTTGATTGCATTTTAAACACAAATGTACCCAACGGAAAGTCGGGCCGCCTGAGTGAATAGCAGCGCGTTTTCGATTAACTCGGTTCATCCATTTCATTCTGCGTTTTAGAATGGCTGAGTTCATTAAGGTTTCAAATCTGCCGGTTTGTAATGTCCTTTGCCAAAAACATAGCGATGACCTTGACCAAATGCCATCATCGTTGCAATGATGACTTCATCTCGTAACGGATGTTTCATGGGAACGCCAAAGAAAGGCGAAGAAAGTACGGCCTTTTTAATCTGATGATCGTAATTGGCCAGATAATAGGTGGAAATCAAAGCGCCGAGGGAATGTGCGAGAATACATTGTGCTTGATAAGCATAGTGCGGTCGTTTTTCAATGATTTTGCCATATCATCGGTGATAAAACGAAACTCATCTAAATGCCCTTTTTGAGGAATAATACGCTGTGAATAACCTTGTCCTCGGTGATCGAAAAGCAATACATCATAACCTTGTTGATAAAAATCATAAGCCAACTCAGTCCATTTCATCATATTTTCTGCTCGACCATTCACCAAAATCATCAATTTTCTGACCGCACTTTCAGGCTGAACCAAATGACGATAAGCTAATTTGATATTTCGTTCACCAGAAAGATATTGTGTCGGAAATTGCTCAAAAAGGCAATAACTCTGCAAGAGCAAATTGATGAAAAAATGAGGTTCTCTGATCATAATTTTAACAAAAATAGTGTAGGGATAGTAATAACAGATATGACGATATAAGGTATTTTTAATTCGATCCAAGCATAGTGAAATAAAGCTTGAAAGCTCAAGTGTATTTCTAAATCAGTACTATCAAAGGTGATAAAAACTGAACCCAACAGCCATAAAAAGCCCTGCCACAAACAACCGATAATAAAGTAAAGATAATTTCTGAGAAATAATAAAAGGAAACAATGCTAAAACGCAACAGTTATCGTTGTAAATAATATATTAAACGTATATTCGCAACGTGCTTCATACAAAAATTCACCCGTGTAATTTTTGGCATGTTGTTGCAAAGGTTTTCAGGATAACCAAGGCGTGAAACAAAACCAATATTGCAAAAGAAATGTCATTAAAGAAATTGTAATAAAAACAAAGACAGATCGTAGCATATTATCTTTTTAGTAATGAAAAAGGGCGTAAGTAAATACGCCCTTTGTAGTGAAAAGTAAAACACTTATGCCACCAATTGTTTTTGAAGATACGGCGAACTGGCTCTGCAGCACCCCTATAATAATTGGTCACCTACAGTGAATGCTGCAAGTATTCTGGACCCATTGCCAATTTACGTAAACGACCAACCGGTACGCTTAATGTACCCTGTTACTTTAGCTGAGGGTTAATTCACGTAATGTGGTTTCTTTGTCATTTGGAATCACTTTCACCCATTCGTTGTGAGACGCTAAAATTTGTTCAATTTCTTCTAATGGTAAGTCTTTTTTCAGTTTGATGGTGAATGCTTGGCTGTGACAACGTAATGCACCGATACGCACACATAAACCATCAACAGGAATTGGATTGTCGCTTAAACCTAAGATTTTGTTGGTTTCTGCATAGCCTTTCCATTCTTCTTTAGTTTGTCCTGTTTCTGGGAGAAGTTTGTCAATCCAAGGGATTAAGCTACCACCTAATGCCGCACCAAAGTTATCCGTTGGGAAGCTATCAGAACGCATTTCTGCAGTCACTTTACGTTCAATATCTAAAATAGATGAAGCAGGGTCTTTTTAATTCACTTGAAACCGCTTGTTCTAATAAACCCATTTGTGAAAGCACCATTACTATTTTTGCGCTCTGCACCTGAAGCCGCTTGGTAAGTTGCGACAGATACCCATTCCACTAAATCTTTCAAATAAACCACCGATAGCCATTAACATTAAGCTCACGGTACAGTTACCACCCACGAAAGTTTTAATGCCTTTTTTCAAGCCTTCAGAAATCACGTGTTGGTTTACAGGATCAAGCACGATAATTGCATCATCTTTCATACGTAGTGCAGATGCTGCATCAACCCAATAACCATCCCAACCTGTTGCTTTTAATTTTGGATAAACTTCATTGGTATAGTCGCCACCTTGACAGGTCACGATAATGTCTAATTTTTTAAGTTCTTCAATGTCGAATGCACTTTTTAAGTTCACCCGCCTCTTTGCCTGCAGAATACAGGGCTGTGACCTGCTTGAGAAGTAGTGAAGAAAACTGGATTAATATTGGCAAAATCTTGCTCTTGCACCATACGATCCATTAATACGGAACCGACCATTCCGCGCCAACCGATAAAACCGACGTTTTTCATGAGTTTTTCCTTATTTTATGTTGTGTTGAATGGGTCTATTAATTACAGGCTTTTATGCTACAAAATCAAGTTTTTATGAGACTTTGTTTAATTTTTCTCAATAAAATCCTTTCGGGGATTTATTGATTATTTATCTGCTTTTTCGTGGTTTTCTTTTACCGTCGGCTCAGATTTACCTTCAGATTTGACCGCACTTTTCTTTTGTCGTAGACTTTGTGGCTTCTCTTTTTGTCGTTGCGGATTTAGTTGCTTTTTCTTTTGGCTTTTCAGCTAAATTGCCGCTTTCCATTCCTCAAATTTTCAAATAACACTTTACCCATTGGGCTTGGATCGCCTGCAAATAAGGTTTGTAAGCCATTATTCTCAATGATATGACGACGAAGCTCTAAACGTTCTTGATGATTTTTCGGCTAAACGAATTGCACGCTCAACATATTTCATCTACCGTATTTGCAATTAACCATTCGGTAAACCTAAACGTTTGAATAAACCTTCATCAATATGTTCATGAACTTCTGCACCGGTTTTTACGTACGCCCACTCAAAACCTAATGTCACCATATCAATAATGCCATTCGTATTCCCGAATGGGAATGGGTTTACCATCATATCGCAGTTATGCAAAATACGAAGATATTGATCATAAGGTGCATGTGGATAGCTGTCGCATCATTGCCTCAAATAAGATTTAATAAAAACGCTCAACATAAGGATGCGTCACACCACTAGATTGACCTAATGCAAAGTGGAAATGCACTTTTCACAGTGCATGATCACGAATAGCCTTTAATGCTGCCAAGAAATGGGATTAAGCTTCATTGTAGTAGAAGCAATACCAATATTCACCACTTCAGGATTTTCACGTAAGCGATATTCTACGTGTTGCGGTGCAAGTGCTGAAGGCACATAGGGTAAGGCATCTTTCGGTAAACGCAATAATTGCTCACTGAAACATTTTTCAGAACCAACATAATCATCTTCTACAATCACATATTCAATAAAATCAGAATGTGTCAGCAGGATGACCTAAAGCAATCACTGAACTGGTGCAAGACGCGTGTTACTTGCAAAAATAGCAGTTAAATCCATACCGATACTTGCATATAAAAAAGCCGCACCACTTTTTCTCACAAATATCTTTTTAAATTATCTAATTTAGAGACAACATTATTGCCTTCTAATACGTGAAATTCATCAAATACTGCTCGGCCTGCTTCATCTACCGCATCATTACCCACACCAATTAAATAGAAACGTTCACGCGCAGCAATCATTGAAGTGGAATGGCTACGGTAAATTGAATGGGATGAATGGAAATGCTCCAATAATACGACTCATGACTGGTTTGCCATCACGTTCACCTAATTTCGTGACATCGCGATCAATCCATCCACCGTGCAATAAATGACGACGAATGACTGGTTTAATGTCTTTTTCACCCAGTGTTTATTTTCAGCAACATCATAACTACAATGCATATACACATCGTGTGAAATTGAACTTGGTACATTATTTAAGTTTTCAATCGTTGCTAATTTTTCAGGGAACCATTGTAAAATGGTACTACGTTTAGAAAATGCTTGATCCGTCGCAATAAAACGTGGTGATTGCAATGCAAAGCAAAGGGATGCGCATAATTCTGGATCTAAATTCCATAAAGCATCAAGATTGACGTTTATATTCGATTCAGGCAAATACAAAATGCAAAATTTAATCAATGATGATCTTGCACTATCTAAGTGAAAATCTGATAAATTTGTTTTATCTGGATTGCGGTTATGGGTTTGCAAACACATGATCCGCATTTACAAATGGCGATGATGCAAAAATCATATTAATCCAGCGTTGGAAACTAAAGAAACGCTGCGCACCACCTTCTGAAATATCTAATTGAGGATCAGAAAATAATTCGCTCATTGCTACCGCTACACGGGTACAAAAATGTTTAATTTTCTCTTGCTTTAACTCGTCATTTAACTGACCAGGATAATCAATTTCAATGCCTTCTATACCACCGAAATTAGTATCAATCTTGCTTAAAATATCTAATAACTCACATACATAAGCTGCCTCAAAAGTTTTTGCAGACACCTCTTGTTCAAAACGAATAACACTCGGTTGATTTTTATTTCTGCCATTTTTAAATTCCTTTGATAAAAATAAATAAAATTAATAATTAACAGGTTCCCCACAGATCATATTCATCTGAATGGGTAATGGTTACTTTAATAAATTCGCCTACTTTCACAGGCGTGCCACTAGATTTTCAATATAAACTAAGCCATCAACTTCTGGTGCATCAGCTTTTGTACGACCGATAACACCTTCGTCATCAATTTCATCCACGATTACATCAAGCGTTTGGCCAATCTTTTTGTTTTAATCGTTCAGCTGAAATTTCTTGTTGTAACTGCATAAAGCGGTGGAAAACGTTCTTCTTTACATCTTCAGGCACTTGGTCTGGCCATTTCGGTAGCTGGTGCTCCCTCTACTGAGCTAAATTTGAAACAGCCCACGCGATCAGTTGTGCTTCTTTTAAGAAATCCAATAACATTTGGAAATCTTCTTCTGTTTCACCCGGGAAACCTACAATGAAAGTTGAACGTAGGGTTAAATCTGGACAAATCTCACGCCATTGCTTGATACGCTCTAAAGTGCGGTCAATTTTTCCTGGTCTTTTTCATCGCTTTTTAAAAATTTTTGGACCTCGCGTGTTGCAATGGAATATCCAAGGCAAACAATAAACCTTCCGCCATATAATGGAATTAAATCATCCACATGCGGATAAGGATAAACATAATGCAAACGCACCCAAATGCCTAATTTACCAAGCTGTTTACACAAGGTCATTAAGTCATTTTTAATTGGCATGCCATTCCAGAAAGCGGTTTTCACGCCACCTTCTTTGCGTTGTGTATCCATCGCATAAGCTGAAGTATCTTGTGAAACGACCAACAATTCTTTCACACCCGCATCAGCAAGACGTTTTGCTTCATCCAATACTTGCGTGATAGAACGGCTTTCAACCCACGTAATGAAGGGATTATACAGAATGTACAACGATGATCACAGCCTTCTGATATTTTCAAATAAGCATAATGTTTCGGTGTTAATTTCACCCCTTGTTTTGGTACAAGGCTAGTGTAAGGATTATGCTCTGGTTTAGGAACGTACTTGTGTACTTGTGACATGACTGTTTCATAACTGTGCGGACCGCTCACTTCCAATACTTTTGGGTGAACTTGGCGAATTTGATCTTCTTTCGCACCCAAACAGCCGGTTACTATCAGCGTCCATTTCTTCCAACGCCTCTCAATGGCTTCTGAGGTTCCTGCACGGCACTATCAATAAAAGCCGCAAGTATTCACAATGACCAAGTCTACATTTTCATAACTTGGCACAATGATTATACCGTCAGTCGTAATTCAGTCGAATACGTTCGGAATCCACTAAATTTTTAGGACACCCTAAACTTACAAAGCCAATATTCGGCGTTGATTTTTGCATAAATTTATTCTCAGCTATCATCATCTTTCAAAACTTTATATTTACTCAATTTCCAAGCGAAAGGCGATAAATTAAAGGTAAATTGATTGTAATTTGCCCATTAAAGTCCTTTTTCAGGTAGAATAACGACCGTTTACTTATATTCATTATTAACTATGGAAAATTCTTTTCTTTTTCGACCGCTCTTGAACAGACGGACTTACTTACTTTATCCTAGGGAAAATGCTACTGCACTTGTACTTGGCGGGATTATTGGCTTAGAACGTGAACTTAAACACAAACCGGTTGGTGTCAAAAACCTGTGCCATTATTGCGGTGACGACTTGTACTGACGATTGTCTCCATTCAAGCCCACGCAGAACATTATGCGCAAGTTTCAGATAATATTCGAACTGACCCTATGCGACTTGCCGCACAAGTAATCAGTGGCATTGGTTTCTTAGGTGCGGTGTTATTTTACATAAGAAAAATGATGCCATGTTCGAGGCTTAACCACAGCTGCCATTAGTTTTGGAGCTGCAGCGGCTATCGGTGTGCAACAGGTGCAGGCTTTAGTTTTTGATGCCATTATTGCCACTGTGAGTTTTAATCGCCATCCGTATTAGCCCGATTGTGCAACGTTATGTTCGTCGTAAAACCTATAAAAACGTACTCGCGGCTATTCAACCGAAAGTTCTGCGAACGGCATCAGTAAAGTGACAGATTTATTACTGAAACATAATTACTGCATTGAAAATATTTCGGTAAAAGACCAAGCAAGTGAAGTTCGCTTACAAGTACGATGCTACAACATTGATAATGAAATGCTAAAAGATGTCTATACGCTATTAAAACAGAAGATGAAGTACTGAGTGTGGATGTAGAAAATTAAAATCAGCTTAAAATAACACATTACTTCTATCGTAAAACCACTACTTGCTAGACAAAAAGTTAAACACTTAAACTGGATAACATCATGAATTTACAAGATAATTTCGAGCAGCATACGCTGATGCATGATGCTATGTTTGTTTATTTGCAAGGGTTCGCGCGTTTTTGGAAAATGAAAAGCTACATAATAACCTACACTTATGTAGCTTTATAGCTGAGGGGGCAAATTATCTCAGAGATGTTTGAGTGAAATACCAATAGAATTGTCTATGATATCTGGGTATTTTGACCAATCAATGTTGAGTATAAACTTACTTTTACACTTTTCAAGACATCTATTCGTTTTTAGTCTTAAGTTTCTATTCACCTTTGTATCATCATCTACTTTAGCTTTGTAGATACGATTTAACCGCTAGAGGAATACTTTCTCCTCTTTTATATAGGAAGAAAATCCTTAAATTGAGAGGCGATTTTATTTCTTCTATAAATGAGGAATTCTACTGAATGGGTTTTCTAGCATTGAAACCTCCGATAGAAAAAGTGGTTGTTGATATGGCGGTTTTTATTCTTAATTCTAAGCGAGTAATGCTCCGCTTAATATGATCTCTCTTAACTATAAGGTTATTTTTGGTAAACATCTTCAACTTCTTGAAATTTTAGTTTCTCATACACTAAAAAGGTAAGAACTGAGGAACGTTGAGAACCAATAGCATAATTGTTCTTACAATCATCTTTCGTTACCTAAGAAATTCCGCCCTGTTCTGCATTAGGAATAGAGAAGTAATCATTTCTTAGAAATCGCTTGCTTGTACATCAAGGGTAAGATCGATTCGAGTTACTCTACTAGTTTGTAACAGCATATCAATAACCTCTACCCCAATATGTTTTCTTCCAGCCATTTCGATCACATTAGGTATGTCTCTCTTTTTGCATATTGGGAAATAACTCAAATCTAACTCTAGGCTCATTAAGTTTTTCTGAAATCGCAGATAATAGCAGATAAAAATCAGATTTTTCATCGAAGTAATTTTTATACCACAGCGGTAATGTTTAACTTTTATACTACATATCTCATATTTTCCAGATTCAACCTGCTTTAACTTATCAAATTTTTGTATACACCCCAGAATTCTTCAGCTGGTATTATTTTTGATACAAAAGATAGCTTATCAATTTCCCATATAAATAGGGTATTTTTGAAAGTACCTACACAGATAAAGTTATTCTTTTCTATAAATAGCATTTCTGTTTACAAGAATGGTATTTTTCATAGCTAATTTCTATTGAGTTGTTGTATTATTTAATAAATATGCTTGTAACGTGCTAATAGAGTGATTGGAACTTGAATTACATGCACATCCTCTATTTACAATCCATTCATCAATTTCCGTTTCTAACCACGCAACAGCTCTCAATGACAGTTTCTTTGGTGGTGGAAAATCAGATGTTTTGATTAGTCGGTATATAGTTGATTTGGATAACGTTGTTTTGCCATTACTTGGCTTAGTTTGATTAGTTTCATAAAAACCTCATTTATTACCAAAAGGCGGAATTACCCTTTTGAGGTTTCCTTTACGAAGTGAATATTTAGCTATTTTTAGCTCTTAAACTGGCTGACAGTCAGTTTATAAATAGTCTAAAATAACTGACTGTCAGTTTTATTAATTTAGTGCTGACTGTCAGTTGGTTTTAAGGAAGAAAAAGTAGTACGAATTTTTATTGGACAAACAAGAAAGCAAAAAGAGAAATTGTGAAGAGCAACAGCGTAGAGAAATCAATCAAGGAACGCTTTCCCAAGACGGTTACATTCCATACTTATGAGATATTGATGATAGCGAAGACAGATGAAGATAGCAAAAGCCTTTGAAATAGTAGGAGAAAAGATAAGACAAGCGGAAGTAAAATCTTTAGCTATTACTTATTATATTTATATTCACGCAAGAAAAGAAAAATTAAGAATATTGCGTCAAATCTATAGATATGCAGGTGAGGAAAAATATGACTTTAGATAAATTACTGCAGGTTGTTAGATAAAAATGTTCCCCTGAAAAAGAGAAATGGAATCGAGAAATCCTACTTGCTTATTTATTCTTTAGGGATGAAAGAGATGAAAAATAGTGAACTAGGTAAAATTTCAGAGATTTTTACGCTATTTGTACCACAACTATCAAAAAAGAACTAATTTTTCGTTATCGTAACTTTTTATCAAACTCCAATGATAGTTAGTCGAGAATAATACTATTGAGTTAGATTGGCTTTCTAGATGAGAAGATATAAAGTAAGGGAATTTTTGAGTGTCTTCTTATGTTAGTGAGTCTATTCTTATTTGCTTATGTATTTTAGGGTATGATTTAATAAATACTTCATTTGGTGAAAGATCCAATCCACTCGTGAGTAGATCATAAATACCCCATATTCATATAAGCTAAAAGTAGCTCGTGAAATAATGGTTTTCGCTTAATTTTCTTATTTGATACGAAATAGACTGCATTTACTATGCTATAAATTCCGCATAAACAGTCTAATTTCCCTGTACACAATGTTTTCATGCAAAATAAAAATATGTTTATATATCAATATTTTAACATATTTTTTAGCATCTACAAAATAGTCTCAAGGAAGACTAAAAAGACCACGTTTTTATCGCACTTAACCTATCTAAATGAGCATAAAGTCTATTTCTAATACGATCTTTCTGAAACAGGAATAAATTTCTGTTTATCATTAATTTTTGATCTGATATGCAATCTATAAAAACCAGCTAATTTCGATTATTCAATGCTGCGGCAATTTCGACTAGATGTGCAACATTAATCTTATTTTCACCTCGCTCATAACGAGAAAGTTGCTGTTAGTGCGATGCCAATTTGTCCGATAACACGGAGGCACTTAATCCAAAGCTCTTTACGCTTTTGCTGAATCCTTTCCTATCAATCTATCGGTTTCTGTTACTGAAAGTTTCGACATTATCTAGTCTTAAAATCATCTTTTTATAGCTATTTTTGTAACTGTTTTACTCCTTTAAAAATATCGGTTATAGTATATTTTACGAATATCACCTATTTAAGGATTTTTGTTATGAAGCATTCTTTACACTTATTCATTGGTATGGACCTTTGAGCTTTCTGAAGTGATTGAATCAGATTGGGGAAAAGAGAGCGGGCTCTATTTGTTTACAGGAAAACAAAAAGATGAGACTGAGAGCCAAATTCAATACTGCGGTATTTCGGAACAGTCCTATGCATCCCGATTTAAAACTCATCATAAACACTGGAAAATTGATAGTGAGCGAGAGGTTTGGTTAGGGATTATTGAATCTACACCTTACCCTCATATGAATGGGAGCTTATTTAGCCTATTTGAAAGAGCCTGAGGCTTACTTACCTATTATTTACAAGCTCCATTAAATGAGAAAAATCGTATTTTGAAACCACGACCAATGACAGTAATCAACTATTGGTTTACAAAAGATAAAGAACTTAGAAGAAAAAATGTTCACGTAGCTCAGCAAGGTATGCACAGTGTCATTTCTTGGGATGGTGAAAACTGGCATTTAGGTGATCTTAAAATTGTTTCAGATGAAGAGGAATAACCAGCTATGCAATTAGATGATTTTAATATTACTGCTGAATATATGGAATATTCAGATAGTAATGTAAATCCGAATGGGAGAACCACTACCTTGCTGGATTAAGTATGAAAGTGAATCTAAAGAATTAAGTATTAAGTTTGAATATGAACAAGAGGGAAAAGCCTAATACTTATGTTTGGTTTAAAGGCATAGTGAATATGCTCACTTATCCTTGTTCAGTAGAGCTAAGATCAAATAAACCTAATGTTACAGAAGAATCAATGTTGTTAGAAATAATAAATGATGGTGAAAAATTGGTACTTTGAGGGAGTAGTTTATGATCCTTATACAGAAAAAGATTGATGAGTGATATAGTCAATAGAATTGCTGAACGACATGATCATATCAATCAAGTTGATCCTGATGAAAGCGATCTTGACTTTTTAATTAATAACCCAGAGGCTTTTATGTTTTCAGATAATTTGTTATTTCCGACAGATTTATTGGATAGACATTATAATGTGAAATTGCCAGATATGAAGAAAGCGTTATCTATGTTTGGAATCTCAAATGCAAATATTAGCTACTCTATTGGCCCGGTGGTAATAACTTACTATATCAAATTAGAATTTGATCGCTTAGAAAAGGAAAGTATCAATCAAATTTCTGATCCGACAAAATGGGCTAAAAATATTGAATGTTCGTGCAGTAAGAATGATTCCGAGTGAATTTGGCATACTATCTTTTGGAAATTCCACATAATAATCACCATACAATTTCACTTAAAGAGGTGATTGGTTCCGAGGTTTTTATTAATAGCAATGATAAGTTACCGATCGCTTTAGGTGTAAATCCAGAGGGCAATCCTGTAGTAATTGATTTAGCCAAGACACCTCATCTTTTGATTGGGGGAGGTACAGGAGCAGGAAAATCAGTCTGTATTAATACTATTCTTATCAGTCTATTATCAAGATTTGATGAAAAACAACTCAAATTGATGTTAATTGCTCCGAAGATCGTTGAATTATCACCTTATAATGATATTCCTCACCTCATTACACCTGTTATCACTGATATGAAAAAAGCCGTGCAAGCCTTAAAATGGTGCGTAGATGAAATAGAACGCCGCTATCAGCTTTTTATCATTATGGGAAGTACAGCAATATCGAAAGTTATAATCAGAAAATTACTCGTTTAAATGTGGAAGGAATCGCTAAAGAAGCATTTACTCCATTAAATTATTTTGTTGTCGTGGTTGATGAGTTTTTCCGATTTAATGATGGCTAGTGGTAAACATATTGAAGAATATATTATGCATATAGCCCAAAAAGCACGGGCTGTAGGGATTCATTTAATTTTTAACTACACAACATTTTACTACTGATGTTATTACAGTGCGTAATTAAAGCTAATATTCTAGCCGTATAGCATTTACAACGACTACTGAAGGCGATTCTCGAGCTATTCTTGGTGAGCGTGGAGCAGAAACCTTATTAGGCTCTGGAGATATGCTATATGCTGAAGCTGGCTCTCCTGATTTAACAAGAATTCATGGTGCATTTGGTCAGTGATGAAGAAATTACAGCTATTACAGATTTTTGCGTATATGTGGAAAATCTCAACAATATCCAGAAAAATATCTTCACTGAAGAGGTATTTTCGCCAGTTAAGACTGAGCTTGATCCCTTATTTGATATTGTGCGTAAATGGGTAATTGAAACTCAAACTATTTCAATATCAGCAATTCAACGCAAATTTAACCTTAGCTTTAGTCGAGCCGCTCACATTATGGATCAGCTTGAAACAGAAGGTATTGATCTGAGCTATCAAAATTGGGAAAACAGCAGTTACTCATAACAGAAAAATTAAAAGAATAGGCAGGAACTGCCTATTTTTGTTCTGTTAGTAAATCATCTCAGGTAATCAGCCCATTTTTGTAACCAAATTTACATTCTTTATCGTAAGTATGTAGATTATAAGTGCCTTCAATTCCTTTCTTAGAATGTCCTAGAATAGCCTCGCCAACTTCATTCGGGCACCCCAATCTCGCCAAACCTGTTCGAACTGTTCTCACGCAGATCGTGTGGCGACCAATGTTCAATGTCTCACATTGCCCCACTTTTTCTAAGTATCCAAGTTCTTTCGGTATGTATTTTTGTTGGATAGCTTTTTCTTGTAATCGCATTTGAAATAAAGTATTTTGTTGAACGATCAAATGTTTTAAGAAGATTCTACTGTTTGATTAGATAGCTGAACATAGCGAGATGTGCCAGTTTTAGTTTCTCGAAGAAAAATTGTCTTCATTTCAATCAATATCATCCCAAGCAATAGCGCAAATTTCCCCTGTTCGACAGCCTGTGAGTAATGTAAGTAGAAATACGTTTTGGATTTTTCTGTTAGTCTTGATGTTTTCAGCCATTTTAGGAATATCCTAATTCACGGTGATCAAATGCTCTAGTTCCTTTGTTATTAGTGAGTTTAATGGTTGTCATTTTTAACGTTTCTTTTGCTAATAATGCAGGGTTTACAAAATTTTCATCAAATTTATCTAGTCCAATAGCAAAACGATATGCCGCAGTCCACTCTCTAAGAACACTTCCTGCTTGTACGCTTGCACCCTCGATTGTTCACGATATTTGTAATATGTTCGGCGATTTCTTTTCTTGTCATAGAAGAGGCTAATCTATCGCCAAATGGAATGACTCACATCATTGTATAAAGTTCGTCTAACTTCATCTTGCCCTTTAGGTTTTCTTGCTCCAACTATTAAACGACCATTTTCACTATAGTGATCTTCAATATATTGCGATAAGTAAAGTTCAACAAGATCTTTGACATAAAAGAGTTTCTGGCTTTCTTTTTGAGCTTGCTCTTTTAAATTCTTTTAATTCGGTTGCAGGACAGCGACCAGCTAAACGAATATGTTTTTAGCTCTTTAGCTGCTTTCTTGCCCTCTGCTAGGCTAGTTTGAGGAAATGAGCCTATTTTTACTTGAGTTAGCTTTTTAGTTATCGGGCTAGAATATCTATAAAAAAATGTTTTTATACCAGTTTTACCACAAGTTACCCTTAGACCTGAATACTCACCAATATCAGCTTTATCAAAAATCTTTAGGCTTCATCATTTCAATAGTTTTTCGTAGTTAATGGCTTTTTCATAGCATTACTCATAAAATATTCCGATAAATTCCATTTTTGCTATATGTATATTATACTATAAGCTATAAAAACCTACAAAAACCTACATTTTTAGTATAGGATTTAGTGAGTCTTCATAAACCTAATGAAACTACTAAATACAATAAATTTTATATATATTGTTTAAAATCAATATATTAAAAGGATTAAATAGATGATTTTTGAAAGAGAATTTCCAACAACATACGCCAATGATGCAGCAATATCTCAAGTTAAAAGCAAAATCCTGACATTTTTGTTATTTTATCGGATGGGGGATTTTTACGAGCTTTTTATGATGATGCAAAAAGCGGCAGCGTTGTTAGATATTTCTTTAACGAAACGTGGACAATCAGCAGGTAATCCAATTCCCATGGCGGGCGTGCCTTATCATGCGGTAGAAGGTTATTTAGCAAAATTAGTGCAATTAGGTGAACCTGTAGCCATTTGTGAGCAAGTGGGTGATCCCGCCACGTCAAAGGGGCCGGTTGAACGCAAAATTGTACGAATTGTGACACCAGGTACAGTGAGTGATGAAGCCCTTTTGCCAGAACGCCAAGATAACTTAATTGTGGCGGTTTATCAGGAAAAAGAAAAATTTGGTCTAGCCACATTAGACATGACATCTGGACGTTTCCAGCTTTGTGAACCTCATTCAAAAGAAGCCTTGCAAGCTGAATTACAGCGTATTAATCCCGTAAATTACTTTATTGTGAAGATTTTGCTGAAATGGCCATTATCGAACATTATAAAAGGTTACGTCGTCGTCAATTTGGGAATTTGAACTCAGTACCGCAATCTCAGAACTTAATCGTCAATTTGGTACGAAAGATTTACGTGCATTTGGTGTAGAAAAATCACCTCTTGGCTTGGCAGCAGCAGGTTGTTTATTGCAATATGCAAAAGAAACACAACGCGCTTCTCTGCCACATATTCAAAGTATTAGTGTTATTCAAAATAACGATAATATTCAATTAGATGCCGCAACACGCCGAAATTTAGAACTCACTCAAAATCTTGCGGGTGGTACAGAAAACACGCTGGCTTCGGTATTAGATAAATGTGTTACGCCAATGGGTAGCCGTTTGTTAAAACGTTGGATTCATCAGCCTATCCGTCAAACAGACATTCTATTAAAACGTCAAAAAACCATTGGTGAAATTATTGAGCAAGATTTGTATCACGAATTGCAGCCTTATTTGCGACAAGTGGGGGATATGGAACGGATTCTTGCTCGTGTAGCACTACGTTCTGCGCGTCCTCGAGATCTCACGCGTTTACGTACTGCATTAGAACAAATTGAACCGATAAAATCGCTGATTCATACAAAAATATCGTCAAATTTGACCGCACTTTCCGCACAAATTGATGATTTTTCCGCGCAAATCGACCTACTTCAAAAAGCAATTATTGAAACCCCTCCGTTATTAATTCGCGATGGTGGCGTTATTGCTGAAGGCTATAATGCAGAATTAGATGAATAGCGAACCCTTTCGCTGGCGCAACACAATATTTAGAAAAATTTAGAGCAACGTGAACGAGAAAGTACTGGCATTGATACCTTAAAAATAGGCTTTAATGCGGTGCATGGTTATTACATTCAAATTAGCCAAGGGGCAAGCTCATAAAAGCACCGATTCATTATGTTCGCCGTCAAACTTTAAAAATGCCGAGCGCTACATTATTCCTGAATTAAAAGAATAAGACATAGGTTTTAAAATCAAAGGGCGCTTGCTTTAGAAAAAGCAACTTTATGATGAATTATTTGATTTATTATTGCCACATTTGGGTCAATTACAGTTAGCGAGCTTGGCATTATCTGAATTGGATGTTAGCTAACTTAGAGAGCGAGCAGAAACCTTAAATTATGTTGCACCGCAATTTAGCGATGAAATTAGCGTAAAAATTGAAAATGGTCGCCATCCTGTGGTGGAACAAGTCTTAAAAAGACCCTTTATTGCTAACCTGTTAATCTCAATCAGCAGCGTCATTTACTGATTATTACTGGCCCAAATATGGGCGGTAAAAGTACCTATATCGTCAAACAGCTTTAATTACGTTAATGGCGTATATAGGCAGTTTTGTGCCGGCTGATAGCGCGGTTATCGGGCAAATTGATCAATTTTTCACTCGAATTGGCGCTCTGATGATTTAGCATCCGGTCGTTCTACATTTATGGTGGAAAATGACAGAAATGGCTAATATTCTTCATCAAAGCCACTTCACAAAGTTTGGTTCTGATTGATGAAATTGGACGAGGTACGTCTACTTATGATGGGCTTTCTTTAGCTTGGGCTTGTGCCGAATGGTTGAGCAGAAAACCCGTTCACTTACATTATTGCGACCCATTATTTTGAACTCACCGCACTGCCAGAACAAATTGAAGGTATTGCTATATACATTTAGATGCATTAGAACATAACAATACCATCTGCCTTTATGCGCGGTTCAAGACGGTGCAGCAAGTAAAGTTATGGTCTTGCTGTTGCAGCGCTGGCTGGTGTGCCTCAATCCGTAGTTAAACTGGCAAAGCAAAAATTACATCAGTTAGAAAAATTGTCGGCACAAAATGGTGATCAACAAATTCAACATTTGAGAGCATTAAATCAATATCAAAGGTGAATTGGCTTTTGAAGCAGAGCCAGATGCTTTGACGTGAGCTTTCATTGAGCAGCTTGATCCAGATGAATCAAGTCCACAAGCCTTTAGCTTATCTGTATCAATTGAAGAAAATGTTGTAAGAAGTAAAAAGAGCGGTCAAAAATTCATTGTTTTTATGAGCCGCTCTTTATTTTCACTAATTTCTTAAAAATTTCATAGATTTCAGAATCTTTTCTATCAAGATAATGGATGGATTGGATTTTACGAATAGTGCGTGATTTACCACGGATTAATAAGGTTTCTGTAGTTGCTAAGTTACCACGACGAGAAATTCCTTTGAGTAATTCACCGCGTAATTCCCGTTGCAGCAAAAACAAGATTATCATCACGTACTAAATCTTCTAATTTTAAGATTTCATTGACCTTCACACCTAAGGCTTCACAACGTTGAACTTCTTCAGCAGCAATTTTACGGTTTTCTTCTGTATCGCCTTTCACTTCATTACGTGGGAATAAGGCGAGCTTGCATATCTCCACCCTAGTGCGAATTGCAGCGGCAGCTGCCACACCTTCAGGTGCACCGCCAATGCTCATAAACCATATCCACTTCAGCATCCGGTAAACAACATAAAACCGAAGCAGCAACATCACCATCTGGAATAGCCATCACACGAATACCTAGATTATGCATTTGCTTAATCACTATCATAGCGCGGTTTAGCGAGTACCATCACTGTTAAAATCCGATAAGGATTTACCTAAACGAGAAGCCACACGGCGAAGGGTTTTGTTCAATCGGTAAACTTAAATCAATCATGCCTTTCACTTCAGGGACCGACGACCAATTTTTCCATATACATATCAGGCGCTTTTTAGTACGTTTACCACCAGCAGCCAACACTGAAATGGCATTTGATTGGCCCATTGCAGCTCATTCTTGTACCATCAATCGGATCAACCGCAATAGAAACGAGTTCACCATTACCTGATCCCACTTTTTCGCCAATATAAAGCATTGGTGCTTCGTCAATTTCCTTCACCAATCACAATTTCACCGTCCATATGGATTAAATTCAGCATATAACGCATGGCTTTTGACTGCCGCTTCATCTGCTGCATTTTTATTACCACGTCCAAGCAAGTATAAGCTGCTAATGCAGCTGCTTCAGTTACTCTTTGAAAATTCAATAGCTAATGCACGATTCATTTTTCTCCCCAATGCTAAAAGTCTCGTTATTTTATCATTAAGCAAACGTTTGCATAATAATTTTTGACAATAGGCTTTTTAAAAATAGGATTAAGTGGGTAGAATAAAGCCGTTTCGGACTTATTTTAAAAAGAAATCACTATGTCTTTAGAAATTTTAGATCAGCTTGAAGATTAGACAAGCAGTAGAAACCATCTCAATTACTTCAACTTGAAGTAGAAGATTAAAAGAACATCAATCTCAACAGCGGTGAGAAGCGTTGCAACATGAAAACGAGCAACTTAGAAATGAACACCGCAACTGGCAAGAACACATTCGTTCATTGTTGGGCAAATTCGACAACGTATAATGATCTATAAAGGCTAGAAAATCTAAGCCTTTTTCTATAGGAAACAATATGAATATTTGCGTGATTTCAGGCAGCACATTAGGCAAAGCGCTGAATATGTGGCGGAGCATTTTGAAGAGGTGTTAAAAACACAAGATTTTTCTACCACACTTTTTCCACGGACCAGAACTTGATGATGTGATTGATGAAAATATTTTGGTTGATTGTCACTTCAACACATGGTGCAGGTGAATTACCTGATAATTTGAAACCACTCTTTGAGCAAATTGCGGCATCAGATAAAGATTTCTCTTCCCTCCGCTTTGCCATTGTAGGCTTAGGCAATTCAGATTACGATACATTCTGTCATGCCGTGAATAAAGTCGAAACACAATTAAGTGAAAAGTGCGGTCAAAATTTGCGAGTTTAAAAATCGATGTCTTGCATGTTGATGATCAAGAACAATTTGCGGAAGATTGGCTACCACAATTTATTCATGCACTTTAGTCATAATAAAGCGATAATTTGAGTTATCGCTTTTTCTTTATCCATTATCTAAAATCACCTGTGGATAACTTTAAAAAAGCCTGTCAAAAACTTGTTCTTTTTCCACTGAGTAAATATGATGATTGTTTTAACTGTGGATAAAATTAAAGGTTATCCACAAGAAAAAGCCTCCAAACTGATGACATTTCAACACAGTCTAAATGATCTAACTTCTTCATTTAAAAAGGAAAAAGGATCTTATTCACAAGGTAAAAGGATCATAATAGTAACAATAATGATCTTTATATATAAATAGATCTTATCTTTTATTACCTCGATCTTCTCTCATCACAGATTGAATTCTTACTTTCAAGCACACGTAATTTTTCAGTAAGAATAGCGCCCATTTTTGAGATCGAAGATCAAATGAAGACGAAGAGAGATATGTTTTACACCGAAAATTATGATGTGATCGTTGACTGGTGGCGGTCATGCCGGTACAGAAGCGGCATTAGCACCAGCACGCATGGGATTAAAAACCCTGTTATTGACACATAATGTCGATACCCTAGGGACAAATGTCATGTAACCCAGCCATTGGCGGCATTGGTAAAAGGCCATTTAGTGAGAGAAATTGATGCGATGGGTGGTCTTATGGCTCATGCAGCGGATAAAGCCGGTATTCAATTTCGTACTTTCAACAGCAGTAAAAGGGCCTGCTGTACTGCAACTCGTGCTCAAGCTGACCGTGTGTTATATCGTCCAAGCTGTACGCATCGTACTTGAAAACCAACCAAATTTAGATATTTTCCAACAAGAAGTGACCGATATTTTAATTGAACAAGATCGCGTTTGTGGTGTGGAAAACCAAAATGGGACTTAAATTCCGTGCTAAATCGGTTATTTTAACAGCCGGTACTTTCTTAGCGGGTAAGATCCACATTGGTTTAGATACATTATGAAGGCGGTCGTGGGTGATCCGGCATCCGTTGCACTTTCTCATCGTTTACGTGATTTGAATTTACGTGTAGATCGTTTGAAAACGGGTACACCACCACGTATTGATGCTCGCACGATCAATTTCGATATTTTAGCTAAACAGCATGGTGATGAGGTGTTGCCTGTATTCTCTTTTATGGGATCAGTGAATGATCACCCTCAACAAATTCCTTGTTATATCACCCATACTAATGAACAAACCCATGAAGTGATCCGTACATAACTTGGATCGTAGTCCAATGTATACTGGTGTGATTGAAGGAGTTGGTCCACGTTATTGTCCATCCATTGAAGATAAAGTGATGCGTTTTCGCCGATCGTAATTCACATCAAATTTATTTGGAACCGGAAGGCTTAACCAGTAATGAAGTGTATCCAAACGGGATCTCTACCAGTTTGCCGTTTGACGTACAAATGGGCATTGTGAATTCCATGAAAGGTTTGGAAAAAGCGCGCATCATTAAACCGGGTTATGCCATTGAATATGATTATTTTGATCCGCGTGACTTAAAACCAACGTTAGAAACTAAATCGATTTCGGGTTTATTCTTTGCCGGTCAAATTAACGGTACAACGGGTTATGAAGAAGCGGCGGCACAAGGCTTATTGGCAGGGATTAACGCAGGACTTTACGTACAAGAGAAAGAGGCATGGTATCCACGTCGCGATCAATCTTATACAGGCGTATTGGTGGATGATCTTTGTACGCTTGCTACCAAAGAACCATATCGTGTATTTACTTCTCGCGCAGAATACCGTTTGTTATTACGTGAAGATAATGCGGATATTCGTTTAACGCCAATTGCCCATGAATTAGGTCTAATCGATGAGGCTCGTTGGGCGCGCTTTAATCAAAAATGGAAAAATATTGAACAGGAACGCCAACGCTTACGTAGCATTTGGTTACATCCGCGTTCTGAATATTTAGAAGAAGCGAATAAAGTGCTTTGGTAGCCCGCTTGTGCGTGAAGCCAACGGTGAAGATTTTATTACGCCGTCCGGAAATGACTTACGATATTTTGACTTTCTTTAACGCCATGACAAACCGGCAATGGAAGATCGAGAAGCCGTAGAAACAAGTGAAATTGCTATTAAGTATCAAGGCTATATTGAGCATCAACAAGAAGAAATTGAAAAACAAAAACGCCATGAAAATAGCTATTCCGAGCTAACTTTGATTACAGCAAAGTGTCAGGTTTATCTAATGAAGTACGTGCGAAGTTGGAACAGCATCGTCCGGTTTCCATTGGTCAGTAAGTCGAATTTCAGGGCGTTACCCCTGCAGCAATTTCAATTATTCTGGTGAATTTGAAAAACACAAGTATGCTAAAACGTGGGAGTAAACTTCTCAGGATGAAAGCAAAAAGTGCGTGAATCATCGCACTTTTATATTACAAATTAAAAGATGTAATTAGTAGGCTAAATTTTTGCTGAAATAAAAAGCACTAAAGATTTTAACCGCACTTTCAAGTAGAATGACGACAGACAGACAAGATAGATAGAAAAATGAAAGCAAAACTCGAAAAATTTACTGGCTCAAGCAGAAATTCAATTAACAGATCTGACAAAAAGATCAACTGATCCAGTTAGTGCAATTACTCAATAAATGGAACAAAGCCTATAATTTAACCTCTGTACGTGATCCACAAGAAATGTTAGTAAAAGCATATCTTTGGATAGTATTGTTGTTAGTCCTTATTTACAGGGAGAACGTTTTTATTGATGTAGGAACTGGTCCAGGCTTGCCAGGCCTGCCTTTAGCCATTATTAATCCTACCAAGAAATTTGTCTTGTTAGATAGTTTAGGTAAGCGTATTAGCTTTCATTCGAAATGCAGTACGTGAGTTAGGACTAACAAATGTAGAACCCGTTCTTAGCCGTGTCGAAGAATACCAACCCTGAACAAAAATTCGACGGTGTATTAGTCGTGCGTTTGCTCGTTAAAAGATATGACAGATTAGTGTCATCATTTGCCAAAAGCAAGATGGATATTTTTATGCTTTAAAAAGTTATTTATCACGAAGATGAAGTTCAAGAATTAAACAATAAATTCAAGTAAAAGGACGTGATAACTTTGCATGTTCCAGAGCTTGTAGGGTGAGCGACATTTAATCGTTTTACGATAAAACATACTTTTTACGTGACTATTTTGTTAATTATTTTTAAAAAGTGTGATTTGTTTAACATTTTTAGTGGTTAAAAAGTTGAAACTCTTTGTAGCACAGGTATAATTAGGTAGTTTTTGTATTTTATAAGATAATGTCTGAAGGTTTTTAACGCAGGCCAAAAATCGATATCAAAAGGCGATGATCATTGAATCAGTTTGTCTTGTTGTTTTTGGTTTGTTAGTTACGCTTTGGCAAGGTGAAAAGTGCGTAGATTTTAGTTTAGGATTTATCTGTGCTTTTGTGCCATTTTGTGCTTTTGCTTATATTGTTTTTCGTAAACAAGATTTTCTCAACAAAATTAACAGCATTTTATCGTGGTGAAGCGTTAAAATTTATGCTAACGATTGTGCTTTGTGGGTGTGTCCTTTAAATGGCTTTCTATCTCACATTTTTATTTTGTTTTTGTTGGTTTTTTACGGCATTAGCGTTGAATAATGTTTATTCCGTTTTTGTTAAATAAATCTTAAATCTCTACAAAGGGTTGACTATGTCTGGACAAACGACTTCCGAATATATTGGCCACCATTTGACCTTCTTAAAAACAGGTGATGGTTTCTGGAACGTTCATGTTGATACGCTCTTTTTCTCGATCGTATCTGCAGTGATTTTCCTGTTTATTTTTCTCGTCGTTGCAAAAATGCAACGACAGGCGTACCGGGCAAAAATGCAATGTTTGGTTGAAATTGTCGTAGGTTGGGTTGATGGCATTGTGAAAGAAAACTTTTCATGGCCCGCGTAATGTAGTAGCACCAATTGCTTTAGCCATTTTCTGCTGGGTATTCATTATGAGATGCTATCGACTTAATTCCTGTTGATTTTCCTCCTCAACTTGCCAGCCTCTTTTGGTATTCATTACTTAAGAGCCAGTGCCAACAGCAGATATCAGCGCAACCTTAGGGTATGTCGATCTGCGTATTCTTCCTTATTCTTTTCTATACAGTTAAATCAAAAGGTTTTGGTGGCTTTAGCGAAAGAATATACACTCCATCCTTTTAATCATTGGGTGTTTATTCCAGTAAACTTTATCCTTGAAACCGTAACTTTATTAGCAAAACCTATTTCTCTTGCTTTCCGTCTATTCGGTAATATGTATGCAGGGGAATTAATCTTTGTTCTTATCGCTGTGATGTACTCTGCAAATGTGGCCATCGCGGCATTGGGAATTCCGTTACACCTTGCTTGGGCTATTTTTCCATATTTTTGATTATTACGTTACAAGCATTCATCTTTGATGATGTTAACGGTCGTTTATTTAAGTATTGCTTATAACAAAGCAGAATCATTAATCATTTTTATTAACCGGCTCTAGGGGCTAAACTTAACTTCTATTGGAGAACATTATGGAAAACTGTAATTACAGCGACAATCATTGGTGCATCAATCCTTCTTGCATTTGCTGCATTAGGTACTGCAATCGGCTTTTGACGATCTTAGGTGGTAAATTCTTAGAATCATCTGCTCGTCAACCTGAATTAGCATCTAGCCTACAAACTAAAATGTTTATCGTGGCAGGTCTTTTGGATGCGATTGCAATGATTGCTGTTGGTATTTCATTACTTTTCATTTTCGCAAACCCATTCATCGGTTTATTACACTAATCACCTTATTTGCTTATCAACGTAAAACAAGCATAGTAAGGAGGACGTTGTAATTTAAATGCAACATTGATTGGTCAACTTATTGCGTTCGCACTTTTCGTGTGGTTTTGCATGAAGTTTGTTTGGCCACCAATTATTAATGCGATTGAAACACGTCAAAGCCAAATTGCGAACGCGTTAGCATCAGCTGAAGCAGCGAAAAAAGAGCAAGCAGATACTAAAAATCTTGTAGAACAAGAACTTTTATCTGCAAAAGTACAAGCTCAAGAAATTTTTAGATGCTGCTAATAAACGTCGCAATGAAGTGTTAGACGAAGTGAAGGCGAAGCCGAAGAACTGAAAAGCAAAAATTATTGCTCAAGGTTATGCTGAAGTAGAAGCAGAACGTAAACGTGTTCAAGAAGAATTACGTCTTAAAGTGGCTTCATTGGCAGTGGCTGGTGCTGAGAAAATTGTGGGTCGTTCTATTGATGAAGCGGCAAACAATGACATTATTGATAAATTAGTTGCAGAGTTATAAGAGCAGCTTAGCTGTCAGAATTAACTACAATAGCTCGCCCTTATGCAAAAAGCTGCATTCGACTTTGCCATTGAACAAAGTGCGGTCGAAAAATGGACTGAAATGTTGGGTTTTCGCTGCTGCCGTAGCTGAAGATGAAACGGTAAAAAGCTACCTAAGTAGTTCTCTTTCTGCTGAAATTAGCTAATACAGTAATTTCTATTTGCTGGCGAACAATTGGATCAATATGGGCAAAATCTTATTCGGTTAATGGCTGAAAAATAAGCGTTTTGAGTGCGATTCCTACCGTGTTTGAAGAATTTAAACAGTATGTAGAAGAACACCAAGCTATTGCAGAAGTTGAAGTAACTTCCGCACAACCATTGAATGCAACACAAATCGAAAAAATTGCAGCTGCAATGGAAAAGAGATTAGCTCGCAAAGTGAAATTAAATTGCAACGTAGATAGCTCACTGATTGCCGGTGTGGTTATTCGTACTGAAGACTTTGTGATTGACGGAAGTAGCCGTGGGCAACTTGCTCGTCTCGCAAAATGAGTTGCAATTATAAGAGGAATACAAGATGCAACTAAATTCAACTGAAATTAGTGAATTGATTAAAAACGCATCGCTCAATTCGACGTGGTGAGCGAAGCCCGTAATACAGGGGACAATTGTTTCTGTAAGTGATGGGATTATTCGTGTTCACGGTTTAAGCGATGTGATGCAAGGCGAAATGATCGCCTTACCAGGTAACCGTTATGCAATGGCACTTAACCTTGAACGTGATTCTGTTGGTGCGGTAGTAATGGGTCCTTACGCAGACTTAGCGGAAGGTATGGAAGTACAATGTACTGGTCGTATCCTTGAAGTACCAGTTGGTCGTGGTTTATTAGGTCGCGTGGTAAACACACTTGGTCAACCAATCGATGGCAAAGGCGAAATTGAAAACGATGGTTTCTCTCCTGTTGAAGTTATTGCGCCAGGCGTTATCGATCGTAAATCTGTTGATCAACCAGTACAAACTGGTTATAAAGCAGTTGACTCAATGGTGCCAATCGGTCGTGGTCAACGTGAGTTAATCATCGGTGACCGTCAAACAGGTAAAACAGCATTAGCAATCGATGCAATCATCAACCAACGTGATTCAGGTATTAAATGTATCTATGTCGCGATCGGCCAAAAAGCTTCGACTATCGCAAACGTAGTACGTAAATTAGAAGAACACGGTGCGCTTGAAAACACTATCGTTGTTGCAGCGTCAGCGTCTGAATCAGCGGCATTACAATACCTTGCACCTTACTCAGGTTGTGCAATGGGTGAATATTTCCGTGATCGCGGTGAAGATGCGTTAATCGTTTATGATGACTTATCAAAACAAGCCGTTGCTTATCGTCAAATTTCATTATTATTACGTCGTCCACCAGGTCGTGAAGCATATCCAGGTGACGTATTCTATCTACACTCACGTTTACTTGAACGAGCTGCACGTGTAAATGAAGAATACGTAGAAAAAATTTACTCAAGGCGCAGTAAAAGGAAAAAACAGGTTCTTTAACCGCTCTTCCTATTATTGAAACTCAAGCGGGTGACGTTTCTGCATTCGTTCCAACCAATGTAATTTCGATTACCGATGGTCGAGATTTTTGCTAGAATCTAACTTATTTAATGCTGGTATTCGTCCCTGCGGTAAACCCTGGTATTTCGGTATCTCGTGTGGGTGGTTCTGCACAAACTAAAGTAGTGAAAAATTAGCTGGTGGTATCCGTACTGCATTGGCTCAATATCGTGAATTAGCGGCGTTTGCTCAGTTCGCGTCTGACCTTGATGATGCAACCCGTAAACAACTTTCTCACGGTGAAAAAGTCACTGAATTATTGAAACAAAAACAATATGTACCGCTTAGCGTAGCAGACCAATCTGTGTGCTTTTTCGCGGTTGAGTTTGGCTATTTAGAAGATGTGGAATTGCAAAAATTGCAAGTTTTGAAGCCGCACTCTTTAGATTATGCTCGCCGTAACCACAGCGAGTTTATGGCTGAATTGACCAAAACCGGTAACTACAATGATGAAGTTAAAGCATCATTGAAAGCGATTTTGGATAACTTTAAAGCCAACAGCGCGTGGTAAAAGTAACGGAGAAATAAGATGGCAGGTGCAAAAGAGATAAAAACCAAAATTGCCAGTGTACAAAGTACACAAAAAATTACTAAGGCAATGGAAATGGTGGCAACCTCGAAAATGCGTAAAACGCAAGATCGTATGGCTGCTTCTCGTCCGTATTCTGAAACAATACGAAATGTTATCAGCCACGTCTCTAAAGCAACTGTTGGTTATAAACACCCATTTTTAATTCAACGCGAAGTAAAAAGAGTCGGGATCTTAGTGGTCTCGACTGACCGCGGAATGTGTGGCGGTTTAAACATTAACTTGTTTAAAAACTGTGATGACAGAAATCAAACAATGGAAAGATAAAGCGTTACTGTTGAATTGGGCTTAATTGGCTCAAAAGGCATTAGTTTTTTTCGCTCATTAGGATTACCTGTTCGTGCACAACTTTCCGGTTTGGGTGATAATCCGGCAATGGAAGATTTAATCGGGGTCGCAAACGACATGTTTGATGTCTATAAAGACGGCGAAAGTAGATGCAGTTTATATTGCCTACAATAAATTCCGTTAATACAATGGCACAAAAACCCGTTTATCAACAATTAATACCATTACCGGCATTAGAAACCGATAATTTAGAGCAAAGACAAAGCACCTGGGATTACCTTTACGAGCCAGAGCCAAAAGTCTTATTAGACAGTTTGCTTACTCGTTATTTGGAATCACAAGTGTATCAATCTGTGGTAGATAACCTTGCTTCCGAGCAAGCTGCTAGAATGGTAGCAATGAAAGCGGCAACTGATAATGCAGGTAATTTAATCAATGACTTGCGATTAGTTTACAATAAAGCCCGTCAAGCAAGTATTACAAATGAATTAAACGAAATCGTCGCCGAGCGCAGCGATTTAATAAAAGAGGAACGTAATGTCAGCAGGAAAAATTGTACAAATCATCGGTGCGGTGATTGACGTTGAATTCCCACAAGATGCAGTACCAAAAGTTTACGATGCATTAAAAGTTGAATCAGGTTTAACCCTTGAAGTTCAACAACAATTAGGTGGCGGTGTAGTTCGCTGTATCGCATTAGGTACATCTGACGGCTTAAAACGTGGCTTAAAAGTAGAAAAATACTGGTAACCCAATTCAAGTTCCAGTAGGGACTAAAACGCTAGGCCGTATTATGAACGTATTGGGTGAACCAATCGATGAGCAAGGTGATATTGGCGCGGAAGAAAATTGGGCTATCCATCGTCCAGCACCAAGCTATGAAGAACAATCTAACAGTACGGAATTACTAGAAACTGGTATCAAAGTTATCGACTTAATTTGTCCATTCGCAAAAGGTGGTAAAGTAGGTCTATTCGGTGGTGCGGGTGTAGGTAAAACCGTTAACATGATGGAATTAATCCGTAACATCGCGATCGAGCACTCAGGTTACTCTGTATTTGCGGGTGTAGGTGAACGTACTCGTGAAGGTAACGACTTCTATCATGAAATGAAAGATTCTAACGTATTGGATAAAGTATCATTAGTTTACGGACAAATGAATGAGCCACCAGGTAACCGTTTACGTGTTGCGTTAACCGGTTTAACTATGGCTGAAAAATTCCGTGATGAAGGTCGTGATGTATTATTCTTTGTGGATAATATCTATCGTTATACCCTTGCTGGTACTGAAGTATCTGCGTTATTAGGTCGTATGCCATCTGCGGTAGGTTACCAACCAACCTTAGCAGAAGAAATGGGTGTACTACAAGAACGTATCACTTCAACCAAAACAGGTTCTATCACCTCTGTACAAGCGGTATACGTACCTGCGGATGACTTAACTGACCCATCTCCGGCAACAACTTTTGCGCACTTAGACTCAACAGTTGTATTAAGTCGTCAAATTGCGTCTTTAGGTATTTACCCTGCGGTTGACCCATTAGATTCAACTTCACGCCAATTAGACCCACTTGTTATCGGTCAAGAGCACTATGATGTAGCACGTGGCGTACAAGGTATCTTACAACGCTATAAAGAATTGAAAGATATCATCGCAATTCTTGGTATGGACGAGTTATCTGAAGAAGATAAATTAGTGGTAGCACGTGCACGTAAAATTGAACGTTTCTTATCACAACCGTTCTTCGTTGCTGAAGTATTCAACGGTACACCAGGTAAATATGTTTCTTTAAAAGAAACTATCCGCGGCTTTAAAGGTATTTTTAGACGGCGAATACGACCATATTCCAGAACAAGCGTTCTACATGGTCGGTACAATCGACGAAGCGCTAGAAAAAGCCAAAAATATGTAATCACTTCAAGTCATTTGAAGGAGAACAAAAATGGCGACATTTAACCTAATAATAGTCAGCGCAGAGCGAAAAATCTTTGAAGGTGCTGTGAAACAAATCCAAGCGACAGGTGTGGAAGGTGAACTTGGTATTTTACCAAACCACACCCCTTTAATGACGGCTATTAAGCCGGGGATTGTTAAATTCACCCTTGAAGATGGCAAAGAAGAAGTTATCTATGTTTCAGGCGGTTTCTTAGAAGTTCAACCTAAAGTAGTGACTGTGCTTGCCGATGTTGCAATTCGCGGTAGCGAGTTAGATGCAGATCGTATTCTTGAAGCAAAACGCAAAGCTGAAGAAAATATCGTGGCTCACGTTTCTGATGTGGATCATGAGCTTCTCGTAGCGAAACTTTCTAGAGAGTTAGCGAAACTTCGTGCTTACGAGCTTACTGAAAAACTCGTTAAATCAAAACGATAAGTTTATGATAATAAAAAAGAGCGGTCATTTTGACCGCTCTTTTTGTTTCTATCTTAAGAAATATCGATAAGCTTTACTCTCACTTACATCTTCATAAACATAGCCGAGTTGTGTTAAAAGCTTGCTCAAATTCTGCGTTATCTTTTTCTTCTAATTGGAATGCTGCAAGGATATTACCGTAATCAGCACCATGCGCACGATAGTGGAACAATGAAATATTCCAGCGTTTACCTAATATTTCTAAGAATTTCAGTAGAGCCCCTTTTTGTTCTGGGAATTCAAAGCTATAAAGTCGCTCATTACGGTTTGAAACGCGTCCGCCCATCAAGTAACGAATGTGTGTTTTAGCAATGTCGTCATCAGACATATCTTCAACATCAAAACCGTTTTTCGTTAAATCAGCAATAATGTCTGCTTTTTCTGCTTCATTAGTAGTTCGCACACCAACAAAAATGCAAGCTTTTTGGTTATCTGCATAACGATAACTAAATTCTGTTACTGCACGATTACCGATAACATGGGCAAATTTTAAGAAACTGCCAGGTTGTTCAGGCATAGTTACAGCCAATAAAGCTTCACGGTTTTCACCAATTTCGCAACGCTCTGAAACATAACGTAATGTATGAAAGTTTAGGTTAGCACCAGATAAAATCGCTGCCATGTTTTTGCCTTGAATATTGTGCTGTTTGACGTATTTTTCAGACCAGCTAAAGCCTAATGCACCAGATGGTTCTGATACCGCACGCACATTTTTCGAATAAATCTTTCATTGCGCATTTCAAACTTCATCGCTATCCACCAGCACCATTCCATCCAAATATTTCTGGGATAAACGGAATGTCTCATCACCAATACGTTTTTACTGCTACACCGTCAGCAAATAGAGCAACGTGAGCTAAATCTGTAGGGTTCACCTTTTCTAAAGCAGCATTCAAAACAGGCTGAATCTTTGGACTCGACACCGATCACTTTTAATTTCCAGCATAAAATTGTTTTGAGTAAAATGGCTACGCCAGCAGCGAGACCACCGCCTCAACTTGCACAAAGACATAATCCAAATCAGCCACTTGTTGCAGCATTTCCATTGCTAACGTGCCTGGACCCCGATCACCAATGGATGATCAAACGGCGGAATAAATGTCATATGTTTAGATTTTGAAAAGCTCAATCGCTTTGGCTTTAGCCTCATCAAAAATTAGCTCCGATGTAACACTTCGCCACCAAAACCACGGACGCATCCACTTTAATGCTTGGTGTGTTTTGTGGCATAACGATCAATGCTTTGTGCCGAGTTGTTTTCGCTGATAATGCTACGCCTTGCGCATGATTGCCCGCAGAAGCAGCAATAACACCAGCCTGTTTTTTGTTCATCAGAAAGGCTAGAAATCATTGCATAAGCACCACGCAGCTTAAAAGCTACTTTACTGGCTGTCGGTCTTCACGTTTAATCCAAATATTATTATGCAGACGGTCAGATAATTTCCCATTTTGTAGCGGGGTTACAGTAGCGGCTTCATATACTCTGGAGCCAAGTTTAACAATCGCGTTAACATAATCCGATTGAGAGGGTTGAGGATTGGTAAGTAAATTTTTTCATGATATTACAGCAGATTAATCATCATTAGTAAAGGTTATTTGAATATTACTTTTTACAATTTATAAAAGATTAAATTTTTTGTCTTAAAGTATTTTTGCATATATGTTTGTATTTGTTGAATTCGCTTCTTCAAGATCAGAGGAAAATCGTCTTGAATATAGCCTAATAATGGTAAGGTCATCATCATATTTTTCTGGATTGCAGAATTTTGTAAAAACCATCTACTAACCAGTATGGTTTTTCGTTTTTAATTTATGCATAATAGCTAGTGCAAGAGATTTTCTTATTAAATATAAAAGCGGATCCTGTATTATCATAGAAGCATCCAATCCTGTAGCTATTGATTTACTTTAAAAGAAATATTTCACTTCCTGTAAATAAATTACTCTCACGATAAGACAACATTTGTAATTTAACTAATTCCACAGGCGTATCTTCAAGTGCTTTAGCTATATCTGAAACGACATCTAAAAATTTTGATGGTGTATTTTTACTAGTTGGTAACAATGTAATATCATCTTCAGCAATTAAACAAAAATTCATCCTCGTCGATAGATTCATCTAAAGCAATTAATTGCCAACATTTAATGTGAGAAAGAGGTGCAAAGCAATTTCTCCATCGTTGGTCCACGTGGTATCATTCGGGTAAATGTAGCCACATCAAAAAAGAATTCTTTATTGCCAATAATATCTAATACTTTTCTATCAACAGCAGATACTTTTTGAAAAATTTCGCTTCCTGGTTTGTTGATAAAAATGAGTGAACCTTTCAGGCTGTCTATCTAAGATTTATTACATAGCCTCTCATCATGTGGGTCCTTAAACAAAAATTATAAACAAGCCTATTTTTATCTAAAAAGATGCATAGATATTAAATCCACGCATCTCATTAGTTTATTAAATTTATTTTTAATAGACTTTTATCACGCACCGCACCTTTATCTGCAGATGTCGCGAAAGTGACCAAATACTTTTAATGCAAAGATACTTCACGTTCACGGTGAGCTGGTTTGCCAGCCTTTGGCATCTTGCTCGGTACAGCGTTTACTAATTCTTCATCGCTGATTTTAAGATTAATCGAGCGATTTGGAATATCGATTTCGATAATATCGTCATCATGTACTAAACCGATGGCACCGCCAGAAGCCCGCTTCAGGCGAGAGCGTGACCAATAGATAAACCAGATGTACCGCCAGAGAAACGACCATCCGTTAATAAAGCACATTTTTTACCTAAGCCCATCGATTTTAAGTAGCTGGTTGGGTATAACATTTCTTGCATACCTGGGCCGCCTTTTGGACCTTCGTAGCGGATGACTACTACATGGCCTTCTTTCACTTTACCGCCTAAAATGCCAGCCACAGCATCTTCTTGGCTTTCAAATACGATAGCACGGCCTGTGAATTTCCAGATAGACTCATCTACACCCGCTGTTTTTACGATACAACCATCTTTAGCTATGTTACCGAAACAATACCGCTAGACCGCCTTCTTGAGAAATCGCATTTTCTTTGTTACGGATACATCCACTTACACGGTCATCATCTACGCTATCCCAACGACAATCTTGGGAGAAGGCTTCGTGGTACGAATACCAGCAGGGCCGGCACGGAAGAATTTATGTAATTCTTCGTCTTTGTTACGAATGATATCGTATTGATTTAATTGTTCTTCTAGTGTTGTTCCTAACACGGTTTTGGTGTTACGGTGGATTAATCCTGCACGATCTAATTCACCCAATAGCTCATAATGCCACCTGCACGGTGCACATCTTCCATGTGGTATTTATTGGTGTTTGGTGCGATTTTGCTTAAGCAAGGGACAACACGGGATAAGCGGTCGATATCAGCCATTTGGAAATCTACGCCAGCTTCTTGAGCAGCCGCTAATAAGTGTAAAAACGGTATTACTTGAACCATCCATCGCAATATCTAAACTCATGGCATTTTCAAAGGCTTCAAATGTACCGATTGAACGTGGCAGTACACTTTCATCATCTTGTTCATAATAGCGTTTGCAAAGCTCAACAATTTGACGACCAGCTTTTAAGAATAATTCTTTGCGGTCAGCATGGGTCGCTAACATCGAGCCATTGCCCTGGTAAAGATAAACCTAACGCTTCCGTTAAGCAGTTCATGGAGTTAGCGGTGAACATGCCTGAGCAAGAACCACAAGTAGGGCAAGCACTTCGCTCAATTGCATCAATACGCTCATCGCTTACATTCGGATCTGCCGCTTCAATCATCGCATCCACTAAATCTAAGCGAATAAGTTGATCGGATAATTTCGTTTTACCCGCTTCCATTGGGCCGCCTGAAACGAAGATTGCTGGAATGTTTAAACGCATTGCCGCCATTAACATTCCCGGGGTGATTTTGTCACAGTTAGAAATACATACCATCGCATCAGCACAGTGAGCATTAACCATATATTCACGCCGTCCGCGATTAAATCACGGCTTGGTAAGGAATAAAGCATCCCGCCGTGGCCCATTGCGATTCCATCATCCACCGCAATGGTATTGAATTCTTTTGCCACGCCGCCAGCTTTTTCAATTTCAGCGGCAACCAGTTGTACCCATGTCTTTTAAATGAACATGCCCAGGTACGAGTGGGTGAAAGAGTTCACCACCGCAATAATCGGTTTTACCAAAGTCATTTTTCTTTCATCCCTGTTGCACGCCATAAGGCACGTGCACCCGCCATATTACGACCCTGAGTACTGGTCGCTGAACGTAGTTTTTGGCATAAATAAATCTCTCCAAGTAAATTTTTGTTAAGTTCATTATGTTGTTTAATTTCTTCGTTAATGAGTACTGCCAAAGTCTCCACTCCCTCTTTGGACGAGGGGAATCTTTCAGTTAATGAGCAACAGTTTTTCTCACTTTCATTTTCAGTTAGCTAAATCATAAACGCTAAGATCTAATTTTATCTCATTTTCAATCCCTCTTTGTAAGAGAGGGGAGAAGATTTGGCAGAAAGATAATAGAAGAAATTATTTGATAACAATTAAGTTTATAAATGCAATTATTCCAGATAAACGAGCCTATCGATTAAAAATCAAAAGTGCGGTCAGATTTTACAGTGATTTTTAACCGCACTTTATTGCTATTTAACGGAATGGACATAAATCAATGAATCCACTTCGTTCATTCAGACAACCTATCATCGCAACCGGAATCCACAATGGAGCCGTTAAGATTATTAGTGGCGCTGTAAGTATATTTTCACCAGTGTCCGAAAGGCTATATGATTTACTGGTGGTATAAGTCGTACGATAAACTGTCGCCATAATAGGCTTTTGTCAGTTTATATTTTGCTAGTAATTCATCACGATTTTTATATTCTTGGATAATGCCATCTGCCTTGTACGTTTTAATATAAAAAAACATCAAGTTGAGATGAAATACCAAAATCTTCTTTTATCCCTTGTTTAACCTTTGTCTTTTGCTTGAGATGCTTGTGTAAAAGTTAAAATTGACTGACTAGTTCATCCTGTTGTTTTTCGTTAATTTATCTGCTTTTAACAAGCACTTTTTAAGTATGATGAAGCTCGATTGCTTTTTCTCCTCATTCAAATATATATAAAGTTTAGGTGATACTTTTTCTATTGATTTTTGCATAGGAGCTATTAAGGAATAGTCGATAAATTAGAAACGTCTTGCCCTTTAAATTCAAAAACTTTTCTTTATCAGTAAAAACAAAAAGTCTGCCATCTTGGCTAAACATAAACATTTGAATTGGTTCTTTACTTGATGTTACATCAGATTCAGTATTTTTATCTACAGTACATGCTGACAAACAAAATAATGAACACAGCATTATGAATGATAAGAGCTTTTTCATTTTTAAGTTCCTTTGCTTTAATTTCAATCACATCCGGCAATTTCGCCAACTGATTAACTAACAAATCAAAAGTGCGGTCAGATTTTACAGTGATTTTTAACTGCACTTGGGTTTCTACCAATGTCATATCCATATTAGTCACAGTGAAGCCGCGTAAACGAATAACGCGTAATACACGTTCTAAAACCTCTGGGCGATGTTGAGCAATCAAGTCAAAAGTATATTGGTTCATCTTAAATTTCCTCCAACATATCCGTGTTGCATGCACCTGGCGGCACTAATGGCCATACACATTCTTCAGGTGGAATGCATACTTGCAATAAATAGGCAGTTTCACTATTTAATAAACGATTAAGTGCCGCATCTACATCATCAGCGCGCTCAATGCGTTCAGCTGGAATATCAAAGGCTTTTGCTAACATCACGAAATCAGGGTTATCTTCTAAAATGGTTTCAGAGCGGCGTTTATTCCAGAAAAGGTCTTGCCATTGACGCACCATACCGAGACGTTGGTTATCTAACAGCAAAATTTTCACCGGTAATTTGCCGCGTTTGATTGAACCTAATTCTTGAATGTTCATCATCAATGAACCATCACCAGTCACCAAAATCACTTCATCATGAGGGCGTGCTTTTTTCGCGCCCACCGCTGCAGGTAAACCAAATCCCATGGTACCGAAGCCCGCAGAGGTAATATAGTTTTCTGGTGCGAAATGACGCATATGTTGCGCAGACCACATTTGGTGTTGGCCAACATCGGTACAAATCACGGCATTTTGAGGTTTACGCTGTGAAAGTGTGTTGAGTAATGACCAAGGGTCAATAGGTCGGTTGCCTGCATTGTCGATATAAGTGAAGTCGAGTTTGGCTTTCAGCGCTTGAATATGCGCACGCCAATCATCAATCGCAAGCGGGATACTTAAAGCCTCTAAAGCTTGAATTAAATCACCTTGAAGGGCAACATTTGCCACACGGAGTTTGTTGATTTCTGCCGCATCAATATCACAATGAATGACTTTAGCTTGTGGCGCAAAACTGTCTAATTTACCTGTCACGCGGTCGTCAAAACGTGCACCGCACACTAACAATAAATCACATTCGTGCACGGCAATGTTTGCTGGTCTTGTGCCGTGCATACCAATCATGCCCATATAAACGGGATCTGTTGGGTCAATTGAGCCTAAACCTTTTAATGTCGAAACGGACGGCATTTTGTTAATTTGTAGGAATTTTCTGACCGCTTGCATTGCGTTTGCCATACCTACGCCACCACCGACATAAAGCACTGGTTTTTTCGCTTGCGTCAATAACGCTTTTGCTTCAGTTAATTTTAATTCTGAAAGTGCGGTCGGTTTTACGACAGGTTTTACAATGGGTTTGATATGTTCTGGTACATCGCCAACTTGGATGTTACGAGGGACATCGATGAGAACGGGGCCTGGTCTGCCACTTTGTGCAATTTGGAAAGCGGAAGCAATAATTTCAGGTAGTTCTTCAACGGATTGAACAATATAGCTGTGTTTGGTGCACGCGAGGGATAAACCTAAAACATCGGCTTCTTGGAAAGCATCCGTACCGATAAGAGGGGCTGCCACTTGACCAGTAAATGCCACGATTGGTACAGAATCAGCAAAGGCATCACCTAAACCTGTTACTAAGTTGGTTGCGCCTGGACCTGATGTTGCGACACATACGCCAACTTTACCCGTAGAGCGAGCATAACCAATTGCGGCTATTGCGGCACCTTGTTCGTTACGGCAAAGAAGATGGTCAAGACCTGAGTCATAAATTGCATCGTAGGTTGGCATGATTGCCCCGCCTGGGTAGCCGAAAAGATCGGTTACGCCATGCGCTTTTAAACATTGGATAATGAGTTGTGCGCCTGTCATGTTGCTTCCCGTTTTTATGATTATTGAATAATTTTTATGAAACACTGAAGTTCAGCATTGTAGCGGAATTTTTCGCCTTTGGTTAGGTTTTAGCGAAAAAACCAATGAAAAAAACACGATAACAAACATTATCGTGTTTTTGAATGAAAAAGTGCGGTCAGAAAACGCGATGTTTCTTTGCGTAAAATTAGAAGCCTGCTTGTTTTTCTAATTGTTCCACAAGCGCATCGTCTAAAGCCCTAACGCTTTTGCTAAGTCTGCTAAGAAATGATTTCTTTGCGAGATAAATCTTTGCTTACTAAACGAGCCGCTAAGTACACATTGCTTGCAAGTGCAGTATCGTTGCCTACAAGACGAGCAATTTCATTGATAGAAATTGGATTTTGGATTTCTTGTGCAAGCCATTGTGCTAATTCAGGGTTGTTACCCGCTTCGTTTGCAATAGTTTGTTTTTCATCTTCAGTGATTTCACCATCTGCTGCCGCTGCGGCGATCATGGTGCGTAAAATTAATTCACCCGCATCGACATGACTTGATGAATTTAATACATCAAATGCATTTTCTGAGATGTTTGGTTGGCTGCTTTGTTGGGATTTTTGATAGTTTTGGTAAGCTTGGTAAGCAAGGTTACCTAAAACGGCAAGCGAGCCCTAATTTTGCTAAGCTTGCACCACCGCTACGGCCTAAAATCATCGATAAGATACCAGCTAACGCTGCACCACCACCTACTTTGGTGATAGAGTCGATAGTTTGGTTGCCGGTTTCAAGTTTGCTTGCAGAGTTTTTAGCGACATCTAAAACTTGATTTAAAATGCTGTTGAGATCCATAAATGTTTCCTTTTGGTTGTTAATAGAGATTAAATTCCGGCCTTTTAGACAGTAAAGTAAAAATTCACTATTTTTAACCGCTCTTTTAAACCAAGTCCTTGACTCGGTTTTAGAATTCATTATATTGAAATCTTTCTTCATTAAAAAGGAACTTAATATGACGCAGTCAAACGCAAAGCGTGAGACCTTCTCTGGTCGGAAAGCATTTATTATGGCGGCAATTGGATCCGCTGTTGGTTTAGGAAACATTTGGCGTTTCCTTACACACTTATGAAAACGGGGGCGGTGCATTTATTATCCCTTATCTTATTGCACTTTTAACCGCCGGTATTCCATTGCTTTTCTTAGATTACGCAATCGGTCATCGCCATCGTGGTGGTGCACCACTTTCTTATCGTCGTTTTAACCCACACTTTGAAGTGTTTGGTTGGTGGCAGGTGATGGTGAACGTCATCATCGGTCTTTACTACGCAGTAGTATTAGGTTGGGCGGCAAGCTATACCTACTTCTCACTTAATTCTGCCTGGGGCGATCAACCAATTGATTTCTTCCTACACGAATTCTTAAAAATGGGTGATATCAGCAATGGTGTGAGCTTTGAGTTTGTTAGCATGGTGACAGGCCCATTAATCGCAGTATGGTTAGTAGCATTAGGCGTACTTTCTTTAGGTATTAAAAAAGGGATTTCTAAATCTTCAGACATCTTAATGCCTGTTTTAGTGGTGATGTTTGTGGCGTTGGTTGTTTATTCTTTATTCCTACCGGGTGCAGAAAAAGGCTTGAATGCGTTATTTACCCCAGATTGGTCTAAATTGTCTAACCCAAGTGTGTGGATTGCGGCTTACGGTCAAATCTTCTTCTCTCTTTCTATTTGTTTCGGGATTATGATCACTTATGCATCTTACCTGAAAAAAGATTCTGATTTAACAGGAAGTGGCTTGGTTGTTGGTTTTGCGAACTCAAGCTTTGAAGTGCTTGCAGGTATCGGTGTATTTGCGGCATTAGGGCTTTATTGCAGCTGCACAAGGTGTGGAAGTGAGTGAAGTGGCAAAAGGCGGTATTGGTTTAGCCTTTCTTTTGCATTCCCAACCATCATTAACAAAGCACCATTTGGTGAAGTGTTAGGGGTATTGTTCTTTGGTTCATTAACCTTTGCGGCATTAACTTCATTTATCTCTGTTATTGAAGTAATCATTTCAGCGATTCAAGATAAGCTCCGTTTACGCCGAGCAAAAGCGACCTTTATTGTGGGTTTACCAATGATGGTAGTGTCAGTAATTTTATTCGGTACCACAACCGGTCTACCAATGCTTGATGTGTTGGATAAATTCGTAAACTACTTTGGTATTGTAGCGGTAGCATTTGTTTCATTAATTGTGATTGTAGCAAATGAAAAACTTGGCTTATTAGGTAACCACTTAAATGAAAGCTCTTCATTCAAAGTCGGTTTCCTATGGCGTTTATGCATTGTAATCACCACGGGTATTCTTGCCTTTATGTTATTGAGTGAAGGTGCGAAGGTATTTACAGAAGGTTATGAAGGTTATCCAAGTTGGTTCGTAAATACCTTTGGTTTAGGGGTATGGCAATTTTACTAGTAGTCGTTTCGTTCATTCTTTCTCGCTTTAAAATGGAAAAATGAAGAGAACCTCAATCTTGAAGAAAAAGGAGAATAAAGATGACAGGTATTGCACTTACAATGATGATTGTGTCGCTTTTGATTATTTGGGGCGGCTTGATCTTTGCTTTAATCAGACTTCCAAAAGAAGAAAAATAAGGTCAAAATTGACCACACTTTGAAATAAGTAGGGCGTGCTAAGCACGCCCTTTTTTTGTTATTTCGATAAATCGATTTGATATACCGCAAAGCCCAACTTCATCGGTGCCGACTTTCTTCATTGGGTATTGTGCATTGTCTTGAATAAATTTCGCTGCTTGTTCGCTTGGCGAGGTTTCAAAACGCACGTCTAATTTATCGTTACCTTTAATCGGTGCAAAACGCCAGTTTTTATCCGCACTTGGGTTTACATGGCCATGTTTTTCGCTTTCTGCTTTGATGTAATCCGCAAGAATTTGGCGAGTTTTCATCAGGAGAAAGCGTAAACAATGTGTGCATCGCCTGTGCCTGGGAATTTATTACCGTAAGCGCGATAGTTGTTAGTCGCAATTAAGAATTCTGCTTTTGGATCAACTGGTTTACCTTGGTAAGTTAAATTCACCACACGGTGTGAGTTCAGGGTTAATCAATTTACATTCGCCGTCATAACGCGCTGGTTGAGTCAGGTCGAATTCATAATTTACGCCGTCAATCACATCGTAGTTATAAGTACGGAAACCTTCCCAATCAAGTAAAGGTTGTGGTTTGTCGCTTGCAGGGTCGATTTGTTTAAACATACCTGCGCTACATTCTAACCATTCTTTCAATTCTTCACCGGTTGCTTTCACCACAACTAAGGTATTTGGATAGAGGTATAAATCTGCTGCGTTACGGAGGTTAATTCACCTTTGTTCACTTCGGTATAGCCAGTAGGGTCATTTTTACGTCCACCTGCTTTAAATGGTGCGCCTGCACTTAAAATTGGTAAGCCAGCCATTGCTGCAACACTTGGTGCCACTTTTTCAACGTAAGCTTTTTGTGCTTGGTTCACAATTTGAATAGTTGGGTCATCTTGCACTAAGGCTAAGTAGCTATACATGTTATCGGTCGCTTTACCGATTGGCTGTGCCACAAATTCACGAGTGGCTTCATGCACAGGTTTTAAAAGTGCGGTTAATTCGGCATCACTTTCTGTGGTCGCTTTTTTGTTTTCAGCATCATAAATTGGACGAAGTGACCGCTTTACCATCAGCCACTAACCATTTGCCGTTGTGTTGAGCAAGGGTTAAGTCGATTACACTGATGTTATTTGCCCAGTAGCCTGCCATACTTTCAGGCACGCCTTTCACAGTACCTTTAGCAATATCCGCATTTGGTGATTTTGCAAACTCTTTATTTGGGAATAAACGGTGAGAGTGACCGAAAAACAATCGCATCAATGTGTGGTACATCAGCAAAGGGTAGAATGCTGAGTTTTTCTGCACCTTCTTGATATGGCTCATCAGATGGGCCTGTGTGCGCAAGAGCTACAATAATATCTGCGCCTTTTTGTTTCATTTCTGGCACATATTTTTGTGCAGTTTTCACGATATCGCGCGTTTCAACTTTACCTTGTAAGTTTGCTTTATCCCATACCATAATTTGTGGTGGCACAAAACCGATATAACCAATGTTTTAGTTTATGCGTTTTACCTTGGCTATCCACTACTTCTTTGGTTTGAATCACATAAGGCGTGAAATATGGCTCTTCAGTACCGACTTTAACAACGTTAGCATTGATGATAGGGAATTTCGCTTGTTTAATCGCATCGGCTAAATAATCTAAGCCATAGTTAAACTCGTGGTTACCTAATGTCCCTACTTCATAGTGCATTGCATTTAAGCAATCTACAGCTGGGTTTGATTTGCCTTCTTTGTAACCTTTAGCTGCTTGATAGTCAGCAATTGGGTTACCTTGAATTAAGTCACCGTTATCAACTAAAACGCTGTTTTTCACCTCTTGACGAGCTTGACGAATCAAGCTTGCTGCACGGGTAAAACCGAATTTCTCAGTGGGTGCATCTTTGTAGTAATCGAAGTCAGTTAAAAAACTGTGAATATCGGTTGTTGCCACAATACGTAAAATCGACTTGTGTGTCACCTTTCGCAAAAGCAAAACGGCTGGCACTTAACGCTAAAATGCTGCTTGCGCCAAGTTGGATGAAATTTCTTCTGTTGATCATATGAGCTCCTGTTGTATAAGAATCGGCAAGATTTTAAAGCTCTTTTATATATAAAGAGCGCAATATAAAGTTCTGAAATGAAGTGTGATATGCATCACAAATTAAAATATGCGAAATAAAAATTGCGTTTATTAAATAAAAATTTGAATTTTATTGCAAAAATTTTACGTTTGAGAGCAAAAACAAGATATCAAATTCGATTTAATTATTTTTAGAAATTAAAGTCATTCACAGTAAGTAGATAAGTGAATACTCACCGTTTTATTAATGACATAAAAATAAGGAGATTACTATGGCTTTCAATCTTAAAAATAGACACCTACTAAGTCTTGTTAATCATTCAGAGCGTGAAATTAAGTATTTACTAGATTTATCCCGCGATTTAAAAACGAGCGAAATATGCGGGAACTGAGCAACCTAAACTGCAAGGTAAAAAAATATCGCATTAATTTTTGAAAAACCTCAACTCGTACTCGTTGTGCCTTTTGAAGTCGCTGCTTATGACCAAAGGTGCTCGAGTAACTTATATCGATCCAAACTCCTCTCAAATCGGGCATAAAGAAAGTATGAAAGATACAGCCCGAGTACTTGGAAGAATGTATGATGCAATAGAATATCGTGGATTTAAACAAACTATTGTTCAAGAGCTTGCTGATTATGCTGGAGTACCTGTTTTTAATGGGTTAACAGATGAGTTCCACCCAACACAAATGCTCGTTGATGTGCTTACTATGATTGAAAAATTGCGATAAAACCATTAAGCGAAATTAGCTACGTATATATTGGTGATGCTCGCAACAATATGGGTAACTCTTTATTGTTGATTGGTGCAAAATTAGGTATGGATGTCCGTATTTGTGGTCCTAAAGCATTATTACCAGATGCTGAGTTAGTAGAATTATGTGAAGGCTTTTGCTAAACAAAGTGGAGCAAGAATCACAGTCACTGACGATATTGATAAAGCAGTTAAAGGTGTTGACTTTGTACATACCGACGTTTGGGTTTCAATGGGTGAACCATTAGAAACATGGGGTGATCGTATCCACTATTACTGCCTTACCAAGTGACTCCAGAGTTAATGAAAACGTACTGGTAACCCTAAAGTGAAATTTATGCACTGCTTACCAGCGTTCCATAACAGTGAAACCAAAGTGGGTCGTCAAATTGCTGAAAAATATCCTGCTTTAGCAAATGGTATTGAAGTGACTGAAGACGTATTTGAATCACCAATGAATGTTGCTTTTGAGCAAGCTGAAAACCGTATGCATACAATTAAAGCGGTAATGGTAGCAAGTTTAGCTTAGGAGGAATTATGAGAATTGTTATTGCACTAGGTGGTAATGCCTTTGTTACGTCGAGGCGAGACCATTAACCGCAGAAAATCAACGACAAAATGTGCGTATTGCCTGTGAGCAAATTGCTAAAATTTATCCAAATAATGAATTAGTTATTGCTCATGGTAATGGCCCTCAAGTTGGTTTACTTGCTTTACAGGGGCAGCTTACAAGGATGTGCTGACTTATCCATTAGATGTTTTAGGTGCATGAATCTGTAGGAATGATTGGGTATATGATTCAACAAGAATTAGGTAATCTAGTTCCTTTTGAAGTTCCATTTGCCACATTACTTTCCCAGGTTGAAGTGGATATCAATGACCCAGCCTTTAAAAATCCGACTAAACCAATTGGTCCTGTTTATTCTAAAGAAGAAGCAGAACGTTTAGCAAAAGAGAAAAATTGGTCTATTGCACAAGATGGAGATAAATACCGTCGAGTCGTACCAAGTCCGTTACCTAAACGTATATTCGAAATTCGACCAGTGAAATGGTTGTTAGAAAAAGGCAGTATCGTGATTTGTGCTGGTGGTGGCGGTATCCCGACTTATTATGATGAACAACATAATTTACAAGGGGTAGAGGCTGTAATCGATAAAGATCTATGTTCTGCATTACTTGCAGAAAAATTTAGAGACGGATCTCTTTGTTATTGCTACCGATGTTTCTGCAACATTTTATTGATTGGGGTAAACCAACACAAAAAGCTATTGCAGTAGCTTCTCCAGAAGAAATGGAAAAACTTAACTTTGCAGCAGGTTCAATGGGACCCAAAAGTTCAAGCAGCTGTTAATTTTGCGCGTAATACTGGAAAAGATGCAGTTATTGGTTCTCTTTCTGATATTGTGAGATATTGTAAAGGTAAAAGCAGGTACTCGCATTACTAAGAATGCAGATCAGCATTACCTATTACGATTAATAATATGAAAAGACGTATCAGTACTAATGAAATTGGCATTGTATTATGTGATGCTATACGGTGCCAATTTATCACACTATGATTAACAAGGAGTTAATTATGGAAGCAGCTAACAAAAGAAAAGTTTTAGTTTTCCATCAGCATTTACTATTCTTTTTCTTCATTTTAATTATTGCTGCAGGGCTTACTTGGGTTATTCCTTCCAGTTCCTACTCTAAATTAACCTATAATATGCAGGATAAAGGTTTTTGTCGTTAAAGTCTTATGGTGAACAAGATAAAACATATCCGCAACAGAAAAAACTCTAGATGAGTTTTAACATTAAAAATTAAACTCACTAATTTTACTGAAGGTGTAATTAAAAACCTATCGCCATTCCTGGTTCTTATCAGCGTATCGAGCAACATCATAAAGGTATTCAAGATATTCCGGTAAGTATGGTTGAAGGGACAATTAGGCTGTTGATGTCATGGTCTTTATCTTCGTACTTGGAGGTATGATTGGTGTCATCAATCGTACGGGATCATTTAATGCAGGGGTTAATGGCTCTAGCACGAAAAACAAAAGGGAAATGAATTTCTTTAATAATATTCAGTATCTATTTTGATGCTTCTTGGTGGTACAACTTGTGTTATTGAAGAAGAGGCTGTTGCGTTTTTATCCGATTCTCGTACCTGTGTTCTTAGCATTAGGATACGATGCTATTATGTGTCAGGGGCGATATTCTGCTGCATCATCATAGGGTACTGCGTTTCTCAACAATTAACCCATTTCTCTGTTGTTATCGCTTCTAACGCAGCAGGATATCAATTTACCGAAGGGATTGGCTTTCGTACTATTGGTTTGAGTTCTAGGTGGTCTCTGTGTAATTGCGTTACCTATATTGGTATGGTAAAAAGTGAAGGCAGATCCAAGTTTCTCTTATACTTATGAAGATAGAGATGAATTTCGTCAACGTTATATGAAAAACTTTGATCCAAATGCAGTTATTGAATTCACTTTCAGAAGAAAACTTATACTCATTCTGTTCTGTTTAGCATTCCCAATGATGATCTGGGGGTTATGGCAGGTGGTTGGTGGTTCCCTCAAATGGCGGCATCATTCTCTCTTTCACCATTGTTATCATGTTAATTAGTGGTCTTAAAGAGAAAGAAATTGTAGATTCTTTTACAGAGGGTGCATCTGAACTTGTAGGTGTTTCATTAATCATTGGTCTTGCTCGTGGTGTAAACCTTGTATTAGAACAAGGCATGATCTCTGACACAATCCTAGATTATATGTCTAATCTCGTAAGTGGAATGCCTGGTAGCTTATTTATCCTTGGTCAATTAGTTGTCTTCATTTTCCTTGGACTTATTGTTCCATCATCATCAGGACTTGCAGTGCTATCAATGCCAATTATGGCACCTTTAGCGGATGCTGTAGGTATTCCTCGTGATATCGTGGTTTCAGCTTATAACTGGGGACAATATGCGATGCTATTCTTAGCACCGACAGGATTAGTACTTGTGACACTTCAAATGTTACACATTCCGTTTAACAAGTGGGTAAAATTTGTTTTACCAATGATTGGATGCTTACTCCTAATTGGTTCGATTTTACTTCTTGTCCAAGTTTCACTTTATGGTTCTTAATAATGAGAAAAACCGCAGGCAATGCCTGCGGTTTTGTGTATATATTCCTCACCAAAATTCTCATAAAAGGACCTTGGTATGAAGAAATGCTTTTGATAATATTGACACTCGCATTTTAAAAGCATTACAACGAAATGGACGTTTACAAAATAATGAGTTAGCAAAAAGAGATTGGTTTATCAAATTCAGCATGTTTACGGCGAGTGAATCAGTTAGAGCATGACGGCGTGATTGATGGCTATGTTGCTCTGTTAAATCCTAAAAAGTAAATTGTCATCTGATTTCCTATCTCTTAGGGTACATTCAATGAAGAAAAACCCAGAGCTTAAGAGCGGTTTATTTTTGAAGTGAAATTAATCCCACAAATTATTGAATGTCATTTTATGGCTGGCAGTTACGACTTCTTACTTAAGCTTTGTGTCTCTGATATTGAAGAACTTAATCATATAAAAATACCTACCTTACAAATGCAATCGGCATTAAAAACATTAAAATCGAAATCATATTAAAAACAGTAAAATCGACAACGGAGTTGCTCTTTATAAAAACTCGTATTATTTTATACGAGTTTTTATAACAATTAACAAGCTTCAGCCTGTTCTAATATAACTTTTTGTAAAACTTTAATTCCTGCCTCTATATCTTTCCAATCAGTAAATTCAAGAGGATTATGACTAATTCCCAAATGAGATGGAACAAAAATCATACCTGTCGGACAAAGTGTTGCCATATGCATTGCATCATGTCCAGCACCACTTGGCATTATTTCGTAAGAATAACCAAGGGAATGTGCAGTTTCAGCTATTTGGTTTACCATATTTTCAGGTAATGTTATTGGATTATCTTTTGAAATAAGTTGTAACTCAATTAATAATCTCTTTTTCTGAAACTTTACTAATTTCCTCTTGTAATAATTCAAATACAGAATCCCTAGCTTGTACATGTGTACCTCGAATATCTACTAATAATTCGCAATATCCTGGCACAACATTCATTACTCCTGGTTTAGCTGTAATATTACCTACTGTAGCTACTGTAGAATGTCCAGCTTGAATAGCAGCTTGCTCAATAGCAAGTGATAATTCAGATCCTCCTAACAATGCATCATGACGATAATGCATTGCTGTTGCTCCTGAATGATCCGCTTGTCCTTTAATTTTAACAATTGCACGAATCGGGGCAGCAATACCTGTCACAACACCTATTGCTTTTCTTTCATTCTCTAAACAAGGGCCTTGTTCTATATGAAGTTCAAAAAAACATTTAAATTCCTTTGCATCACGTTTTGCTTGATTAACCAAATTAAAATTCATTCCTACTTCAGCCATAGCTTCTGATAAACCCTTTCCTTGTTTATCACGTAACGAACTTAATTTTCTTGATTTACTATGCCGCACATAACTTTACTACCCAATGTAGCAAAAATTAAATCTACTCGATTCTTCACAAGTAAAAAAATTATCAATTCTAAAGGATAACGAGTCTGAATATTCTGTTCACACAATTGCAAAAAGAATTTCCAACCCAGCAACAGATCCCAAAGGACCATCAAATTTACCCAGCATTCACAACAGTATCAATATGTGATCCGAATGCAACTGCAGGTGAAAAATCTTCTTTACCTGCCTTACGAATAAAAAGATTTCAATTGAATCTCGACGAATAGATAAATCATATTCTTTACATAATTCAATAATCATATTATGGGCCTTTTCATCCTCCTCTGTAAAAAGCTAAGCGAGTCAGCTCGTTTGGTACTGATGAAATAAAAAGCCAGTTTTTCAATTAAATTTTGAACACGATTAAGATTAATTGACATAGTTTTCTCCTGATACAGGTTTATTTTTGATATTCGTCAAACAACAATAATTTTCTTTGAAAATTAACCTTTCTCTAAGTGTAATATCGGTATTGCTAAATGCCTCTAAAAAGGAGTAGAAAATGAAAAACATGTTACTGCTCAGTAGCTCAAAATACAAGAATACAGGTTATCTTGAACACACCATACCTTGGTTACAAAAATTTTTCTGACTGATTATCGTGGTAAAACAATTGCTTTTGTGCCTTATGCTGGGGTACGCCGCACTTTTTGATGAATATGAAAAAACTGTGCAAAATGCACTTTCTGATTTAAGGATGAATATTGTTTCCGTTCATCATGGTAAACAGCATCGAGATATCATTGAACAAGCAGATATCATCGCTATTGGCGGCGGGAATACATTTTGTTTGTTAAAACAACTTTATGAACACAATTTGATTGATATCATTCGTGAAAAAGTGAATAACGGTACGCCTTATTTTTGGTTGGAGTGCAGGGGCCAATGTAGCTGGCGCATCTATTATGACAACTAATGATATGCCGATTACTTATCCTCCTTCATTTCAAGCATTACAGCTTTTTCCTCATCAAATTAATCCGCACTTTATTTCAGGTAAAATGCAAGGCCACAATGGTGAAAGCCGAGAAGAACGTTTGGCAGAATTTTTACTCGTTAATCCAACCGCACTTGTATATGCATTGCCTGAAGGTTCTGCGCTTCATATACAAAATGAAATGGCAACTGTGTTGGGTGAAAATCCTATTTTGTGCTTCAGTGAAAATATGGAATGTGGCACATTTGACATCAATACAACTTTTTCTTATTAACTTAAAAAGGAACATATAATGGAATTATTTAAATCCATCGTTGCAGTGGTTGGCATTATTGCCACAATTTATTTTCTAATTAAAAAAGCCGAAACCCGAACCGTTTTGATTGGTGTCGGGTTTAATAATGTCCATTCTGACGCTTAATCCAATGGGCGCATTAGATGCTTTTGCCAAAAAGCATGACATCTAGCGGATTAATTATGGCTATCTGTTCCAGTATGGGTTTTGCTTATGTAATGAAATACACTCAATGTGATACTCATCTGGTACATTTACTTACCAAACCATTAAGCGGATTAAAATTCTTCTTAATTCCGATTGCAACAGTCATCACCTTTTTCATCAATATTGCTATTCCTTCTGCTGCTGGTTGTGCAGCTGCGGTTGGTGCAACGTTAATTCCCGTTTTAAAAAGTGCGGGTGTTCGACCAGCTACTGCTGGTGCAGCTATTTTAGCAGGGACTTTTGGATCAATGATGAGCCCGGGTTCTTCTCACTCAGCAATGATTAGTGAAATGTCAGGCTTAACTATCACTCAAGTAAACCTTTCACATGCGCCATATAGCATGATTGCGGGAGCAATAGGTGCGGTTGTTTTAACAATTCTTGCACTTGTTTTTAAAGATTATGGTGAACAACATCGTAAAGCTTATCTTGCAGAACAAAAAGAAAGTGAAATTAAAGTTGTTGAAGGTGTCAATGTACTTTATGCCCTTGCACCATTAATACCATTAGTTATTTTAGTAATTGGTGGAACGTCATTACAACAAGTACCGGGTCTTGAATGGACTAAAATGGGCGTTCCTCAAGCGATGCTTATTGGTGCAATTTACGGCATTATAGTAACTCGCATTTCTCCAGTAAAAAAATCACTGAAGAGTTTTTCAATGGTATGGGAAATTCTTATGCAAACGTACTTGGTATCATCATTGCAGCCAGCGTATTTTGTAGCAGGATTAAAATCTACGGGTGCAGTTGATGCTGCAATTTCTTTCTTAAAAGAATCCAACGAATTTGTACGTTGGGGTGCAACAATTGGACCATTCTTAATGGGCTTAATTACAGAGCTCTGGCGATGCAGCAGCGATTGCCTTTAACACTGCCGTCACGCCACATGCTGTAGAACTCGGCTACACTCACGTAAATCTTGGTATGGCAGCAGCTATTGCTGGTGCAATCGGTCGTACAGCTTCACCAATTGCAGGTGTAACCATTGTTTGTGCAGGCCTTGCGATGGTAAGCCCAGTAGAAATGGTAAAAACGTACCGCACCAGGCATGATACTTGCTGTTTTATTCTTAGCATTATTTATGTTGTAGAAATAGTAAAAATTGGCCGCACTTTATTTAAGTGCGGTCTGTTTTTATAGACTTTTAAAGGAGAAAAAATGAACTTAGATTTAAATCAACTTGTTAAATGGCGGCGTGAATTTCATCGTTTTCCAGAAATTGGTTGGAGTGAATTTTGGACAACTTCTCGCATTGCGGATTACTTGGAAGACTTAGGTTGTTTTGAAATTTTTCTTGGCAAACAAATTATAAATCCGGACTTTGTTCGTGGACGAAAACAAGCCGTAGTAGATAAAGGTTTAGCTAATGCAAAAGCCTATGGCGCCAATGAAAAATGGCTCGAAAAATGGAAGGGTACACTGGTTGTGTGGCATTATTTGATTCAGGTAAACCAGGAAAAAAACCATCGCGTTACGTTTTTGATATCGACTGTGTGAATGTAACGGAAACTCGCTCATCCGAGCATATTCCAAATAAAGAAGGTTTTGCTTCAATTAACGATGGTTTTATGCATGCTTGTGGACATGATTCACATATTACAATAGGTTTAGGTGTTGCATTATGGATCGCTCAGAACAAAGATAAACTCACTGGAAAAGTAAAAATTGTATTCCAACCAGCGGAAGAAGGTGTTCGAGGTGCAGCAGCCATTGCACAAAGTGGCATAATTGATGATGCAGATTATTTTGCTTCTTCACACATTAGTTTTTGCGCGAATACAGGCACAGTCATTGCTAATCCAAGAAATTTTCTTTTTCCACTACAAAAATTGATATTCGCTATAAAGGTAAACCTGCACATGCAGGTGCTGCTCCCCATTTAGGTCGTAATGCTTTTATTAGCTGCAGCGCATACAGTCACTCAACTTCATGGTATTGCACGCCATGGTGAAGGCATGACAAGAATTAATGTGGGTGTGCTAAAAGCGGGTGAAGGACGAAATGTCATTCCATCCTCTGCTGAATTACAATTAGAAGTGCGGGGAGAAAATAAAGCAATTAATGAATACATGACTGAACAAGTCATGCAAATAGTCAAAAGGTATCTCCATAAGTTTTGATGTAGCGTATGAAACTGAAATTGTAGGGTGAAGCAGTGGATATGAATAACGATGTTGAACTTATAAAACTCATCGAAGAAATATCCCTTGAACAACCACAAATAAATAACGTAAATTCAGATTATGCTTTCAATGCAAGTGAAGATGCGACTATTTTAGGTAGACGTGTACAAGAACATGGGGACAAAGCTATTTACTTCATTCTTGGTGCAGATCGCACAGCAGGTCATCATGAAGCTGAATTTGATTTTGATGAAAATCAATTGCTTACTGGGGTTAATATTTATACTTCTTTAGTACAAAGATTATTATCTTAATAGAAAAGCCTACATCTTTCATGTAGGCTCTTTTCGAGTTGTAATAAAGCTTAAAGTATAAAAAGAGCGGTTGAAAATTTAATTGTTTTCAACCGTTCTTTTTATTTAGGACAACACTCTCAACAAAACAGGCTGAAATTCTGTTTGTTGGCCGAGTTTTCGGGTATAACGCTTAACCATCACAAAGGAAAGTGCGGTCAACATAAAGATTAAAATCGCACGGATAAGTTCATTTTCACTGATATAGCTAGAAAGCAATGTTGCAATCAATAAAGTAAAAAGCGGCACGATATACATTAACAATGCAGAGAAATAACATGGATTTTTTTCTTCTAGACCGATTTCTACCATTTGACCTGTACGCAGTGGCGTAATGGTTTCGAGCGTGAAGATATGTTCGCCTCGTTTTCCGTTAAGTTCAGAAAGGGAAGCTGTTCCACAGGCTTCTCTAGCCGAACAAGCTCCACAGGCGCTTTGTGATTGACATTTCACTTTAGCAAGACCCGTTTCCGCATCATAGCTCATCACAACTGCACTTTCTTTTAGCATTGCGCTTCTCCCATATAAATATCAAAGCGGTGATTTTTGGTTTCACGACTAACATGGGGCGCTTTTTGCGCTAAAAATTCCGCATAATCAGGACGTTTTACCACCACGCGTTTACGGGCTAATTGTAACGCAGGTGTCAAGAGCTCATCGGCATCCAAATCGGCACCAACCAAATGTTGGAATACACGCATTTCTTTTTTAACTAGGGCGGATTTTTGTTTGTGCGGATACATTGGATCCAAATACACCACATCGGCACTCTCGGTTTGTGGATTGAGTTCGGCAATATGATGAACATCCAGTAAACGCATATTTTGTTGCATCATTTCGCCTATTTCTGCATCCTGATAGGCGCGGTTGAGCCCATCCTGTAATAATAAATACACCACAGGATGGCGCTCTACTAAGCGCACTTGGCAACCAATAGAAGCTAAAACAAAGGCATCTCGACCAAGTCCGGCTGTAGCATCAATTACGCTAGGTAATTCAGCACCCTTAATGCCTACAGCTTTGGCAACAGCTTCGCCACGTCCACCGCCAAATTTACGACGATGAGCCATTGCACCAGCTACGAAATCCACAAACACATCGCCCAATTTGGGCTCATCCAGTTTACGTAGGGCAAGATGGGTTTCTGTTCGCACCAATGCAAGTGGACTCTCAGTACAATGCTCGATACCAAGAGGGGCACAAAGTGCGGTCAATTCTGACAATGTTCCCGCTTCGGCAAGCAGTTGAATTTTTATTTTCTCACCAGCCATACGCCGCTTTCCATATGATCTGTGTAAGGGAATTGATCAAACAGCGCCGCTTTTTCAATGCGGTGGGTTTGGCTTAGGGTTTGCAAATTCTCACAAAGGGTATGTGGATTGCAGGAAATATACAAAATACGATCGTAATTCTGCACCAGTTTTACCGTGTCAGGGTCAAGTCCTGCTCGTGGTGGATCAACAAAAAATCGTATTGCATTGATAGGCTTTTAAATCAATGCCTTTTAAGCGATTAAATTCACGGACGCTATTCATTGCTTGAGTAAACTCTTCTGCTGACATACGGATAATTTGCAGATTATCTATACCATTTTCCGCAATATTAAATTGTGCAGCAGCCACGGATGGCTTGGCGATTTCGGTAGCAAGCACTTTACGGAAGTTTTGTGCAAGGGCGATAGAGAAATTGCCGTTACCACAGTACAGCTCCAATAAATCCCCTTGAGAACCTTGAGTGCAATCAATCGCCCATTCCAACATCTTGCAATTCACCGCTGCATTAGGCTGGGTAAAGCTGTTTTCCACTTGGCGATAAACATAATTACGCCCTTTAACTGGTAACACTTCATCGACAAAATCCTGCTCTAAACAGATTTTTTGTTTACTCGCACGACCAATCAGCTGCACATCAAAACCAAGTTGTTGTAATTCTTCTTTCAAGCGTGTAGCAGCGTTTTGCCATTCTTCCGTAGAGTTGCTTGTGGTAAAAGCAGGCTTACAATAATCTTATTGCTGAGCGTGCTCAAATAATCAATTTGAAACAGTTTTTTTATGCAATACTTCCTGCGTTTTTTTAACAATGGCAGTAAGCTTTTCATCATGCGATTGATCAGTTCGCTGGCAATTGGGAATTCATCCACTCGATAACGTTGCAAGGTACTTTGATCAAACATGATGTGATAAAAATCGCCTTTATCATGCCAAATACGAAATTCTGCACGCATCCGATAATGGCTAGTCGGCGAATCAAACACGGCTATTTCTGGGGCGTTAAAGGGCTGCAAAAAGTGCGGTCAGCTTTTTTTCAGTCTTTTTGCAGGAGTTCGGTATATTGGGAAATGGGTAGTTGCATTGATGTTTACGTTTGAATGATAAATATCCCACAGCCCTTGGCAAGCATGGGGATTGAGTAAAAAGCAAAAAGGCAAGCTTCTGCCTGCCTTTTTAAAAATGTATTATTCGCCAGAATAATCTTCGCCGCCAGAAGCCGCTTCGCTCACATCACCTGATAAGGTGTAAACACGTTTTGTTGTGTTAATGCGAGTACGATATTTATTCCACGTTTTTTCGAAGAAAGTTTCCGGTGCACGTTCACCACGGCAAAAAGCAACAAATTCTTTTTTTCTTCTTTTGTCGTCTGGCTTTGCGCTCGCCTGAATCTAATGCTTTAAACGCTTGACCATATTGCTCTAATACTTGGGATTCTTTGATTGTATAATCACCGTGACGGGAAAAATCCGCGTGGGTAGTTTTTTTGTCGTCAAAAAAACGACGAGTAACACTGAAACTAGCAGCCATAATCATCTCTCTTCTTTATATTTAAAAAAACGGCAGGCATTAAACCAATTTTTTTTTATTTTTGCAATAAACCTTTCACGGTTTCTACATAATCTTTGACGAAATCGTCGTAATTTAAGCCTTCAGGGTTTACACGATATTTGCCATTGACATAGAAATCAGGTACGCCACGTACTTTGAAAACTGTTCCGCTGCATTTACTTGTTTATTCACTAAACCGTTTACAGCAAAAGCTGTTGATGTTGTTATCAAATTGTTCAGCTGTAACGCCGTTATCAATGAAGATTTTACGAATATCGTCCATTGAGCTTAATTTATCTTGTTGTGCCGCTTCAAATAAAGGCGCTTTTCACTTTGCTTTTCTGCACCAAGTGCCATCGCTAATGCCCATGCACGAGTGAGGTTTTCAGATTGACGACCCTAAGAAGTTAACGTGATATTGTTTAAATTCAGTGCCTTGTGGTAAGCCTTCTGCAACTTGTTTTTGGAATGTGGTATTCCATTTCAAAAGGCATAGCAATGCGGGCAGTAGAAAGAGAAAAATTCAATCACTTCTGGTTGTGCAGAAGCGGTTTGACTCACTTGAACGTATTGTTTGCCTTCTTCTAGATTAGCTGCGAATGCATTAAATGAAAAATAAAGCACCGAGTAAAAAAATAAAACTTTTTTTCATTTGTTTTCCTTATTTAATAATTCCGCGCGCTTTTAACAATGCGGTTTTAAAATCTTCTTCATAATCTTTTTGATGCCTGGAATTGGCTCAAAGTTTATCTGTGCCGTGCATTTTTTTAAATGATAAATAATCACTTCATCAGATAATTCTGCTACCGGGTTTATCAAAATCCCTGCTTCATCAGCAATTTTTTTGCAAAATTTGTAGCAAGCTCAGATCTGGGTCTTTAGACCAATAAGGTTGTAAAAGTTCCAATACTTCATTTAAACGCTTACATTTCATTGCTATTTCCTTTTAAATGGAGAAAAATAAGGCTAGATCATACTTCAAATAAGGCAATAAGAAAATATGGAAATACACAATAAGTGCGGTTATTTTAGCGGGTGGAAAAGCACGGAGAATGAATGGGTGCGGATAAAGGCTTGCAGCTTTTACAAAAATAAACCATTAATTAGCCATGTGATTGAGCGCTTACAACCTCAAGTGATTGATATTTCAATTAATGCTAATCGTCACCATGAGGAATATGCACAATGGGGTTTTTCCCGTATTTTCAGATGAATTGCCTGATTTTCAGGGGACCGTTGAGCGGTATGTTAACAGCACTCGAACAAGCTAAAACAGATTTTTGTACTTTTTGTGCCTTGTGATAGCCCGTATTTTCCACAAAACTTATTAGAAAAAAACTAAAAAGTGCGATTGAAAATGACCGCACTTTAATGGCTTATGCAAAAGATAAAGAGCGTGAACATCCCGACATTTTGTTTGATGTCCGTTCAGCTTAAAGAGAAGTTACGCGCTTATTTAAACGAGGGCGAACGTCGTTTATTACAATTTATGAACAAAAATGGCGCGGTTGCTGTCCAATTTGACGAACAAGAAGGACGATTTGTAAATTTTAATACCTTAGAAGATTTACAATAAATTATTTGTTTAACCTTGAATTTTGTAAAAAAATTCTCCATTATTGCAGTGTTTACTTTCTATTTTATTGAGGAACTTTATTATGATGCGAATCCTTTTTATTTTTAGCTACTAACTTTGCTGTGATGCTTGTGTTAGGGATTATTTTAAATGTGACCGGTATTGCAGGAAATAGTACAGGTGGCATTTTAATTATGGCGATGCTTTTTCGGTTTTGCCGGATCATTGATTTCGTTATTTTTATCAAAAACCATGGCATTGCGCTCTGTGGGTGCAGAAGTGATTACTGAACCACGTAATCAAGCGGAGCGTTGGTTAGTAGAAACTGTACGCCGTCAAGCGCAACAAGCAGGTATCCCAATGCCAGATGTCGCGATTTATCATTCTAATGATGCGAATGCTTTTTGCTACGGGTGCAACTAAAAACAATTCTTTAGTGGCGATTAGTACGGGGTTTATTAAACTCCATGACGGAAGAAGAAGCTGAGGCGGTATTGGCTCATGAGGTATCACACATCGCGAACGGCGATATGGTGACCATGACTTTATTACAAGGGCGTATTGAATACCTTTGTGATTTTTCTTATCTCGCGTGATTGCCAATGTGGTGGCAAGTTCTCGTAATGGCGATGAAGAAAGCCGCAGCTCAGGCATTTACTTCTTGGTTTCAATGGTGTTAGAAATCTTGTTTGGTATTTTTAGCGAGCATTATCGCGATGTGGTTCTCACGTTATCGTGAATATCGCGCAGATGCAGGTTCTGCACAGCTTGTCGGGTAAAGAAAAAAATGATTGCGGCATTGCAACGTTTACAACAAATTCATGAGCCACAAGAGATGGAAGGTTCACTTAATGCCTTTATGATTAACGGCAAACGTAGCGAACTCTTTATGAGCCATCCTCCGCTTGAAAAAAACGTATCGAAGCATTACGTAGTTTATAAAAGATAAAAATAAAAGGGCTAAATGTAATATTTAGCCCTTTTTATTTGTAGATTATTTAATATCCGCTAAGACTTTAGTGAGTAATTCCCAGTAAGTTTGTACTGTTGAAATTTGGACTTTTTCATCTGGCGAATGCGCATTACGAATAGTTGGTCCCACAGAAATCATATCAATATTTCGGATAATGTTCTTTCAATAAGCCACATTCAAGCCCCGCGTGAATCACTTTAATCTCAGGCTCTTTGCCAAGCACTTCTGCATAATGTTTTTTCATTAAGGCTAAAATTGCCGTGTCGTTTACTGGTTTCCAACCTGGGTAAGAACCTGAGAAATTCAACCGTTGCGCCCAGTGAGTTCAGCGAGTGAAGTTAAGGTTTCTTCTACATACTCTTTACCGCTTTCAATCAATGAGCGAATAAGAATGGTACCTTTCGATTTTATCTTCAAGAGTTTTTAATACACCAATACTCAACGAGCTTTCCACGACATTTTTGATTACATCACTATTGCGGATTACGCCATTTGGTAAGACGTTCAGCAAATTAATCACTTTTTTGGTGGTTTCAAGCGTGAAGGTTTGTTGTGGATTTTCAACTTGCTCAGCGGTTAAGGTTAAGTTTGGTTCAGCGATAGCAAGCTCTTCTTTCAATAAAACTTCAAAATTTTTTTGACCGCGCTTTTTCACGCTTTCTACATCATGATTGAAGCAAATGGTTGCAGCCGCTTCACGTGGAATCGCATTACGAATTGAGCCTCCACGAATTTCTGCAAGGGCAAAGTGCGGTTGATTTTGTGAAAGTTTTGCTAATAAACGTGCTAATACTTTAATTGCATTCGCACGAGTGGTGTGAATATCACAACCAGAGTGACCGCCTCGCAAACCTTTTAAGTTAATTTGCAAAGTATGGTTGAATGAATTGGTTTCACGGTGAACAGGTAGCTCAACATTAGCATTCACCCCACCAGCACAACCAATATAGATTTCACCGATTTCTTCGGTATCGGTATTAATTAAGATTTCTGATTTTTAACCAGTTACGACGAAGGTGTACGGCACCATCCATGCCGGTTTCTTCAGTCATGGTGAGTAACACTTCAAGTGGTGGATGTGCAATATCGGTACTTTCTAATACCGCTAAGGTCGAGGCTAAAGCCGATACCGTTATCCGCGCCAAGTGTGGTGCCTTGTGCTTTTACCCAATCGCCATCAATATAAGGGCGAATTGGGTCTTGAGCGAAGTTATGTGGATTGCCTTCATTCGCTTGTGGAACCATATCTAAATGTGCTTGTAATACAACAGGTTGGCTGTTTTCCATTCCTGCTGTGGCTGGTTTACGAATTAATACATTACCGGCTTCATCACGCTCGGCAAAAAATTGTTTTTCTTTCGCCCAGTTAACAATAAAGGTCGCGAGCGCATCTTCGTGATGAGAAGGATGTGGAATCGCACAAATTTGATCAAACCATTTCCAAAGTAATTGCGGTTGCAATGTGGTAATTTCTGACATAATGAACTCCTTTTTTCATTAAAATTTTTGCGGAAATCATAGCATAAAACGCCATTTCGGGTTAAAATTCTGCAATTTTTTTATTTAGCGACAAAGTTTAAGGGATTTGTTATGAGCGAAAAAAATATGTTGTGACTTGGGATATGTTCCAAATGCATGCCCGCAAATTAGCGGAACGTTTACTTCCTGCCACTCAGTGGAAAGGTATTATTGCAGTAAGCCGCGGTGGTTTATTCCCAGCAGCGGTACTTGCTCGCGAATTAAATATTCGTTTCGTAGAAACCGTGTGTATTGCCAGTTATGATCACGATGAACAAGGTGCATTAAAAGTATTACACCGCGCAGAGTGGTGATGGTGAAGGAATGATCGTGGTAGACGATTTAGTGGATACCGGCAATACCGCTCGTGCAATTCGTGAAATGTATCCAAAAGCAAAATTTCGTCACAGTATTCGCAAAACCTGCAGGTGCTGGAGTTAGTGGATGATTACGTGATTGATATTCCACAAAAATACTTGGATTGAACAACCTTGGGATTTAGGGTTTAACTTTCGTGCCACCATTGGCAAGAAAAATAATCACAAATATGAATTGGGAAATGCGGGGTTTTAGCCTCGCATTTTGTTTTATTGAGCCAATTGCAAAAATCCCGTTAGAATTAACCGCACTTTTTACTTAACAAGGAATTTGAATGTCAGCCAAACCACGTTTTGTGCATCTTCGTACGCACACTGATTTTTTTCTATGATTGATGGAATCGCGAAAGTGAAACCATTGGTCAAGGCTGTGCAGCAGATAACATGGTCGCGTTGGCATTAACAGATTTTACGAATTTTTGTGGTGTGGTGCGTTTTTATGGTGAAACCCTTTCTTCGGGGATTAAACCGATTATTGGCGCAGATGTTCATGTTAAAAGCGAGTTATGTGGTGAGGAATTATTTCACCCTCACTTTACTTGCTAAGAACAATGAAGGCTATAAAAACATCACATTTACTGCTTTCAAAAGCCTATCAACGCGGCTATGTGGATCTTCCTTATATTGACCGAGAATGGTTGATTGAACACCGTGAAGGTGTGATTGTTTTATCAGGGTGGCACACAAGGCGATATTGCAAAAAAACTCCTTAAAGAAAAATAGCTCTGAAGCTGAAAGTGCGGTCAGTTTTTTTATCAAGAATTTTTTTCTCTGACCATTTTTTTACCTTTCGCTTTCCCAGAACCGGGTCGTCCGGATGAAGAACGTTATATTCAAGCCGCATTAAAACTTGCTGAAGCCCATGACTTACCGCTTGTCGCAACCAATGATGTTGTCTTTCTCGCGCCTGATGATTTTGAGGCACACGAAATTCGAGTTGCTATTCATGATGGCTATACCTTAGACGACCCAAAACGTCCAAAAACGTTATACCGAACAACAATATTTCCGTTCAGAAGAAGAGATGTGCGACTTATTTGCGGATATTCCTTCTGCGCTTGAAAAATACGGTATTAATTGCGCAACGCTGTAATGTAACTTTACGTTTAGGGGCAATATTTTCTCCCTCAATTTCCAACTGGCGAGCTGAGTACGGAAGATTATTTGGTGATGAAAGCCAAAGAAGGCTTGGAAGAGCGTTTAGTGTTTTTATTTCCCGATGATAAAGTGCGAGTAGAGAGACGACCGGAGTATGATGAGCGTCTTCAAGTCGAACTCGATGTGATCAACCAAATGGGTTTCCCGGGTTACTTTAATCGTCATGGAGTTTATCCAGTGGTCAAAAGACAATGATATTCCCAGTAGGGCCGGGACGTGGTTCTGGGTGCGGGTTCATTGGTGGCTTATGCACCAAAAATCACCGATTTGGATCCCCTTGAATTCGATCTTCTTTTGAGCGTTTCCTCAACCCAGAACGTGTTTCCATGCCTGATTTCGACGTGATTTCTGTATGGATGGACGCGATCGCGTTATCGATCATGTGGCAGACACCTATGGTCGTGGTGCGGTATCACAAATTATTACTTTTCGGTACCATGGCAGCGAAAGCAGTAATTCGAGATGTAGGGTCGCGTATTAGGGCCATCCTTATGGCTTTGTGGATCGTATTTCGAAAATGATTCCCCTGATCCCGGCATGACTTTAGACAAGGCTTTTGAGGCTGAACCACAGTTACAAGTGGCATATGATTCAGATGAAGAAGTCAAAGGCCCCTAATTGATATGGCACGTAAGCTAGAAGGTGTCACGAGAAATGCGGGTAAACACGCAGGGTGGCGTGGTGATTTCCTTCTTTGATTACAGACTTTTGCACCACTTTATTGTGACAATGAGGGGCTTCATCCTGTTACTCACTTTGACAAAAATGATGTGGAATATGCAGGTTTAGTGAAGTTTGACTTCTAGGGTTTGCGTACACTCACCATTATCAAATGGGCGTTGGATATGATTAACGCTCGCCTTGCTCGTGAAGGCAAACCGCCAGTCGATATTGCTGCTATTCCATTGGATGATCCCGAATCCTTTTGAGTTGCTGAAACGGTCTCGAAACGACCGCCGTATTCCAGTTGGAATCGCGCGGGATGAAAGATTTGATTAAACGCTTCAGCCAGACTGTTTTGAAGATATTATCGCGTTGGTGGCATTATTCCGACCAGGCCCATTACAATCGGGCATGGTGGATAACTTTATTGACCGTAAACATGGTCGAGAAGAAGTGTCTTATCCTGATGCAAACTATCAACATGAAAGCCTTTAAACCGATTTTTAGAGCCAACTTACGGTATTATTTTGTACCAAGAGCAAGTTATGCAGATTGCTCAGGTGCTAGCAGGTTATACTCTTGGTGGTGCAGACTTATTACGTCGTGCGATGGGTAAGAAAAAGCCAGAAGAAATGGCGAAACAGCGCTCAGTGTTTAAAGAAGGCGCTGAAAAAAATGGGTGTTGATGGCGAGCTTTCCATGAAGATTTTTTTCGACTTGGTGGAAAAAAATTTGCCGGGCTATGGTTTCAATAAATCACACTCCGCTGCCTATGCATTGGTATCTTATCAAACCCTTTTGGCTGAAAACCCATTTCCTGCTGAGTTTATGGCAGCGGTAATGACCTCGGAAATGGATAATACGGATAAAATTGTTGGCTTGTACGATGAATGTTTACGTATGGGCTTAAAAGTCACCCCACCAGATATCACGTAGGGAAACATCATTTCAGCGTGAAATGAAAATGGTGAAATTGTTTACGGTATTGGGTGCCATTAAAGGTGTGGGTGAAGGTCCGATTGATGCACTGATTACCGCTCGTAATGAAGGTGGGATTTTCAGAGATTTATTTGATTTATGCGCTCGCGTTGATTTGAAGAAAAATTAACCGTCGTACCTTTGAAAGTCTGATTATGTCAGGGCGCATTTGATAAGCTAGGACCACACCGTGCGGCGTTATCTAAGAATCTAGAAGATGCACTCAAAGCCTCAGATCAGCATGCAAAAGATGAGGCCATGGGGCAAGCTGATATGTTCGGTGTGCTGACAGAAACACACGAAGAAGTGGAAAATGCTTATGCCCACACGCCACCTTACACAGAAAAACAAATTTTAGATGGTGAGCGTGAAACCCTTGGTTTGTATTTAAGCAGCCATCCGGTGAGTCGTTATTTGAAAAGAGCTTTCATTACAGTTCCACTCGATTAAAAGATCTCACACCAAACCGCCGAGGACAGATTAGCACGGCAGCCGGTTTGTTGGTATCAACTCGCTTTTCGCGACAACGAAAAAAAGGCAATCGAATTGGTATCGCAACCATTGATGACCGCTCTGGGACGTTTGGATTTAACACTATTCGGTGAAAGCTTAGACCAATTCGGCGAAAAACTGCAAAAAGATACCGTTGTGGTGGTATCTGGCCAAGTGAGTTTTGACGATTTTTTTCAGGTGGATTAAAAAAATGTCGGTACGGGATCTGATGACCTTAGATGAGGCGCGTTCCCGTTATGCGAAATCTCTGGCCATCAGTTTGTCTGAGGAGCAGATTAGTCCCAAGTTTTATTAAGAAACTGAAAGAAATGTTAGATCCTGTTAGTGGCGGGACTTTACCAATTAACGTATATTATCAAAGCGCAAAAAGGTCGTGCGTTATTGCGTTTAGGGATTCAATGGTCGATTACACCAACGGATGAGATTCTAACAGAATTGGTGAATTTGCTCGGCGAAAAATGCGGTAGAGCTAGAATTCGGTTAATATTCCAGTCAAAAGTGCGGTCAAAAAAATCCGTGTTTTTTTAACTGCACTTTAAGCGGTATAAATAAAGCGAGAGATAAAATGGAAAAAATCATTATTGATGCAGACAGATTTTTACGTACAATTTCACGTATTTCCCATGAAATTATTGAAAAGCACCAAGATTTCAATAATGTGATTTTAGTTGGGGTGAAACGTCGTGGTGCCGAAATTGCTGAATTGATTCAACGTCGCATTGAAGAGTTGAATGGTGTGAGTCTTCCAATGATGGAGTTAGATATCACGTTTTACCGCGATGACTTAGAGTATGTTGAGCCTGAAAAATCCAACCCCTGTGTATAGCGGCGCCTCCAGTTATATGAATATTCAGGGTAAAGAAGTCATTTTAATCGATGATGTATTATTCACCGGTAGAACTATTCGTGCCGCGATGGATGCGTTAACGGATTTTGGTCGAGCAGCTAAAATTGAGTTGGTGATTTTAGTGGATCGTGGACATCGTGAATTACCGATTCGGGCAGATTATGTGGGTAAAAATGTGCCGACTTCCCGTGATGAACAAGTTCAGGTGCGTACATTAAAATACGATGGTTGCTATGAAGTGGCGTTATTGCCTAAATAACGATCAGCCTATTGTGAACCTTTGATAAAATTGATAATCTAACGAGCATTATCCTATTATTTTTTTAAGACAACTAAAAATGAAAAAAATCAATGTTAAAAATCTCTTTTTGTTTGCCATGATCGGTCTGTTTACTTTTTTTCTCAAGTACAAGCAGAAGAACGCGTTGTGGCGACCGTAAATGGTACACCAATTTTACAAAGCCAAGTGAATGCGGTGATGGGCAAGAAAAGGTAGCCAACGTGCAGCATTAGATAAGATTATTGATGATATGCTGACAGAGAAAGCGATCAAAGAATCAGGTGTAAAAAGTAAACCAAGCAGAAGTAAACCGTATCGTAGAAGATATTGCGGCAAAAAAATGGTTTAACTTATGGTCAATTCTTAGATGCGTTGGATTATCAAGGTATTTCCTTAAATGCATTTAAACAACAAATCTTCGCCAAATGTTAATGGCGGGCGTGCGTAATCATGCTATTCAAAACAGCGTAGATGTCACTCGTGAGCAAGTGGATGCATTGGGTAAACAAATGCTTGATGAAGGAAAGCAAAAAGGTACGGCGCAAAAAAAGTGATGGGCAAAGAGTATGAAGTTCGTCATATTTTATTAAAAATTAAACCCACTATTGAACGATGCACAAGCAAAAGCAGAATTAGAAACGTATTCGTAGCGAGATTATTTTGGGCAAAATGACATTTGCTGATGCGGCATTAAAATATTCTAAAGATTATTTATCAGGTGCGAATGGTGGAAGTTTAGGCTATGCTTTCCCTGAAGCTTATGTGGGTCCATTTGCAAAAAATGGTTGAAACAACCCCACAAGGTACAATTTCTGCCCTGTTTAAATCTGAATTTGGTTGGCATATTCTCGAAGTAACTGGCAGTCGCGATGGCGATAAAACAGAAGATGCCTATCGTCAAAAAGCTTACGAACAAATCGTGAATAGCCAATTACAAGAAGCAACCAAAGACTGGGTGAAAGCATTACGTAAAAATGCTGATATTCAATATTTCGATAAATAACAGAAAACGTTAGAATAAGGGGGCATTTTTGCCCCTTTTTGTCGTTTTTTTATAAAATGAGTGACGCATGAAAAAATTTTTTTGTCTTTTTACTGATTCTTCTGCTTATTCTAGCGGTGTTGGTTTTTGGGGTTATCAAAAACTAACTGAGTTTTGTTCATACGCCGGTGAATGTCACGCAAGATCAATTGCTTACAATTGAGCGAGGAACTACTGGCAGTAAACTTGCTGCGTTATTAGAGCAAGAAAAAATTCTTAAGCATGCCGATTTATTACCTTGGTTATTGAAATTACAACCTCAGCTTAACAAAGTGAAAGCGGGGACTTATTCTTTAACGGGCGTGAAAACGTTGCAAGATTTATTGGATATGATCAATTCCGGCAAGGAAGCGCAATTTAGCGTGAAGTTTATTGAAGGTAAAACGTTCAAGGAATGGCGTAAAAACCTTGAAAAGCGCACCACACTTAAAAAACAAACCTTGCAAGGTAAAAACGTGATAAAGAAATTATGGCGTTATTGGATATTCCAGCCGTTGCAAAAGCCGTTTACGAATGGAATAACATGGATGGGTGGTTGTATCCAGATACCTATAATTACACGCCAAACTCCACGGATCTTGAATTATTAAAACGTTCAACTACTCGCTTACAAAAAGCTTTAGATAAAGCGTGGAGTGAACGGGATGAAAATCTCCCTTTAGCGGATCCGTATCAGATGCTGATTTTGGCTTCTATTGTGGAGAAAGAAACGGGAATTGCGGCGGAGCGACCACAAGTGGCTTCCGTATTTATTAATCGTTTAAAAGCCAATATGAAACTACAAACTGACCCAACGGTGATTTATGGAATGGGTGAGAGTTATACCGGCAATATTCGTAAAAAAGATTTGGAAACGATGACCCCTTACAATACCTATATGATTGAGGGGCTACCGCAACACCAATTGCGATGGTGAGTGAGAGTGCTTTTGCAGGCGGTGGCTCATCCAGCGAAAAACAGACTTTTTATTATTTTGTTGCAGATGGAAGTGGCGGTCACAAATTTACTCGTAATCTGAACGAGCATAATAAAGCGGTGCAAGAATATTTACGTTGGTATCGTAACCAACAAAAAAAGGAGCCAACTAATGCAAGGCAAATTTATCGTGATTGAAGGGCTGGAAGGTGCAGGTAAAAAGCACCGCCATGCAAACGGTGGTGGATACATTAAAATCTCTTGGTGTAAATGATATCGTGTTTACTCGTGAGCCAGGTGGTACACCGTTAGCGGAGAAATTACGCCATTTAATCAAGCATGAAACAGAAGAACCTGTTACGGATAAAGCAGAATTATTAATGCTTTATGCGGCACGAATTCAATTGGTAGAAAATGTGATTAAGCCAGCATTGGCAGAAGGAAAAATTGTGCTTGGCGATCGTCACGATATGTCTTCGCAGGCCTATCAAGGTGGTGGGCGTCAGTTTGACCAAACGCTGATGGCAAATTTAAAAAATATGGTATTAGGCGATTTTGAGCCTGATTTTGTGCTGTATTTAGATATTGATCCTGCAGAAGGGGCTTGCTCGTGCTAGAGGATCGAGTGAATTAGACCGTATTGAACAACAAGGACTTGATTTCTTCCATCGTACCCGCCAACGTTATTTGGAATTGGTACAGAACAATCCGAAAGCCGCCATTATTAATGCGGGCCAGCCTTTGGAACAAGTACAAGCAGACATACAAAGTGCGGTCAAAAATTGGTGGGTTTCACAAACAAGATGAGCGAACTTTATCCTTGGTTAGTGCCCTACTTATCACAAAATTAGCCAAACTTTTTAGCGAAGGTTTGGGGGCATCATGCGTTGTTAATTAAAAGCCGATCAAGGGCTAGGGGCAGAAACGTTTATTTGATGCTTTGACAAAACGCATTATGTGTCAAACGCCAGATAATGCACCTTGTGGCCATTGTCATGCTTGCCACTTAATGGCTGCGCAAAGTCACCCTGATTTTCATGTTTTAGCCTCTCAAGAAGGCAAAAGACATTGGTGTTGATCAGGTACGGGCGATTAATGAAGTTGTCAGCCAACACGCACAACAAAAACGGCAATAAATTAGTGTATATCCAAGATGCAGAACGTCTTACGGAAGCGGCAGCGAATGCGTTGCTCAAAACTTTGGAAGAGCCGCGTCCGAACACGTATTTCTTATTGCAAACAGAGCCATCATCTTCATTGTTAGCGACTATTTACAGCCGTTGCCAAGTGTGGAATGTTCCTTTGCCAACAGAAGCGGAAGCCCTTAAACTTGGCTTTCTTCTCAATTTCAGGCAGAAACATCAGAATTATTGACCGCACTTGCGATGAATTTGGGGCGTCCGCTGTCAGCATTAGAAACACTCCAGCAAGGATTAATTGAACAACGGAAGAATTTCTACGCCAATTTTGGCTGTTTTTATCGTCGTCGTTCGCCTTTGGAAATTTTTGCCTTTCTTTGAAAAAAAGAACGCACCGTACAGCAAGTGGATTGGATTTTAGCGTTTTTAAGCGATGCTATTAAATACAAACTCGAAATTCAGAGTGGCTGGCAAACACTTGATCTTAAAACAGGGGGTAACTCAATTTGCAGACGAGCAAACTGCGCTTGGGTTATTAACCGCAAATAAAAATTATGCAAAAAAAGTACGCTCGGATTTACTCACTATCAATGGCGTTAATACAGAATTAATGTTACTAGATGGTTTGACGAAGTTAATTACCGACGTATTTAAGGACTAAATAAATTATGTTTATCGTAGATTCCCATTGCCATTTAGATGCATTGGATTATGAAAATTTACACAAAGATATTGCTGATGTAGTGGCTAAAGCCAATGCACGAGATGTGAAGCATTTACTCGCGATTGGCGTGACATTAAGCCGTTTTGAAAAAGCTTATCCCTGAGTTAGCCAAATTCCCAAATGTGTCTTTGGCTTGTGGTGTGCATCCACTAGATCTTGAAGAAGAACCTTACGATGCCGAGCGTTTACTGCGTTTAGCGCAAGATAAAAAAAGTGATTGCAATTGGCGAAATCGGTTTGGATTATTATTACAGCGCAGATAATAAAGCGTTACAGCAAACGGTTTTTGCTGATCAAATCAGAGTTGCTAATGAAGTGGATAAAGCCCGTGATTATTCATACGCGTTCAGCGCCAGAAGATACCATTACCATGTTGCGTGAGCACCATGCAGAAAAAGTGCGGTGGATTAATTCATTGTTTTACGGAAACCCTAGATTTTGCGAAAAAGGCACTTGATTTAGGTTTTTATATTTCTTGTTCGGGCATTATTACCTTTAAAAATGCGGAAAGTATCCGCGAAGCTATTCGTTATGTGCCGGCAGATCGTTTGTTGGTTGAAACAGATTCGCCTTATTTAGCGCCCGTGCCTTATCGTGGTAAAGAGAACCAACCTGCTTATACACGTGAAGTTTGCGAGTATGTGGCAGCGTTAAAAGGGCTATCAGTAGAAGAATTTGCGCAAATTAGTACACAAAACTTCGAGCGTTTATTTAAAATTAATGTACAATAAATCATCGATTTAAATGAGAGAGTTTTATGCGTAAGTTTTTTTAAGTACTTTTTATTTTTTTAGTGGTCTTTGTTTTCCACGGCTTTATGTTCGCTGTGGTGGACTACGTTTTCCCACACTATGATGTGACACGAGTAACGGGTGTGGAAGTGAAACGTGTGGATAAAGATGGCCCGATTACAAAATCGAATCCGGCTGATGGTCCAACGCGCGATGTGTATTTTCATCAATACACAAAAATGATGATGGCAAAATCATGGTGTATCGTAATGAAGATACCCGTTGGAGTTTTTCCATTTTATTTTAAATTTGGTTCAGCTAATTTACAGGCTCAAGCTCAGGCTTTCGGCAATGAAAAATAAATTAGTACAAATCAAATATTATGGTTGGCGAATGACGATGTTTGATGAATATCGTAATGCCGTTTCGGTGAAAGAAATTAGCGGTGATATTACACCAAGCCATCCAATTTTATCTTGGGTATTCTATGCATTCCTATTAGTTACCCTTTTCCTTTCAGTACAATTTGTGCGTGGCTGGTTCGACAGCGAAAATTAGCGTTTTCTTAAATAGGGCGTCATAGAACGCCCTAACAACTTTAATAATAACATTTCTAAACCTAAAAACCAGCGGTAAATTGACCGCACTTTTAAAAACCAATAAAGAGAACATTATGAGTTTATCTGCAGCGATTTTTATTTTAATCGTATTAATTATTGTTAGTGCAATCTTATCATCGGCTGAGATTTCTCTCGCGGGTGCGAGACGCATTAAATTACAAACGTTGGCTAATGAAGGTAATATCCAAGCGGAGAAGGTCTTAAAGTTACAGGAGCAGCCAGGACGTTTTATTACTGTGGTCCAAATTGGACTCAATATGGTCGCCGTACTTGGAGGGGTGATTGGTGAGGCAACAATTAGTCTTCACTTACAGAGTTTTTTACATGAATACACTAAGGCAGAATGGGTTGAGCCAGCCTCCTCTTGGATTGCTTTTTTCATGGTAACAACAACATTTGTTTTATTAGCCGATTTAATTCCGAAACGTCTCGCATTGATTAATCCTGAAGGTGTGGCTTTACGGACTATTGGCATTATGCAAGTCTTCATTTTCTTCTTAAAACCTATTGTATGGTTTTTTGATGGTCTTTCTAATATCTTCTTCCATTTAATGGGGATATCCACTAAGCGTGAAGATAATATGACACCAGAGGATATCGTGGCAATCGTGGAAGCTGGGGCTGAAGCGGGGAGTGTTAAAAACACAAGAGCATTATTTAATTGAGAATATCTTTGATATGCAAGAGCGGACAGTCTCTTCCACGATGACAACCCGTGAAAATATCGTGTTTTTTTAGACCGCACTTTCTCCCGTCAGGAAGTGTTGAATACCTTATCAGCAGACTCTCATTCTAAATTAGTGATTTGTGATAATGGTTTGGATAAGATCTTTAGGTTATGTGGAATCTCATACTTTATTAACACTCTATCTTCAACAGGAAGTAGTGGATTTAACCGATAGCCGTTTATTGCGTAAAGCGTTATTTATTCCAGACACGCTTTCGTTATACGAGGTATTGGAGTTATTTAAATCTACGGGTGAAGATTTTGCCATTATCGTCAATGAATATGCACTTGTGATGGGTTTAATTACCTTGAACGATGTGATGAGTATTGTGATGGGCGAATTGGTTTCCAACGAAGAAGAGCAAATCGTCAGCCGCGATGAAAAACTCTTGGTTGATTGATGGTGCAACGCCGCTCGAAGATGTTATGCGTGCTTTTAGATATTGAATCTTTCCCTGATTCAGAAAAATTACGAAACTATCAGTGGCTTTATGATGTATATGTTACGCAAAACCTGAAAAAAACCGATTTTGTGTTATACGATAAATATAAATTTGAAGTTATTGATACTGAAAAACTTCAAAATTGATCAAATTTTAGTTTCTGATTGTCAAAGACAGCGGAGTGAGCAAAGAATCAGCGTAGTGCTAGGCGTTTCCTTGCTTAATCCCTCATTCTAAGTATAATTAACGGCGGTTTTAACCGCCTATAAATAAGGAAAAATTTAATGTTTAAAAAAATCTCGGTATTCTTTTGTGGCAGTAATGCTTGCAGGGTTGTTCTTCGATTTCAGATATGACCTCTTACATTCCGTTTATGGGTAAAGACAAAAAGGTCATTGATTTAGATAAAGATAAAAATCGACCAAAAATCTTATGCAGCAGCTTATGAAGCCACTGTGGCAACTTATAAAAGATCGTAACGAAAAAAATTTCTTTGTGGATAATTTTGCAAGTGGTGCAAATGACTGGTATCTCGGTCGTATTGTTGTGCCAATCAAACAAATTCAAGATAAACTCTACACAGGTGGCCATGATTCTGATGTGTATGCTTACTACAGTGGTGTGTTGCATGCAGAAGCATTACAAACTAACTTCAGCCGCTTAAGCGCGAATTGTTGGCAAAAAGTGGATTCACCAAGTGTGACACAAGGGATCTACGATGCAATGCGTGATTTGCAAAAAAAGGCAAAGAGCGCGGTGAAAAATGACGCTTACATTTCCCAAGGTAGCGAAATGCTACTCAAAGCCTGTACCGGCCAATAATCAATTTGAGCTGTTGATGAGCGATCTCATCAGCAGCTTTTCTTTTTAAAATCATCAATGTGAAGGAGCAAGAATGTTAGAACTTTCGGAAAGCAACATTCATTTAAATGCTACGGCAACAAATAAGCTGCAAGCTATTGAAATGGCTGCAAGTGCGTTAGAGCAAGCTGGTAATGTTGAACAAGGCTATTTACAAGGCATGCTTTGGACGTGAACAACAAACCTCCACTTTTTTTAGGGCAATGGGATTGCGATTCCACACGGTACATTAGAAACCCGTTCAATGGTGAAAAAAACCGGTGTACAAGTTTTCCAATTTCCACAAGGTATTGAGTGGGGAGAAGGCAATATTGCTTATGTTGTGATTGGTATTGCTGCCCGTTCTGATGAGCATCTTGCTTTACTTCGTCAATTAACGCATGTTTTAGGTGATGAAGACACTGCGGCACAGTTAGCGACATTAACAGATGTTGAAAAATTCCGTGCGATTTTGTTAGGTGAAAGTGATTCTTTTAGCATTACTGAAGAAACATTAAGTTTAGATATTGAAACACAAAGTTTGCTCACCCTTACCGCCATCAATGCAGGTAAATTACAACAGCAAAGTGCGGTTGAAAATAGCTTTGTTTCTGAAGTGGTATCCAATTCTGCTCTGCCGCTTGGTAAAGGTTTATGGGTAACCGATGCCGTATCAGGTAATGTGAAAAATGCGTTGGCATTCAGTCGTGCGAAAACCATTTTTAATCATAATGGCAAAGCGGTGAAAGGCGTGTTGACGATTTCGGCGGTTAACGATCAAATCAATGAGACATTAGCGCGTTTATTGGATGATGAAGTCCAAAAATATTTTTATTAAGTGGTAATACGCAGCAAATTTTGACCGCACTTAATGGTGGGTAAAGTGCCAGCTGTATCCAGCTACTCAATCTGAAGATCAAATCGCGACAGGTGCAGTGATTGGTACCTTTACTATTCGTAATGAACATGGCTTACATGCTCGCCCAAGTGCGGTGCTTGTCAATGAAGTGAAAAAAATTCGCCTCAAGATTACGGTACAAAAATCTTACTCGAGAAACCGCACCAGTTAGTGCGAAAAAGTTTAATGAAAATTGTGGCATTAGGGTGTCACTCAAGGTCATCGCTTACGTTTTGTTGCAGAAGGTGATGATGCGAAAACAAGCTCATTGAAGCCTTTAGGTAAGATTATTGCGAGTGGGACTTGGCGAAAGCAGTATCTGCTGTGCCACCGAGCTGAACCGGATACCATTGAAGTAAGCAGTGAGCATGCACCACAAATCCACGAAGAAAAACACAGGGCTTTACCAGCCGATGCCATTGAAGCCGTATTTATGATTCGTAATGAACACGGTTTACATGCTCGTCCAAGTGCCGTGCTTGTTAATGAAGTGAAAAAAATATAATGCGTCTGTTGCGGTACAAAAACTTAGATCGTGATAGCCAATTAGTCAGCGCGAAAAAGTCTGATGAAAAATTGTGGCGCTAGGTGTCGTGAAAGGTCATCGCTTACGCTTTTGTGGCGAGCGGTGAAGAAGCTCAACAAGCGATTGACGGTATTGGTGCAGTCATTGAAAAGCGGTTTAGGTGAAGGTCAGGGGGTAAGTGATGGCAAAAAGTAGCAACAATTACCTTAAATGCCGCTTACGATTTAGTTGGGCGTTTGCCTCGTATTGAAATCGGCGAAGTGAATACTGTTGAAACACTCGGTATTTTTCCCTGCAGGCAAAAGGCATCAATGTCGCTAAGGTGTTGAAAAGACTTTAGGTGTAGATGTCGCTGTTGGTGGCTTCTTAGGGGAAGACAACGTCGGGTGATTTTGAAACCCTATTTAAAAAAACAAGGCTTGGAAGACAAATTTCCATCGCGTTGCAGGTAAAACTCGCATTAACGTAAAAATTACGGAAACCGAAGCCGATGTGACAGACCTAAATTTCTTAGGTTATCAAATCACTCCCAGAAGCTTGGCAGCAATTTACAGCAGATTCATTAGCGTATTGCCAAAACTTTGACATCGTTGCGGTTTGCGGCAGTTTACCGCGTGGTGTCAGTCCTGAATTATTTGCAGATTGGCTTAATCAGTTACATCAAGCTGGTGTGAAAGTCGTATTAGATAGCAGTAATGCTGCACTCACAGCAGGTTTGAAAGCCCATCCTTGGTTGGTGAAACCAAATCATCGTGAATTGGAAGCGTGGATTGGTCACCCACTAAATTCTCTTGATGAAATTATTGCTGCAGCTAAAAAAACTTAAAAGCAGAAGGCATTGCTAACGTGATTATTTCGATGGGGAGCGAATGGTTCTTTGTGGTTGAGTGATCAGGCTGTTATTCAAGCTCAACCACCCTAAATGTGAAAAACGTGGTGAGCACCGTAGGCGCAGGGTGATTCTATGGTGGCAGGCTTAATTTACGGTATTGAAAAAGGCTTGTCTCAAGCGGAAACTTTAGCGTTTGCAAGTGCTGTTTCTGCCTTTGCTGTTTCGCAAAGCAACGTGGGCGTGAGCGATATCGCCTTGCTTGAGCCAATTCTGGCGAATGTCAAAATTTCTGTGATTGAAGGATAATGTAATGAATTTGTTTTTAACTCAATCTCCGCAAATTGGTGCGGCAAAAGCCTATTTACTTCGCCAAGCATTGAGCATGGCAGCGAAAAAAAGCCAATCATACTGTGGTTGAACAAGCCAAAGAGGCGGATTTAGTGATTGTTTTCGGATCTCACTTTTGCCAAACTCTGCTGAACTTGTGGGCAAAAAAAGTCTTTTTAGCTAATGAAGATGCGGCGATTGCTTCACCTGAAGTCACGCTTACGAATGCACTTAATCAAGCAGTGGACTATGTTCAACCGGCTCAAAAGTGCGGTTGGATTTCGGCGGCGTTTCTGGCGTCAAAAAAATATTGTCGCGGTGACAGCTTGTCCAACGGGTGTTGCGCATACCTTTATGTCTGCTGAAGCCATTGAAACCTATGCAAAAAAACAAGGTTGGCAGGTAAAAGTAGAAACGCGTGGCAAGTGGGCGCAGGTAATGAAATTACCCCAGAAGAAGTTGCTGAGGCAGATTTAGTCTTTGTTGCGGCTGATATTGATGTGCCGTTAGATAAATTCCAAGGTAAAACCGATGTATCGTACGTCGACCGGGTTTGGCGTTTAAAGAAAAACAGCACAGGAATTCGATAAGGCATTTAAAGAAGCGAAAATTTATGAAGGTGGCGCAGCAAAATCTTCTGCAAAATCAGAAGAAAGCAGTGAGAAAAAAAGGCGTCTATAAACATTTGATGACCGGTGTGTCGCACATGTTGCCATTGGTGGTTGCCGGTGGTTTGTTAATCGCGATTTCCTTTATGTTTGGTATCGAAGCCTTCAAAGATGAAACGATTTTCCATGGTATTCCAAAAGCCTTAATGGATATCGGTGGTGGTGCAGCATTCCATCTAATGATTGCAGTATTTGCCGGCTATGTGGCCTTTTCTATCGCAGACCGTCCAGGGCTTGCGGTAGGTCTTATTGGCGGTATGTTAGCCACCACGGCGGGCGCGGGATTTTAGGTGGGATTATCGCCGGTTTCTTAGCAGGGTTATGTGGTGAAAGGGATTAAATGCAACCATTAAATTGCCGGCAAGTTTAACTTCCTTAAAACCGATTCTAATTCTCCCGCTCTTTGGTACCTTGATTGTCGGCCTCGCCATGATTTATGTGATTAACCCTCCGGTTTCACAAATTATGACCACCTTAAGCGATTGGTTAAAATCCATGGGTGAAGTCAATGCGATGGTGTTGGGTGCGATTATCGGTGCCATGATGTGTATTGATATGGGCGGTCCAGTAAACAAAGCAGCTTATACGTTCTCCGTGGGAATGTTAGCCTCTCAAGTTCACACCCCAATGGCTGCCGCTATGGCTGCCGGTATGGTGCCGCCAATTGGTATGGCGATTGCAACTTGGATTACTCGCAGTAAATTTACCAGCAATCAACGTGATGCGGGTAAAGCCTCTTTTGTCTTAGGGCTTATGCTTTATCTCTGAAGGGGCGTTACCGTTTGTGGCAGCCGATCCATTACGTGTGATTATTAGCTCGGTTATCGGTGGTGCAACTGCCGGTGCGATTTCAATGGCATTAAATATTTTCACTGCAAGCACCACATGGTGGTTTATTTGTGATTCCATTTTGTTTCTGAACCATTACTCTACTTAGGTGCAATTGCAATAGGTGCATTATTAACTGGCGTGATTTATGCGGTGATTAAGCCAAAAGTGACAGAATAATCGATTTTCGATTAAAAAAAGTGCGGTAATTTTTAACCGCACTTTTAATTTATCAGGTATAATTACAATGATTTAGGGAGGAATTATGGATAAGTATAATAAACTCCGCATTGAATGGGATTGTCGTCGAGGCATGCTTGAGTTGGATAAAAATTATCATGCCTTTTTATAAAGCGCATTTTTGACCAACTGACTGATAATAAAAAAAGATATTTTTTTATTCGTTTACTTGCCAGTACGGATTTACAGCTTTTTTTCGTGGTTTTTTTAATGGCAGTCAATCAGAAGATGCTGAAGTGCAAGCGATGGTTGAATATATCCAGGATGTGCAGAAAACGAACGTTCGTTAATTTTTTTGAAATTTTTTTATACATAAGGAACTTTTCAATTTTAACTCTGTCTGATAAAGCAACAATAGCTTGCTGTCTTGAATATATGAAGGCGTGTTAGACGTAGCATAGGAGATATATGGCTGAACAGCTAACAGATCAGGCTTTGGTAGAAAGAGTGCAGCAAGGCGATAAAAAAGCCTTTAATTTATTGGTTTCTCGTTATCAAAATAAAGTAGCCGGACTTTTAACCCGCTACATTTCTCATAACGACATTCCAGATGTTGTACAAGAATCCTTTATTAAGGCTTATCGTTCCATTGAATCTTTTCGGGGCGATAGTGCATTCTACACTTGGCTATATCGAATTGCCGTAAATACGGCGAAAAACTACTTAACGGCACAGGGGCGCCGTCCACCGAGCGAAGATATTCTGGCTGAAGATGCCGAAGGCTACGATGTGGGAACCCATTTACGTGATGTAGATACCCCTGAAAATGAAATGTTATCTAGCGAACTTGAAAAAGTGGTATTTGATACTATTCACAGTTTGCCGGAAGATTTAAGAACAGCGATTACTTTGCGTGAGCTTGAAGGTTTAAGTTACGAAGAAATCGCAGAAATAATGGATTGCCCAGTAGGCACTGTACGTTCTCGCATTTTCCGTGCTCGGGAAGTGATTGAGAACAAAATACAACCGCTTATGCAACGTTAAAATAAAGTCGGAGTTTATAAAATGCAAAAAGAGTTACTTTCAGCCTATATGGATGGAGAAGAAGTCAGTGCCGAGTTAACGGAACAACTCTGTCAGGATAAAGATTTACAAGAATCTTGGGCGGCGTATCATACAGTAAGATCAGTTATGCGTAAAGAGTCACCAGTGTTGCTAGGTGCTGATTTTACGGCGAAAATGGCTGATTTAATTGAATTAGAAGAAGTAAAACATGTTGAGATTACTGTTTCTCAACCAACACCGGAGGAAGCCGACAGCTTACCATTCGTGCAAAAATTAAAAGCATTCTTTGCACCAATGACACAAATTGCTGTGGCTGCAGGTGTGTGTTTAGTAGCAGTAGTAGGTGTACAATCATTTAATGCGAAAAACACCTCGGTTACACCTGAAAACCCAGTTTTACAAACCTTGCCATTTAACAGTTCTGTTCAAGAAGTAAGTTACAACGCTCCGACCAAAGATGTAGCCACTTCGGAACAGGTTGAGCAGAAAAAAATCGCCGTATTGGTACGATGTTGCAAAAACTATGAATTACAGCGTCGTATGCATGCAGATAGCTTAAATGTGGGTAGCAACCAAGCGAAATAATTACAGCAATTAATCGATAATTCACCACCTTAGGCGTGGTGAATTTTTTTATGGATAAGCTTATTTATTTATGAAAAAAACGTTTCTCAAATTAACCGCACTTTTAGGATTATTCTTATTGCCTTTTACGGCATTTGCAGAAGAGCCAATCCAGTCATTAAATAAAATGTCGCAAGCAATGCGGGATTTAAATTATGAGATTGCTTTTGTGCAAACTACGCCAACGAATATGGACTCGTTCCGTTATCGTCATATTAAGCAAGGGCAAAAAGTGTATGCACAATTGGTGACATTAGATGGTGAACAACAAGAAATCATCCAACGCGGTAATTTAGTCAGCTATTTCCAGCCAGGTTCAAGTGCTTTCACAATTAACAGTGGTGAAATTGTGGATGCACTACCTGCAGTAATTCGTACTGATTTTAGTAAGCTTAGTCAGAATTATGATTTTATTAAGCTTGGAAAAGACCGAATTGCAGGACGATTTGTCGATACCATTCGCATTGTGCCAAAAGACGATTTTCGCTATCAATATCTCATTTTCTTAGATGAAGAAAATAGTTTGTTATTGCGTGGTGATATGCTTGATCGCGAAGGTAAGTTGCTTGATCAATTCCGTGTGGTCACGTTATATATCGATAATCGTCTACGAGGTTTAACAGATTACCTTAATAAGGTGTCAGTGCCGCCACTTTTAAATGAAGGGAAACAAGAGTCATCGCTTTCAATCAATTGGAAAAACTGATTGGTTACTACAAGGTTTTGATTTAGTTCGACAAAAATCAAGATGTGATAGATGGTGAAGTGATTGAAAATGCGTTATTTAGTGATGGTCTTTTCACTTTCACCCTTTATGTCAATAAAGCCGACAGCACCGCTGCAAAAGAAAATACGTGGAAACAAGGGGCTTATACGATTTACAGTGAAGTAATGGGCGATAAAGAAATTACCTTTATCGGACAGCTTCCAATTGCCGCTGCTAAGCGAATTGTGCAAGGTGTAACATTCCTAAAATAATTCACTAGAAGTGAGAAAGTTGCTATTTTGTGTCCCCTTGCTATACTTTCTTCACCTAATGGATTTTTGATAGCTAAACCCCGTCCTGCGGGGTTTTTGTTTTATCAAGTGCGGTCATTTTTTTCTTAAGGTTTTTTTACAATGAATAATCCCTTTCCTCTTCTTGGCATCACTGGTTACAGCGGTAGTGGCAAAACCACATTATTGGAAAAATTACTTCCTCAATTAATCAAAAAAGGTCTACGTGTTTCAGTCATTAAACACAGCCATCACAACGCTCACGTGGATAAAGAGGGCAAAGACAGTTGGCGAATGAAAGAGGCGGGGTCTGCTCAAGTTATTATGGCTTGTGATACTCGTTGGGCATTAATGACAGAAACCCTCAAGCGCCGGTTTCTTTAGCTTATTTAAGCCAACAATTTGATCGTCATTTAACGGATTTAGTTTTTGGTAGAAGGATTTAAACAAGAACCCTATTCCAAAGATTCTATTGCATCGACAAGAGATGACAAAACCTTTGCCGGAATTAGATGAAAACGTGTTGGCTTTTTAGCAACAGATTATTCGCTTGAAACTGACCGCACTTTATTAGATATTAATCACATTGAACAGATCGCTGAGTTTATTTATCAATGGTGGAAAAAGACGCAGTAATAGAACGTCAGCATTATAAAGGGCTGGCTTGGGTAGCTTCCATGGCTTTGTTTATGCAAAGCTTGGATGCGACTATTTTAAATACTGCCTTACCCACCATTGCAACAGATCTGCAAACCCCTGTCTTTGAAATGCAAATGGCGATTATCGCCTATTCTCTTGCCGTAGCCTTATTTATTCCTTTAACTGCTTGGGCGGCAGCTAAATTTGGTACGCTTACTGTTTTCCGCTCAGCTGTTTTTACCTTTGTATTCGGTTCAGTCGCTTGTGCGATGGCCACTTCTCTCGAGACCCTTGTGCTTGCACGGATTCTTCAAGGTATTGGCGGTGCGTTTATGATGCCGGTTGCTCGCCTTGCGATTATTCAAACCGTACCGAAAAATCAATTAATTAATGCCTGGAATTTAATGGCGACAGCGGGATTGATTGGCCCGATTCTTGGTCCGATTTTAGGTGGTTGGCTTGTGGTACATACATCATGGCATTGGATTTTCTTAATCAATATTCCGATTGGCATGTTAGGCTTTTTGGGCTGCGGCTAAAGTGATGGGCAATCATAAGGGTAATGCGAATAAGTTAGACTGGACGGGCTTTTTGCTCTTTGCGTTTGGTTTAGTTGGGCTCACTCTTGGGCTTGATTTACTCGGAGAAAGTCACCGTGACAATATGACCACATACAGTGCATTGTCGGTTGGTATTGCATTATTGGTCGCCTACTATTTTTATGCGAAAGGTAATGAACGTGCCATTTTGCCGTTATCTCTTTTCAATACAAGAACATTCCGATTAGGCATTGCAGCCAATATCTTTATTCGTCTTTCTGGCTCAGCTGTGCCGTTCTTATTGCCATTAATGTTCCAACTTTCCTTTGGCTATTCAGCTGAAGAGTCAGGCTGGTTGCTTGCACCTATTGCGCTAATGTCCGTCGTATTTAAACGCTTTATTGGGCATATTTTAAATATGCTAGGTTATAAAAACCACACTAATTTTATCGTCACTTTTAATGGCAGGCTCGACGGTTTCAATGTCATGGCTTGATACCTCATCATCAACGACATGGATTATATGTAATCTGATGTGGTACGGTGCCTGCATGTCGATGATTTTTACCTCAATTAACACTCTTACCGTTGGCGACCCTATCACAGGCACAAAGCGGTGTAGGCTCAACGGTGCTGAGTATTGTGCAACAAGTAGGAATCGGATTTGGTATCGCTGTGGCATCTATTATTTTGACGTTATATCGTCAATTCATGGGTAACGACGATGCATTACAACATGCTTTCAGTTACACGTTTCTGACCACTTCTGTTTTTTTGCTATTGCATTAGTTTGGATATTGAGTTATTTACGCAAAAACAGACGGGGATCATTTGCGAAAAAAACGCTAATATTAAATGCCTTAGTCTAATTTGTTATAAGAAAGATCTTTTTCTTATTTCTTAAAAAAGTTTGATTTGCTTATATCTTAAGTAAAAATTTTATATTCATGTTTGGGTGTTTTGCCCGATTAAAGAAGGAAAACTTATGAAATTAAAAAGCGACCTTAACTCTTATTGCAGCTAGTTTGTTTTTAGCAGCTTGTGATCAATCTGGTTCTGCGACAAAAGAAAATGCAAAAGCAGAAACAGCAAAACCTTCAGGTAATAATACATTTGTGTACTGTACAGCGAAAGGCACCACTTGGCTTTAGCCCAGCATTAGTAATGGAAGGTACATCTTACAACGCAAGTTCACAACAAGTGTATAACCGTTTGGTTGAATTCAAAAAAGGCTCTACTGATCTTGAGCCAGCCTTGGCTGAAAGCTGGGAGATCAGTGACGATGGTTTAACTTACACATTCCATTTGCGTAAAGGGGTGAAATTCCATACCACAAAAGAATTTACGCCAACACGTGATTTTAATGCGGATGATGTGCTCTTTTCTTTCCAACGTCAGTTAGATCCTAACCACCCTTATCACAATGTATCGAAAGGGACTTATCCGTATTTCAAAGCGATGAAATTCCCAGATTTATTAAAATCAGTTGAGAAAGTGGATGACAACACCGTTCGTATTACCTTGAATAAAAAAGATGCGACTTTCTTAGCAAGCTTGGGTATGGACTTTATCTCTATTTACTCAGCTGAATATGCAGATGCGATGTTGAAAGCAGGCAAACCAGAAACGATTGATAATAAACCTGTGGGTACAGGTCCGTTTATTTTTGTGGATTACAAAACTGACCAAGCGGCACAATATGTAGCGAATGAAACCTATTGGAAAGGTCGTACACCGCTTGATCGTTTAGTGATCAGCATCGTGCCAGATGCCACTACGCGTTATGCGAAGTTACAAGCGGGTTCTTGTGATTTAATTCTCTTCCCAAATGTGGCGGATTTAGCCAAAATGAAAACCGATCCGAAAGTACAGCTTTTGGAACAAAAAAAGGTTTGAACGTAGCATATATCGCATTCAATACAGAGAAAAGCACCGTTTGATAACGCGAAAGTACGCCAAGCATTGAACTATGCGGTGGACAAAAAAGCGATTATTGAAGCGGTTTATCAAGGTGCAGGTACTGCAGCGAAAAACCCATTGCCGCCAACAATTTGGAGTTATAACGACGAAATCCAAGATTATCCGTATGATCCAGAGAAAGCGAAACAGCTTTTAGCGGAAGCAGGTTATCCAAACGGTTTTGAAACGGACTTCTGGATTCAACCAGTGGTACGTGCGTCTAACCCAAATCCAAAACGTATGGCTGAACTTGTGATGGCAGACTGGGCGAAAGTTGGCGTAAAAGCAAATCCAGTCACGTTTGAATGGGCTGACTATCAAAAACGTGCTAAAGCAGGCGAATTAACGGCAGGTATCTTCGGTTGGTCAGGTGATAACGGTGATCCGGATAACTTCCTTTCTCCGTTACTTGCAAGTGCGAATGCGGGAAACTCAAACTTTGCTCGTTTCAAAAATGCAGAATTTGATGCCTTATTAGATAAAGCGATTGGCTTAACCAATAAAGATGAGCGTGCGGCACTTTATAAAACAAGCACAAGTGATTTTCCATGAGCAAGCGCCATGGATTCCAGTTGCACACTCAGTTGGTTTTTGCACCACTTAGCCCTCGCGTAAAAGGCTACGTACAAAGCCCATTCGGCTACGATGCGTTTTATGGCGTGAGTGTTGATGGTAAATAATTAACGGACTATACTAGCCCTTGCAGTTGCAAGGGCTTTTTGTTTTCAAGCAAAAGGAGAAAGAAAATGGACTTACATGATATTCGTGAGGATTATTGCAAACAGGCGCTTTCTCAGCATGATTGCGATCCCAACCCAATAAAAACAATTTGAAAAAAATGGCTCAACGAAGCGATTACGGCTAAAGTAAACGAGCCAACAGGTGTTAATGTTGCGACAGTCAATGAAGACGGTCGACCAACAAGTCGAATGGTACTGTTAAAAGAAGTGAACGAACAAGGCTTTTGTCTTTTTCACGAATTATCACAGCCGAAAAGGTCGTGCCATAGAACATAATCCTTTCGTTGCCCTGACATTCTTTTGGCCTGAATTAGAACGTTCTGTGCGTATTGAGGGCAAAAGCTGAAAAAAATCTCGCCTGAACAATCAGATGAATACTTTTGCGACTCGCCCTTACACCAGCCGAATTGGCGCTTGGGCCAGCGAGCAAAGTGCGGTCATTTCTAGCCACAAATCTTTATTAGCGAAAGCCGCATTGATTGCAGCAAAACACCCATTGAACGTGCCTCGTCCACCACATTGGGGCGGTTATCTTGTGATTCCTGATCGCATAGAGTTCTGGCAAGGTCGCCCAAGCCGCTTACATGACAGAATTTGTTATTTATTCAATGATGGAAAATGGGAGAGAGAGCGATTATCACCGTAAGTTTCTTCAAAAAATATGAAAAAAACAACCGCACTTACAAAAAAAGTGCGGTAGGATTTTCGAGTCTCTTTTTGAGGTTTTGATAGTTTACTCTGGTGTTAGATTGAGTAGGTTTCATCTCATTTGAGAAAAATGGGACATAAATTTTACCTTCTCTTGAGGCGATTTGTTTTTCGAGAAACTAATTCTGTGAAAGAAATTCTTTCCTCTAAAAATAGCTAAGAGATCTGAACCATCCATAAGAATCATGACTTTATCTGATGATTGAAAGGCATTAACACCTTCTTCTGAAAAATCCATCAATAGATAGAAATAGCCCTAATGTATTTTTCCAATTTAGTTTTTATTTTTTTCTTTAAAAACAGCTAAATCTGAACTATTAATTAATGACTTTTGTCCATTTGGCTTCAAAAAGAAACTCTGTTCCATCCAATGTGAATGCGCCATCTATTTGTTGTCCCATAATTTTAAATGAAGCCTTAGGATCTCAAAATCATTTAAGATAAATAGTTTGTTCATCAAGTTTTCTAATTTAAATCCTCTTTGTTGATTGTCTTGACTCGTTACTAAAGAATAAAACTCTTGTCTTAAGCTAGCTAGTTCCTCTTGATAGCTTTTTAAATAAATGAAGTCTCTCTTCTGCAAGTTTTATTCTTTTTGTCTTTCTTCTTCAGATCGTTGCTTTTCTTGATATGGAATTATAAATTCTTTTAACTGTTTTACAGTACTTAAGGCTTTAGATGCTTTATTATCTCCATCCTCAAGATGCTTTATGGTCAAAGTTTCTAAATTGGCAAATATCGTTAGCTAATTGTAAGAGAATTTCTGTATTATTTAATTCAAATAATTTATCAATGATTAATATGCATATATCTCTTTTTGGTTAGAATATCCCAATCAATTTTACTGATGTTTATATTCTTAGGGTAAACTTTTAAGTAAAAATGATTTTAGATCTTTTTATACCAGTAAATATGGATAAGTGCTTCTTTAAGAGCAAATAAGGCTGCGGGTGTTAATTGTTTATTCATAGCTATCGATTATTTTGAGGTTGTTAATTATATTAATATTAGTTAATTGATATAACAAGCATACAACCGGCTCATTCACTACTTAATTCTGCTTCTATGATCCACCATAGATAATTTTTATGCAACCTTGGGTCTAATAAAACCATCACGATATTGTGCCCTTGAGCAAGAAAGAGAAAACACATTAAAAAAACCGCACTTTGATTCCTCAACCAAAGTGCGGTTAGTTTTTACGTTATTTTTTTATTTACCGATGATTTCTGATAAATCAACTTTTGCGGTTTTCGTAACGAGAACGGGTACACGCATCTGCTGTGGCGATGGCACCGCGGGCAGCTTTCACCAGTGAGTAATTTTACAAATTCCTCAGTAGGTTCCATTCCATGAAGAATATCGTTTAAATAACGCATTTCTTTTTCATGATAGAGCTCAACCATAACGGTGTGCGTTTGCCCGGTTTACCGTATTGAATTGCACCGTCCATTTCTGTGCTGTTGTAAATGCGGGTACGGTCATCATCTTCTTCTTGGGTTTCGTGAATGAGGAAATAGGTGTCTTTTCCATCCACACGAAGGGTACCTTTGGTATTGTACATATCAAGTTTGATCGCACCTTTTTCCCCTTGAATTAATACATAATGTTCACCCCAACGGAACGCCGAACCCCATTCTAGAACAGCGAAGCGATTATCATCATATTCCATGGTGACAAAAATCATATCGTCTTCATCACCAAATTTTTCGCCTTTGTGTGCAACATTGGCGGCTGCCATGGTAACGGTTTTTGGCATACCACCCATAATGAATTGTACGCAGTCTAATTCGTGAATATGGTGGTATAAGTGACCGCCAGATTTTTCACGGATCCATGAAATGGTTGGTTGTTGTTCTTCCCAGCCATTACGTGCAGTATGACAATAAAGCACTTTACCAATCACACCTTGATTGATTAATTCTTTGGCATGGTGAACACCGTTAAAGAAGTTCATCGCATGGCCAGCCATAAAGGTGACGCCATTTTCTTCGCAAGCGCGCACCATGTCATCACAATCTTGATAACTTAAGGCAATAGGTTTTTCACAGAAAAACATGTTTTTTTGTTTTTCCGTTACCATGGATTGCTTCGCTGCTTCTGCAACCTCGATGGTTTCAGTTATAGCTTATTGTTATCACTTTTCTTCCTCTTCCCAGTATTCTATTTGCCAGAAAATAATGTATTAGCGCTTGGTGCGTTGCTCTTCTTCTTACTTGCAACTAACTTAGGGATTGCCGGTTTAGTACCAAAATATATGGCGACTTTTCTTCCCGGCTGAAATGCGAAGTACAGGTATTGGTTTCATCTATAACTTTGCCGCGATCGGTGGTGGGGTGTCTCCTGTGATTGCCGCCGCACTTAGTGAAAGAGTCGGACTTGGTTCAGCTCTTGTGTATGTGACCTTATTCTGGACAATTGTCCTTGTTGCTCTCGTTGGATTAAGATTGCCAGAACGTATTCAAGCACGTGTGCAACGATAAAAAACGAAAGCAAAACAGACCGCACTTTTAGGTGCGGTTTGTTGTTTATACAAAAATAGTTTGAAGCGTGTCACAAATTTGTTAAAAATATGTTTCAATTTTTTCGGTTAAATGCTAATTAATGATCTCCCCTATCGTTTTATAGGAGATTGTATATGCAAACTCAACAAACCTTTCTCTCTAAATATAAAAGTCTTCTTATTCTTTCCTTAGACTTTGTCTTCATGTTGGTATTAATCAAAATACTGCCGTTTTCTTCCCAAGAGAACCGCGGGTTAGCCCTGCTGATTTTTATTGGTATTTTATGGTTAACGGAAGCCTTTAATATTACCGTGACGTCCCTTATGGTGCCTGTTGTGGCCATTGGATTAGGCTTGATTAATACACAAAAAGCGCTTGCACCATTCTCTACCCCAATTATTTATATGTTCTTTGGTGGATTTGTAGTGGCTGCGGTGTTACAAATTCAGAATCTAGACAAGATTATTGCGAATTACATTATTCGTTTGGCGAAAGGAAACTTAAAACTTTCTATCACCTATCTGTTTACTGCAACCACATTCCTTTCTATGTGGATTAACAACACCGCCGTAGCAGCGATGATGTTGCCACTCACCATGGGGATGTTAAAAGGTATCAATGCAGAGAAAAATCATCGGTTGTACGCCTTCGTATTATTAGGCATGGCATTTAGTGCCAGTATTGGTGGCATTGGTACCTTGGTGGGAAGTGCACCGAATGCGATTTTGGCATCTCAAATTCAAGTGACTTTCACGGAATGGCTAGGTTACGGTTTCCCAGTGATGGTATTACTTGTGCCTTCTATGATTTTTTCTTTATGGGTGATTTTACGTCCAGACTTTTCTGTTGAATTTAATCCGTCACTTGAGAAAGTCAGCTTTAATCGAAAAAATATCATTACCTTACTGATCTTTATCGGTATGGCGATTATGTTACTTTTCAGCTCTTCTTAAACCCATGGATTAGTGCTTTCCTTGAATTACCGAAAAAAATCGAAAACTTTGATACGGTGATTGCGTTATGCGTTGTGATCTTTATTTGTGTTTCAGGTGTAGCGACCTGGAAAGAAATTCAAGAACGTGTTGAATGGGGCGTGCTCGTTTTATTCGGTGGTGGTTTGACACTTAGTATTGTGATGAAAGATTCGGGTGCCAGTAAGATTATGGCGGATAGCATCGTTCAGTTTGTACAAACCAAACCGCTTTGGGTACTTTGCTTTGTGATAACCGCATTTATTATTTTCCTAACAGAATTTACATCGAATACCGCCAGTGCTGCATTGATTATGCCAATTGTGATTTCAGTGGCACAATCCATGAATTTACCGCCTATCGCTTTAGCCGCAATTATCGCTTGTGGGGCAGTTGTGCATTTATGCTACCAATCGCCACACCGCCAAATGCTATTGTGTTTGCAACAGGCAATGTGAAACAACTTGATATGGCGAAAGTCGGTTTGATTTTTAAATCTATTCTGTATCGCCATTATCGGCAGCATGACTTATTTTGTTTGGTTGTAAATGTGGTTAAAAACTGACCGCACTTTTATTAGCCTATAAAAGTAAACCGCACGTTGAAGTGCGGTTTGTTATTTAATAATGCGGAGGCGGTGTTTCTTCTGCTTGGCTGGCAATATTAGAAGGTTGCATATCTTTTAATTTGCCGGCGAGATAGCGGAGTTGAAGTTGAATTTTTATCCATATCAAACTGTTGTTGAACCAATGCTTGGTTGAGTTCGTCTAAAAGTTGTTCTTGAAAAAGCAATTTTCATTTCAAGTTCAGCGATGCGATCGTCTCAAAAATTTGTTGATTTTTGCATAAAATTTCTCTAATTTTTTTAAAAAAATGTTGTGAATTCGGTCAATCCGATTTAACCTATTCGCTATTCTGTTTCTATTATAAAGGATCAAGCAAAATGTTGAAAAATTCAAAAAGCTTTTCTTGCTGCACTTATAGTAAGTGCGGTTGTTTCAGGTTCTGTTTTTGCAGAAGATAAAGCAGCGCCAAGCGCAAGTGATGCGTCTTATGCTGTGGGTGCGTTAATGGGTAACCAAGTAAAAAGATTTGGTGGATGCTCAAAAGAAGTCATTCAATACGATAATGCGCGTATTTTAGATGGCTTAAAAGATGCATTAGAAGGTAAAGTTGATGTTCGTAAAGACGAAAAAATTCAAAAGACCTTAGAGGGCATTCAAGAGCAATTAGTGTCCGCTGCTAAAGCAAAAGTAGAACAACAAGCGAAAAGCCGCAAAAAGAAGAAGGTGATAAATACCGCGCTGAATTTGCGAAAAAAGATGGCGTGAAAAGCACCAAAGATGGCTTACTTTACAAAATCACTGAAGCGGGTAAAGGTGACGCGATTAAAGCAAGAGATACTGTGAAAGTACATTACACCGGTAAATTACCAGATGGTAAAGTATTTGATAGCTCTGTTGAACGTGGTCAACCGGTTGAGTTTAAATTAAACCAAGTGATTAAAGGTTGGACTGAAGGCCTTCAGTTAGTGAAGAAAGGCGGTAAAATCGAATTAGTGATTCCACCTGAATTAGCTTATGGCAAACAAGGTGCAGGCGATTCAATTCCACCTGATGCAACACTTTACTTCGACGTTGAAGTATTAGACGTTAATCCTAAAAAATAATCCTTAATTTAACCGCACTTTGTCCAAAGTGCGGTCATTTTCCCTACCAGATTTGAAAAATGATACTAACCGATAGACAACCTTTCACCGATGAAGATCGTGCTATTCTGATTTCCTATAAAGCAGTAGTTGATGGCGTGAGCGCGTTGATTGGCGAGCATTGTGAAATCGTCTTACATTCTTTAGAAGATATTGAGCATTCCGCCATTTGCATCGCCAATGGGCATAATACCAATCGCCAAGTGGGTTCACCGATTACGGATTTAGCTCTGAAATCCTTGCGTAATATGCAAAGGAGAGTGTCTCTAAGCCTTATTTCACGCGTGCGAAAGGTAATGTGTTGATGAAGTCTGTGACCATCGCCATTCGAAATAGCAAGCAACGTATTATTGGTTTACTTTTGTATCAATATTAATTTGGATGTGCCGGTCTCTCAATTTATGCAGGCCTTTATGCCAACGCAGGAACAAAATGAAACCTCTTCCGTCAATTTTGCAAGTTCAGTGGAAGAATTGGTGGCACAAACGGTAGAAAAACCATTGAAGAAGTGAATGCAGATCGCTCGGTTTCGAATAATAATAAGAACCGTCAGATTGTGATTTCACTTTACGAAAAAAGGCATTTTTGATATTAAAGATGCGATCAATTTAGTGGCTGATCGCCCTCGTGATTTCTCGCCACACCGTGTATTTGTATATTCGTCAAATCAAACAAGAGCAAGAGTAATGAACTATGTTCTCGCCGTGAAAAGTCCGTTTATGGAAAACAAGGGGCTTTTCTTGCCTATCAATTTGCCCAAGCTTTACTCGAAAAAGGACATGCCATTAGTCAAATTTTCTTTTTCCAAGACGGTGTGAGTAATGGCAATGGCTTGGTTTATCCTGCCAATGATGAATTTAATCTCACGCAAGCTTGGCAAGCCTTTTTCAGCGCAGCATCATATCCCTTTGCATTTATGTGTAGCTGCTTCACAACGTCGTGGCGTAGTGGATGTGCTTACGGCAAAAGAGACTGATAAAACTAATCTGGCAGAAGGTTTTGAGATTACTGGCTTAGGTGAGTTTATGGCGATGGCATTAAAAGCAGATCGGGTGGTGACATTATGAAGCTAGCATTCTTATTTCGTACCGCACCACATGGAAAATGCGATTTCTCGTGAAGGTTTAGATGCTTTTGCTTGCGGCGACAGCATTTTGTGATGAAGAGAAATCGGTGTCTTTTTATTGATGATGGCGTATTAAATTTACTCGATGGGCAAAAATCCTGAGTTATTGTTACAAAAAGACTTTTATTCGTACCTTTAAATTATTGGATTTATACGATATTGAACAGCGCTTTGTCTGCGCAGATTCGCTTGACCAATATAATTTGCAAACAGAACAGCTCATTATTTCTGCTGAAAAAATTGACCGCACTTCGTTGATCAAGAAACTTAGCCAAGCAGAAAAAGTGTTTACGTTTTAAGGAATATTATGCTTTATACCTTTTCTCAAGCTCATTATTCTGAGACAGACCTTCAACGTTATTTGACTGAAATCACGGAAAATGATGCGGTGGTTTTATGGCAAGATGGCGTGTTGTTGGCTGTGAAGTATGGGGAAATGTTTACTCAATGCAAAGGGCAATGTTTTTGTTGGAGCAGGATATTTTAGCCCGAAATTTAACCGCACTTTTGCCAGAAAACAATCAAGCGCGGTCAATTTCATTAGCAGATTTGGTGGATTTAACTGCTCAATATTCGCCTCAAATCGCCTTATAGTGGGCGTTCTTTAGGTAACAAGAGCGGTAATACCATAACGGAATAAAGTGCCAAACCAGCGGCCATTAAGCAGGTAATTTCTAATCCTCCTGCGCGTAACCATTCGCCAAATCCCATGTCATTAATGAGTGTGGCATAAAAGAATCCTGCCACGACTGTGTAACTAAATCCGATTAATCCTGCAATTAATGCAATAGCTTTCACGTTGTAGCTTGCATAACGGTGAAAATGCCGCCCAAAAGCGTAATGAGAAAAAGTTGGCACTGTAGCCACAATAAAGACAGAAAGCACTGAGCTCTGAATTTGATCAGTATCATTATTCGAGAATGTTAAGGCGACAGTGCTGATAATTTGAATAATTAACGGAAAAAGAATAAATGCTTTAAGATATTTTTCATGAGATGTCCAATTAATAGAAAAAAACGGAAGTATTGTATCAATCAAATGAAAGACAACCAATCTTTTTCTCTATTCGGTTTTTTTATTACATCCACTAATGTGGGCTGAACGATTGAGACATAATCTCGTGTATTGAGAATAATAGAGTTGTTCTAACGTACCTGCATTAAATGCTAATTCATCATAACGAGACAGTAAGCTAGGATCAGCAATTAATAACAAATCAGGATGAAAGCTAAAAGGTGGAATTGCACCAAATACATAGTCAGTTAAGGTATCTACTTCTGCAGGGCTGGCAAGCGAGGTTTTTCGCGCCACCCTAAATAGGCCGCTACTTTTACTTAAATCAGATTGTTGATCGGCCGGCAATATCACTAATACCGCTTGTTTTACGCCATTTCCTTTCACTTTGCATACTAACGCCTTTTGCCCTTGCCCTAATTCTGTACCACGGATTTTAGCCACTTCCTCTGATTTTTCCTGCTGTCGGATGCTCAACCACGCGATAGCTTGCTTTGATGTTTATCTAAAAGTGCGGTCAATTTTTCAAATGTTTTGACAGACATGAGGGTTCCTTCAATAGCGATATTTTTTTAATGAGTTTAACAAGGATTGATTCATGGAAAATCAAAGAAAAAAAGAATTCATCTTTTGAGTCATATTTATTACGAGATAGACAAATACCTTTACGCCCCGTACTATGTTTCTTTTTCTTTGGTATCGTTTATGACTCGAATTAATCTTGTTTCGCCAGCGGAACTTTGTGATCAGCATCTTTTAGCTGAGCATCGTGAATTAACCCGAATTCCTAACGCCGTGGCGAAAGGTAAATATCACTTAAAAGGGCAGCCTGCAGAATATAAGTTAGGTGAAGGGCATGTGCGCTTTTTCTTTAACAAATTGGCGTTTTTAAAGAAACGCTATGATGCATTGCATGCGGAATGTAAGGCGCGAGGCTTTAACGTGCAGTATATTTGGAATGAAACGTTACCCGATGATCCAAGTTTATGGTTGGACTATGAAGCCACAGAGGCGGCGTTACAGATTAATCGGGAACGTATTCAGGAAAGAATGCCATTAAAGGCGAGATTTACACCGCATCTTCCAAAGAGCGGTCAAAAATAAAGGAGTTTTCACTTATGAAAGGCAGTGAGAATATAAAAAAGGTGAGCATCGCTCACCTTATAGAATTGTTTAATCTTTCAATTTAATAAAAAAACGTACCACTAGGTGTGATAGGCAAATAGTTTTTATGGAAATCCATAAAAAGGTTTTTTTGTGGGTCTATGTCTTCAAAAAGTTTTGGGTAAAGTGCTTTTGCCATAAATTGAGCGGCTGATAGATCACTTAGTGAGCGAGAGGCTGTATGATAAATACCGTAAACACGGTGGTTTTTAACTGCAGGTAAATCTTGCCACCCTGCACGGGTTAAGAAACCTTTTAGGCGTTTTTTTGTGCATCCTGTTCATTGATGTTTATTCCCATCGCCATCATTTCATCGTTAGTTTCATGCCCCATTTCTGTGCCAGAAATCATGATCACTTCAGGTTGTGCGGCAAGAAGTTGTTCTGGATTAATTGGTCCCCAATTTTTCGACAAAAAGGCTTGCTTACGTTATCCCCGCCAACAGTTTCAGCAATAGCACCCACATATTTTTTTACCAAAGGTAAAGCTATATTCACTAGGACCTTTATTGCCAAATTCTACATAGATTTTTAGGTTTAGGTAGGTTAGCCTCTTTTACACGTTTTTGAATATCAGTAATGCCTTGAGCATATTCATCTGCAATTTTTATTTGCTCGTTCTTCGGTACCTGCAAGTTGCCCAAAAATCTTTGCGCTTTTGGGTGTGTCGTTCTACACTTTGAGCATTAAAATCGACAACAATAATTGGAACGCCAGCTTGTTCTAACTTTTGGTAGTTCGGAACCAATAGTTTGATATTGCCATTCTGCAAGAATCAATACATCAGGTTTTTAATGCCAAGGTCGGTTGAGAAAGTTCCTGTATTTACATTACCAATATCAGCAATATTTTTGAGTTCAGGCATTTTTTTCAGAAAACAATGCCCAACTTCCTCGGATTAAATTTTTCCCAAAAATTCACGTGAGATACCTTTTAACATATTTAAAATTTTTCAACACCGTAACAGCAATGTAATCAGGATAGTAAAAAGCCTAATACGGCATTTTTACGGGCACATCAACGTTAACTTCTCGTCCTAATACATCTTTGATTGTTTTTATTTCTGCTTGAGTAGTGATACCAAAAGTCAGTAATAGAACGGCCAAAAATTAAACGAATTGTTGATTTTTGCATATAAACTTCTGTCTGAATAAAAACATCAGAACATTACCATAAATAAGAATTATTATCAAATTTAGATGTTATAAAGTGATAATACAAGAAATGCTGTTGAAGGGTAAAATAGGCATATATCTAGAAAAAACATATTTCGCATTTAAAATTGGAAGTGCGGTCAAAACTTAGTAAGTTTTCACTTCTCCTTGAGTTGGACTAAAGGAGAAGTGAATGTGGGAGAATTATTTATATTCAACCACGATATCGCTTTTCACTGACGGTATCACCATAAACTGGCAATAAAGTTTTTTTCGTAAAGCTTTGTTTTAAACGACCATCTTTGCCTAAGGTTTGGATTTCGTTATTTAACCAATTTAACAATTCAGGTGCATCTTTGCGAACAGCTGGTGCAATAACATCTTGATCACCAAAATTTTTTACGCCCACGGTATAACCTGGATTTTGTTTTGCCCAAGCGAATAAGAAGGTATTGTCGTTAGATAATGCATCACCACGACCATCACGTAAAGCTTCAAAGGTTTCGGTATTTTGTTCGAATTTCAATAACTTCACATCTGGATAGTTTTTGGTGAAGAAAATATCAGCCGTGGTACCTTTATCTACAATTAAAGTTTTTGCCTTTTTAATTGTTCAAGATCAGTAATGACTGAGCCATCTTTTGAAACAACACCGAGTGCCACTTTCATATATGGATTAGCAAAATCTACCACTTCTTTACGAGCTGGTGTCACAGTAAAGTTAGCTAAGATAATATCAACTTTCTTAGAAAGTAAGTATTCAGCACGGTTTGCGGCATCCACTAAAACAAACTCTACTTTGTTTTCGTCACCCTAATAAGTCTTTACCGATTGCTTTTACCAATTTCGACATCAAAGCCTTGGCTTTTTACCTTGCGCATCCACATAGCCAAATGGTGGTTTATCGCTAAATACACCAATGCGCACTTTGCCATCTTTTTGTATTTGCTCAAGGCTTGAGATTGTTTTTACTCCGTCTTTAGCTGATTCTTTATCATTACACGCGGTTAAGCCAAATGCTAAGGTGGCAGTGGCTAAAAGTGCGGTCAATGTTTTAAATGTTTTCTTCATAGTTTGTCCCTCTCGGTTCATAATTTAAGATATTTAAGAATGTTTTTCGCACGATCCGTGGTTGGATTCGTGAAGAAATCTTCCGGTTTTGCCTGTTCAATGATTTGCCCTTTATCCATAAACACAATGCGGTTAGCTACTTGACGGGCGAAGTTCATTTCATGGGTAACGATGAGCATCGTCATACCATCTTTAGCGAGACCTAAAATCACATCAAGTACTTCGCGTACCATTTCAGGGTCAAGGGCAGCAGTGACTTCATCGAACAGAATAATTTCAGGGTTCATGCAAAGTGAACGCACAATAGCAATTCGCTGTTTTTGCCCACCTGATAATTCACGCGGATAGGCATTTTTCGGTCATATAGACCTACACGTTTAAGTAACTCATCGGCTTGTTTTTCAGCTTCTGCGCGATTGCGTTTTTTGTACTTTTAAAGGGCCGAGTAAAATATTGTCAATTACTGATAAATGAGCGAAGAGTTCATAACTTTGGAATACCATCCCAATGCGTTGACGTGCTTTTGACCCAAGGAATGTCTTTACCTAACTCTCCAGCATTTTTGCAGCAGAATCTGACCGCTCTTTATTTCTTCTAGTCCATTTAGGCAGCGTAAAAAAGTACTTTTACCACAACCCGATGGACCTAAAATAACGACAACTTCTCCTTTTTCTATAGAAAGATTGATACCTTTTAGTGCTTCTACATCACCGTAATTTTTGACGAGGTTTTTAATTTCTAATAGCGCCATGTGTTTTCCTAATTAAAATTAACTTTCCCAACGGGTTTCTAAATAACGGGAAAATAAGGATAGCGGGTAACAAATCACAAAATATAAACCGAAAATGACACCATAAATCCAAAGCGCCGCCGATTGATTACTAAATAATGAATGCTCGATAATTTGTTGACCGACTTTTATCACTTCTACTACACCGATTAACATTGCCAAGGAACTGGTTTTTACCATGCGGGTAAAGAGGTTAATAGCACTTGGTGTCACACGTTTTAAACTTTGTGGAAGTAAAATATACACAAAGGTTTGAAACGGCGTTAAACCTAAAGCGTAGGCTGATTCCACTTGATGTTTTTCAATGGAAGTTAATGCGCCACGCACTAAATCTCCCATTTCTGCTGTTCCCCAGAAAATAAACACCAAAAATACATACAGAAATGCCATCTAAGTGAATATCAAACCATTTTGCCAAACCAAAATACGCGAGAAAAAGTAAGGCTAACAATGGAATAATACGTACAAATTCTAAATAAAAGCGGCAAATGGCTTTGATAATGGGATTTTTGCTTGTCATGATTACGCCAAAAATCACACCTAAAATACAGGCGAAGAAGACAGAAACAAACGCAATTTCAGCTGTTACCCATAAAACCGTTGAGCAAGCGTTCAATGTTGCTGCCTTGGAATAATAACTCAAGCCCCATATTTTGCTCTCCGAGTACGGCAGTTCTAAATGACCGATGAACAGAGACATCGGTAATAGAATGATCAAATAAAACACCACTAATAAAAATAAGGCTTCATTGGTTTTGTAATCGAGCCCGATGACTTCTTTCGCTACAAACATCAGTTCGGCTACGGCAACGGCACTGATCACTGAGGTTTCTTTTCATTAAGAACAAGCAATTTGCTCCGATTGCAGGGTGTGGCAATCGCAAAAGGCTTGCAGGAAAATCACATAGCGAAAAAGCTTGAAAAAGGGGTTAGACCAATACTTAAGGCTGATTCAATTTGTCCTTTTGATACTGCTTCCAGACCACCACGAAAAGGCTTCTGCCATATAGCTTCCACCTAAAAATGCCGAGCCGATAATGCCGCAAGTAAATCCATCTAATTTTAGGCCGATTTTAGACAGCCCAAAATAGAGAAAAATACTTGAATTAATAAAGGCGTATTACGAGAAAGTTCAATATAGCCTTTTACTAACCAAGTTAATGATTTGACTTTGTAGGTGGTAATCACCGCACAAATCACACCAATCACTAGCGACAATAAAATGCCCCAAAAAGGCAAGATGAAGCGTCATCAGCGTGGCATGAATAAAACGTGGGGTAACGCTTAAAATATAATCCCAATTCATTTTTATAATTTGATCGTTTGCGTAACGATATAGTAAAAATTTTTGAATCGGTGAGAAAAGAATGGAAATGCATTATTTATAATGAAATGTAATAAGAGATATGTTTCAAATAAGATCTGCAAGAGAGAAAGAATAAAAAAGACGGGGCTTTATTCAGCCCCGTCTTTGTTTATTTTAATCACGTTTCGCAATAAGTGCGGTTGGTTCTTCGTCTGTTTTTGGTTCATCTTGTATTTCAGCCGGTTTGTCTTGTATAGACATGGCTGATTTTAAACTGTCCTGACGAATTTTTCCGCTGCTGCTTTGTCGCCAGCTTGTTCGAACACATAAGACGCCATCATGACATCATTTGGTTGAAGCTGAGTTGGGCAAGCAGTAACTTCTTTAAATGCTTCTGCTGCTTTAGCGAAATCGTTATTACGCACATAAAGATAGCCTAATGCACGATTGAGACAACAACGTTGGCTTTCATCCGCACGTTTTGCGCGTTTTTCCACTAACTTGAGTAGTTTGCTGTTATCTTCTGCTTGTAAACGAGTGATTTGCGTGCAAAGTTCAGGGCTGATTGGGGTGTTATCACCCAATTTTTTCATGATTTCAAGCGTGAATTCATAAGCTGACTCATGATCGTTACAATCAATTAAACGCTGAATTAAAGCCGTTTTTAACTCTAAGTCATTGCGACGACGGCGTGGTTGAGCTTCCCACCATGCGAGCAAGCCTTCAACGCCTTCTTCATTCATTTTTCTCATCTAACAAGCCATTTTCTGTTTCTTGTTGAAGCGCTTTAAATTCTTCTGCTGAGAATAATCCAGAACCTTCGATTAAATCTAAGATGCCATCAAGAGCTTGATAAGCTTTGGAGCGGCTATAAATTTCAGCAGCAAGTTTTAATACTTCTTTGTTGCGATCTGACATTTCAAGCAAACTGTCAACCGAACTGCGCGCAGCCGGTAATTTATTTTGTTGTAATAAAAATACGGGTGCGAGCAATTTCGACGACTCAGGTTATCTGAGCCAGCAAGCTCCGTCGCTTCAATTAAATAACGGTTTGCGCTGAATTCATCACCGCGTTGCTGTGCAGCTTCAGCGGCTTTAATCAGATTTAATACTGGCTCTGCAGAATGTTTCGCATTTTTACCAATCAGTTTTTCTGCCTTGGCATAATCGCCCTCATTCATTTTCATCAAGCCCTCGAGGGTTTGACGTTGTGCTTTCACGCGTTTACGGCGAGAGAACCAGTTATAGGTATTGCTACTTAAACGGAAGAAACGGGTCACCAACCACTCTAACGAATAAATCACTGCGAGCGTGACCACAAAGAGAATCACTAATGTGGTGAGTGACATTTCATATACGGTGTTTGCTGTTTCAACTCTGACATAACCTTGCTGACCGGAGAGGTAAGGTCCTGCAATCAATCCAGCAAGTAAGGCGATCATTAAAAAGAGAACTCTAAACATTATCTATCCTTATTGTTGGGGTTCAGTTGCCGGTTGTGCAGCTGGTGCTTCAGCGGGTTTTTTTCTTCAGCCTTAGGCTCTTCCGCTTTCGCTTCAGGTGCAGGTTTTACTTCTTCTTTCTTGGTGAATTATCAACCGCTTTTTCTGCTTCAATTTCCACTTTCTGCACATCTAAAGGTGTACGATTTAAGTATTTATCAAGCATACTTAAGCTTTGTAATTGGCTTGGTACATCTACATAGATGGATACTTCAGATAATTCATCCACTGATTTTAAGAAACTTTGAGTCACTTCAGCATTGGTATCAAAATAGCTACGAATCCAAGATGCAACGGCTTCTAAAGATTGTTTATAAAGTTCGTTTTGCTGACGAGGCACAGCCATAATCGCTAATTGTAAGCGTAAACGAATGTTTTCACGTAAGTAGATATCTTGGTTTGGTGCTAATAATTCTTTGCGATCTGCACCGTGTTTCGGTGAAATACGAATAAAGTGATTCAAGAATGAGGTCGCACTTTTTTCAGCATTTTCTGCCCAGTCAGATAGGGAATCTGATAATTTTGTTGCATTTTGGTCATCACCGAAATTCACATCTAGCACGGGTAACTCATCAACCGTATTGGCTAATTGAGATAATTTTTTTGCATGACAGCGTTTTGATCGATTCCCTGTGACGGAGAGAAGTTGTTTTAGATCTTGATTGATAGCACTACGGATAGCCGCAGATTGTGAGTTGTTCACTTTCGCAAGGGTTTCATCAGCGAGTTTTAAGAGTGAAACCGCTGTGTCCACATCATTATCTAACACTAATTTACGCAATGCATTGTTGAGCAAGAAATCAGCTTCTGAGAATAACCAATCAGTAGGTTGCTGAGCATTAGCTTGCGCGCTCACTTTATTGATTTGTGATTGTAAGCCAACTAACTCATGTGACTTGGCATTGATGAGCTCCTCTACTTGTGCAATTTTTGTCTTGCGTTGCTTTATTCTCAGACTCTAATTGAGCAAGCTGTGTAGTATCAAATTTTACGTCTTGGGCAGGTGCTGAAACCACCGTTTTATTATTGATTTGAGCTTCAAGTGCGGTCAATTTTTGTTGGAATTATCCACTTTTTGTTGGCCAAAAATAATAACCTGCACCACCCACGCCAAGTGCAATGAGAATGGCCAATAAACTTAATCCAGTACCACTTTTTCTTCACAACGGTTTGTGTACGTGGCGCAACAGGCTCGCGATCTTCAGTTTGAATTTCCACTGCATCTGTTTCTTGGATTTCATCTGTCGTTTCAGGGGTTAATTTCTTCTGCCATATCTTTCCTTAGTGAGAAAGGGGAGTTACTTCATTAAGTAAGGTATTAAGTAAACTTTGATTGTCCGCACCAGCGGAAACCACCACATTATGCCAACCTTGTTGTACTGCGACATCCGCAATGCGTTGACTTACCGTGACTAAACAGCAATTTTTTAGCCAATTTTGTTCATTTTCAGGCACAAATTCGATTAACGCCTGCAAAATTTCAAGGCTTGTTACCACAAGGGTTTGCACACCAGAACGAATACAAATACTGGTTTGCTCTTCGTTATTATAACTAATCGGCGTGCGTTGGTAACATTCGACTGTATCAACAGTTGCGCCGCGTAGTGTGGCTTGTTCACGTAGTAATTCTCGTCCACCGTTGCCACGTAAAATTAACAAGTTTTTATCTGTTAATTCTGCCATTTGCGGTAAATTTAATACACCTTCAGTATTTTCCGACGTTATTGGATAACGAACAGTACATTCAGTTTGACAGGAAAAATGCTGTGCCGTTCTATGTCCAACTGTAAAGTATTGTAAATCTTGACGCCAGCTAAAGCCAATATCTTTCAGGGTTTTATCCGCAAAATCGACCGCACTTTTTGAAACCAAAAACACATAATCACCGCTTTTTAGCTGATTAAGTTTCGTCGGTACTGAGCCAGCTCAGCACCCGCTTCAATAGAAAGCAAAGGCAAATGCAAGGCAACCACACCGGCTTGATTCAGCTGGTCAACTAGGGCTTTTCCTCGTTCATCGGGGCGAGTGACTAGTACGGCCATGGTGATTTCCTATGCTGAGTAAATCTTTGCCAGAATCTTATCTGCGCCCTGTGCTAGAAGTTGTTCAGCAATGGTCACGCCTAATGCTTCGGCATTTTCAACCGCACTTTTACCTTCCGCGCGAATACTGCAGAGCCATCGGTTTCCCCGACGAGTGCACGCAAGAAAATTTCGCCATTTTGCTCAATGGCATAGCCACCGATAGGCACCCTGGCAACCACCTTGTAAGCGGGTATTCATTGCACGCTCAGCCAAAACACAAGTCGTCGTAGTGGTATCGGAAAGTGGAGCAAGCAATGTTTTCACTTCTTCATCATCAACACGGCACTCAATGCCTACCGCGCCTTGTCCGGCAGCCGGTAACGACTGTTCTACTTTCAATAAATGAGGCAATACGTTCCGATAGCCCTAAACGAATTAAGCCTGCTGAGGCTAAAAATAATGGCATCGTATTCGCCATTGTCTAATTTACTTAATCGGGTTCCCACATTGCCACGTAAAGAGCGGATATCAAGATCCGGGCGTAATTGTTTTAATTGGCATTGACGACGTAAGCTTGATGTTCCGACAATAGCGCCTTGCGGTAATTCATCTAATGAACGGTATGTATTCGACACGAAAGCATCGCGCGGATCTTCACGTTTACAGATCACACTTAACCCTAAACCTTCTGGAAATTCCATCGGTACATCTTTTCATTGAATGGACGGCAATATCGGCACGTTTTTCAAGTAAAGCGTTTTCTAACTCTTTAACAAATAAGCCTTTTTCCACCAATTTTAGCTAAAGGGGAATCTAAGATTACATCACCTTTTGTCACCATCGGAACTAATTCAACAGAAAGTGTTGGATGAAATTTCTCTAATTGATCTTTTACAAAATTCGCTTGCCAAAGGGCTAAAGGGCTTTGACGAGTCGCTATTTTTAAGGTTTTAAGTACTGCCATAAATACCGCTGATTTTAAATATAAATATGCGCTATGCTACCATTTTTAGGGCAAAAAGTCAGATCATTTAAATTTTTGATTTCGACCAGGTAAGTGGTACATTAACGCCAATTATTTGGTCATAGGTAGGAAGCCTTGAAATACGATTTCACTCAAGCCCGAAAAATGTATTGAAACATTAGACAAGCGTCGTTTTGATCGAGCATTATTGGGCTCAGGTGATGCATTCCGACACATCGTTTCTTTAGTGCCGCTGTTGTTGCATCTTAACTCATCCTGCTCTGCCGGAGTTATGTGGAAGATGCCCCAGCAGGTATTGCTGATTTTATTCTCTCCAATTATCAGCAAAATTTTCTCTCAAAAGAGCATCCCAACTTGTCGAAGCCGTGCAAAAAGCCGTGCAAAGTGCGGTCAATTCTGATGCTGTTTTTGCGCAGATCTTAGGTATTTATGTGATGGGCGTTTTGGCTCTATTAGCCAAACTTCAGCTTCGGATTTGGATATTTGGATCCGCCATCAAGATGATTTATCTGAACAAGATCAGCAGCGCTTTAGCGGAAAAACGAAGAAAATCAGCCAATGGGCATCCACATATCATGTGGAAATACATTTTTATTTGATGACACAACAACGTTTCCGTAACGAACGTTATTCCGATCCACTAACTAAAGAAAACAGTGGTTCTGCCCAATATATGCTGTTACTGGAAGAGTTTTATCGCTCCGCTGTACGTCTAGCGGGTAAACCATTATTGTGGCTGCACTTGTGGGTGGAAGATGAAAAGCAATATGAGGCCGAAGTTGCTCGTTTAGTCGCGGCTGGTGAGCTTAATTTAAATGATTGGGTGGATTTTTGGCGGATTAGGCAATTCTCTGCGAGCGAATATTTCGGTGCAAGCTTATGGCAACTTTTATAAAGGTATTGATTCACCTTATAAATCGGTGATGAAAAATCTTGTTGTTGGAAAACCCTATGCCCAAGAATACCCAAATGCCCAGTTAATTGCTCGCCAATTTAAAGAGGATTTGCTTTCTGGCCATAGCACCGCTATACATCATTTTGATCCTTATATTGCGATTTTAGAGAGAATTAGCCAATATTTGACCGCACATTCAGAATTTAAGCGTCTTGATTTTGTACGTTCTTGTTTTTACGTGAAAGCTACTAGAAGACTTTTGCGTTATATCACGCTTCAAACTGGCGTATTTCTTATATGAAAATGATGGCCCAAGAATGGGGCTGGTCAAAAGAACGTATTGAAGAATTAGATCAGCGTCCAAATTGGAAAATCAAACGGGTGAAAGAAAGTCACAATAATTTGGTGAATTTCTTGATGATGAGTTATCGAAATCTAGTGGATTTTTGCACGCAAACATAAAATTAATTCTAGCGTGATTCCGCAAGATATTACGGTGCTTTTCTCGCAAACTTTATACAGCCTTTGAAGAATTGCTGGGTAAAAATAACGTTACTAAACTCACAAATTTCTCATAACTTAACAGAAGAACACCTCACGTTCATCGAAGTTCACGGCAATAAGCGCTTTAAAGATGGGTGGTATATGGTTAATCAGCCGCCACACCACATTATGTTCTCGAAAGAACGTGTGATTGAATACGGTGAAAGTTTAAATCAAGTCGTCGCATGGGCTTATTTTAATCGCTTATTGACGGCTGAAACCCATTTGCACTTAATCAGCCAAAATATCGACCAACTTACTTTACGTAATTTTGTGGCTGATTTGCGGTTGTTTTTCCCGCATACAAATAGCCAAGTTTCGACAAATGAGGCACTTTCTTCGCAGTGCGAAATCCGTGATTTGTTTATTGCAGTGAATTTAGTGAATGATCCAACAGCACAAGTTGAAGAGCTTAAATCAAATATTTCGCCAAGTGATTTATTCAGTTTTGTCAGTTAGAACAGAGTTTGGTAGGGCATTGATTTCACTTACCGTAATGTGGAATGAAATTCGGACTTTACATTTTTGAAGGGCAGAATGCGATTTTGCTTGCCTTTAAAAGTGCTTTCTAATAAAAATTGGTCAAGGTGTGAATCAGCCGCGTTCTGTGCAGGTTTTTCTGTTACAGTAAACACTACAACCGCACATTACGAAACTTGGTGAGCGTACTTGTAAACCGTTGTATCAGTATTCAATTAGGGCGATAGTCGCCCAACAACCCATTCTCGTCTGCGTGTAGCAGGGAAAAACTGGCAATTCTTCTTTGAAGAAAAAGGGATCAGTTTGCAACCTATTGAAGGTGGAAAAGAAAGGGCGGACAATTTTGAAGACGTTTTACCAACTCAGTTGGAAGAAAAAGAAAATTATTCCGGAAGCCCGTCGATATCCGCCTGAAATTGATTTGTTTGCCAGTGAAGGTTTTTACAATTCTTCTTTGAAGATAATGCCGATGATAGCTTTAACGTTTATTTATTAGATGAAAAGAATCGCCTCGAAATTTATCGTCAATGTGAAGGTTCAAAAAGATGATAAAGTGCGTGAAGTGAATCAGATTTATCAATCACTCGGCTCGAAAAGATTGTAAAAATCCGTATAAAAATGGTGCAACGGAATTTTAATTACCCGCAATTTTATCAATTGCATCCGATAGAAAGTGGCATGCGTATTATGCCGTTCAAATTTAAAAAGCAAAAAGGACTATGAATAGCTAAATCAAAAAAGCATTGTTTGAGATAAATCAAATTTATCTGCAAATTATGCATTGGCAGATAGGCAAAATCCCGATAGAATCCCTCATTCGAAAAATCTATTGAGAAATAATCTAAGGTTGTGGACGTTTTCGCCTTCAGGCGATAGAATGTTCGTCCGCTTATCTCTTGGAGAATATTATGCAAGAAAAAGTTAAAAGTATTAATTATCGACGACCATCCATTAATGCGTCGTGGTATCAAACAATTAGTTGAATTAGAAGAGAATTTTGAAGTCGTTGCCGATGTAGAAGCGGTACAGAAGGTATTTCATTGCGATTCAAGAACTCGGATTTAATCATTTTTAGATCTGAATGAAAGGCCTTTCCGGTTTAGATACCCTTAAAGGCTTGCGTGCGGAAGGCGTTGATGCACGAATTTTGATCTTAACTGTCTCTGATGCGAAAAATGATATTTTCACTCTCATCGATGCGGGTGCTGACGGTTATCTATTAAAAGATACCGAGCCAGATGTGCTACTTGAGCAAATTAAAACGTATTGCACAAGGCGAAGTGATTTTAAGTGATTCGATCAAAAATTTACTGTTAGAACGCAAACATACCGTTGATCCAATGGATTCGCTGACTGACCGTGAAATGGATGTGTTACGTTTAATTGCGACAGGGTTATCTAACAAACAAATTGCAGGCCAACTTTTTATTTCTGAAGAGACGGTTAAAGTACATATTCGTAACTTACTCCGTAAGCTCAACGTTCACTCACGCGTTGCAGCAACTGTCTTGTTCTTTGAACGCAATGGTCGATAGGCAAGTTTAAAACGATAAAAAGAGCGGTTTTTTTAACCGCTCTTTTTGTTATCTTGGTACACCCCGTAATAAAGGAATTGGCTCAAACGGTGCGACTGAGGTTGGCGCAGGAATATCATTAAAAAGTAAGATAAATGGTTTAGGAGGCAAGATTTTTTCATTTCGCCATAAACTTCCCATGCTCACTAATTGAATATCATCTGGTAAATTTTTTATTCCCGCTTTTAATACAGCCACAGTATTTGGGCGAGGGTGCCCAATAGCAATGGCAGTGCCATGTTTACGTGCATATTGAATTGCACTTTGAAATTGGCGTTGCACATCCGCCAAATTATCACTGTCATCTAAAAAAATACATGGCGATCTAATACACGTACGCCTTGTTCTTTTGCTATTTTTTTCCTGCGACTGATTTTCCAATCGTACGACTATCTAAAAAGAATAAATGTTGCTCACGAAGTGCAGTCACTAAAATAGGTCATTAATGTGGTATCGGCTGCTGCGCTGCCCATATGATTATTCATTCCGATGGCATTTGGCACAATAGATTTGGCTTTTTCACTCTCTCATTCACTTGCGCTTCAGACAAGCCTAAAGTCAAACCACCTTCTTCAATTTTAATATTGCTGACAGGCTGCATCGGCATATGAATGAGAATATCGTGATTTTGTGCTTTCGCTTCTTGATTGCGAATTTTGGCATAGGGCGCAGCAGGAATAATCGCAACGGAGATTTCTTTTGGCATGGCTAAAACCTCGGCATCTTCTTTCAGATGATAGCCAATGTCATCAATTACAATAGCCAGTTTGCCTTGTGCAAAAGTAAACGCAGAGAAAAGTGCGGTTGAAAAAATGATCGTATTTTTGACCGCACTTTGAAAGAACCTTGCCATTATTTAATCCACCCAGCCGGATTCACAGGCACCTTTACGGCTAATTCCAAAGTAAAGTGCCGGTTTAGAGATCTCACCCGTATTTCCCACTTGTGCGATGGTTTGTCCCGCAGATACCAACTGACCTTGTTTTACAAATACCGCTTGGTTGAAACCATACAAACTCAAGTCGCTATCGCCGTGTTTCACAATCACCATATAACCATAGCCATTAAGATGACCCGCTAGAATGACTCGACCACTTGCAATAGCTTTTACCGCGGTACCCGTTGGTGCACCGATAACCATACCTTTCCAGCGCACTTCGCCCGCTTGATTGAACCAAAAGAATACAACGTCGGGCCCGAAACTGGACGACTGTATTGACGAGCTGCCGTACCTAAGCCACTGGTGCTATTAATTAACTTACGTTCTTGATCAGCTGGTTGATAAGGTTTTGAGGTTCGTTTTTCTTCTTCTTGTTTTTCTGAGCAAGGGCTTCACGCTCACGTTGTTCTTGTTGGCGAGCAGCTTGTTCAGCACGTTGAATTTCTTGGCGAAGGGCATTTTCGTTCGCTTTCAATGTTTTCCAGCTTGTTCTGATCTTTTGTTAAGCTTTTGTTGAGTTCATTTAACGTAGATTGGCGTTCTTGTTGCGCTTTTTTTGTAATTCTTGCTGTTGTTTCTTTTGCGTAGAAAGTTGATCACGATGATTTTTGTTGCCCTGAAATCGCTTCGCGTTGTTTCGCGAGATTCTCTTGTGTTGCTTTTTAGATTGTTAATCATATCAATGCGAACTTGGTTTAAGTGCTGATAATACACTTTCATGCGTTCCGCTTTTCGCATCTTCCGAAAGCATTCTTTCCAAGGTAGAAGGATTTACCCTGAACGATAAATAGCATCGACTTGCTGCGCGAGCTTCGCTTTTTGCACGCGTTCTTGTTTTTCTAATTGTTTGATTTGTTTTTCGGTTTCCGCCATTTGTTTTGCGGATTTCTTGCAAACTTAGTTCTGTTTCACGTAATTCACCGACAACGCTATTAATTTTCGCTTTCTTTGATCTTTTAAGACTGGCTTGGAGTTTAGCTTGTGCGCGTTTTTGCTCGACGATCTCGACTCTTGTTGTTTAATTTGTTTTTGAATTTGATTGAGATCGTTGCCTTGCGCTAAAGATGAAAAAGCTCACAGACCGCAAGCCAAAAAGTGCGGTCAGTTTTACTAAGATCTACAATTGCTTTTGCTGCATACATCTAAACTTCAGAGAAATTATGGGACGAATAAAGCTTAAATACTAGCATTATTTTTGAGTGGCTAAAAGTTTACAGGCGATATGAAAGATCAGTAAATACCGCCTTTTACTTTTTAAACATAACGATTTTTGCTATAAAAGAGCCGTTCATTTTTATTAATACTTAGGAGATCCTTATGGAATTAGTATTCATTCGTCACGGTTTCAGTGAGTGGAACGCGAAAAATTTATTCACCGGTTGGCGTGATGTAATTTAACCGAGCGCGGCGTAGAAGAAGCAAAAAGCTGCGGGTAAAAAGATTGTTCGAGAAAGGCTATGAATTTGATATTGCCTTCACTTCTGTTTTAACTCGTGCAATCAAAACCTGTAACATCGTGTTAGAAGAATCTCACCAATTATGGATTCCTCAAGTGAAAAACTGGCGTTTAAATGAGCGTCACTACGGTGCATTGCAAGGCTTAGATAAAAAAAGCAACCGCAGAACAATACGGTGACGAACAAGTTCATATCTGGCGTCGTTCTTATGATATTTCTCCTCCAGATTTAGACCCGAAAGATCCTAATTCTGCACATAACGACCGTCGTTATGCAAACATCCCATCTGATGTCGTACCAAATGCAGAAAACTTAAAATTAACCTTAGAACGCGCATTACCATTCTGGGAAGATCAAATCGCTCCAGCAATGCTTTCTGGTAAACGTGTTTTAGTGGTGGCGCACGGTAACTCACTTCGTGCATTAGCAAAACACATCATCGGTATTTCTGATGCGGAAATTATGGATTTTGAAATCCCAACCGGTCAACCGTTAGTGTGTAAACTGACGATAAATTAAACTACGTAGAACACTACTATCTTTAATTTATAATGAATTTCAGTGCGGTTAATTTTGACCGCACTTTTTGTTTAAGGAGAATAACGGATGAAAAATTACTCGCGGTGATTTTGCCTTGTTACCTGTTTTGGCCTTTGCAGCATCGCCAAATCATACGGCAAAATCAACTCAAACCAAGTCAGTGAAAACGGCAGTTAAAAAGTAGAAGCAAAAGCCACTACGTCTAAAAACCGTAGCTAAAACAGCTAAAAAGAAAGCCGATGCCAAAAAGCAGAAGCGAAAAAGCCAGCTAAAATTGTCGAAGCGAAAAAGCGGTAACAAAAGAAAAAAATAAAAATAAAACGACAAACTAAAGCCGCTAAAGCAGAGCCGACAAAACGAAAGGCAAACAGTCAGTAGAAAAACTAAGCAAACGGCAGTAAAAAGACAAAAAGACGGTAGTGAAAAAGCAAACAAAAGTACAGTTAAAGAATCCGCTAAACCTAAAAAGTAATTGCTAAAAACATCAGCGGTTAAAACAGAAGTGAAGAAAGCGGAACCCAAAGCCGTTGAAAAAGCGACTGAAAATAGCGTGGAAACTGTTGCACAAAAAAACAGCGAATACTGTGACAAAAACCCGTCGTCGTACCAAGATGTAATGATTCAAAAGTTTTGCGGTATTATCTGATGCTTTTTAAAAACAAGGTGTCGCAACTAATACCCAAATGACAGTGAAACAAATCACACAAGCCCGTGAAACGCAATCTTATCCACAACAAGGCATTCGCAGCTGTAATGCGATAGTGGAAACCAACGGCGTTAAAATATGTTACCGATTACAGCATTATCTTGAATGATAAAGGCTTCTTCGTTCAGGTTGAAAACGCACAACCCGCTCAACGTTTTCTAATCTTAACGTGCGTTATTTAAATGAAGTTGTTTGAATAACGCACGCATTTCTTCTTCATTCAAACGGCGATATTCACCATTACCCTAACCCATTAAGCGTTAAATGGCTCATTTGATAACGGATGAGACGTAATGTCGGAAAGCCGATATGTGCCGTCATTCTACGTACTTGTCGATTACGCCCTTCGCTAATTTTACTTTTCAACCAACTTGTTGGAACACTTTGACGTTCACGAATAGGTGGATTGCGAGGCCAAAGAAAATCCGGTTCAGAAATCAACCGCACTTTTGCCGGTTTCATTATCCCATCTTTCAATTCCACACCTTGACGAAGCTTGTCTAAGTCAGCTCTTCAGGAATACCTTCCACTTGCGCAAAATATGTTTTTCTGTTTTAAACTTAGGATCGGCCAAACGATGTTGCACTTCCACCATTATTCGTTAAAATCAGCAGCCCTTCGCTATCACGATCCAATCGTCCTGCCGCGTACACATTAGACAGCAATAAAAATCTTTTAACGTAACTCGGTCATTTTCATCGGTGAATTGTGTCGCACATCAAACGGCTTGTTAAATAAAATGACCTGACTTTTCAGCGATAGAAAAGTGCACGTAGACGATATGTTCTCATGACTCTGAGGAGTGTTTGATGAAAAAGATGTTTTCGTTTTTGAGATCATACTACCTAAATTATTAATTTTATAAACATTAACTGAAAATAGAAAAGCCGATTTGTTTTGCAAATCGGCTCGAAATTTATATAGGTTTAAGTATTAACCCGCAACTGCGATGACGTTTCCATATCAGTCATATAGCCACGTAACTCTTTGACCGATTAATGCAACTCTGTGATTTACGGATTGCATCATTTACATCGCGTAAGGTGATGTTATCGATTTCACTGCTGGAGTAGGTTCACCCAAGTCGCCTTTTTGAAGGTTAGATAATTTCTTTTGCAAGAATTGGAGTTACATGTTAGAGAATAAGTAGTTGCCATATTCTGCAGTATCTGAAATTACCACGTTCATTTCATATAAGCGTTTACGTGCGATAGTGTTCGCAATTAATGGTAATTCGTGAAGTGATTCGTAGTAAGCTGATTCTTCATAAATACCGCTAGCAACCATTGCTTCAAAAGCTAATTTACGCCCGCTTTTCACATTGCGATCATTAATACACCGTTATCAAAGTATTCTTGTTCGCTAATTTTGACCATCATATTTTGCGTCATCAGGCTGTTTTACCTGTTGCTTCACGCCATGCGAATAAGTCTTTGTCGCCATTTAGTTCCAGTCTGCCACTCATTGTTGCAGAGAAGTGGCCGCTAATGATGTCATCCATGTGTTTGTAATATAAGAAACCCAAGGCTTTCTTTTATTTGTTCAGCCAGTTCAAATGCACGTAATTTTGCACTGTTTGACAAGCGATCCATCATTAATGTGATACCACCTTGTTTTAACGCTTCGGTAATCGTTTCCCAACCGTATTGGATTAATTTATCTGCGTATGCTGGATCTTTACCGTCTGCTACTAATTTGTCATAACATACGATAGAACCTGCTTTGTAACATACCGCAAAGGATAGTTTGCTCACCCATTAAGTCAGATTTTACTTCGCCACTGAATGAAGATTCTAAAACGACCCGCTTTATGACCGCCAGTTGCAGCAGCCCATGCTTTTGCGATTGCCATGCCTTCGCCTTTCGGGTCATTTTCAGGGTGAACCGCGACTAATGTTGGCACACCGAACCACGTTTGCTATTCTTCACGTACTTCTGTACCGGACATTTTTGGCGCAACCATCACATCACTGTAATGTCTTTTACGAATTTCTTCGCCAACTTCAACAATGTTGAAACCGTGAATAACCAAATGCAGAGTCTCATTAAAGGCATCACATCAGCAACCACTTTAGAGTGTTGTTTGTCTGGCGTTAAAGTTTACGACTAAATCTGCAGTTGGAATTCATTCTTCATGAGCACCAACTTTAAAACCATTTTCAGTCGCATCGTTGGAACGATGCACGTTTTTCTGCAATCGCTTCAGGCGTAAGCGCATAGCTAATATCTAAGCCAGAATCACGCATATTCAAAACCTTGGCGTAAACCTTGTGCACACGCAGCCCACGATAACGATGCCTTTTTACGAAGTTTTGCTTCATCTGCAAATTCTTCGCGATCCATAAAACGACAACGACCTAATTGGTCTAATTTTTGACGTAAATTTAATGTGTTGAAATAGTTAGCCATTTTTGTCCTTAATTGTGTAAGGTGAATAATTGTATGATGTTGTGTTTGCATATGTGGTTTTGATTATAGGATTTTTGTTGTGCGTAAAAGTGATATTATGGGAATGTAATGTTGCGATTTTAGCAATTATTAGGGTTGCAAATAGGGGATTGGGCTTTTATTAATGAGTTTCTTCGTGTGAGCGTCATCTTCTCACTCTCTCTTGCTAAAGAGGGGAATTTTTATTTAATTGCTAGGAAGTGACTATTCATATTTTAATTATTGTTATTTATTGGCATATTTAGTTACCTTAAAGCTCAAAAAGAATTAAGTTTTCCTTTAATATAAAAATGGAATTTAGCCAATTGATGATCAACTGATTTAGTTATATTATTTATCACCGTCATTAGTATATTTAATGTTAATACCGCAAAGATAAAACGCTGATCTTGTGTTCTGTGAAGAACAACTTCTCAGCAAAGAGGGTAGGGGGAGATTTGCAGTATAAAACGAAGAAATTAATTTATTTACTATAGATAAAAAGTGATGGAATTTAACGACCTACAAATATTCATTCACCTTAGTGACACACACTTGCTAAAACTGCCATCCAAAACCATATGTCCCCTTCCAATCTTTCCCGTCAAATTCAACGGTTGGAAGACGAGCTAGGAAAAACACTTTTTATTCGTGACAATCGTCAAGTCAAACTTACTGAATATGGCGAGAAATTTTGCAATTTGCTAAAACAGAATGGCAAAACTGGCAACAATTTAAACAACAACTGAAAGATGAACTGATGAACTTTTGCGGTGAAATTAAACTTTTTGCTCTGTCACTGCATCTTATAGCCATCTTCCGCAGGTATTTTAAAGAATTTCGCCAGCGTTATCCTAAAGTCGGAAATTCAGCTGACGATCGGGGGATCCAGCGCTTGCATTAGAGTTGATTCAAACCCAACAAGTTGACCTCGCTATTGCGGGTAAGCCGAATAATCTCGCTTATCCAGTGTGGCATTTTCATAAAATTGATGATATTAGATTGTCTTTAATTGCACCACGTGGCTTGTTTTGACAGGCACAATTACTGCAAGAAACCATTAATTGCCAGCAATGCCTTTTATTTTCCCTGTTGAAGGGCATGCTCGGCAACGGATTGAGCAACTGGCTACGGGAGAAACATAGTTAAAACATCCGAAAATTTATGCTACTGTTGCGGGGCATGAAGGGATTGTTCCGATGGTAGGATTGGGGTTAGGATTAGCGATGTTGCCTCGATGTGGTCATTGACAATAGCCCAATGAATAACCAAATTTCCAGACTTAATCTCGATAAGTCTATTGAGCCTTTTTGAATTGGTTATTTGTACCCAAAAGGAATCTCGAACAACCCTTAATCCGTGCATTTTAGGGCATGCTAGAATAGAATGATTGCTGTTTAGAATAAGGATTCTGACTGTTTAAAAGGTGATCTCGTTTCATTACTTGCCTCTATTTTTATTTTGGGTATATGTATTATTTTTCTACACTGCTGAAACCTTTGAGTGGCACGGATATTTTTGGTTATCGGATGATTTTTACGCTTTCCCTTTGTTGTCCTTTCCGTGTTTATGTTTAAGCAGAGAAATGCGTTGATTCATCGCTTAAAAACTCATCAAAAACAACCGCACTTGGCATTGCTCATCTGTTTTGTGGCTTATTGATGGGTTTTCAAATGTGGCTTTTTCTTTTGAGCGCTGAATAATGGCAGTTCGTTGAGCGTGTCTTTTTGGTTATTTGCTTTTACCAATTGTGATGGTAGCGCAGGTCGCTTAATTTTTAAAGAACGCATTTCAACGTTCAAATTTATTGCAGTCATGATTGCCGCATTGGGGAGTGATTTCTAATATTGTGCAAGGTGGCTTTTCTTGGGAAGCCATTGTGATTTAAAGTGATTAGCTACTACCTGTTTTTCCGTTCGAAACAGCATAAAAATAGTGATCTTGCCTCTTTTTGTTTAGAGATGTTGGAGCCTAATCCTAATTAGCATTTATTTTGCCTTGCAAACAGATTTTGCTGTGGTCGAACAAAGTAATCCCTAATATTTGGGGGCTGCTTGCATTGTTGGATTAATTAGCGGCATCGGCATTGATTGCTTATGATCGCTAGCAATATGCTACCAATGAATTTGCTTGGCCTACTTGGCTATGTGGAAACCATTATGATGATTTTCGTATCGTTTTTATCGGTGAACAAATTGACGCTGACAAGTTACCCGCTTTTTATTTGTTTAGTGCCCGCTATGATTCTTGCCGTGATTGATGGCGATGTACAAACAGCACTGCAAAAAGGAAGTTTATAAACGTCATTTAAAGAAATTACGCCACAACAAGCGTGGGAAATGGTTCAACAAGGGCGGTATTAGCCGATATTCGCGATAATGCCCGCTTTACCCTCTCGCACCCTAAAGGTGCTTTTCATTTAACGAATCAAAGTTTTTGCAATTTGAAGAGTTAGTCGATTTTGACTCCCCATTATTGTGAGTTGCTATCGTATGCAAGCAGTAAAAATGCTAGCAACTTTTTCTAGTGGAAACAAGGCTATGAAAAATGTGTTTAGTAATCATTGCGTGATTTGATGCGTGTCGAGCAGAATTACCAATTGCACAGCTTATTAAACGTGTTTTAAATAAAATTGATTTGATGAAAAAGTGCGGGTGACTTTCACCGCACTTTGTGTTCTTTAGCTTACATGTCCGTACAGCCTACGCCAACGGAGCTCACTACATCGCCTTGCGTATTGGGTGCTCGCTAGCGGAACAACACTTTACCGTTGTCACTTGAGCGGCTATATCCACTGCGATAGCATTTTGTCCTTTGAAGTTTCCTGCACCCGCAGAAACCATAGACTTACCAATACCGCACTTTGTGGTAATCCAGCTACTGCAGCAGAGCTAGCAATCCCCGCTTTCAGCATTTTATTATGTTGGGCACCTTTGATTAATAGCCTCAACAACAGAATAAAGTTGAGAGCCGTTAATCGCATCCGTTGATGCACTGGAATACGACCTGCTGCAACATGCGTAATCTGGACGCTTTTGCCTTCGGCACCTACCGCTGACAGTTGATGTTGATTGTACCTGCGAATCGATAAGCGCCTTGAATCGTGATGCTTTACAGGCATCGGTTTACTAGGTGAGATTCACTACCCAATACACAGCACCATCAAACCCTGCATCATGTAACATTATTGTCTCAACACCATCACATTATGTGATGCAACTTTATTCTGCACCAATCGCCACAGAATTATTACCAGTTACCTATGTACTGATAGCAATTGAGTTTGTACCGCTCGCAAAGGATTCTTTCCTCAGCAATTGAGTTTTTCACCAGTATTAGAAAATGACGTGTTAGTTTTCTCCAACTCTTTTTAATGCTTTTTCCTATGGCTCGCTCTTTTTCAAACTCTTCTTTTTCCTGCTTGTTTTTGCAAGTTCTTCTATGTTTTGTTTTAACTCATTTGAATTATTTGAATCTGAGCTGATTGTGGTTTGTCAATTTGAGCTTTTGAGATCCTTTATTTCCCGTTCCTTATCCTCACCTGTTTTAGCTTCATTTAAGGCATTTTGGGCTTTTTCAGATTCCTCTGTTATTCCTTAACAACTTCATTGTATAGGGTCATAAAGTTTCAATTTTTAGCCCAATCAGTTAATTCTGTTGCTGTCTTTCTAGCATAGTCACTCCATAAATCTTTGGTTGATTCCTTTAAATTTAAATTCAATATTTTCACAATAATCTTTAGATTGTCTTTTGGGATTAGCAATTTCTTCATAAGCTGCTTTCGTTTTTCGCTCTATTTTCTGAGTTGGGTCAGCGATTGACTTATTATAAACTGTTATATATTCTGAAATTTTCTTCGCAAACTTTCTACACTTTTAGTTGCTCAAGAAAAGCTATCTTTATCAAAAAGCCATTTTTCCTCAGGTGCTCTACGATCAATTAGATTATCAAAGCCATTATAAAATGTATCTACCATTCTTTTTAAACAGCTTAACATCCTTAGGCTCGTTAGTTTGTACACCGATCAAAAATTCATCAAAAATCTTTGCGTTTGACCATAGTAAAAGATAATACTTTGTTTTCTCAGCTTCTTCGTTAAATCTATGCTCGACTTTATGATTATCCTCACCGTAATTTCATGTCATCAAAAATCACTTGGATTATAATGAGTTGTCTAGTTAATAAAAATTACTGTGATTTACTTGAGCATCACTAGCTTTTATTGGTGGAAGATAAAATACAGTATTCAGCATGTAATTTGGTTTGTAATAATTATTAGCATCTATTTCATTAAGCTTATAGCTTTTTACTTAAATCACTTACGACATTATTTTCACTTATCATTTTCAGTAGGGTAGAAAATTGCACATAACGCTCTTTTGTTTTTGGGATGAAAGTCATCTGTAATTCGGCTTGGCATGTTATCGATGCTTGCAATTTTTACAGGCTCTACAGAAGTTACATTTTTAGTAAATCGGTAATGCCATCATGCTCAGAGGCGTATGAACTTAGATCTCTTCCAGCTCCGTGGGAAAATAAGTATTGTTGGTTTCTAGATTCAATCATAGATTCTTATATTTTCTTGTTATATTCAAATGATCCTCTAGCGTTATCATATCCATTAACTATAACTTCATATTTATCTATACCGAATTTTTAAATTGCAGAAACATTAGGGTAATCAGCCTCAACTCGCTCTTTTTAGGTCTTTTGCTAGTTTTTGTACTCCTGTTGTTCCTGCAGAATTGTCCGAAAGTTTATTCCAATCAAGTTCTTTAAGTTGCTTCAGAATTTTTATCGAAACACTTTCATCCTCTGAATAGATTGAAGGATAATGGCTAGCGTATTCTTTAGCCTCTTCCTGCTTCTTTGTTTAATAGCTAATTCTTTTTGTTTATTAGTCAAATCATTATTCAGCGAAGTAACAACTGATATCGTTAGATTGTTTGATTAAGTCTGTTATTTCATTAATTCTTTTTGTTCAGATCTTCTGCAGTTTTTATTACTGGCTTCAATATTTATATCAGAAAGTCTCATTTTCTGCTTTGCTTTAATCAGTAATCGTTTGCTTTCCTTCGTTTAATTTTTCATCAAATTCTTTACGAGAAATATTGCCACCAGTTGCAACAGAATCGATTACCTTGTAGCTAAACCATATTTAGCGAGTTACAGCATTGTTATAGCCAGTTGCAACGCCATGATTGCTCAGTGACAATGTTTCCTTTCACCCGTTGTGGACGGGGCAGAATAGGCAAGCTAGAAAGATAAAGGCACTGTAAAAGAGTAATAAGGCTACTGAACCTTTTTGCAGTAGTCAGCAGTACGTGTTTTCAAAATATCCCCAGGATGATATAATGTTAGGTTACATGTATAATTGGTTTGAGATTATATGATAAAATTAAAATATCGATAAAATTATCTGTTTTGTGATCTTGCTTGTGTTTTTATATTTTTGAGTAGAATGTAACCAACAGATGTAAATAAAGATATATTTAAACAATGATTGATTTAGTAATCTGTCCTTAAAACGAGGGCAAACGGAACTTCTCGAAAATGCTTCTACGATTAATCCCAAGCAAAAAGTCGGCTTGGTGGGGAAGAATGGTTGCGGTAAAGTCGCTCTTTTGCCCTATTAAAAAGAATTAACGCCAGAGGGCGGCGAGGTAAATCTATCCGTCAAATTGGCGGGTATCTTGGTGAATCAAGAAACGCCGGCATTGGATATTTCCGCGATTGATTATGTGATTCAAGGAGATCGTGAATATTGTCGCTTGCAGCAAGAGCTTGAGAAGGCAAATGAACGCAATGACGGTAACGCCATTGCGCGTATTCATGGGCAATTAGAAACCTTGGATGCGTGGACAATTCAATCTCGAGCAGCTTCTATTGCATGGTTTAGGACGAGCTAAGAAGAAACAACTCAGCCAGTGAAAGCCTTTTTCGGTGGTTGGCGGATGCGTGAATTTGGCGCAAAGCATTGCTTTGTCCATCGGATTTATTGTTACTGGATGAGCCGACTAACCATTTGACGGATGCGGTTATTTGGTTAGAACGTTGGTTGGTGCAATATCAAGGCACCTTGCATTAATTTCTCACGACCGTGATTTTCCTCGATCCGATAGTGACGAAAATTCTCCATATCGAAAATCAGAAACTCAACGAATACACGGGCGATTATTCTTCCTTTGAAGTGCAACGAGCCACTAAACTGGCACAACAAACGGCGATGTATCGTCAGCAACAACAAAAAGATCTCATTTACAAAAATATATCGACCGCTTTAAAGCGAAAGCGACCAAAGCCAAACAAGCACAAAGCCGTATGAAAGCGCTCTAGAGCGTATGGAACTGATTGCGCCTGCTTATGTGGATAATCCTTTTACTTTTGAATTCCGTCCACCACAATCCTTGCCTAATCCGTTGGTGATGATTGAGCAGGCGAGTGCGGGTTATGGAGTGGAGAAAGTGCGGTAGAAATTTTAGGTAAAATTAGGTTGAATTTAGTGCCGGGTTCGCGCATTGGTTTACTCGGGGAAAAAATGGTGCGGGAAAATCAACCTTGATTAAACTTCTGGCGAGAACTGACCGCACTTTAGGCACAGTGCAGTTGGCAAAAAGGCGTGCAGCTTTGGCTATTTTGCTCAGCATCAATTAGATACTTTGCGCGCAGATGAATCTGCCCTGTGGCATATGCAAAAACTCTGCCCCAGAACAAACGGAGCAACAAGTTCGAGATTATTTGGGCAGTTTTGCGTTCCACGGTGACAAAGTGAATCAAGCGGTGAAAAGCCTTTTCCGGTGGGGAAAAAGCCCGTTTGGTACTTGCGCTGAGTGTTTGGCAACGTCCAAAACTTATTACTGCTCGACGAACCAACTAACCATTTGGATTTGGATATGCGTCAGTCATAACGGAAGCATTGGTGGATTACGAAGGTTCTTTGGTGGTGGTGTCTCACGATCGTCATTTATTACGCAATACCGTGGAAGAATTTTTACTTTGGTTCACGATAAAAAGTGGGAAGAATTTAAAGCAAGATTTAGAAGACTATCAAAATGGCTGAGTGAACAAAACAGCACATCTGAAAAGTAAAAGAGACTCAGAAAACGTTGGCGACAATGAAAATTCCGCAAAAACCGCAAAGGAACAAAAACGCCGTGAAAGCAGAGTTACGCCAACAAACTGCGCCATTACGGTATCACGCAATTAGAAGAAAAATGAATAAATTTTCTTCTGAGCTTGCGAACATAGAAAAATCAACTGGCCGATACCGAATTATATAATGCCGAAAATAAAGAAAAATTGACCGCACTTTTTGGCTCAACAAGTGGATGTGAAGAAAGCATTAGATGATGTCGAAACGGAATGGATGATACACAGGAAGAATTGGAAGAAATACTACAAGCATAAGGATAGATTATGAATCAAAGCCTTTTTCATCATAGCAAACAACAGGAATATTGCCCTCAATGTGGAGCGCCTGCAAAATTAAAACAAGGCAAAAAAGGGCTGTTTTTAGGTTGCTCTGCTTATCCTGAATGTGATTATTTGCGTCCTTTGCAACGGGCGGAGCATAAAGTATTAAAAACACTTGATGAAATTTGCCCGAAGTGCGGTAATTTATTGCAGTTGAAACAAGGTAGTTTTGGGATGTTTTATTGGTTGTAGACCATTATCCTGAATGCGATTTTTGTTGTGCGGGAAGAATCTGAATCTGAGGAAAAAATTGCTTGTCCTGAATGTAAAATGGGGCATTTGATTTCTCGTCGAGGTCGCCAAGGAAAAAAATTTTTTACGGCTGTGATAATTTCCCTAAATGTAAATTTTCTTTGCCCGCCAAGCCTTATACCGTGCCTTGTCCAACGTGCCATTTCCCACTTTCCTTGTTAAAAAGCGAAGATGGGGAAAAACAAATTTTCCAGTGTGCAAATAAAACTTGCCGTCATATTTTTGAGCAACAGTAAAAGAGTGAAATGAATAGAGAACAAATCGCCGAGGTCCTCGACAAAATCAAGTGGTCGCTTATCCCACTGAAGCTGTATTTGCTGGGCTGTAATCTGCAAAAGCGAAAAGTGCGGTAATACTTGATTTAAAGCAACGTCCAGTGGAAAAAGGGTTGATTTTAGTGGCGCCTAACTTGGATTTTTTCCGTCCTTTTGTTGATTTTGACCAGATTAAAGATGAGCAGCTTTCTCGCCTGCAAGGTAAATATGAACGTCCAACCACTTGGATTGTGCCAGCTAAATCGACCACCCCGCATTTTCTCACAGGAAAATTTGATAGCATCGCGGTACGTTTGTGCGATCACCCTTCCGTAAAAGCCTTATGTGAACTCACGGGGTTTGCATTAACTTCGACCAGCGCCAATCTGACTGGTGAGCCACCTTGTCGCACCGCCGATGAAGTGCGGTCACAATTCGCAGATTTTCCTGTATTGATGAAAGGCAGGCGGGGCGCATAATCCATCCGAAATTCGAGACTTGCGCACAAATCAACTTTTTAGACAGGGATAATTTATGGATCTTTATGCTGTGTGGGGCAATCCGATTGCGCAAAGTAAATCGCCATTAATTCAAAGTAAGTTAGCAGAGCAAACGCATCAAATAATGGAATATATTGCAAAATTAGGTGATCTTGATGCTTTTGAGCAACAGCTTTTGGCATTTTTCGATGAGGGTCACAAAGGTTGCAGACATTACTGCACATTTAAAGAACGCGCCCTGTGTGCTTGCTGAAGAACAGAGCGAACGAGCAAAAACTGGCTGAAGCCTGCAACAGCTACTCGATGATGGAAAACTTTATGCGGATAACACCGATGGGATTTGGTTTGGTGATCGGATTTAGCACGTTTAAATTGGCTTCATCCAACAAACGTATATTAATTCTAGGGAGCGGGGCAACAAAGGCGTATTATTGCCACTTTTAGCAAGCTCAACAAAAACATTGTGCTTGATAACCGCACTTTTTCGAAATCAAAAGAATTAGCTGAAAGATTTCGAGCCTTTACGGCAATATTCAAGCCGCCCAATGGATGCGATTCCCGCTACAAACTTATGATGTAGTGATTAATGCAACTTCCGCTGGATTGCGTGGTGGAACAGCTTCGCCGATGCTGAAACTTACAAAATTGGGCTCGGCTTTTTAGCGATATGCAATATGCGAAAGGCACAGACACGCCTTTTATTGCCTATTGTAAATCCTAGGTCTGAATAATGTCGACGATGGTTTTTGGTGTATGGTAGCTCAGGCGGCTCATTCATTCATTTATGGCGTGGGGTGATGCCTGATTTGTCGTAATCTATGAACAACTAAAAAGGATATGGCATGAGTACAAATACGAGATGTCCTTGGTGGGCAAACTCGATTTACATAGACTATCACGATAAGGAATGGGGCAAGCCACAATTTGATAGCCAAAACCGTTTGAGAAAAATCTGTTTAGAAGGACAACAGGCGGGCTTTCCTGGATTACTGTATTGAAAAACGGAAGCCTATCGGCTGCATCCATCAATTTGATCCTATTAGTTGCGCAAACAACTGAGCAAGATATTGATCGTTGCATGGAGAATACCGGACTTATCCGTCATCGAGCAAAACTGAAGCACCAGAAAAATGCCAAAAGCCTATTTAGCCATGGAAAAGTGCGGTGAAAATTTCAGTGATTTTTGTTTTGGTCGTTCGTAGAATCATCAACCGATTATCAATGATGTACCGGATATTTCTGTAGTACCTGCCAGAACTGGATCAAAAGCAATGTCAAGCAGCGTTGAGAGCGTGGTTTTGTCTTTTGTTGGCGAAACGACATGCTACGCTTTTTATGCAATCAGTGGGGTTAGTCAACGACCATATAAATGGCTGTTGTTGTAGTAATATTCAGTATAATCCCTACTTTCATCTGAATAAGAACTGAATCCCTATGAATAAAAATATACCTTAATTTCAATCTCACATTCTGACCGCACTTTATAGTCCAACAAAGTTTGGCAGATCTGCATTCTCAGTGTTTACTTGGCGTGCCTCATTCTTACTGGTGAGGTTGTGAAAGGTGATGTTAATAATTTGCCGGTTTATATTGAAGCAGATAAAAGCAGAGATTAATCAGCCAACCCAGGCGATTTATCAAGGTAATGTGGATTTGAAACAAGGAAACCGCCATCTGGTTGGAAATTCAGTTGAGGTTAAACAAACAGGTAAAGGGCAAACAAGCACAACGTTGGCTTGATGACGAGGTGGATTTGATTATAGAGACAATCAAATCAACCCATTAGGCTAATGATGCGAGTTTTAATTTAGATGTAAAATGGTAACGTAAACCGATGCAGACTATCAACTTGTAGGACGTCAAGGTCGTGTAAAGCTCAGGAAATTGAGTTAGGTGATAATTACCGTTTAATGAAAAATGCGACATTTACCTCTTGTTTACCAGATGATAATGCTTTGGGCGGTAGATGCTTCGAGATTCGTCAGCATATCAAAGAAGAATATGCCGAATTTTGGCATGCACGTTTTAAAGTATTAGGTGCCGGTATTTTATACTCCTTATCTGCAATTACCGATAGGTGATCGCCGCCGTTCAGGTTTATTAATGCCAACAGTCGGTCATTCTAGCCGTGATGGTTATTGGTATAAACAACTCGATTTATTGAATATTTGCACCAAATTACGATGCCACATTTTCACCAAAATATATGTCTCGTCGTGCTGGCAATTAAATGGTGAGTTTCGTATTTAACACCCGTTGGTGAAGGTAAACTGGCGGGTGAATATTTAGGACGTGATCGCTACGATGAATAGTACCAGCGATAGCCGCAAGCGTCATTTATTCTATTGGAAACATCATTCTTTCTTTTTCTTGAAAACTGGCGTTTAAAATATCGATTACATAAAGTGAGCGATAAACGTTATTTCACCGATTTTGATTCTGATTATGGTAGCAGTACTGATGGTTATGCGAACCAATATGCTCGTATTGCTTTACTACAAACCGAATTACAGCTTTTGCGGATTTCAGCACGTCAATTCCAAAATTTTTGATGAAGTTTTCTGTGGACCTTACCGTGCCATGCCACAAATCGACTTCAATTATGACAAAATGATTTGGCGAACGCTGGGTAGATTTCGTTATTCTCACAAGCAGTACGTTTTGATAATGATAGTACCTTTGATGCCGACAGCATGGCGTTTTCATGTTGAACCAAGTTTGGCAAGCGCGATGTCAAACAACATGGTAGCTGAACATTGAGACTAAAACTTTACGCAGACCCATTATAACCAGAAAAAGGCTCTTCTTCTTCGGCGAAGATGTACAAAAATCAGTAAATCGTGATTGCCGCAATTAAAAAGTAGATTTGCAAACGGTTTTTAGCGAGCAACAAAACCTTATTTGACGGTTACATGACACTTGAACCTCATGTTCAATATTTGTATCGACCATATAAAGATCAAAAGTAATATTGGTTCAAAATGCGTCAATAATTACCTTGGTTTTGCTATGATTCCGCATTAGTTCAACAAGATTATTATTCTTTGTTCCGAGATCGTCGTTATAGTGGTTAGACCGTATTTCATCAGCAAAACCAGTGACAGTTGGGGAACAACCTCGTTTTTATGATAAAAATGCCGATGAACGTTTTAATTTCTCTGCAGGGCAATTTATTATTTAACAGCCTCCAGAATTGACGATAACCCGAGTAATCGCACTACCAAAATCCTCTTCTTCTTTGGGCGTTGAATCTAACTGGAAAAATTAGCGATAAATGGAATTGGCGCGGTAGCTACCAATATGATACGTTGCTAGATAAAGCCTCGTTAGCGAATAGCAGTTTAGAATTTAATCCGATGAAGAACAATCTGATTCAATTAAATTACTCGTTACGCAAGTAAAGAGTATATCAACCAAAAATTTAGGTGCGTCTGCTAACCGTCACCAACAAGATATTAAACAGGTCGGTGTCGTAGCGGCACGGGAAGTCTCGATAACGGGCGCTTGTCGAAAATACTATCAAGATCTTTGCATTGAAAAACCGGGCTGGAGCAATATGGGAGTGCAATATAACTCATGCGTGTTGGTCTGTTGCTGTTGGGGCGAGACGTTATGTAACGAGCCGTCAGAATCAACGTAACGATCAGGTATTTTATGATAACAGTGTTGGCGTTACCTTTGACATTACGCGGCTTAGGTGAAAAATGATCACAAAGCGGTATCGAAGACATGCTGAAGAAAGAAACTTCCCTTATATCTCAAGCTGTTTAGCTTATAGTGAATGAATAAAGGCTACCGAAAGGTCGCCTTTTAGTTTAGGAAGCGCGGTTAAAAACATAATGATTTTGACCGCCCTTTTATTTTTCTCGTTTTGCACGTGGGTGAGCTTGATACAGACCTCTGCAAGATGTTGGAGAATTTAAATGCGTATAAATTCTGCGTGGTGGACAAATTGACTGTAGCCCAAAAGTTCTTGAACAGCCCGCAAATCTGAACTTGCTTCCAGCATATGCGTTGCAAAAAGAGGACGTAGTTTATGTGGGTTGAGATGACTATTTAATCCTGGCGAATGCCCCGAGTTTCCATTCGCTTTTGAATAGAGCGATGAGTAAGGCGATTTCCCTGTTGGCTTACAAAAAGGGCTTCATCTTTTGGATTAAATAAAGGGCGTACTTTCAACCATTGTTGAATTGCATGAGAAGCATAACGTCCAAAGGGCACAATACGTTCTTTGTTTCCTTTACCAATCACTCTGACTTCACGTACACGAGTGTTAATACTATTGAGGTTTAATCCTTTGTAATTCAGATAAGCGAAGCCCTGAGCTATACATCAATTCCATCATCGCACGATCACGCAAATCAATGGGATCTTTTGCTATCATTTGAAAGCAATTTTTGGACCTGTTCAGCATCAATATTTTTCGGTAAATGCGTCGTTTGCCCTTGTTTCGGTGCTGAAATCCCGTTGCCGGATTTACTTTCATTTGATCTTGCTGCACAAGATAGCTGAAGAACTGACGAAAGAGCGACAAACGTAATGCTGCTTTTTCTTTTAAAACCTTGCTTACGGCTTTTCTCCGCCAAAATAAGACGAACCACACTAGGATTCACTTGCTGCCAGTGCTGAATACCTTTTTCAGCCAAAATCGCTAAAAATCGCATCCAGTTGATGTTGATAATTGGTGAAGCGGCTATGGGCTGACTTGGCGTTCAATTCGCAAGTAATCCCAATATTGATTGAGGAGTGTAGCATTGAGAGTTAATTCAAACAAACTTTTTCGTGTTTTAGCTCAAATCCTTCGCGTTCTAAAATATTCTGTTGAGCTTGACTCAATTCCGCCACTAAACGATTAGATTGTGTATAACGGACAAACTCTTTCGCTTTAGAAATACAGGGGCGCATAAATCCGGCTGATGTTTGTCTTCTTTACAAAAAATATCGGTTAATTCGCCAATAGCGTTGTAGTTGTAAAGAGGATAAGCGAGGATAAAGTTGAATAAAACCAATCGCCTGTGAGTTTTTCGTTTACAGTAACAAAAACATGCTTTCATTAAAACGTATACGATTCGTTAAAAAAGGTTAAAAGGTGCGGTCAGGATTTTCACCTCATTCCGTTGGCAAGTCGATAGGCTTCAAAGAGTGGAGCAAGCACTTCTATATTCCATTGTTCGGCTTTGAAAATTTTCATTGTTACCAGACCTATTTTCCGTTTATTTATAAAATTGGTTATTTTTATCGGTTCCGTACAGTAGATTGTAGCTTTTTAGCACTAAAAATAATCATCATTTACCCAAAAATTTTTCAAAAATGTGATTTTTGCACAAAGAAATCTGCCCCAAAAGTTTGCATAGTAAACTGCACTTTTATTTATTCATATGGAGAAACAAAAATGGCACGTCGTCCTTTAGTGATGGGTAACACGGAAAATTAAACGGTTCCAAAGCGTTCACCAAAAGAATTAATCGAGGATTAAAAAGCGGAATTACATGATGTAACAGGTTGTGATGTAGCAATTGCTCCCCAGTTATGTAGTTTAGGGATACGGCTGAAGCAGCACTTTCTAGTTGTGAGTTGCAGCTGGCGGTAAAAGTGTGTTCAGTAGGTGCGCAAAACGTAGATATCAATGTGAAGGTGCATTTTACTGGTGATATCTAGCGAAATGTTAAAAGATTTTTGGTGCAAAATACATCATTATCGGTCACTCTGAGCGTCGTACTTACCACAAAGAAAGCGACGAATTTGTAGCAAAAATTTGGTGCATTAAAAGAAGCGAGGCTTAGTCGCCAGCATTATGTATCGGTGAAACGGAAGCTGAAAACGAAGCAGGTAAAAACTGAAGAAGTATGTGCGCGTCAAATGATGCAGTCATCAATGCATTAGGCGTGAAGCATTCAACGGTGCAGTGATCGCATACGAACCAATCTGGGCGATCGGTGCGGGTGAAAATCTGCGACTCCAGCACAAGCACAAGCCGTTCACGCATTTATCCGCGGTCACATCGCTGCAAAATCACAAGCTGTAGCAGATCAAGTGATCAGTCAATACGGAGGTTCTGTAAATGATGCAAATGCCGCTGAATTATTTACTCAGCCAGACATCGACGGTGCATTAGTAGGTGGCGCATCATTAAAAGCCCCAGCATTTGCAGTAATTGTAAAAAGCAGCGGCAGCAGCGAAAAATTTAATTTTTAGTTAATTAACAACAAAGAAGTGCGGTGAATTTTTCACCGCACTTTGTTATGAATTGCACAAACCGCATCGCCAATTACTGCCCATTCGTTTGATCAAGAATTTTCGTCACTACTTTCAAATACTCAATCGCCAAGCCTTGTTGTGCAACACTGGCGTTAAAAACTAAGTCTTCGGAAAGTACACCGCAAGGTTGGTCTTTTGGCACTTCGCCATTTTCGTAAGCTCTCGAAATTCTCTCTCAATCGCCTTCGCAGTAATAATGTTCTAAGCGTTTCATTTTGAGGCAAAAACGCCTGCCATTTTTCCAAAAATTGTTCTGCCTCGGCAAGAAAACTATTTGCTTCATCTAAAATACTTTCCATTTCGGCAAGTTGGGATAAACGTTCTTTGATAGCATATTTTCTCTCATTTTATAAAAAGTGTGGTCGAGCAGATTTTACCGCACTTACGTTATAAAGTTATCCGTTATTCACAGAGATTGAATGGGAAGTCAATAATTTACAATGTAAAGATTGTAAATTTTGGTAAAAGATATTTTCATTTATTTTAATTGCTTGTAGAATTCGTAGTGAAATTTAAATAGCGTATTTTATAGGACAAATTTGTTATAAAAGACGTTAATCTGATAAACAAGGCTGTTTATCTATTCGTTATGCCGATAGCGAAAACCGCTGTTATCTATTTTAATACTAGGAGAAAACCTGAATGAACAACATTTTTCAAAGTAATTTGGAATCACGCAACCCAAAACTTGGACTGCTGTGGGTGAATTAGCGTCCGCAAAAGGTAAATCAAAAATCTGTAAAATTAGCCGCAATTTCTACCGCACTTTTAGCTGTTGTGAGGTGGAGCACAAGCTGCAAATGTAGTTACGAAAGCGAAGATAGAGGCGGATTAGCAATTGGAACTGACACAGTAACAAATCAATTTTATGGAAAGTGCAGACTATAAAGCTAAAAACAGGTTTAAGTGAAAATAAAGCTGAAGCGAAAGTAAATGCTTACGATGGTATTGCAATTGGTAATGGTGCTCTTTCTGGTTCTAATTCTGGTACAGCCGGTAATGCACATATCGTAACAGGTTTTAATGTCTCAAAACAACTGGTAATTTTGCAAATGGTAGGATACTGGTGGTGCAAACGCTCAAAATGCAGCGGTTGCATTAGGGGCATATTCATTAGCTAGGGGTCAGGGCAGTACTGCACTTGGTGCCCACGCTGTTGCAGATGAGGTGGACTCTACAGCAGTAGGTAAAGTTGCTAATGCGAAAGGACAGTCATCTACTGCTGTCGGTCAACGAGGCAGAGGCAATTCAGCGAGCTACTGCAACTGGTGCACAATCAAAAAGCTTTGGGAACTTACTCTACTGCGATGGGGCAAAGCGCTTTACAGCTCAATTCTTTGGGATTCCATTACTGTTGGTGAGTGCTTCAAAAGTATCTGGCGAGGTTCTGTTAATCGTGGGTAGTAACTCAGTATTATCAGGTACATCGCGGCTGTTGGTGCAGATTCAAAAGATATCCAGTACATAATGTCTCAACATTAGGTCTCAAATATAACTGTAGCCGCAGGTCGTGATGGCGCTGTTGTATTAGGTCATGGTAGTGATGCTGGAGCAGATACAACTAAAGTTATTGCTGTAAACTCAACTACAGCTGAAGGCTCTCCATTAGTTTATTCTGGTTTTGCCGGTAATTTAGGTGGAAAAGATGAAACCGGAACAAATAATAAAGCTGCAAGTAAACAAGGAAACTTCGTTTCTGTAGGGTTCAGCGAATGGCGGAGAGCGTCAAATTAAACATATTGCAGCTGGTGAAATTACAGCAGACTCAACTGATGCAATTAATGGTTCACAACTTTACCGAGTGGCTGAAACTTTAGGTAAGGCAGCAAACCAAACAGCTAATGCTTTGGGTGTTACTTTAAATAAAGATGGTACGTTAAGTGGATTCTCACAACCATTAACTACTGCTGAAGGTAGCAATATACTGCACCTCCTGCTGCAGGAGATGTAAAAACCGCGCTTACTAATTTAAATAATTATGTTAATGCTGGTTGGAACATTACTGCATCTGGTAATAACTATGAGAAAAATGTGTCAGTTGGACATACTGTTAACTTTGTTGGTACAGGCAATGTAGATGTAGATGGTTCTACAATTGATGGTGTGCGTACCGTAAATATTTCTGTAGATTCACCTCTTGACTACGGCAAGCACAACAACAACAACACCTGATGGTAAAACGGTAAATGTAAGCAAAGCGAGTGATGGTAAATGGTATCCAGTAGATGAAAATGGCGACATTAAAGAGAATGCTCAGCCAGTTGAAGCATCTAAAATTGATAAAAAGGCGCTAAATTAACTGACTCTGATACAGAAAAATCATCCGTATGAGAAAAGGGTAATGCCTATACCTATGATGACGAAGGCAATGATTACTCGCCACTGGTTGTGATAAAACTAAACCAGAATCTAAGGATAAGATTACCGCAGGGAAAATGGTGTTCAGTTAAATAATGTGGGCTGGGCTACACAACCAGATCAAGCTGTAAATAAAGATCAGTTAGATCAAACCGTGAATAAATCAGGTTTCTATGTTCAGCAAAATGGTAAGTCTACTTTAGATGGTAAAACTAGCTCTGATAGGGTATCAGACACCGAAAAAGCAACGCCAAACGATGTAGTTAACTTTGCAGATGGTGATGGCACTGTAGTCAAAGTCAAAACTGAACGTGACGAGAATGCGGTAGATACAACAACAGTTTCTGTTGATGTTGATGCGAAAAAGTGATTGATAAAGTTAGGCGTAACGCTAACAGCAGCCAGTTGATGGTGATGACGCTGGTAAAGTAACGGTTGCAGATTCAGACAAAGGTAAAGTTAGCAACAGTTGATACAGTAAAAGATGCAATTAACAGCTCATTCTGGACTGCTCGTGTTGAAAAATAATGACAAGCGGTTGTCAAAAACTGCTGATAACAGTGCAAATGCAACTATTAAAGCGGGTTCAAATGCAGCATTTGTTGCAGGTAAGAACTTGGTTGCCAACCAAACAACAACAGGTGATAACACGTATTTACTACGGTTTAGCCGATAAAAGATCGAAGTTTCAAAAATCACTGTCACCAGCAGCTGGTCGAAGAAGATAAAGGAACAACTGTTGAAAAATGGTAGTAACTAACTTAGATGATCGTTTAACTGCACCAGCTAAATTGACCGGTGGTAGTTACACGCAACTGCAGTTTAAAAACGCCTACATTAACCGATGCAGAGAAAAAGAAGCAGCTACAGTTAATGATGTGTTAAATGCAGGTTGGAATTTAAAAACCAATGGAAATCAGGCTGCGGCCTATAACTAATGGTAAAGGTCTTGATTTTGCGAGTGGTGATAATTCAGTAACGATTACCCCAACTGTGGATAAAGATGGTAATGCGAAAGTTAACTTTTCTGTAAATGCTACAAACGTGGTTAATGGTGTTAAAGGTAACGTAACAGCAGCTAAAGTTGATGGTGATGACGCTGGTAAAGTAACGGTTGCAGATTCAGATAAAGGTAAGTTAGCAACAGTTGATACAGTAAAAGATGCAATCAACAGCTCATTCTGGACTGCTCGTGTTGAAAATAATGACAAGCAAGTTGTAAAAACTGCTGATAACAGTGCAAATGCAACTATTAAAGCGGGTTCAAATGTAGCATTTGTTGCAGGTAAGAACTTGTTGCCAACCAAACAACAACAGGTGATAACACAGTATTTACTTACGGTTTAGCCGATAAGATCGAAGTTTCAAAAATTACTGTTAAACCAGCAGCTGGTGAAGAAGATAAAGGAACAACTGTTGAAAATGGTAAAGTAACTAACTTAGATGATCATTTAACTGCACCAGCTAAAGTGACTGGTGGTACTGAAGTTACTGCAACTGAAGTTAAAACGCCTATATTAACCGGATGCAGAGAAAAAGAAGCAGCTACAGTTAATGATGTGTTAAATGCAGGTTGGAATTTAAAAACTAATGGAAATCAGGCTGCGGCTATAACTAATGGTAAAGGTCTTGATTTTGCGAGTGATGATAATTCAGCAACGATTACCCCAACTGTGGATAAAGATGGTAATGCGAAAGTTAACTTTTTCTGTAAATGCAACCTCTGTTATTAATAATAATAAAGGTTCTATTAAAGAAGCTGCAACAGATCCTAAAGCAGCTAATGCAGGTAAAGTGACAGTTTCTGATGCTGATAGTTGCAAGTTAGCGACAGTTGATACAGTTGCTAAGGCACTAACAGCGCAGCAACTCTCGTGAAAGTAGCTGACTCACAAGAGGTTATCAGAACTTCAACTGCTAATGATAACGGAGTTGCAGTCAATCCGGCGATACGGTTACTCACACTGCTGGTAAAAACTTAAAAGTAAAACGTGATGGAAAATCTGTAAACTTATGCATTAGCACAAGATATTGATGTGAATAGCGTAAAAGCAAAAATGGCGTTACTATCGGCAGTGGTGATAATGCAACTACAATTACCTCTGATGATAAAGGTTTAAATCTTGCAGGTAAAAATGGTGCAGCAACCAATATCAATAATGTGAAAGATGCGGATCTTAATTCAACATCTAAACAAGCTGTTAATGGTAGCCAGTTATATGCACAAACGAAAAAGTAGCGAATTTAGGCACGACTGTTAATAACTTAAGTAAGGTTATTAATCATCACGCTGGTGCTATTGATAGCCCAGACAGAAAAGCAAACAAACACAGCAAACAAGCGCGTGCAGGTATTGCAGGTGCGAATGCGGCGGCAGCTTTACCACAAGCTTTATACCAAGGTAAAGCAATGGTGGCTGCAGCGGCAGGTACCTTCAAAGGTCAAAAACGCTTTTTAGCTGTAGGTTACTCTCGTATTAGTGATAACGGTAAAGTAATCTTAAAAACTCACAGGTAACGCAAACACCAGAGGTGATGTCGGTGCCGGAGTTGGCGTAGGTTACCAATGGTAATAGCGTATCGTTTATGATGGGATTTTTCCCATCATGAATAATATTAAAAGTGCGGTGAAAATTCACCGCACTTTTTGTTTTTGATTAGTGTTGATCGCGTTCC